>Ga0299913_10000933_pt1 | contig 20280 bp, 16 predicted proteins | sample RVTome_9_FD_201360 | JGI IMG/M metagenome (GOLD analysis project Ga0299913, IMG submission 201360) | Soil microbial communities from uranium-contaminated site in the Upper Colorado River Basin, Wyoming, United States - RVT155D38 (version 2) ... | reverse complement strand
GCCGGTGCCGCGCGGTGGCCTTCCTGCCCCGGGACGAGGACTACGGCTTCGTGACGATCGAGGCCTTCGCGTCGGGGAAGCCGGTCGTCACGACGACCGACAGCGGGGGACCCGCGGAGCTCGTGCGTCACGAGCAGAGCGGCTTCGTCGTGGAACCGGTGCCGTCCGCCATCGCGTCGGCGATGCGCGCGTTGATTGACGATCGCCCGCGAGCGGAGCGGTTCGGCGCAGTGGGGCTGCAGCAGGCCCGGACGATGACGTGGGAGGCCGCGGTCCGGCGTCTCGTGCGCGTGTAGCCTGTTGCACGACGGGCGCGCCACCACGGTCTTGGCGCTGAAGCGGCAGTCAGGAAGCGATCATGGCCTACGCAAGCACGCTCGAGGCTCGAATCGCACGCAAGACCACGCGCGCGATCCAGGACTACCGGCTGATCGAGGACGGCGATCGCGTGATGGTCGGCCTCTCCGGCGGCAAGGACAGCTGGGCGCTCCTCCAGTTGCTGCACGTCCTGCGCGAGCGGGCGCCCATCGAGTTCTCGATCGTGGCTGTCACCGTGCATTCGGGGTACGCGGATTTCAGGCACGATGTCATCGCCGACACGTGCGCCGCGCGCGGCTGGGAACACCGGACCGAGCTGACGGGAATCGGCGGCGTCATCGACGATCTGCTCGATCCCCAGGACACGCCGTGCTCGCTCTGCGCCCGCCTGCGGCGCGGCGTGCTGTACCGGCTGGCCGCCGATCTGGGCGCGACGAAGATCGCGCTCGGGCATCACCTCGACGACTTCGTCGAGACGCTGCTGCTCAATCTCTTCTTCGCGGGCGCGCTGAAGGCCATGCCGGCGCGCCTGATCTCGGACGATCGGCGGCACGTCGTCATCCGTCCCTTCGCGTACGTGACCGAGGACGAGGCGCGGCTGTACGCGAAGGAGCGGGAGCTGCCGGTCGTCGGCTGCTGCTGTCCCGTCTGCGGGGACTTCAGCCTCCAGCGCCAGCGCATCAAGCGCCTGCTGATGGATCTCGAGCGCGACCACCCCGACATCCGGGCGTCCATGCTGCGGGCGCTCGGCAACGTGATGCCGCGTCACCTGCTGGACCGGCGCCTGCATCCCGCCGGCGATCTCCGCGCGGATGCGGCTCCGCCCGACACGGCGGCGCGCGAGTCCGCCCGCCGGCGCGCTCCGGCCGCCCCGCCGGACCCACCGGACTCCGCGGACATTCCGCGGCGGATCATTCCGCTGACCGTCCGCCCCTAACCTGTGCGCGCCGTCCTGCAGCGCGTCACCCGCGCACGCGTGACGATCGGCGATCGGGTCGCCGGCGCGATAGAAACCGGGCTGGTGGCACTCGTCGGGGTCGAGGCCGGCGACGGACCGGATGATGTCGGGTACCTGACGGGAAAGATACGCGACCTCCGGATCTTCCCGGACGATGCGGGCCGGATGAACCGCTCCGTCGCGGACGTTGACGGCGCCGTCCTGGTGGTGTCGCAGTTCACGCTCCTCGCGGACTACCGCAAGGGCCGGCGTCCATCCTTCGATCGCGCCGCGCCGCCGGCCGAGGCGCGTGCGCTGTACGAGGATCTGGTCCGGCGCCTGCGTGAGTCCGGCCTGCGGGTCGCCACCGGGGAGTTCCAGGCCATGATGCACGTCGAGCTGGTGAACGACGGTCCCGTAACCCTGCTCCTCGACAGCCGGCGGTGATGCGGGGAGGGGTCAGACCGGGATCAGACCGGGGTCAGACCGGGGTCAGACCGGGGTCAGACCGGGGTCAGTCAGACGGGGGTCAGACGGGGGTCAGACCGGGGTCGGAGCTTCTCGAATTTTCTGCCGACAGCGATGGCAGGAACTGCGAGTTTGGACGGGTCGATGCAAGCCCAGAACGCCTTTCAACCGCAGGCTGGATGCAGTGGTCGGGGACGAAGGGGCAGAAGCTGCGAACACAATGCGGTCGTGAGGCGAGATCGGTCTGACCCCGGTCTGACCCCGGTCTGACCCGGGTCTGACCCCCGTCTGACCCCAGGGAGGTGCTGTGAGGTTTCTGCGATGGAGTGTTGCTGTAGCTGCCATGATCGGCGCCGCCGCGGCGGGAGCGCCTGCTGCCGCGCAGCAGCGGCCGCTGGTCACTGAAGATCCTGAGACGATCGGGGCCGGACGGATGCTGATCGAGGGCGGAGTCGAGTACGGGCGCGGCGTGGAGATCCCGATCTATGGACTCGAAGGGGATCTCTGGCAGCTTCCCTCCGTCGGCGTGAGCTTCGGGCTCGGCTGGATCGCCGAGCTGCAGTTCGATTCCGGGCTCTCCCGCCTCAACGTCACCAACCGCGGCGACGGCCCGCTGAGCGGACTCCTCGACTTCACCGGCGATCGCACGTCGGCCGTCCGCGACATCGTGATCGCCACCAAGGTGCGCCTGCTGGACGAACGCCCGCGGCGGCCGGCGATCGGCGTGCGGTTCGCGACCAAGCTGCCGAACGCGAGCAACGAAACCGGCCTCGGCACCGACATGATGGACTTCGCGGCCGCGGTGCTGGTGGCGAAGACGGTCGGGTCGGTGAGGACCGTCGGGAATATCGGCTTTGCGATCCTCGGGGATCCCACGGAGCTGACGACGCAGCACGATCCGCTCGTGTACAGCGTGTCAATGGCCCGCGCCCTGACGGATGCCGCGGAGGTCGTTGGCGAGCTCGAAGGACGATGGCTGCCATCGGACTCGGACGCGCCCGGCGCCGAGAACGCCGCCACCTTGAGAGGCGGCGCCCGCTACACCTTCCGGACCGCGCGTCTCGACGCGGCATTCATCCTGGGACTGACGGACGTCAACGCGGGGATTGGCTTCACCGCCGGCGTGACCTGGGTCTTCGACGCGTTCCGCGCGCCCTGAGCGCCCGACAACCGGCTGGCGACAGCTCGCGTTGGAGCGGAGGCGGCAGCTTCCGGCGCCGGGCGACCCGCCGTCATTCGGCCACCCGCGCCGCTTCACCCGGCAGCTCGTAGTAGCGGCGCACTCCTTCGATCTCCGCTTCGATCCGCTCGGGGGACCACCCGAGCTCCGCGGCCATGAGTGCGGCGGCGGCCTGAGCCGCCGCATCTCCGGGATATCCGGCCGACCCGAGCGCCGTCCGGCGCAGCATCACGTCTTCGAGCGTAACCGCCATCTCATACCGCACCGCCTCGATCAACTGCGCGCCGATGGCCGCCGCTCCGGGTGCGAGCGGCGACCCGAGCTCCGGCCGTGTCGCGATCAGCGCCGTCATGCGCCCCGCGGCCTCATCATCGTAGAGCCGCAGCACTGCCGCCGCCGGCTCGCCGGCGTTCGACCCGGCGTCCGTCCCCTCCAGCAGCGGCCTCGACGAGGTCGAGCTCGAATCTTCCGGCAGTCCGAGCTTCGCGCGCGCAAGATCGATCGCGCGCTCCGCCGCCGCGCGCGCGGTCGTGTACTTCACGCCGATGATGGAGAGCGCCCCTTCGATGCCGTCCCGGGCGTGATCGAGAACCCTGGAGCGTTCGACGAAGCGCGGGGGACCGCCCCGTGTCGGCCTCGCGGGCACCAGGCCGCGATGGACGAGCGTGATGTCCTCGAGGCCGAGATCGAGCCACGGGAACGCGGCGTTGATCTCGCCCAGAAACCCGTCGAGCTCCGCGCGCTCCACGCTCGTCGCATCCGCTCCCGCCAGCTCGCCGCCGTGCCAGGTCCCGATGGCCAGGCGGCCCCGCCAGGGGAGCGCGACCAGCAACCGTCCCTCGCGAGTGACCGCGCCGAACGCGGCGGAGCCGGCCGTCCGGCTCGTGACGACGTTCATCGCCTTCATCAGCGGGAAGGGGTGCCGGATCCCGAATGCCGCCATCATCCGGCCGGCTCCCGCCCCTGCCGCGTTGCAGGTGAGGCGTGCGCGGACGACGTGCGTCTCGCCGGTGATGACGTCCCTCACCCGCATACCCGTGATCTGGGTCCCCTCGCGGCAGGGGAGGATCGCCTCCGCATAGTTCGCCAGCGCCGCGCCGTCCCGAGCGGCCGCAAGCGCGAAGGCGAGCGTGAGCCGCTCGCTCTCGTCGGTTCTGTATTCGAACCACAGCGCACCACCCGTGGCCGCCGACTGCTGCAGCTCGGGGACCAGCTCGGCCAGGTCGCGCCGCGTGAGCATGCGACCGGGAGGAAGGCGGAGGGCTTCGTCCACACCCCGGTTGCGATCGGCGGCGAGCACGCGATCGACGGCGAGGGCCGCCCGCAGCGCCACGCGCCCGCGCGTCACCGACCGCGTCGTCGGGAACACGAACGGAAGGGGACTGACGAACTGCGGCGCCATGGTCGCGAACGCACGCCGCTCGCGCACGGATTCGCGCATCCGGATCAGATGGCCGCGCTGCAGGTACCGCAGACCGCCATGGAGCGTCTTGTGGTGGTTGAAGGACGTCCGGCTGCCGAAGTCGTCGCGCTCGACGAGCGCCACCGAGAGGCCGCGCGCAGCCGCCTCCCGCGCCGTGGCGAGGCCGTACACGCCGCCGCCGACGACGAGCAGATCGAAGACGTCCCGGCCGAGGCGGTCGATGTCGCGGATCATGGAGCAGCGCGCGCGGCCGCCTGGTGCGCCCGGGCGCTTGGATTATAGTAGCGGCCGCGATGACCACGGAGGCGAAACGGCCGCTCAACGCGCGCATCCGGGAGTACTGGGACGCACACGTTCACGACGTCGCGATCACGCGCCACCCGGCGGGTTCGGAAGGCTTTTTCGCCGATCTCGACGCCTATCACTTCGAGAAGCTTCACCACCTCCTCCGGCTGGTGGACTTCGAGAGCCTGCGCGGTCAGCGCGTTCTCGACGTGGGCTGCGGCCCGGGCGTGGATCTCGCCAGGTTTGCAGCCGCCGGCGCGCGGGTGACCGGCGTCGACGCGTCCCGGACGGCGGTCGCGCTCGCACGGCGCAACGTCCGCCAGCGGCACGTGCCCGCGTCGCTGGCGGTGGCCGACGGCGAGGCGCTGCCGTTTCCGCCGGCGTCGTTCGATTACGTCTTCGCGCACGGCGTGGTCCAGTATGCGGCGGACCCGCAGCGGCTGGTGGACGAGGTCCGGCGCGTGCTCGTCGACGGCGGGCTCGCGTTCCTCCAGGTGTACAACCGCCGATCGTGGCTGCACGCGCTCTCGAAGCTGATGAAGGTCGACCTCGAGCACGAGGATGCACCGGTGCTGCGCCGCTACACGCACGCGGAGTTCGGCGGCCTGCTGAAGGGGTTTCGCGACGTGCGGCTCATCACCGAGCGCTTTCCGGTGCGCACGCGCCTCCACAAGGGCTGGAAGGGCGCGCTGTTCAACAGCGTCTTCGTGGGCGCCTTCAACGCGCTGCCGCGCCGGTGGACGGGCCGCCTCGGCTGGCACCTGATCGCCATCTGCCGCAAGTGACTCGAGCGGGTCGCCCACCATGCTCTCATTGATCAAGGCCCACGCATACGGCAACGACTTCCTCTACGTGCCGCACCGGCAGGCGGCCGACCTGAACCTGTTCGCGCTCGCGCGGCGTCTCTGCGACCGTCAGCGCGGGGCAGGAGCCGACGGGCTCATCCTGTACGAGTTCACGCCGGATGGCGCGACCATGCGGCTCATCAACGCCGACGGCAGCCCGGCCGAGATCTCCGGAAACGGCCTGCGCGCGCTGGCCGCGATCGTTATTCGTCATCGCGGCACCGCCCAGCAGGTCGTGCCGGGCGCGGAGGTCGTCATCTACACGGACGCCGGCCCGCGCCGCCTGGTGCTGGTGGAGCGCAGCGACCCGCGTTTCACCTTCAAGGCCGACATGGGCGCGCCCGCCGACCTTCAGCAGGTCGCAATCGAGACGGGCAGCGAGACGATCCAGGCGACGACCCTGTCGATCGGCAACCCGCACTGCGTCGTGCTCGGCCCCCTGCCGGACGATGCCCGCTTCGAACGGCTGGGGCCGCTGCTCGAGCGCCACAGCCGCTTCCCCCAGGGCACCAACGTCGAGTTCGCTGCACTCGAGACCCCGCGCCGCCTCCGTGTCCGCCTCTGGGAGCGCGGCGTCGGACCCACCGAGTCGTCCGGTACCGGCACGTGCGCGGCCGCGGCTGCCGCGATCGCGCACGGCGGCGCCGCCCGGACGCTCGATGTGTCTGCGCCGGGAGGAGAGCAGCGGGTGGAATGGGGAGACTCGGGACTGGTGCTCACCGGGACGGCGGAGCTGATCTGGGAAGGGACCTGGCTTGCTGACGTCTAGACCGGAGCCGAGTCCCGTCGAGCTCCACTCCGCGGCGGAGGAGCAGTTCAACCGCCGGCGCCGGACGACGGGTCTCTGGCTCGGGCCGGCCGTCTTCCTGGTGCTGTTGCTCCTCCCGCTGCCCCTCCCGCCGCCCGCGCATCGCCTTGCGGCGATCTTCGGCCTCATCGTGGTCCTCTGGGTCACCGAGGCGCTGCCGGTCACGGTCACCGCCATCCTCGGTCCGATGGCCGCGATCGTGCTCGGCGTGGCGGACGCGCGCACGGCGCTGGCCCCGTTCGCCGACCCGATCATCTTTCTCTTCATCGGCAGCTTCATCCTCGCGCAGGCCATGTTCGTCCACGGCCTGGACCGGCGGTTCGCCTATGGCGCGCTCTCGTGGCCGCTCGTCGGCTCGCACCCGATGCGCATCCTCGTCGTGTACGGCTTCGTCGCCGCGGCGCTGTCGATGTGGATCAGCAACACCGCGACGACGGCGATGATGTTCCCAATCGGGCTCTCGATCGTCAGCCACCTGCTGCGGACCGCTCCGCCCGACGAGGCCGCACGGCGGGCGATCAAACGCTACGCGCTCGGCCTGATGCTGATCACCTCGTTTGCGGCCTCCATCGGCGGGATGGCGACGCCGGTCGGCACGCCGCCGAACCTGATCGGCATCGGCATGCTGGACCGGATCGCGGACGTCCGCATCACCTTCGTGCAGTGGATGGTTCTCGGGCTGCCCGTGGCCGCCGCCCTGTTCGCCTGTCTCGCCGTCGGCTTCTCGCTGGCCTGCGCGCGCGGCGTCGCAGCGGGTGAGGGCAGTGCGATGCTGGTGCGTCAGGAGCTCAGCCGGCTCGGCGGCCTCACGGTGGCACAGCGCAACGTCCTGATCGCGTTCGGCACGACCATCGTCCTCTGGATCACGCCCGGGTTCTTCGCGCTCACGGGTACCGAGGCGTCCGCGTTCGCGACCCGCTACGCGGAGTCGGTGCCCGAGGCCGTGGCCGCCGTGCTCGGGGCGTTCCTGCTCTTCGTGCTGCCGGTCGACTGGTCGACCCGGCGCTTCACGCTCACCTGGGATCAGGCGGCCCGCATCGACTGGGGGATCGTGTTCCTCTACGGCGGCGGGCTCGCGATGGGATCGCTGGCGTTCTCGACGGGACTCGCCGATGCCATCGGCCGCGGCGTCACCGCCTGGCTGCCGTCGCAGGGCACGCTCGCGCTGACGGCGACCTTCACCGCCGTGGCCATCATCCTCTCGGAGACGACGTCGAACACCGCCTCGGCGAACATGGTCGTGCCGATCGCGATTGCCGTGTCGGAGGCGGCCGGCGTGCGCCCCATCGAGCCCGCCCTCGGCGCGACGCTGGGCGCGAGCATGGGCTTCATGATGCCCATCTCCACGGCCCCCAACGCCATCGTGTACAGCTCCGGGTTCATCCCGATCACGACGATGATGAAGTACGGCATCGGGCTGGATGTCGTGGGCTTCTTCGTGATCGTGGCCGTCGTGATGCTGGGCGCGCCCCTCGTGTTCTGAGCAGCGGCAGGCCCGCCCGGAGTTTCTGTCGGAGGGGCCGCCTTCAGGCGGCCCGACCGCCGCGAATGTCAGGAATCGCCGACCAGCGGCACCCGGTACGCCGCAGTTTTCGCATCCGGGCCGGTGGCCCGCGCCGCGATCAGCGCCGCCGCCGCTGCGGGCGTGCCTGCCGCTCGGCGGACGCCTGATTCAACGCCCGGACCGCTTCGTTCAGGCGCGTCGTGTGCGGTTCGAGCAGCTCGACCGCTCCCCGGTAGTCCTCGCGGGCCAGCGCCGCGCCCGCTTCTTGCACGGCGGCCTCTGCGGCTCGCACGTGCTGACCAGGATCCTCCAGGGCCGCTTTCGGGACGCGGGCAGCGCCGGCCTTCTCGAGCGCCGCCGCTGCGGGCGCGAGTGCCGCCGTGACGTCGGCCAGCAGGCGTTCCGCCTCGCTCCGGGCGGAGGCCTTCCCGTCGGCCGCCTCGCGCGCCGCGTTCTGTGCGCGCTCGCGGCTGTCGAGCGCGTGGTTGAGGGCCAGGCGGTAGTCGCGCTGCTGGACGGCCTCGTGCCCCCGTTGCAGCGCGTCGACCGCCCCTTCCAGTTCGTCGGCCGCGTACTCCTCGGCGCCCGCGGCACGGGCTGCATCGATCGCACCCTGAGCCTGGTTCAGTTCCTTGTCGGGTGGCTGGCCGCAGCCGGCGAAGAGAGGAACGGCGATGAGGCACACGGCCGCGAGCAGTCGAATCGATGAGGGCATCGCCGGTCAGTATATGCAGAGGCTGACGAGGATGAGAAGGGAGCGATGAAGGAGCTGCTGCCTCACGATCGGCCCCGCGAGAAGCTCACGCGAATCGGCGCCGCGGCACTCGGCGACAACGAGCTGCTGGCGGTCGTGCTGGGACACGGCACCTCGAGGCGCGATGCCCTCACCCTCGCCACGGACCTGCTCGCGGCCGTCGGCGGACTGCGCGGTCTCGCTCGGAGCACCCCGGCCGATCTGCTCCGCGGAACCGGGCTCGGACCGGTCGGCGCCGCGCGCACCGTGGCGGCCATCGAGCTCGGTCGGCGCTCCGTCGTACGCGGCCGCGAGGACCGCCTGCAGTTCCAGGGGCCGGCGGATGTCGCCCGGTACCTCATCCCGCAGTTCGGCGACCGGCAGGTCGAGCACTTCGGCGTCGTGCTGCTCGACTCGAAGCGGCGGCTGCTCCGGACGGCGGTCCTGTCGATCGGCACGGTGGACGGCAGCCTCGCCCATCCGCGCGACATCTACCGCGAGGCGGCGCTCGGCGGCGCCGCCGGCGTCGTCGTGTTCCACAACCACCCGTCCGGCGATCCCACTCCCAGCCGCGACGATGTGGAGTTGACGGAGCGGCTGAGGGCGGCGGGGGAGATCGTGGGGATCGACCTGCTCGATCACATCATCCTGGCCGAGACGCGCTATTTCAGCTTCAAGGAGTCGCAGCCGCTCCTTCGGCGGCGCTGACGATCGGCCCTCGCGATCGGAATCAGGTAAGATCTGTGGTTCGGCTGGCCGGAACCGATGAAGATTCTCTACTTCGACTGCTTCAACGGCGCCGCAGGAGACATGCTGCTCGGGGCGTTCCTCGACAGCGGCCTCCCGCTCGGCGACCTGCGCGGCGCGCTCGGGAGCCTCGGTCTCGAGGACTACGAGGTGACGGCCGAACCCGTGCTTCGCGCCGGCGTCTCGGCCACGAAGTTCAGGCTCATCGAACGCGGGACCTCGGCAGCCGACGTCGCGCCCGTCGCCGTTCCGGCGCAGAGTCATCCGCACGAGCGGCACGCGCACGAGCCTCACGCCCATGCGCACGAGGCCGCCGGGGATCGGCAGGATCACCACCATCACCACCACGGCGGCGCGTCAGGGCATTCTCACCGGAGCCTCCACGAGATCCGGCACCTGATCGACCATTCCGCGCTGTCGCGCGGCGGCAAGGAACGCGCCAAGGCGCTCTTCGCGCGCCTGGCCGAGGCCGAGGCCGAGATCCACGGCATGCCGGTCGAGCAGGTACACCTCCACGAGGTCGGCGCGCTCGATTCGATCATCGACATCGTCGGCCTGGTCTTCGCGTTCGAGTGGACCGCGGCGGACCGTGTTGTCGTGTCGCCGCTGAACGTGGGCGGCGGCATGGTCCGCTCCGCGCACGGCGTCTTTCCCGTGCCGGCTCCGGCGACCGTGCGGCTGCTGGGGGACGCGCCCGTGTATTCGAGCGGTCCGCGCGCGGAGCTGCTGACGCCGACCGGGGCGCTGCTCCTGACGGGCTATGCGAGCGAGTTCGGCGCGCTGCCGCCGGTGCGGGTACGGCGGGTCGGCTACGGCGCCGGCGACCGCGATTTCGCGGACACGCCGAACGTCGTGCGCCTGATCGTCGGCGAGGCCGCAGACACGGCTCCCGCCACCGAACGTCTCGTCGTGCTCGAGTGCGAGATCGATGACATGAACCCGCAGATCTTCGGCGTCCTGATGGACCGCTTGTACGGCGCCGGCGCGCTGGAAGTGTTCTATCAGCCGGTGCAGATGAAGAAGAACCGTCCCGGCACCATGATGACCGTGCTCGCGTCGCCGGATCGGCGGGAGGAGCTGGCCGCCATCGTGTTCCGCGAGACCACGACCATCGGCGTCCGCTATCACGAGGTCGCGCGCGAGCGGCTCGAACGCGAGATCGTCGCCGTCGAGACGGCGCTCGGCCCCATGCGCATCAAGGTCGCGCGCCGGGGCGGCGTCGTGATCAACGCGTCGCCGGAGTTCGACGATTGCGTGCGCGCGGCCGCCGCGCACGGCGTGCCCGTGAAGGACGCGCAGGCCGCGGCCGCGAAGGCGTGGCTCGAGCGCGGCGCCTGACATCCCGGCCTCCGGACCTGTAGCCTGAAGCCCGTTGCCTGAAGCCTGATCCTCGATGCGTTTCTACCTGACCACCGCGATCGACTACGTCAACAGCCATCCTCATCTCGGCACCGCGTACGAGAAGGTCACGGCGGACGTGATCGCGCGGTACAAGCGGCTCTGCGGCATCGAGACCCGCTTCGTGATGGGCAACGACGAGCACTCCCAGAACGTGTTCCGCAGGGCGCGCGAGCTCGGAGAGGATCCGCTCGCGTACTGCGACCGCATGGAGGAGGTCTTCCGCGGCGTCTGGAGCCGGCTCACGATCTCGTTCGACGACTTCATTCGCACCACCGAGCCGCGCCATCGCACGGCCGTGCAGGCGCTCGTCTCGCGGGTGCGGGCGAACGGCGACCTTTATGAGGGCGAGTACGAAGGCTGGTACTGCATCTCGTGCGAGGCCTTCAAGCAGGAGAAGGATCTCGTCGAGGGGAAGTGCCCCGTTCACCTCACGCAGCCGGACTGGATTCGCGAGAAGAACCACTTCTTCCGTCTCTCGAAGTACCAGCCGGCGCTGCTGGCGCACTACGCCGCGCATCCCGAGTTCATCCAGCCCGACATCCGCAGGAACGAGATTCTGCGGCTGGTCGAGGCCGGGCTCGAGGACATCTCCGTCAGCCGCGCCGGACAGTCCTGGGGCATTCCCGTCCCCTTCGATCCGGGCAGCGTCGTCTACGTCTGGTTCGACGCCCTCGTCAACTACGCGTCGGCCGTGGGCTACGGCTCCGACGAGCCGCTGTTCGAACGCTGGTGGCCCGCGGACCTCCACGTCATCGGGAAGGACATCACGCGCTTCCACTGCGTGATCTGGCCGGCGATGCTCCTGAGCGCCGGGCTCCCGCTGCCGCGGCAGGTGTTCGGGCACGGCTGGGTCCACTTCAGGGGCCAGAAGATGAGCAAGTCGCTCGGCACGGTGGTCGATCCGCTGGAAGCCGCGGATCGGCTGGGGGCCGACCCGCTGCGGCTGTACCTGACGAAGGAGATTCCGTACGGCGGCGACGGCGATTTCAGCTGGGAGCGCTTCGAAGAACGCTACGACGTGGATCTGGCGAACAACCTCGGCAACCTGGTCAGCCGCATCACGACGATGGCGGACAAGTACCGGCTGCTGCGGGTGGAGCCCTCGGCGGAGGGGCCGGGCCGCCTGGCGTCCGCGGCCGCGGAGGCGAGGGCTGCCTATCAGGACGCCATGGATCGTTTTGCCCTGCACGACGGCGCGGCGGCCGCCTTCCGCCTGATCGATGCGACGAACCAGTACATCGCCGAGTCGGAGCCCTGGGTGCTGGCGCGCGACGCCGCGACCGCCGGGCGCCTCACGCAGGTGCTGTACGACGTGAGCGAGGCGCTGCGGGTCGCGGCCGTTCTCCTGCTGCCCGTGATGCCGACCTCGGCCGCCGAGATCCTCCGGCGCGCCGGCGAGACGCGCCGAAGCGAGGATCTGCGCCTGAGTGATGCCGAGTGGCGGGGCGCCGTGCCCCGCACGCTGATCAAGGCGGCCGCGCTCTGGCCGCGCCTGGCGGATGCGCGTCCGGCGCCGGCCGCCGTCACCTCTTCCGTGGAGTCACCCGTGTCCAACACCCCCGAGTGGAAACCCAACGCGCCCGCGCCGGAGGCGCCGTCGGCGTCCGCCGATGTCCCGCCGAGCGCGGCGCCGGCTGCGGCGCCGGCCGATGCCCGGCTCTCGATCGAGGAGTTCATGCAGGTGGAGCTCCGCGTCGCGCGCATCGTCGCGGCCGAGCCCGTGGCCAAATCGAAGAAACTCCTGAAGCTCACCGTCGACGTGGGGACGGAACAGCGGACGCTCGTCGCCGGCATCGCCGAGGCCTACGCGCCGGAGTCGCTCACCGGGCGCACGGTCGTCATCGTCGCCAACCTCAAGCCGGCGAAGCTGATGGGCGTCGAATCGAACGGGATGGTCCTGGCCGCGAGCGCGGAGGGAGGGCTGCCGATGCTGCTCTCCGTCGACGGCGATGCGGTCCCGGGCACGCGCGTCCGGTGATCGATTCGCACTGCCATCTCGCCGACGCCGTCTTCGCCCCGGACATCGAGGCGGTTGTCGCGCGCGCCCGGGGGGCGGGCGTCACCGCTGCGCTCGTGATCCTCGCGGCCGGCGACCAGACCGAGGCGGCGCAGGCGGCGCGCGTGGCGGCGATCTGGGACGAGGTACGGTTCGCCGCCGGGGTACACCCGCACCAGGCCCACGAGTTCGCAGGACAGGACGTGGAAGCGCTGGTGCGGCGCGCGTTCGCAGCGGAGTCACGCGTTCGCGCGATCGGCGAGATCGGCCTCGATTACCACTACGACCTCTCGCCGCGGGACGTCCAGCGGCGCGTCTTCGCCGAGCAGGTGGCGCTCGCGCGCGAGCTGCGGCGGCCCGTCGTCATTCACACGCGCGAAGCCGAGGCGGACACGTTCGACATCCTCACGTCGGAAGGGCGGGGAGACCTCGCCGGCGTCTTCCATTGCTTCACCGGAGACGAGGCCATGGCCCGCCGCGCGCTCGATCTCGGGTTCAGCCTGTCGTTCGCCGGGATCGTCACGTTCCCGAAGGCCGCCAGTCTTCGAGAAGCGGCGGCGCTCGTTCCCGACGAGCGGCTGCTCGTCGAGACCGACAGCCCCTTTCTCGCGCCCGTGCCGCATCGCGGCAAGCGCAACGAGCCCGCGTACGTCGCGCGCGTGCTCGAGGCGGTGGCTGCCGTGAGAGGCGCGGCCGTTCCGCGGCTGGACGCCGTCACCACGGCGAACTTCCGCCGCTTCGTCGCGGACGAGTAGGCTGCAACGAGGCTGCGGTTCGTTGACACTCCGCGGAGACCTATGGTCAGATTGACGAGCTTGCGACCAGCCGTCCCGCAACCGCCGCCGGATCTGCTCCGGCTCTTCGAACCGATTCGCGGCGATCTCGAGAGGGTCGAACGCGAGTTCGGGCGTCACCTGCAGTCGCAGGTGGATCTGATTCCCCGCATCGGCAAGTACATCCAGACGAGCGGCGGCAAGCGCGTGCGCCCGGCCGTGCTGCTGATGGCCGCGCGGCTGTGCGGCTACGCGGGGGAGCGCGCGGTGCTCTACGCGTCGGTCGTGGAGTTCATCCACACCGCGACGCTCGTGCACGACGACATCATCGACGACTCAGAGCTGCGTCGCGGACGCCTCGCAGTACACTCCCAGTGGGGCAACGACATCACGGTCCTGCTGGGCGACTTCCTGTACATCAAGTCGATGTCGCTCGCGCTCACGCAGGACTCCCTCGACATCATCCGGCTGCTCTGCGACGTGACGCTGCGGATGATCGAAGGGGAGCTCTATCAGCTCACGAAGAACGGCGATGCCGGCATCACCGAGGACGAGCACTTCGACATCATCCGGCGGAAGACCGCGTACCTGTTCAGCGGGTGCGCGCAGATCGGGGGCATGCTCGGAAACGCGTCGCCCGATCAGGTCCGCGCCCTGCGCGAGTACGGCTTCAAGCTCGGGGTGGCGTTCCAGCTGATGGACGACCTGCTGGACTTCACCGGGGATGCCGCCGCGCTCGGCAAGCCCGTCGGCGGCGATCTGCGGGAAGGCAAGCTCACGCTGCCGGTGATTCGCCTGATGCAGATCGGCAGCGCCGAGGCGCGCGCCCTGGTCGCCGAGATCGTGCGCGAGCGCAGCGTGACGCTCGAACGGTGGGCCGACCTTTGCCGCCTGCTCGGCGAGTACGACGCGCTGGAGTTCGCGGCGCGACGCGCGATGGAATACGCGGAGAGCGCCCGGACCCACATGGACGCCTTTCCGGCGAGCCCCGAGCGCGAGGCGCTCACGGCGCTGGCCGACTACGTGTTGACGCGCGACAGGTAGGGCGCGCTCGCCGGGCGCGCCCCACTCTGGCACTTCCACACTTCCAGCTTGTTCACTTCCACTTCTTCCACTTTTCCACTTCTTCACCTTCTTCCACTTCGAGAAGCCCGCCTTGGCCGCCGCTGATCGCATCCGGTCCCTTCGCGATCGCATCCGATACCACGAGGAGCGGTACTACGTCCGCGACGACCCGGAGATCTCCGACGCGGAGTTCGACGAGTTGATGCGCGAGCTGCGCGAGCTGGAGCAGGCGCATCCCCACCTGCTCACGCCCGATTCACCGACGCAGCGGGTCGGCGGACGTCCGGTCGAGGGCTTCGCGACCGTCGAGCATGCGCGCCCGATGCTGAGCCTCGACAACGCGTACACGGAAGCCGAGCTGCGCGCGTTCGACGAGCGCGTCCGCAAGGGGCTGGACGCCCGTGGTGCCGTCGCGTACGTCGCCGAGCTGAAGATCGACGGCCTGAGCATCGCGCTGACCTACGAGGATGGACGGCTGGTGAGAGGCGCCACGCGCGGGGACGGCCGCCGCGGTGAGGACGTGACCTCGAACGTGCGCACCATTCGAGCCATCCCGCTGCAGCTGCGCGACTGGCCGTCGGGGCGCCTCGAGATCCGCGGCGAGGTCTTCTTTCCGCGCGCGGCGTTCGCGCGGCTGAATCGCGAGCGCGAGGAGGCGGGCGAGCCCGCATTCGCCAACCCCCGGAACGCGGCGGCCGGGACGATGCGCAACCTGGATCCGGCCCAGGTCGGACGCCGGGGACTCGGCGCGCATGTCTATGACGCCGTCGGGCTCACCGGCGAGACGCACCACAGCGTGCTGCTCGAGCGCATGCGGGCCTGGGGCCTTCCCGTGGAGCCTCACGCGAGCCGCTGCGACGGCATCGACGCCGTCGTCGCCTTCTGCGAGGCGTGGCGGGACCGCCGCGAGACGATGGTGTTCGAGACCGACGGCGTGGTCGTGAAGGTGGACGATCTGGGCGCACGCGAGCGGCTGGGCGCCACGTCGAAGTTCCCGCGCTGGGCGGTCGCCTTCAAGTTCCCGGCGCTCCAGGCCACCACGCGCCTGGAGCGCATCGACCTGCAGGTCGGGCGGACGGGCGCGGTGACGCCGGTGGCCGTGCTGGCGCCCGTGCTGCTCGCCGGCTCCACGATCTCGATGGCCACGCTGCACAACGCCGAGGAGGTCCGCCGCAAGGACGTCCGCCCGGGAGATCGCGTCCTGATCGAGAAGGGCGGCGATGTCATCCCCAAGGTCGTGAAGGTCGTCGATCCCGACCGCCCGGACCGTCCGGATCCCTGGGAGATGGCGCGCGCGTGCCCGTCGTGCGGCAGCACGCTCGTGCGTCCCGAAGAGGAGATCGTGTGGCGCTGCGAGAACAGCTCCTGCCCGGCGCGCCTGCGCCGGAGCCTGGAGCACTTCGCCTCGCGGCACGCCATGGACATCGAAGGGCTCGGGGAGGCGGTCATCGATCAGCTGATCGCGCAGGACGTGATCCACGACGCGGCGGATCTGTACCGGTTGACGGCGGAGCAGCTCGAAGCGCTCGTCGTCGAGCCGCAGGAACCGCGGTCGGAACGTGCCCGCCCCCGCAAGCTCGGCAAGTTCGGGCGCAACCTCGCCGAGCGGATCGATCGCAGCCGCACGACGGACCTGTGGCGGCTGATTCACGGACTGGGCATCCGCCATGTCGGCGAGCGGGCGTCCCAGATCCTGGCGCAGGCGTTCGGCAGCCTGGATGCGCTGGGAAGCGCCTCGGTCGAGGCCCTGCAGCGGACCCCCGAGATCGGACCGGTGCTGGCCCGGTCGGTCCGCAGCTGGTTCGACGAGCCGCACAACACCGAGCTGCTCAGACGCCTGGCGGCGAATGGGGTGAGGCCGGCCCCGCCGCCCGCGGCGCCGGCCGACGGCGCGCGGCCGCTGGAGGGAAAGACGTTCGTGATCACGGGGACGCTCGACGCCCTGTCGCGGGAGGCGGCTGCGGCAGAGATCGAGCGGCTCGGGGGCCGGGTTGCGGCATCGGTGAGCCGCAAGACGAGCTGGGTGGTGATTGGCCGCGATCCGGGAGGCAAGGCGGCCAGGGCCCGGGAGCTCGGCGTCGAGACGATGGACGAGGCGGAGTTGCTCCGCCTTCTGGATTCCTCGGCCTTATAATCGAAGTCATGAACCGGCGGTTCGCGCTCGTCACCGTGTGCCTCACGGCGATCACCGCCTTCCTGGTAGGGCTGATCGTGGCGGGCTCGCTGAGCCCCACCCCGGCCGTATCCGACGCACCGCGCGAGGCGCGCGCGGCCGCGATGCGCGCCGTCCGCCCGCCCGCGGCCTCGCTGGTGAACTTCGCCGACGTCGCCGAGCGCATCAACCCCGCCGTCGTCAACATCGACGCGACATCGAGGACGCGGCTGCGCAACTGGTCCCAGGGCGCAGCCCCGGACGGGACGTTCGAGTTCGCGCCGCGCCGCGACTATCCCGAGGTGCCCAGGCGCGGCGCCGGCAGCGGGTTCATCATCGACCGGTCCGGCCACATTCTCACGAACCATCACGTCATCGAGGGCGCCGAGCGCATCGCCGTGAAGCTGTCCGACGGCCGGAGCCTGCGCGCGCGGATCGTCGGCATGGACCCGGCCACCGACATCGCGCTCATCAAAGTGGACGCGGCCGAGCCGCTGCCGGTCGCGCCGCTCGGCGACTCCGACACCCTGCGCGTCGGTGAGTGGGTCTGCGCAATCGGCAACCCGCTGGCGTACGAGCACTCGGTGACCGTCGGCGTCGTCAGCTACATCGGGCGCAAGCTGTTCGACCCCAGCCTCGACAACTACATCCAGACCGACGCGGCCATCAACTTCGGCAACAGCGGGGGGCCGCTCATCAACAGCCACGGCGAGGTGATCGGGATCAACGCCGCGATCAGCTCGCGCGCGAGCAGCATCGGCTTCGCCATCCCGGTGAACCAGGCGACCGACATCCTGCCGCAGCTCAAGGAGCTCGGGAGGGTCTCGCGCGGCTTCATCGGCGTCACGCTCCGGGACGTCGACCCCGATCTCCAGCAGTCGCTGCGGCTGCCGAACGCGCACGGCGCGCTCGTGCAGGAAGTCACGGAGAACTCACCCGGCGACCGTGCCGGCCTGCGGACATACGACCTGCTCGTCGCCGTGGACGGCGCGCAGGTCGCCGGCAGCGACGACCTGATTCGCCGCATCTCGGCCCGCAAGCCGGGCACGGCCGTGCGCCTCGACGTCGTGCGGGACGGCCGGGCGATGCAGGTGACCGTGAAGCTGTCGGAACGGCCGCCGCGGCGGGAGGCGGAGACGCCGCTCGACGGCCCGGAGGACGTGCCGCAGCCGTCCGGCGTCCGCGGACTGACGCCGGCCCTGGGCCTGATGGTCCGGAATCTGGATCGGGACTTCCGGCGCCGGCACGATCTGCCGAGCGATCTGGGCGGCGTCCTCGTGTCGCGGGTCGAGCCCATGAGCCCGGCGTTCGACGCGGAGATCGCCCGCGGGCACGTGGTGCTCGAGGTGAATCGCACGCCGGTCGGCTCGGTCGAGGAGTTCGCGCGGCTCACGTCGGCCGCCACCGCGGGGGACGTGCTGACGCTCTACCTGTACGTGCCAGACCGGGAGCAGCGCGAGCTCCGCACCGTCCGCGTCGACGGCCCGTGATCCGGCCCCGCGTCCACGCTCGATGAAGTCACGCATCCTGGTCATCGACGACGAGTCTGCCATCCGCGATTCGATGCGGATGATCCTCGAGTACGAGGGGTACGAGTTCCTCGGCGCCTCCAGCGGCCAGGAAGGGCTCACGCTGGTCGAGCGTGAGGCGCCGGATCTCGTCTTCCTCGACATCAAGATGCCCGGTCTCGATGGCCTGGAGGTGCTGCCGCGCATCCGCGCGGTCGACGAGTCGCTGCCGGTCGTCATGATCTCGGGGCACGCGACGGTCAGCACCGCCGTGGAGGCGACGAAGCTCGGGGCCTTCGACTTCATCGAGAAGCCGCTCGCGAGCGAACGCGTCCTCGTCACCATCCGCAACGCGCTGGATCGCAGCCGGCTCGCCGACGAGAACCGCTCCCTGAAGCGCGTCGTCGAGGTGCGGCACCAGCTCGTCGGCGAGAGCGCGTCGCTGAAGAAGGTGGCCGACGAGATCCGGCGCGCGGCGCCGACGAACGCCACCGTTCTGATCACCGGCGAGAGCGGCGTCGGCAAGGAACTGGTCGCGCGCGCGGTTCACCGCAACAGCCTGCGGCACCGCGAGCGCTTCATCCAGGTGAACTGCGCGGCGATTCCCGACGACCTGATCGAGTCGGAGCTGTTCGGCCACGAGAAGGGGTCCTTCACCGGCGCCACCGAGAAACAGATCGGCAAGTTCGAGCAGGCCGACAAGGGCACGATCTTCCTGGATGAAGTGGGCGACATGAGCCTCAAGACCCAGGCGAAGGTGCTCCGCGTCCTTCAGGAAGGCGAGGTCGAGCGCCTCGGGTCCGCGCGCACGACCAAGGTGGACGTACGGGTGCTGGCGGCGACGAACAAGCGGCTCGAGGACGAGATCGAGAAGGGGGCGTTCCGGGAAGACCTGTACTTCCGCCTGGCGGTGATCCCGATCTTCGTCCCGCCTCTGCGGGATCGTCGCGACGACATTCCGCTGCTCGTCCGGCATTTCGTCGACCTCTTCAGCCGCGACAACAACTTCAAGCCGAAGAAGGTCACGCCGGCCGCCATGGAGCTGCTGCAGCGCTACCGCTGGAAGGGCAACATCCGCGAGCTCCGGAACGCCGTCGAACGGCTGATCATCATGACCGCCTCGGACGTCATCGACGTGGCCGACATTCCCGAGTCCATCCGCGTTGACGCCCCCGGCCGCGTCCCGGATAATGACGGAACGCGGGCCGGCACGCTGCGCGAGCACAAGGAGTCGGCCGAGCGGGCGTTTCTCGTGCAGAAGCTCCGCGAGACGGGGTGGAACATCTCCAAGACCGCGGAGCTGATCGAGACGCCGCGCAGTAACCTGTACAAGAAGCTCGAGCAGTACAATATCAAGCAGGAAACCGACGGCTGATCGGAGCCTCAGCCGTTCGGGCGGATTGTGGCCGCAGCCACGCCAGACGACCGCCCGCCGGCTGATGGGTCGGTCAGACCCATCAGCCGGTGGGAGGAAAGTCCGAACTCCGCAGGGCAGTGCGCCGGGTAACACCCGGTCGGGGCAACCCGAAGGAAAGTGGCACAGAAAACATACCGCCCGCCTTCGCCTTCGGCTCTTCGAGCCTCAGGCTACGGCGAGGCAAGCTCTCTGTGGTGACACGGGGCCTGCCGCGCCGAAGCCCTGAGCCCGAAGGGCGGAGGGCGGAGGCGAGTAAGGGTGAAAAGGTGCGGTAAGAGCGCACCGCGCCGGCCGTGAGGTCGGTGGCAGGCAAAACCCCGCACGGAGCAAGACCAAATAGGGAGGCGTTCGAGGGTGGCCCGCCCGATGCCTCCGGGTCGGTCGCTTGACCCCGCCAGTGATGGCGGGGCTAGAGGAATGGTCGTCGTCCTGAGGAGCGCCGCGAAGGCGGCGCCTCGAAGGAACAGAATTCGGCTTACGGCGTGACTGCGGCTCTTCGGCTCCCCTCTCGCTCGCTCGTCATCCGGCGGCGCGCGCCCGCGTCCGCACCGTCCTCGTGGTTCCGGTGAACCCTCAGTGAGACCATCGACCGCGCCGCGCCCGCTGACGGGGGAGTTGCGCGTCGTCCTCTTCTCCGGCGGCCGCGGCTCGGGCGCGCTGGTCCGCACGCTCGCCGCCAATCCAGCGGTCCGGCTCACCGTCGCCATCAACGGGTACGAC
>Ga0299913_10000932_pt1 | contig 20284 bp, 21 predicted proteins | sample RVTome_9_FD_201360 | JGI IMG/M metagenome (GOLD analysis project Ga0299913, IMG submission 201360) | Soil microbial communities from uranium-contaminated site in the Upper Colorado River Basin, Wyoming, United States - RVT155D38 (version 2) ... | reverse complement strand
CGACGGTCGAATGTGGACGGTGCGCAGCCGGCTCGAGTGGACCGAACCGGCCACCGAGGAGGAGTTCGAGCACGACGTGAGCGGCGGCCGGGTGGGCGCCATGTTCATGGTCATCGTGCTGTTCGTGCTGCTGATCACCTTCGTCATCCTCACGCCGGACTCGGTGGTGTTCCCCGGCTGGTTGGCGCTGGCGTTCGCGCTGCTCGTGCTGTTCTTCCCGGCCCGCTGGCTGGTGCGCCGGCCGTGGACGCTGGTGGCCGAGACCCCTGGCGGGGCGGGGCTGCCGGCCGAGCGCTGGGTGGGCAGCGTGCGCGGCTACTTCAACGCGCGCCACGAGACGTCGCGCGCCGCCAAGCACCTCAGGGCCTACGCCATCCCCGACCGCGACGGCGACGGCCCCCTCCAGCCCGTCAACTAACCGCGCCGTATGGGCGCGGCGCGACGTACCCTGGTGCGATGCCGGAGCTCCCGGAGATCGAAGCGCTCGCGCACCACCTGCGCGAGTACGCCGTCGGCCGCACCGTGACCAGGGTGGACGTCGCCTCGCTCGCGGCGCTCAAGACCTTCGACCCGCCGGCGTCCGCACTGCACGGGCGGGTGGTCACCACCGCGTCGCGGCACGGCAAGTTCCTCGACCTGGACTGCGACGGGCTGCACCTCGTCGCGCACCTGTCCCGCGCCGGGTGGCTGCGGTGGTCCGACGCGCTGTCCCCGGCACCGCCCCGCCCCGGCGGCAAGGGCCCCATCGCGCTGCGCGTCCACCTGGGTTCTGCGGGGCACCCGCACCCGGGGAACGGCCCCGGGTTCGACCTCACCGAGGCCGGCACCCAGAAGCGCCTCGCCGTCTACCTGACCGAGGACCCCACGAGCGTGCCGGGCATCGCCAAGCTCGGCCCCGACGCCCTCACGCTGGATGCCGACGCGCTGGCCGCGATCGTCGACGGCCGCACCGAGCGGCTCAAGACCGTGCTCACCGACCAGTCGACCATCGCCGGCATCGGCAACGCGTACTCCGACGAGATCCTGCACGTCTCAAGGCTGTCCCCGTACGCCACCGCGGGCCGTCTCGACGACGACGCGCTGCACCGGCTCGCGGACGCCATCCGGTCCGTGCTCACCGATGCCGTCGCGCGGTCCGTCGGCCAGGCCGCCGCGCGCCTCAAGGGCGAGAAGCGCGCCGGCCTTCGGGTGCACGCTCGCACCGGCCTCCCGTGCCCGGTCTGCGGTGACACTGTCCGCGAGGTGTCCTTCGCCGACCGCTCCTTCCAGTACTGCCCGACCTGTCAGACCGGCGGCAAGCCGCTCGCCGACCGCCGGATGTCCCGCCTGCTGCGCTGAGTCCTGCTTGCGCTGGATCCTGCTTGCGCTGGGTCCCGCTGCCTTAGGTCCCGCTGCGCGCCGCGACGGGCCGTCCGTCAGTTCCGTTGGGCCGGGCTCTCGACGACTTCGACCGCTGCCTGGTCCTTCACCAGGCTGACCAGTTGCGACGCGCCCGCGAACAGCCCCGTGACCACCAGGGCGATGATCGCCAGCACGATCAACTTCCAGTACTTGACCATCAAGAAGAGCACGAGGAAGACACCGAAGAACACCGGGGCGGCAGGATTCGACATGGTTGCCTCCTGGCAGGAACCACTTGTAGGTGGTCTGACCAGTGTGGAGCGATGTCTGATGTCTGGCAAGGGATTAACAAGTCGGATGACTGATGACAACTTGGCCTAGTCTGATGCCTGACGAAGGGCGTACCGTGGTTCGACGTATGTGACCAGTAGCGGTTCGAAACCTCACGACCGCTCCGGGTGACGATCCGACGCAGCTGGCGAGGCCCGGACGCGGGCAACGTGACAGGAGAGCAATGGACGAGGGGCGCAGGAACGGCCCGGGTGCGGCAACCCAGGGCCGGCATTGGGAGTTGCGGTCGGACCCGCGCCGGTCGTTGCCGGAGCAGATCGAGGACCAGCTCCGCAAGCTCATCGGCAGCAAGGAGCTCGTCCCCGGCGAGCAGCTGCCGAACGAGCCGGAACTCGCCAGGCGCATGGGTGTCGCGCGCAGCTCGGTGCGGACCGCGTTGCAGCGCCTGGAGGTCGCCCGGCTGGTCGAGGTGCGCCGCGGCCGTGGCTGGTTCGTCCGTCGCGCGCCGTCCACGGACGCGCCCGATGCGTTCATCGACCGGATTTCGGGGCACCGGGTCAAGGTCAGTGAGCTGCTCGAGGTCAGGATGGCGCTGGAGGGAATGGCTGCCAGCCTCGCCGCGGCCCGTGCCAGCCAGGGCGAAATAGACGACATCGCGAAGCTGAGCACCGTTCATGGCCGTGTTTCCCGGTCCGATATCGACGAGCTCGTGCGGGCCGACGAGGATTTCCACGAGGCGCTGGTGCGCGCTAGTCATAACGAGTTGTTGATCGCGAACTACCTGATGCTCGTGCCGCAGTTCGCCGAGTTCCGCCGGGCGAGCTTCGCCGACAAGGGCGTGCCACACCGGTCCGGAACCGAGCACCACACCGTGGTGATGTTCCTCAAGCGACGCGACTCGGCAGGGGCCAGAGCGGCGATGATGGCGCATCTGCTCAACCTGTATCACGCGATCGTCGAGGCTGGGCCTGATGGCGACGAACACCCCGACGACGTGCAAATCGCAAACCTGGTGGACGCCAGCAACGAGCCCGATTGGCAACACCACACACCCGTTACTACGGGAGGCGCCGACGCTTCCTGATTGCCACCTTGCCGCGCTTCTCTGGCGGCCGCCCGCAATTCCAGCCATCATGAGTGTTTCCGCGCGGCGGTGAAACGCGTCCGTCGCGGCTGTTCGATGTACTACGGGGCGATGGCGACCGCGGGCGGGTGGTGCAGCGAACCTTGGCCGTGTTGCTGGCGCTGGCTGGACTCCTGCTACTGACCGTTACCGTCTGGTGGCAACCCGCTGCGGATGTCGCGTGGCAGCACGCCATGCACCGGTTCGCCGACGAGACCTGGCCGTTGTACCTGCTTGCCGCACTGGCGATCTTGATCTACCGAGGTGTGCGCCACCGGATCAGCGACGAGTTCGCCCAGTTGTCCGGCGAGTCGATTGTCCGCGCATTGGCCCCCAAACAGGTCATGACCGCGCTGCTCTCCAAGACCTATGGAGACAAGGAACCGACCGAAGAAGTGGTCGTCGGCCTGCTGGGCGGCGAGGGCGCCGAATCCCAAGGTCGCGACCTGACGATCAGCACCCGCACCACCGTCGACTACCAGCTACGACGGGTGGACCGCCGGGCATACGAGTTGAAATCGACGGTGACGTACAGCTTCAAGGAGAACGTCACCGACCCGCGGTTCGCCATATTCGCGACGTGCGATCCCGTGCTCCGTGACTCGGTGACGCTGGCCTGCCGGCTGCCGCTCTATGAAGAGTGGTTCGTGCCCAATGCCGAGCTCTTCGAGAGATCCGTCGACGAAATCGCCTCGTCGGCGCGCATCGGCATTCAGTACACCGACCTGGACGGCTGCCACCACGACGTGCCGCCGACGAAGGTCATGCTCAGCGAGGTCTCCTACGGCGACTGGCCAGAATTCCTGACCTTCTTTCGGGAGTCGATGGGCACAATGCCCAAGCAGAGCACGTTCCGCTACCTGCGCACCCTGCGGATCTTCCAGTTCGACCTCGGCGAGCTGGCGGGCGTGAACCACGTCGTCGGCGCGATCCGCAGCATGTCCCTCACCTCGACGTCGGTGCAGCCGCTGCAGGACCCGTTCTGCTACTGGCAGGCCCCGTACCCGTGCTACGTCGAACGCATCAGGTTCGACGCCGCCGGCCTGGCCTGGGACGGGGACCCCCCTTGGCTCTTCCGGGTGGTGCCGTTCACCTTCCGCGCGGCGATCGCGTCCGGACAGTGGCTCCCGGCCGAGGAGCTGGACGATCTTTACGTACGCTCCTGGTTGCTCCCCGGCCACGGCGTCGCCCTGATGTGGAAGCCGAAATCTGATGACGACACGCTCTTCGACGGAACGCACGAGCCGTGACCTTCCGTCGGTCCACGCCGCGATCGCCCAGGTCGACGAGCTGATCGACGCCAGGCGCACGCTCTACCGGCTGGCCGCCGAACTGCTCGATCCGGACCTTGACGACCCGCTCGACGCGGCCGTCGTGGACAGCCCCACCTCTCGTGGGTGGATAGGCAGGGCACTGGCCACCGGTGACGCTGTGGCGTGCTCGACGCTGGTCCCCGTCGGCGCGGTCGCCACGGACGACGGATGGCTGCCGGCCGGGCCGACCACGCTGGCCGTCGCCTCGCGGCCCGAGGCGAACGCGCTCCTGTCGGACGCGCTGGCCGCGTTCTCGGCGGAGCTGGCGAGGCAGCGCCCGGACGCCGCGCCGCTGCGGCTGCTTACCTCGGCGGACGGCGAGCGATTCACGTCGGCAGTCGACATCGTGCGGGACGGCATCGCGCTCGCCCGAGCCGTCAGCCCGGCCCTCGTCGACGACCTGCTGCCGCACGTCAGTCAGCTCGGGCTGCTCGACCCGGACGGCGCCGGCCAGCTCGGCTCGGCGTCGTCGCGCCACTTCCCGGGACTGGTGCTGCTCGCCGCACCCGACTCCGCGGCCGAAGTGGCGGAGGCGCTCGTCCACGAGGGCGCCCACCAAAAGCTCTTCGACCTGGCCATCACGGGCGCGATGCTGACGGTCGAGTCGGACCGATGCCCGCCCTTCGGGCCGTCCTGGCCACCGGCAGGGCGGCGATGGCCGATGGAGCAGGCGCTGGCCGCCGGGCACGCGTACGCCTGCCTCGATCGGTTCGCGCTGGACGCGGCGGCGGCCGGTGCGCTCCGGGTGTTCGGACCAGGCTCGCTGCTGCCCGTGGCGCGCGAGCGCAGCCAGTTCATCGGCACTTGGCTGCTGGAGCGGTTGGACTGGCTGGGCGCCGATGCGCACACCCTGCTGGCCGGGTTGCACGGCCTGCCACCGCGGCCGGCACCCGACTGCCGGCCGTCGATGATCGCCACCCTCGACGGGTACTTCGCGCAGGGCGGGTGGATCGTGCGCCGCTGCGAGCGCAGCGACCGCGCCGTGGTCGGCCGGCGGCTGGGTGCCGAGGCTCCCGAGTTCTTCTTCGTCAACGGGCGCGCTGCGACCCTTCTCGCCGCGTCGCGCTAGACGTCCGCGAACACTCGCGCAGCCGTTACGGACTGTCGTCCTGGGACCGTGCAGGAATCGGTCGGCTCGTTGCCGACCTGGCTGAACAGGTGCTGTTTCGATTCCGCTCTAACGGATGAATCGCCACTCTGCGTGTCGTTAGTCTGATCGAACGCGAGAAAGGCTAGGCCTTTGGGTACAACTGCCATGGGCTGAATCGCTCAACGCGGTGCCGGTTCAGTCCACTGAGGACATTTCGGATGCATGTTCGTTACCTAGGTGATTCCTGGCAGGTGGCTTAGAACGGTACTGTGCCCTCCTCCTCGTACGCGGTGCGCGGCATTCGCCGCATGCTCATGAAGGCGGTTCCCGATGGCGGTGCCTGTGATTCCCGACGACGCTTCGACGAGCCCATCGCTGGTTCGCGTCGAGTGGTTCAAGCGGGAGCCGGGTGGTGGGACCCTCTTCGTGAAGCCGTCGCAGGCCGAGGCGCCGGCCGTGGCCGTGGCGGACGAGGCGGGCACGGCCGTCGAGTAGCCGGCCGCGGTCGCGCTGGATGGCGAGCAGGCGGATACCCGGACGAGTTGGTCCGCACGGCGGGCGGCGGGTTTACGTAGGCTCGTTGCCATGAGCGTGACTGACCGCCTGGTGTCCAAGTTGCCGGTGCTCGGCGATCGAGCCGAGTCGAAGGCTACCGTCGCGATGATCAAGCTCCATGGGCTGATCACGCCGTCGCCGTCGCCGCTGGCGCGTGGCGCGATCAACGTGGCGACCGTGGAGAGCGCGCTGACCCGTGCGTTCGACCACGACAAGCTGGTCGCGGTGGCGCTGTCGATCAATTCGCCGGGTGGTGCGCCGACGCAGTCCGCGCTGGTGGCCGACCGGATCCGCGAGCTGGCGGACCGGAAGAAGGTGCCGGTGCTGGCGTTCTGCGAGGACGTCGCGGCCTCCGGCGGCTACTGGCTGGCCTGCGCGGCGGACGAGATCTTCGCGCATCCGACGTCGATCGTCGGCTCGATCGGCGTGGTCAGCCGGGGCTTCGGCCTGCACGGGCTGCTGGACCGGCTCGGCGTCGAGCGCCGGCTGTACACCGCGGGTGAGCACAAGGCGCGGCTGGACCCGTTCCTTCCGGAGAAGGAAGAGGACATCGCCTGGCTGACGGACATGCAGAGCCAGCTGCACGAGCTGTTCGTGAAGTGGGTGCAGTCGCGGCGCGGGTCGAAGCTGAGCGGCGACGCCGAGCTGTTCGACGGCGAGGTGTGGACCGGCGCCAAGGCCGCGGAGCTCGGGCTGGTGGACGGCGTCGGCACGCTGCGCGAGATCGTCGGCAAGCGCTTCCCGCAGGCCGAGATCACCGCCGTGGAGCCGCGCAAGCCGCTGCTGGCGCGGCTCGGCATCGGGCCGGCGGCGAGCTTCGGCCGCGGCGACGCGATGCTCTCCGTGCTGGACGCGCTGGAGCAGCGCGCCGCGTGGGCCCGCTTCGGGCTCTGACCCGTACGCGGGACGCGCCTAGGTGACTGCGCCTTCGGCGGCCACCGGGGCGGCGCGGACGCCGACGCGGAACTTGGGTACCCGCAGGCTGACCTTCATGCCGGCGCCGCGCTCGGTCTCGACGATGAGGCCGTAGTCGTCGCCGAAGGCGGAGCGCAGCCGGTCGTGCACGTTGCCGAGGCCGACGTGCGCGCCGGACAGGTGCGAGTCGGTCATCTCGTCGCGCAGCCTGGCGGGGTCCATGCCCACCCCGTCGTCCTCGACGCTGATGACGCACTCGGTGCCGGCGTCCTCGGCCGTCACGCTGATGGTGCCGCCGTCGGGCTTGCCGGCGAGGCCGTGCCGCACCGCGTTCTCCACCAGGGGTTGCAGCGCGAGGAACGGCAGCACGACCGGCAGCACCTCGGGCGCGATCTGCAGCCGCACCTCCAACCGGTCGCCGAAGCGCGCGCGCTCCAGCGTCAGGTAGCGGTCGACGTTGCGCAGCTCCTCGGCCAGCGTGGTGAACTCGCCGGCGGTGCGGAACGAGTAGCGGGTGAAGTCGGCGAACTCGACGAGCAGCTCGCGCGCCTCCTCGGGGTCGGTGCGCACGAACGAGGCGATGGTGTTCAGCGCGTTGTAGACGAAGTGCGGCGAGATCTGGGCCCGCAGCGCGCGGACCTCGGCCTGCGCCAGGCGCGAGCGCGACTCGTCCAGCTCCGCCAGCTCCAGCTGGGTGGACACGTATCGGGCGACCTCGGTGGCCGCCCTGACCAGCCCGAACCGGGCCGCGCTCGCCGACGACGTGAGCGCGGCCAGGGTGCCGACGACCGCGCCGTCGACCTCCAGCGGCACGATCACCGCGCCGCGGATGGGGCAGTCGACGCGGCCGCAGTCCACGTCGTAGCCGCCGAGCACGATCCGCTGCCCGCTGTCCGCGACCTTGGCCGACTGGTTGATCATGTCCTGGCCGTGGTGGGTGAACTCACCGTCCCAGGCCAGGTAGTTGCCGTCCTCGCCGGTGATCATCACGGCCCGGCAGTCGAGCAGTTCGCGCAGCAGCGGCGCGGCGGCGGCGGCGGACTCGGCCGACAGCCCGCGGCGCAGCGCCGGGGCGGCCATCGCCATCGTGTGCAGCGCGGTGAACGTCGCCTTCTCGGCCGGCGAGGTGAACGAGCGGCGGCCGCGCACCCAGATCATCGCCAGGCCGCCGATGCCTATCACCGCTACCAGCCCGAGGCCGACCGCGATGGCCGGGTCGGTGAGCAGGTTCCGCACGCGCCTATGGTCCGCGTGGTTGCCTCCAGCGGCAACCATGCCGTGAGTAACTTTCGGCAACAGCTTCGACCGGTGCGTGTTGTATGGTCGCCCGACCCGGTGGACGGGCGTGGACACGAGGCGGTCGGCGTGGGCAGGATGGCCGCAAACTAGAACGTGGGTTTCCGCGGCGGCACGTCACGGCGTCCGCGGGACGACACTAGGGGCAACCTGCGGATGAGCGCGGATGACAGCAAGGCCGGGCTGGTCGTCTTGGCCGTGGACGATGAGCGCCCAGCGCTCGCCGAGCTTCGCTACTACCTGGAGCGACAACCCCAGGTCAGCGCGCTGTTCACGGCGTCGGACGCCACCGACGCGCTGCGGCTGCTGCGCGGCACGGACGAGCCGGGCCGCACCCCGATCGACGTGGTGTACCTGGACATCGGCATGCCGGGGCTCGACGGGCTGGAGCTCGCCAGGCTGTTCGCCACGCTGACCAGCCCGCCGGCGGTGGTGTTCGTGACTGGGTACGACCACCGCGCCGTCGAGGCCTACGACGTCGGCGCCGTGGACTACCTGATGAAGCCGCTCAACGAGGAGCGGCTCGTCGAGTCGCTGCGCCGCGTGATGCGCACCAGGCTGGCCGCGGCCGCGCCCGACGAGGCCCCGACCGAGGACGAGGTGATCCCGGTCGAGCTGGCCGGCACCACGAAGCTCGTGCCACGGTCGTCGGTGCGTTTCGTCGAGGCGCAGGGCGACTACGCCCGGCTGCACACCGCCGAGGGCAGCCACCTCGTGCGCATCCCGCTCTCGGTGCTGGAGGACAGGTGGGCCGACGCCGGCTTCGTCCGCATCCACCGCTCGTTCCTGGTGGCGCTGCCGTTGGTCACCGAGCTGCGGATGGCGGCGTCCGGCTATGTGGTGCGCATCGGCGGCGCGGCCGAACCGGCGGAGCTGCCGGTCAGCCGCCGGCACACGCGTGAGCTCAAGGACCGCCTGGTGCGGGCGGCGAAACAGGCGTGGAATCAGCGGTGAGCGACCTGGAAGACCCCGGCCCCCCGGCCGGAGGAGGGAGTCACAGCCCCGGTGACCGGCCGGCACGCTGGCTGCCGGAGTTCGCGCACCCCGTGCGCCCGCCGGAGCGCCCAGGACCGCCGCCCAAGCGGGTGCGGGTGGTGCTCGCCGAGCGCAAGCGTGCCAGGCGGGTGGTGCGCACGCTGGCCGAGGTCGAGGAGCAGACCGGCGTCGGCGAGATGCTGGTGCGGCAGCTGATCAGGGCGCAGCTCTCGGTGTCGCTGTGGCTCGCGCTGTTCGTCGCCGTGACGGTGGGCGCGCTGCCCGCGGTGTTCTACTACGTCGAGGACCTGCGCGCGGCCAGCCTGCTCGGCGTCCGCCTGCCGTGGCTGCTGCTCGGCGTGGCGGTCTACCCGTTCATCCTCGGCGTCGGCTGGGTGTACGTGCGGCTGGCCGACCGCAACGAGCAGACCTTCATCAACATGGTCGAGGACTGAGCCCCGACGGTGGAGCCGAACCCCTACGCGCTGTTGGCCATCGCGATCGTCGGGTTGGCCACCGTCGCCGTCGGCGGGTTCGGCGTGCGCTTCTCGCGCACCACGTCGGACTTCCTGGTCGCGTCGCGCGCCGTCGGCCCCCGCTGGAACGCCGCGGCGATCTCCGGCGAGTACCTCTCGGCCGCGTCCTTCCTCGGCGTCGCCGGCCTCGTGCTCAAGGACGGCGTGGACGCGCTGTGGTACCCGATCGGCTTCACCGCCGGTTACCTCGCGCTGCTGCTGTTCGTGGCCGCGCCGCTGCGCCGCTCCGGCGCATACACGCTGCCCGACTTCGCCGAGGTCAGGCTCCGCTCGGTGCAGCTGCGGCGGTTGGCAACCGGACTCGTCGTGATCATCAGCTGGATCTACCTGGTGCCGCAGCTGCAGGGCGCCGGGCTCACGCTGTCGATCCTGGCCGGCTGGCAGACCTGGACCGGCGCCGTGCTGGTCGCGGCCATCGTGGTGGTCAACGTGGTGCTCGGCGGCATGCGCTCGGTCACCTTCGTGCAGGCGTTCCAGTACTGGCTCAAGCTCTCCGCGCTGGCCGTGCCGGTGTTCGTGCTGCTGCTCGGGATGGCCGGCGAGCGCGCGGAGGCGGCCAGGGCGATCGCCGCGGACACCCCGCCGGCATTCACCGAGAACACCGACATCACCGTGCAGACCGACGTGACGCTGCAGGTGGAGGTGCCCGTGCTGGTCGAGGTCGACGGCTGGGTGGACGACACGCCGCGGGCCCGCGGCACGGTGTACTGGGGGCCGGGCGAGCACAAGGTTCGCGACGGCACGAGGTTGCAGTTCAAGGCCGGCGCCGCGGTGCCCGTGGTGGTCGGCGCCCCGGCGAGCAACGAGCAGTGGCTGCGACCGCTCTCGACCGGGGACCACCCGCTGTTCAGCACATACTCGCTGATCATCGCGACGTTCCTCGGCACCATGGGCCTGCCGCACATGCTCGTCCGCTTCTACACCAACCCGGACGGTCGCGCGGCCCGCTCAACCACGCTCGTGGTGCTCGCGCTGCTCGGGGTGTTCTACCTGTTCCCGACGGTCCTTGGCGTGCTGGCCAGGTTGTTCGAGCCGCAGCTGCTGATCACCGGTGACAGCGACGCCGCCGTGCTGCTGCTGCCCAGCGCGGTGCTGGAGTCGTGGCCGGCCACCGTGCTCGGCGCGCTCGTCGCGGCCGGCGCGTTCGCCGCGTTCCTGTCCACCTCGTCGGGGCTGATGGTGAGCGTGGCCGGCGTGCTGTCCACCGACGTGTTGCCGCCGCGGATCCGCGACTTCCGGCTGGCCGCGGTCGTCGCCGGCCTGGTGCCGCTGGCGTTCGCGCTGTCCGCGCAGTCGCTGGACATCGCCCTGGTGGTGAGCATGGCCTTCGCGGTGGCCGCCTCGTCGTTCTGCCCGCTGCTGCTGCTCGGCATCTGGTGGCGCGGGCTGACCGATGCCGGGGCGTACACCGGGCTCGCCCTCGGCGGTGGGCTGTCGGTGGTCGCCGTGCTGGCGACCATGCTCGGCGCCGCGCCCGGCGGTTGGGTCGGCACGCTGATGGCCCAGCCGGCGGCGCTCACCGTGCCGATCGCGTTCCTGGCGATGATCCTGGTGAGCAAGGCGACCGCGCGCCGGGTGCCGAGCGGCGTGGCGCGCCTGCTGGCCAGGCTGCACGCGCCGGAGCGGCTCGGGCTCACGCCGCAGGACCGTGAGGTGGCGCGCCCAAGCGAGAGCCCGCCCCCCGGCCGCGTCGGCCGTCACCGCCGCTGAGGCCCTTACGGCGGCGTCAGCGGTTGGCTAGGCCGTCGAGGAAGCCGCGGATGCGCTCCATGGAGGCCGGCTGCGCCCAGACCGCCCGCATCCTGGCCTCCTCGCCTGGCGCGGCGCGCTCGATGTTGTCCCACGCCGGCCGCTGCAGCTGCCGCTTCGCCAGCCGGTACGCCTGGGCGCCGCGGTCGAAGCGGATGCCGGCCCTCGCCACCGCGGTGTCGATGAGGTCGTCCGGCGCCACCGTCTCGTCGACGAGCCCGGCGCGGGCGGCCGCGGCGACGTCGAGCAGGTCGGTGGACAGCGCGAGCGTGCGCGCCATCGGGGTGCCGACCGCGTACCGGACGATCTCGATGGCCGACGTGGGGAACGGCACGCCCACCTGCAGCTCGCTCAACCCGAGGCGGCCGGCGCCCTCGGCGGCCACCCGGTGGTCGCACGCGGCGGCCAGCACGAAGCCGCCGGCGATCGCGTGCCCGTTGACGGCCGCCACCGACGGACCCGGGTAGCGGAAGAGGGTGCAGAACGCCGTGGACAGCGCGTGCAGGTACTCGTCGACGTAGCGGCTGGTGCCGGTGGCGATCCGGCGCAGGTCCACGCCGGCGCTGAAGGTGCCGCCCCGGCCGGTGAGGACCAGCGGCGGCGCGTCCGCGGCCAGCTCGTCGAGCGCGCCGGTCAGCGCGGTGAGCAGTTCGAGGTCGAGGGCGTTGACCTTGCCGTGGGCCATTCGCAGCACGACGACGCGGCCGCGAGCCTCCCGTTCGAGCACGGATGCAGCCTACGGCTGCCTGTGAAGTGGCGATGAGTGCTATGGGCCACATCGCCACTCACAGGTGCGCAGCGCATCCGGCTGCACACCGTCGAGGTGGTAGCGGGCCGGGTCGGGGTCGCGGCCGGTGAGCAGCCGGACCAGCGTCTCGACATCGGCGACGAGCCGGCCGGGCAGGGTCACGCCGTCCAGGCTGCCGAGGTGCAGCACCCGGTCGGGCAGCTCGCCGAGCACCGCCGGCAGCGCGGCGCTGGCGTCGACGAGCAGCTCGATCGCCAGGTCGGCGCCGGGGCCGCTGTAGGGGTCCGGGTCGCCGAGCTGCTCGCGCACGTCCCCGCCGTGCACCCACACGCCGAGCGCGACGGCGTCGAGCCGGCCGCCGGCTGCGGCGATCGCGGCGGCGGCCGGCCGGTAGCCGTCCAGGAGCTCGGCCAGCAACCCGTCCAGCGGCAAGTCGCGGCGCGCGTCGACGTCCTCCTGGTTCTCCGCTGGGCCGAAGCCGTGCACGTCGCCGCTGGTCACGCGCCCGAGCGCGGCCGCGCAGTGCGCCAGCACGTCGCGCACCGACCAGCCGGCGCAGACCGTGGGCAGCTCGAACGCCTCGGCCGGTGCGCGCCGCAGGATCGGCTCGATCGCCGCCGCCTCGATGAGCAGCAGCCGGCTGGCCGGCGTGGAGTCGATCATGTCCCGACGATACGCCGGGGGCTACCGTGGCTCGCATGCCCGCCGGCCACATTCAGCCGTGGAGGGGACGCCGTGCCCAGAACGGGTGGAGGGACGCCATGCCCAGCCGCGTGACTCCCGTGGGCGGAGGAAACGCCATGCGCGCCAGCGTGACCCCCGTGGTGGAGGGGCGGCTGTGACGGCGCCGCCGCGCCGCCGGTGGTTGCCGTGGCGGCGGGACCCCGACCAGGCGCACACCGACACCCTGGCGATCGGCCGCAGGATCGCCGCGGACCTGCGGGAAGGGTTGGCCGGGCCGCGGGTGTCGGCCGTGGCGCGCGGCGTCCGGCGGATCCTGCGGGCGGACGCGGTGGCGCTCGCCGACCTGGCCGGCACGGTGAGCTGGGCCGGCGCGCCGCACCCGGACGCGAGCGGGCTGGTGGACGAGGTGCTGCGCACGGAGTCCCGCGCCGGCCGGTCCGGGCTGTCCGCGCTGCCCCTGCACGTGCGCGACGAGCTCGCCGGGGTGCTGGTCGTCGCGGGCTCGAAGGCCACCGTCAGCGCGTCGGCGATCCGCGAGGTCGCCGCCTGGATCACCGAGGCGCTCGAGCGCGGCCGGCTGGAGGCGTCCGCGCTCGCCGCGGCGCAGGCCGAGCTGCGCGCCCTGCGGGCGGAGATCTCGCCGCACTTCATCTACAACGCGCTGACCGTGATCGCCTCGTTCGTCCGGTCGGACCCGACGAGGGCGCGCGAGCTGATGCTCGACTTCGCCGCGTACACGCGGTACAGCCTGGCGCGACACGGCGAGTACACGACCGTGGCCGACGAGTTCCGCGCGATCGAGGCGTACCTGGCGCTGCAGCGGGCCGTGCTCGGCGAGCGGCTGCGGGTGCAGGTGCGGGTGGCGCCGGAGGTGCTGGCCGTGGCGATCCCGTACCTGGTGTTGCAGCCGCTGGTGGAGAACGCCGTGCGGCACGGCATCGAGCCGCGCACCGACAACGGGCTGGTGCTGGTGCGCGGCGAGGCCGACGCCACCGAGTGCGTGATCAGCGTCGAGGACGACGGCCCCGGCGTGGACCCCGAGGTGATCGCCGCCGTGCTCGCCGGCCGCGGCGACCCGAACGCCGTCGGCCTCGCCAACGTCGACCGCCGGCTGCGGACCGTGTACGGCCCCTACTACGGCCTCGTCGTGGAGACCGCACCCGAAGCCGGCACCCGAGTCCTGGTACGCGTCCCCCGCTTCCAACCCGGCGTAGTCGCCACCTAGGGGCGGGGTCAGAGGGTGATGGGCTGCAGCGGGATGCCGAGGTGATCGGCGATCCGCCGCAGGTCCTCGGCATCGCTCGTGAGCACCGCATGCGGCCCGGCCGAGGTGGCCAGCACCGCGGCCAGGTGTGCGTCGGCGACGGGCACGGCGAGCGCGGACCTGACGTCGGAGGCGCGGTCGGCCGCACCGGCATCCAGCGGATGGTCGTCCACCCTGAGCCGGTTGAGCGTGGCCGCCCCGGCCGCCCGCCGGTTCCAGCCGGCCTCGACGCGAACCGCGGTCGGGACGACGAGCCGGACCGATCCGGCTCGCCGCAGATTCCTGGCGGCCACGACCTCGACGATGGCCATCACGCGCCGGTGCTTGCGGTGCGTGGGATCGGCGAGCGCCTGGACAGCCCCATTGTCGAGGATGACGGTTCGCACCTGGGTCATGCGGCCGCCGCCGCGAGTCCGGCGGCATAGAGCAACACGTCGTCCTGGGTGGGGTCGTCCTTCAGGTCCCGCACCTCGGCCGCCGCGCGGCGAACCACCTCCGGCGTGCCGGCCAGCGGATTGCCGTCGATCTCCGCGGCGGCGAGTGCCACCTCGGCGAGATCGGGACGAGCCTTCGGGTGTGCCGCGTAGTGCGCGTCGAGGACAGCGCGCTGGGCGAAGGCTTCGAGCGCCTCGCGCAGGCCTCGGACGGTCAGTTCGGTGGTGGACGCCGCCAGGCCCATCCCGGCCGCGACGGCCGCCGCGTCGCGCAGGTTGACGGGCAGCCGGACTGACGTTCCGACCGTGTCGTCGCCCGGCGAGTCGAGAAGATCGAGTAGCCGCTGGAGCTGTCGTTCCACGGCGACGAATGTACCACGACATGTACCACAGGCGAGTATTGCCGTTCGGCATGGAACGGGCGTTACGGTGGCGCGGAACACGCGTGGTGGTGGGAGCTTCAATGGCAGAGGCGCGGCGATGACCGGGCTGCGGGTGCTCGCCGTGGACGACGTTCCTCCCGCGCTCGAAGAGCTGTGCCAGCTGCTGCACGAGGCGCCGGAGGTGCGCGAGGTGGTGGCGGCGTCCACCGCGGTCGAGGCGCTGCGGCTCATCCAGGCCGAGCGGTTCGACGCCGCGTTCCTGGACATCGCCATGCCGGGGCTCTCCGGGCTGGAGCTGGCTTCGCTGCTGGAGCGGCTGAACGAGCCGCTCGCGATCGTGTTCGTGACGGCGTTCGACCGGCACGCCGTCGCGGCGTACGGCGTCGGCGCGGTCGACTACCTGCTGAAACCGCTGGACCCGGAGCGGCTGGCCGCGGCGCTCGGCAGGGTTCTGCGGGTGATCGGCAACTCGGCGGCCGAGGCTGGCGCACGGGGCGCACCGGACGCACGGGGCGCACGGGGCGCACGGGGCGCACGGGGCGCACCAGGAGTACCGGGCGCGGCGAGGACACTGGGCGTGCCGCGGCCGGTCGACGCGATGGCCGCGCTGCCCGTGGAGACCGCCGGCCGCACCCACTACGTGCGGCGCAGCGAGGTGCAGTTCGTCGAGGCGCACGGCGACTACGTGCGGCTGTACACCCGCTCCGGCGTGCACACCGTGCGGATCGCGATCTCGCGGCTGGAGGAGCACTGGGAGCCCGCCGGGTTCGTCCGCGTGCACCGCGGGTTCCTGCTGGACATGAAGGCCGTGCGCGAGCTGCGCAGTGACTCGGCCGGCGGGCTGCTGGCGCACACCGAGCTCGGCGACGTGCCGGTCAGCCGCCGGCACGCGCGCGAGCTGAAGGACCGCATGCTGGAGGCCGCCCGGCGCGGCGAGCTGGACGGCCCGGACCCGCGATGGTGAACGGCGACTCGCATCCGTATCGACGTTTTTACGGCGCCAAAACGTCGACACGGATGCGAGTCGCCAGGCTGGCTGGCGGCGGGAGCGGCAGGTGGTGAAGCGCCGGGTCGCCGTGATGAGCCCGCAGACGAGGCTCGCGCACGCCAGGCAGTCCCGCTGGGCGGGGCGCCGGCCCGCGGTGACGTGGCAGCGGCCGCAGCTCGACCCGGCGGCCGCGGAGCGCGCGGTGATCTTCTACCACCGGCAGCGGTCGAGGGCGATCACGGCCCTGGTGCTGCTGTTCGCGCTGCTCTTCGGCCTGCCGCTGGTGCTGGCCGCGCTGCCGGGGCTGGACACCGTACGGCTGTTCGGGATCCCGCTGTCCTGGCTGATGCTGGCCGTGCTGCCGTACCCGGCGATGGTCGTGCTGGCGCGCTGGCAGTTGCACAGGGCCGAGGCCGTCGAGCGGCTGCCGAAGCGCGCGGAGACCGTCGAATGGGTGCGGCCCGGGCGCGCGGAGGTCGACCGGTGATCGCCGTCCTCGCCGTGCTGCCCGTGGTGCTGGCGACCGTGCTGATCGGGGTGCGCGGCGTGGTCGCGATGCGCTCCTCGTCCGACTTCCTGGTCGCGTCCCGCAGGGTGTCGCCGCTGCTGAACTCCGCGGCGGTGTCCGGCGAGTACCTGTCCGCGGCGTCCTTCCTGGGTGTGGCCGGGCTGGTGGTGAAGGACGGGATCGGCGCGCTGTGGTACCCGGTGGGGTTCACGGCCGGCTACATCGCGATGCTGGTGCTGGTCGCGGCGCCCATGCGGCGCTCGGGCGCGCTGACCGTGCCGGACTTCGCGGAGGCCAGGCTCGCGTCGTCCGCGCTGCGCAAGCTGTCCGCGGTGGTCGTGCTGGTGATCGGCTTCCTGTACCTGGTGCCGCAGTTCCGCACCGCCGGGCTGGTGCTGTCGGTGGTCAGCGGCGCGCCGTACTGGGTGGGCGTGGTGCTGTCCGGCGTCGTGGTGAGCACGACCCTGGCCCTCGGCGGTATGCGCGCGGCCACCTACGTGCAGGCCTTCCAGTTCTGCCTCAAGCTCGTGCTGTTCATCGTGCCGGCGATCTGGCTGCTGACGGCGGTCGGCCCCGCGGCGCGGCACGAGGCCGTCAACCCCGTGCCGTACACGGTCTTCGAGCGCGACACCCCGGTCGACTTCCGCGTCGGCGCCCTGCTGAACGTGCCGACCGACATCGCGCTGACCGACGGAACCGTGCTGCCGGCCGGCGAGCAGACGATCGCGCCGGGCACCCGGATGGTGTTCCCGGCCGGTGCGCAGGTGCCCCAGGTGGACGGCAAGCGGCCGCCTGGCGGTCCCGAGTGGCAGCGGCCGCTGCTCGACCTGCAGGGCGCCGGCCACGCCGTGCTCGGCACGCTGGCCGTGCTGATCGCGACCATGCTCGGCACCATGGGCCTGCCGCATGTGATCGTCCGCTTCCATACCAGCCCGGACGGCCGGTCCGCACGGCGCACGGCGGCCATGACCGTGGCGCTGCTCGGCGCGTTCTACCTGTTCCCCGGCGTGTACGGGGTGCTTGGGCGGGTGGCGGTGCCGCAGCTGTACCTGTCGGGCACCACCGACACCGTGGTGGTCGCGTTGCCCGGGGCGGTCGACACCGGGCCGGCCGGCACCCTGTTCACCGCGCTGCTCACGGCCGGCGCCTTCGCGGCGTGCTTCGCCACCTCGCTCGGGCTGCTGCTGGTGGTGGCCGGCGCGCTGTCGCACGACCTTGCTCCTGGCACCCTGCGACAACTCAGGGTGACGGTGTTCGGCGCGGCCGGGGTGGTGGTGCTGCTCGCGCTGCCGGCCATCGGGTTGGACGCCGGGGTGCTGGTCACCTGGGGTTTCACCGTGGCCGCCTCGACGTTCTGCCCGCTGCTGGTGCTCGGCATCTGGTGGTCGCGGCTGACCAGGACCGGCGCACTGGCCGGCGTGGTGGTCGGGCTGGTGGCGTCGTCCGCGGCTATCGCGGTGACCCTGTTCGCGCCGCCGGTGGGCGGCTGGCCGGCCATCCTGGTCGCCCAGCCGGCGCCGTGGTCGGTGCCGCTCGCGTTCCTGACGATGGTGGCGGTGTCGCTGCGCGGCCAGCCGCCGGCCTGGTCCACGGCCGCGATGCTGCGGCTGCACCTGCCCATTCGCTGAACCGAGCAGGTCGGCAGTGTCCCCTTACCGGCCGTCTCGTCTGCTCGGCCGTCTCGTCTGCTCGGCCGGCTCGCCCGCTCGGCCGGCCGCCGCCGCTCAGCCGGCAAGCGCCGTTCGGCGGCCGCTCGACCCGTTCCCGCTACCGCTCGTCGGCCGTTCGTCGCAGTGGGCGGCTATCGGCCTGCGGGCCGTTACGTCGCCCGATCGTGGGTACTTAACCTCCCAGAAAACCACGTTCGGTTACCTCTGGGAGGTGTTGTGAGCACTCTCGAGCAACCACGCACAGGCGGCGGCGATCCACCCAGCGGTGCGGACTGGGAAGACATCCAGCGGAGCGCGGAGTTCGCCGAGCTCCGGCGGCGGCTGCGCAGCTTCGTCTTTCCCATGACGGTCGCGTTCCTGGCCTGGTACATGCTGTACGTGCTGATGGCCACCTACGCCCGCGGCTTCATGGGCACCAAGCTGTTCGGCAACATCACCGTCGGGCTGGTCTTCGGGCTGCTGCAGTTCGTCTCGACGTTCCTGATCACCTGGGCGTACGTGCGGTACGCCAACAACAGGCTGGACCCGCTGGCCACCCAGATCCGCCACCGGATCGAGGGGGGTGAGCGGTGATGACGACGCTCGCCCAGGGCACGTCCGTCGGCGACCCGCTGGTCAACCTGTCGATCTTCCTGGTGTTCGTGGCGATCACCCTCGTGGTGGTCTTCAAGGCCAGCCGGCGGACCAGGACGGCTTCGGACTACTACGCGGCCGGCCGGGCGTTCACCGGCCCGCAGAACGGCGTGGCGATCTCCGGCGACTACCTGTCGGCCGCGTCGTTCCTCGGCATCGCGGGCGCGATCGCAATCTTCGGGTACGACGGCTTCCTGTACTCCATCGGGTTCCTGGTGGCCTGGCTGGTGGCGCTGCTGCTGGTCGCCGAACTGCTCAGGAACACCGGCCGTTTCACGATGGGCGACGTGCTGAGCTTCCGGATGCGGCAGCGACCGGTGCGGGCCGCGGCGGCCACCTCGACGCTCGCGGTGTCGTTCTTCTACCTGCTGGCCCAGATGGCGGGCGCCGGCGGCCTCGTCGCGCTGCTGCTCAACGTCGGCAGCAAGACCGGGCAGGCGTTCGTGATCGCCGGGGTCGGCCTGCTGATGGTGCTCTACGTGCTGGTCGGCGGGATGCGCGGCACCACGTGGGTGCAGATCATCAAGGCGGTGCTGCTGATCAGCGGCGCGATCGTGATGACGATATGGGTGGCCTGGCTGTTCAAGGCCAACCTGTCCTCGCTGCTCGGCGACGCCGCCGCCGACTCGGGCAAGGGCGACGCCGTGCTCAACGCCGGCCTGCTGTACGGCAAGGACGCCGTCGGCAAGATCGACTTCATCTCGCTGTCCCTGGCGCTGGTGCTGGGCACGGCCGGCCTGCCGCACATCCTGATGCGCTTCTACACGGTGCCAAACGCGAAGGAAGCGCGTCGCTCCGTGGTGTGGGCGATCGCCCTGATCGGCCTCTTCTACCTGCTGACGCTGGCGCTGGGCTACGGCGCGGCGGCACTCGTCGGGCCGGAGACCATCGCGGCGGCGCCCGGTGCGTCGAACGCGGCCGCGCCGCTGCTGGCCTTCGAACTCGGCGGCACGCTGCTGCTCGGCTTCATCTCGGCGGTGGCCTTCGCCACGATCCTGGCCGTCGTCGCCGGGCTGGTGATCACGGCGTCCGCGTCGTTCGCGCACGACGTGTACGCGAACGTGATCAAGGAAGGCAAGTTCGCGGCCGATGACGAGGTGCGGGTCGCCAGGATCACCGCGGTGGTGATCGGCGCGCTGTCCATCGTCGGCGGCATCGTCGCCAACGGGCAGAACATCGCGTTCCTGGTGGCGCTGGCCTTCGCGGTGGCGGCTTCGGCGAACCTGCCGACGATCCTGTACTCGCTGTTCTGGAAGCAGTTCAACACCTCGGGCGCGCTGTGGTCGATCTACGGCGGCCTCACTACGTGCGTGGTGCTGATCGTCTTCTCGCCGGCCGTGTCCGGCAAGCCGACGTCGATGTTCGCCTCGCTCGACTTCGACGTCTTCCCGTTGGCCAACCCCGGCCTGGTGTCGATCCCGGTCTCCTTCCTGCTCGGCTACCTCGGCACCGTGCTCTCCAGGCAGAACGGCAGCGTGGCCAAGTACGCCGAGATGGAGGTGCGCGCACTCACCGGCATCGGTTCCGAAAAGGCGACGGTGCACTGAGGTGCCCGTGAGTGGCGATAGGTGCTGTAGCACTCATCGCCACTTACGGGGCGCGAGCCGGGCGGGGAGGGGGCACACTGATCACGGACCAGGGAGGTGCACATGGCGGACAGGGACGACGCACACCGGGACGGCACCGCCGACAAGCTCGGTGAGCTCAGGGACAAGGCCGGCGAGGTGCTCGACGAGCTCAAGGAGCGCGGCCAGGAGCTCCTCGACAAGCACGAAGACAAGATCGAAT
>Ga0299913_10000931_pt1 | contig 20286 bp, 19 predicted proteins | sample RVTome_9_FD_201360 | JGI IMG/M metagenome (GOLD analysis project Ga0299913, IMG submission 201360) | Soil microbial communities from uranium-contaminated site in the Upper Colorado River Basin, Wyoming, United States - RVT155D38 (version 2) ... | reverse complement strand
CCCTCCACCGGGAGTGCCTCGACCTGGAAGGCCTCGCGCTCGAACGCGCGGTCGGCGACGATTGCCGACCACCAGCCGGTGACCGGGTCGCGGCGCAGCTCGAACACGGCCGCATCGTACTCGATGGTCCCCGCGATTCTGTGGTGCCGGCAGGAACCGGACGCTGCCGCCGGCTCCCGCGGATCCGCGCGTCAGGCGTAGAATCGGCGGCCTTCGGAGGTGACACGGGAGCAGCCCGACCGGGCGCCCTCGACCCGTCGCCTGACGCCGGCCGCGCCGGCACAGTTGGGAGGTTCTATCAGTCCATGCGAAGAGCATTCGTCGTGCTCCTGGCCGTCAGCCTGCTCATGGTGTCGTCCGTCTCGCTCGCGGCTGCCGCCAAAGGCAACCGCAGCATCGGCATCAACGTGGTGCTGCGCCAGGACATCAGCGCCGCCATCCTGGCCGACCTCGGGCGATACGGAACGGTCAACGAGACCTATCCCCAGATCGACGCCCTGACGATGAAGGTGCGTGAGTCGGCCCTCGGTACCATCCAGGCCCTTCCGTATGTCGCGGCCGCCAACCCCGATGCCAAGCGGGTGGGCAAGCCCGTTCCCTCGAGCCCGTTCGACGACAGCGTCGATGGCATCACGGCGTGGGACATGGACATCATCGACGTGATGGACAACGCGCCCGACCAGCGCACCGTGGCGCAGGACGGGACCGGCGTGTACGTCGCGGTTCTCGACACCGGCCTGCTCAGCAGCTGGCGCTTCTACTTCGGTGAGGAGCGCATCGCCGATGAGTTCGGGATCGCCTTCGGCGGTGGCGGCGGCGAGCGTGGAAGCGTCTCGACGCAGCCGAACAAGTGGCAGACCGACCAGAACAGCCACGGCACGCACGTCACCAGCACGATCCTGGGCTACAACTTCCTGAACCAGGCCAAGGTCGGCGGCGTCGCACCGCGCGCCACGGTCATCCCGGTCAAGGTGCTGAACAACAACGGCTCCGGCTGGTCCTCGATGGTCGCCGCCGGCATCAATTACGTCACCGATCTGAAGGTGAGCGGTGCCCTCGGCGGTGCCCCGGTGGTCATCAACATGAGCCTCGGTGGGGATGTGCTCGACGCCATGGAGAAGGCGGCGATCGACCGCGCCATCGCCAACGGCGTCCTGATCGTGGCCTCCGCCGGCAACGAGGGCACGGCGGGCATGGGCTTCCCCGGCGCCTATCCGCCGGTCATCAGCGTGGCCGCGGCCGGCTGGATCGGCGAGTGGCAGCCCGGTGGCGACGGCATCCCGAACAACTTCTGGAATGCCGACAACGTGGCGGATCCCACCAACGCCATGACCGACACCTACATCACCGACTTCTCGAGCCGCCAGCTCGATGGCCAGGACCTGGACCTCGCGGCGCCCGGCTCGTGGGTCGTCGGCCCGTACCAGGTGAACGGACAGCTCAGCTACTTCTTCCTGGGTGGCACCTCGATGGCCTCGCCGCACGTGGCCGGCACCGTGGCGCTAATGCTCCAGAAGAATCCCGGGCTGTCGCAGGTCGCCGCGGACACCGCCCTGACCAGCTCCGCGCTGGACATGGGCACCGGCTGCCGGAATGTGATCCCGGTTCCGGGCGCCGCAGCTGCCCCGATCTGCTGGGAGACCGGCACCGACAGCAACGAGGCCACCGGCGCAGGCCTGCTGAACGTCCCGGGGGCGCTCGCCGCAACCCCGTAACGTTCCTGGACCGTCGATCGGAGGCCCCGGCTCCGGCCGGGGCCTTCCTCATGCCTGCCGAAGCGCGCGGATGACCTCGTACGGGTCGCTGCCGACGATCGGCGTGCCGTACAGCTCCATGGCGCCGATGTCCGAGGGACGGCTGAAGGGATCGCCGCGGTCCACGAGCCACGTGATCGTCGGAAACGTCTCCCAGCCGAGGGTGCGCCCAGCATCGCCCAGGGGCGGCCGCCAGAGGGCGAGGTTGAAGGATCTGACCCCGAGCCGATCGCGGTAAGCGATGAGGGCCCGCGCGACGGCACCCGCGTATGCCGGGTCACGCTCGTCCGTTCCGGGTGGGCCGATGACGAGCAGCTCGCGCTCCTTCGTCGGCGTCAGGTGCGCAAGGGTCGCGATCGCACCGCGCTCGACGGCCAGCCCAAGGTCCCGATGGGCGGCCACGAGGTCGCCAACGAGGTCCGCTCGGTGTTGCGAGCGGTACGCATCGGCGTCACGCCGGAAGCGCTCGATCCGGGCATGGTGCCGTCCGGCGCCCAGCAGCGCCTGGGCATGGCCGTGGATGATCGAGCCGCCGGCGCGCCACAGGCAGTTCCAGAGCAGCAGGTAGGTGCCTGCATCCGGGTCGGCAGAGCGCGCGCGATCCGCCCATGCGCGGCCCGTGGTGAACAGGTCGGACACGAGCCCGGCGTCGAAGGCGAGCGGGTCGTGGTTGTCGAACACCAGCACGGCGTGGTGCGCATCGGCGAGCGCGGCGTTGGCTCCGGTCAGCATTCGGTCACCCCGAACCCTCCCGAACGAGTCGGCGGGCGTGCCGTGCGCCGGGTCGCAGAACGGGTCGCCCTCGGTCGCCGCGATCTCGGCGGCCAGGTCACGGGCGTGGTCAGAGCCGTCCACCGGGCGGCGGGCGCGCAACGGGGCGAAGATGGCCGCGTCCAGCGTGGCGAGGTTCGTGACGCGCAGCACGGACTGCGCTCGGACGTCGTCCACGGACCCGAAGGTTGCGGCCAGCCAAGGCTCCAGGCTCGCCGGCGGATCCGTCGTCCCTGAGATGGCACGGACCTCAAGGAGCCGATCCGTCCGCGCCCGGGCGTCGCCGGTGAGCGACTCGATCCGGGCCGGGAGCTCGAGGATGCCCGTCAGCCGTCCCCCCACGCCCGCCGATGCGAGAGCGCCATCCACTCGTCGCGCAGCAAGCTCATCACGTGCACGTCGTGGTGCTCGCCGCGCGCGAAGTGCGCGCGCCGGAAAGTCGCCTCATGCGTGAACCCGGCCTTCTCGTAGGTGCGGCGGCCACGCTCGTTGTCGGCGTAGACCATGAGACCGATACGCTCCAGGCGCAGCTCACCGAAGCCGAAGTCGCAGATCGCCCGGGTCGCATCGGTGCCGTACCCCTTGCCCCACTCCGACTTCTCGCCGATCGCGATCCCGAACTCGGCCGTCCCGTTCACGAGGTCGACCGCCTCGAGCCCGACGGTCCCGATCGGCCTGCCATCGTCGACGAGGGTGATCACGAATTGATGCCGGCTGGTGCCCTGGTCGGTCAGCATGCGGTCGAACCACTGCTCCTCCGCGGCAAGGCTCATGGGGGCGCGCATGGCGAGGTTGCGCTGCACGTCGGCGTCGTTGAACCAGCGGACGAATGTCGGGAGGTCGGAGCGTTCGGGTGCCCGGAGGAAGACGCGCTCGCCGCGGATGATCGGCCGTGGTTCCGGTAGGCTCTCCATCTGGCCCGAGTCTAGCGAAGGAGATTGAGCCCTCTCATGGCTGCCACGCGATCCGCGACGGTGACCTGGAACGGCACCCTGGCCGAAGGGTCCGGGACCGTCAGCAGCGGCACCACCGATCTGTTCACCGACCTCCCCGTGTCCTGGAGCTCGCGGACCGAAGCGCCAGAGGGACGCACCTCGCCCGAGGAGCTGCTCGCGGCGGCGCACGCCTCCTGCTTCTCCATGGCGCTGGCGGGCGGGCTGGTCCGCGGCGGGACCCCGCCTGATCACGTTCACGTCTCGGCGACGGTCACCTTCGACAAGGTCGGCGATGCCTGGACCGTGACCCGCTCCGAGCTGGATGTTGTTGGCGTGGTGCCCGGCCTCGACGAGGCGGGGTTCGACGCCGCCGCACAGGCCGCCAAGGACGGCTGTCCGGTCTCGCGTGCGCTCGCCGGCAACGTGGAGCTCTCGGTGTCCTCCACGCTCGAGGACGAGCACCACTGACCGATCCCGCGCGCGGGTCCGCCGCGCGCTGAAACTTTCTCCGGCTCCGCCGGCTCGATAGGAGTGTGGGTCGCTCACCTCGCGACCACGTGAACCCCGCACTCGATGGAGCCTGAGCCCGTGAACCTGCCCAATCCCCTCCGTGGCGCCGCGATCGCCGTCGGTGGCCTTCTCGTCCTGGCCGGCGTCGCCCTGGCATCCGGCCAAGGGCCCAGCACCGGCTCGTCGGCAGCCGATCCCACCGCCTCTCCCGATGCCGCGTCGGTCGAGGGATTCCTCACCGCCGGGTCGCCCTCCCCATCGGCGACCCCCAGCGCCTCGCCTGCCAACGAGGTCGCGGACGACGACGCGTCAGACGACGCCAGCCCGAGCGCGTCGCCCGACGAGGGCATCGAAGACCACGACGCGTCCGACGACGCCAGCCCGAGCGCGTCCCCCGACGATGACGACGACGACGCGTCCGACGGCGCCAGCCCGAGCGCGTCCCCCGACGATGACGACGAGGACGACGACAGCTCCGGTCCCGGCGACGACGACGACGATGACAACTCCGGCCCGGGTGGCGGAGATGACGACGAGCACGACGACTGAGACGCGCCGATGGCGTCCGGCATGTGGCCCGCAACATGGCACGATGAGGGCGTGGACGACCGCGCCCTCGTCGATGCCGTGCTGGCCGGTGACCGGTTCGCGTTCGGGCATCTCGTGGAGCGCGAAACCCGATCGGTGTACCGGGCATGCCTCCGCATCCTCGGCCGGCAGCACGACGCCGAAGACGTGACGCAGGAGAGCTTCGTGGCCGCCTACCGGGCGCTTCGCACGTACCGCGGTGAGGGCTCCCTCCGCGCGTGGCTGCTGCGGATCGCCACCCGCCAGTCGTTCCGCCGGCTGTCGCAACGGCGCGCGACCGTCGACCTCGACGCGATCCCGGCGCCACGCCTGGCGGACGCATCGAGCGAGCCCACGCGGGTCGTGATCGACCTGGAGTCGCGGCGCGAGGTCCAGGAGGCGGTCGCCGCGTTGCCCGACCCGTACCGTGAGGTCGTTGCCCTGCGCTTCTTCGCCGACCTGTCCTTGGCAGAGGTGGCGGATGCGACCGGGCGGCCGCTCAACACCGTGAAGACGCACCTTCGCCGAGGGCTGGAGCGCCTGCGTCCCGCGCTCGGTGATCGCGGGGTGGACCGATGAACCCGTACGACCCCAGCGAGCTCGACCGCGTCGACCCGGAGCTCGATCGCATCGCGCGCCGGCTGGAGGACCACGCGGCCCGCACGCCTGGCGAGCCGCCGCTCGACCTCGCCTCCCGGGTGTGGGCGGCGGTGGAGGCGGAGCCGGTCCCGTCGTCGCGCTGGGCGTGGCTGACGGCCTGGCGCCGTCCGGCGCGGGCGGTGGCCGTGGCGGCCGTCGTCGTGGCGGCGGTGACCGGTGCGCTGGCCGTCGGACAGCTGCTCAACGGCCTCCGGCCCGACGTCGGCGGCCCGCCGACGCCCGCCGTGCTGCCGAGCCCGTCCCTCGAGCCGAGCGTGTCGGCGAGCCCATCGGCGACGCCTTCTCCCACGCCGTCACCGACCCCGTCGCCCACCGTGTCGCCGACCAGCGCCCCGACGGTCCCCCCGACCACACCGCAGGCAACCGCGTCAGACGATGACGACGAGATCGAGACGCCCGAGCCGAGCGAGTCCGACGATGACAACTCCGGTCCGGGGGGCGGCGGATCCGGTAGCGGCGGGGACGACTAGTTGGCGCTGAACATCGCCGGGTAGACCGCCGTGCCTGACGGCAGCTCGGCGTCGTCGAGGCCGGGTCGCGGCCGGACCTGGAAGGCGTCGCCGGCGCCCTCGTACGGGCCCTGGATGCCCAGATCCTGGGCAGGGACGAACCCGAACCGGCCGTAGAAGGCCGGGGACCCCAGAACGATCGTCATCGGCTCGTCGCGCGCGTCAGCCACGGCGAGCGCCTCGGTCATCAGCGCGGCGCCGATGCCCCGTCCCTGGTGCGGCGGCAGCACCGCGAGGGGGGCGAGCGCCAGCACGTCGACCCGTGGGTGCTCCGCATCCTCGGACTGGACCGCGATCCGGCTGACGAGGATGTGCCCGAGGACGCTGCCGTCGGCGGTGACCGCGACGAGCGACAGGGCGGGAACGAAGTCCGGCCCGCTGCGGATGGCGTCGACGAGCTCCGCCTCGGCCGGCCCGGAGAATGCGGCCCGGTGGAGCTCGTGGATGTGGTCGAGGTCAGCGGGCAGCTCGGGGCGGATCGACCATGCCGGCGCCGAGACCTCGTGTGGGGAGATGCTCATGACCATGCCTCTCTATCAGCATGCGGCGCGCCAGTCATGCGTCCTGCATCGGATCGCCGACGAGCTCCCAGGTATCGGCCAGCACGCCCTCGGCCCCGAGTCCACCGAACAGGAGGATCCGGTTCCGGCTCGCGTCGAGGATCAGCTCGGCGCCGGACCTCCCCGGAGGAACGACGCCGTCGACGATGAGCGGCGTGGCGTCCGCGCCGTCATCGTGCAGCAGCCAGCCGTTGTCGAGGCGACCGCCGTCGAGCGCCTGGCCGCCAAGGATCAGGGTCGCGCCGTCGAGGCGGGCGCGAGCGTACAGGTTCCGGGCTTCGGGAACGGTTCCGCTGACGCGCTCCCACGCCCCGTCGACCAGCAGCCAGCGATCGTCGAGCGCGGTGACGCCCGTCGTCTGTCCGCCGAACAGCGCCAGGTTCCCGTCGCCCGTCCACCAGCAGCCGTGCAGGCATCGGCTCACCGGGAGGTCGCCGGCCGGCGTCTCATCGGTCCAGGTGCCCGTCGCGAAGTCGTACGCCTTCGTATCGGCGAAGCGCGTGCCGTCGGAGGTGAACCCGTGGCTGATCCAGAGCCTGTCATCCGGGCCGATGGCGGCGCAGGTCCCGTAGCGGGCGACCGGCACGTCCCCGCCGGACGGCAGCTGGCGCCAGGTGGCGGCTTCCGGATCGAACGCCCACAGATCGTCGAAGAAGGTGGCGCCGGCCTGCCCGGCGAAGACCACCAGCCCGACGTCGTCCACCCACACCGCCTCATGCCCGAACCTGGCTGGCGGCGCCCCCTCGGCCTCGATCGGGGCCCAGGTGTCGGCCGCGAGGTCGTAGGCCCACAGGTCACCGATGACGGTCGCGCCGTCGCGACCGCCGAACAGGTAGGCCACCGCCCCGTCGCCATGAAGCGTCCAGGTGTGGTCCTCGCGGGCCGCCGGGCCGGTGACGGCGAGCTGGCGCCAGGCCAGGGCGGCCGGTGCCGATGGCGCGGGCGTCGGCTGCGCGGGCGCCGATGCCACCACGGATGGCCGGGGGCTCGCGCTCGGCGCGGCTGGCGACGGCGAACCGCCGACCGTGGGCGAATCGGACGGAGCGGCGCAGCCGGCCAGGAAGAGGGCCGTGGCGGCCACGGCTTGGCGCAGGGACGGAGTGCCGGCGCGCATGGGGGGAGGGTACACGCGACGGGGCGTAGGTCGCTTGTCGGGGGCCGGCCTGGACGGATGCCGCATCGGCGACGGGATCCGATCCGGCTCGAGCGACGTCAGAGGGGCATGGCACCACCAGAGCTCATCTCCCTCATCGTCGCCGTGATCGCATGGATCGTGCTGCTGGGCAGCTTCACCGGCGACGTCTGACGGTCAGCGGCGGCGGAAGGCCTCGAGCAGGTCGGCCGGCACCCTCGTCGGCCGACCGTCGGAGGCTCGGACCCAGATCCACTGCGTCATGACCTCGGTGGTCAGTGCGCCATCGGCCTCGCGGTGCATCTCGGTGCGGCGCAGTCCACGAACCCCGCCGATCTCCTGCGGCAGGGTGGTGACGAGCATGACATCGCCGTACTCGACCGGGCGGTGGTAGGTCACGTGATGCTCGCGGACGACCCAGACACCACCGCGCTCCAGCGACCAGGCGCGCCCGAACCCGAGCGCCTCGACGTGGTCGATCGCCACCTGCTCGACCCAGTTCAGGTACACGGAGTTGTTCACGTGGCCGAGCACGTCCAGCTCGTACTGGCGCACCGGATAGCGGACGGTGAAGCGCCAGGGATCGGCGGTCGGGGCGGCGTCGGTCATCGGCATTCAGGATAGCGAGCGACCGGCAGGACGACGTAGACGTGGCAGGACCGATGCGCGGGCCGGTGGCGGGCCGTTGTTCCGATGGCGCGCCGGCCTGCGGCTCCGACGATGGCGTGGCTCACCTCACTGATCCATCAAGGAGTCGCCCACGCCATGGACGCTGCCGTCACCCTCCGCCTCGATGTCGCCCCCGCCGATCTCGACGCCTTCGCCGCCACCATTCGCGGCTCGATCGTCCGTCCGACCGACGACGCGTACGAGGCCACGGCCGGCGTTTGGAACACTGCCTTCCAGGGCAGCCCGGCAGTCATCGTCCGGGTTGCCGATGCGCACGACGTCGCGACGTCCATTTCCTACGCCTGCCGCAACGACCTCGAGATCGCGGTCCGATCCGGGGGCCACAGCCTGGCCGGGCATTCCACGGGGAATGGCGTGCTCGTGATCGACACCCGCGAGCTGCGTGGCCTCCACGTGGACCTCGATGCGGGCACCGCCTGGGTCGGCGCAGGGCTCACCGCCGGCGAGGTGATCGACGCGCTGTCGGAGCACGGCATGGCCATCCCGTTCGGCGACACCGGCTCGGTCGGCGTCGCCGGCATCACCCTTGGCGGCGGCATCGGCTACCTGGCCCGCAAGTACGGCCTGACCGTCGACTCCCTGATCGCCGCCGAGCTCGTCACCGCCGATGGGCAGGTCCGCATGGTGTCGGCCACCGAGCATCCGGACCTGTTCTGGGCGATCCGCGGTGGAGGCGGCAACTTCGGCGTCGCGACCCGCTTCCAGTTCCGCCTGTCGCCCGTCGGCGAGGTGCTGGGTGGCGCCTTCTTCCTGCCGGCCACGCGCGACGTGGTTCGCAGCCTGGTGCCGATCGCGTCGAGCGCCCCCGAAGAGCTCACCGTGATCGCGGAGCTCATGGCGGCCCCGCCCGTCCCGTTCATCCCCGCAGAGCACCACGGCAAGCCGACCCTCGTGGTCCTGTTCGTCTACGCCGGGGATCCGGAAGCCGGCCACGCCGCCATCGCCCCGTTCCGCGCCGTCGCGACCCCGTACGGCGAAGCGGTGGTGCCGATGCCGTACCCGGGCATCTACGAGTTCTCGCGCGAGGCCGAGACCCCGGGCCCGAGCACCGTGCGCTCCGTCTTCCTCGACACCCTGGACGACGCGTCGGTCGACGCGGTCATGGATGCCTTCGACGCCTCCCCGGAAGGCACGATGATCCAGCTGCGCGTCTTCGGCGGCGCCATGGGCCGCGTGCCGGCGGATGCGACGGCGTTCCCGCATCGGTCGGCGAACGTGCAGGTGACGATCATCAACGCCTTCGTCGACCCCGACGGCGCCGATGCGGCCTCGGCCTGGAACCGGTCGCTCTTCGCAGCACTCGAGCCGAAGTCGAGCGGCGTGTACGTGAACTTTCTCGAGGACGAGGGTGACGCTCGCGTTCGTGCCGCCTACCCGGGCGGGACCTACGAGCGGCTCGCGCAGGTGAAGCGACGGTACGACCGGTTCAACGTCTTCCGCCGTAATCAGAACGTTCGTCCGGCCTGAACCTGCACGGGGGACGCGGAACGGCCCGGCGAGAGCCGGGCCGTTCGTCATGGTCGGGTCGGAGTGGAGCGGGAGACGGGGATCGAACCCGCGGCCTCAACCTTGGGAAGGTCGCGCTCTGCCAGCTGAGCTACTCCCGCGCGATCGAGTCGCGATTCTACTACGCCGACTCCGAGACGACGACGGCGCCGCTTGCCGACTGGCGACCGGACACGGCTCCATCCGGAGCGTCCGGCATGAGGGCATCCAGCTGCGTGAGCATCGCCCTCGCCCCGAGCGACTCGAAGATGCGCCGCGCAGCGCCACGCGCCTCCAAGGCCTCCGCATGGTTCGCCGGGAGGCTGTACGCCGCGTCCATGGCACTCAGGGCCTCGAGCCACAACAGATCGAGATCGGAGAAGGCGCGACGCGCCAGGCGAAACTCCGCGGCCGCCTCGTCCACGCGCCCCTCCAGTGCCCATTGCGCGGCGCGGAGCGACTGTCGGTTGGCCTCGATGCTGCGGCCGAACTCGCCGGCAGCGTCCATCACGCCGAGGTGCTCGTCCAGGGACGCGCGGTTTCCCTCCCATGCAGCCGCCCGTGCGGCGAGGATTCGGCCGTCGGACCCGGCCGTCATCGACACCCGCGATGCCTCGTCGAAGGCAGCGCACGCTTCTGCGTGGCGACCCGTGAGGAGGTGACACCAAGCCTTGGTGAAGAGGTACTGAGCAACGGTCGATGAGTCTCCGAGCGACTCGGTGATTCGCCGCAGGTCCTCCAGCTCGGGGGGTTCACCGTTGCCGCGCGCGGCCGCGAAGAACGCAAGACCCGACAGGATGATCGCCCGATGCGACGGCTCGAGATCGTCGCCGCTCGACGCCACCTCCCTCTCGGCCCACTCCCATTCGCCGGCGGCGATCGCATACTCGGCCGCGTTGCCGGTCAGGACCGTGAGCAGTGAGCGCAGGCCGAGGCGCCGGGCGAGGTCCCGTCCGGCGCGCGCGGACTCGAGGCTGATCCGCTGGCTGTCGAGGGACTCGGCAAACCCGCGGTTGATCGCGGCGCGGAGGACCGTCGTCTGCAATCCGGCGGACTCGGCGACGTCGGCGCCGCCCGCCACGAGCATCAGCCCCTCGCGCGCCCGGCCAAGCCCGAACAGGGAGGAGCCCTTCGTGATCAACGTATCGGCGAGGACCTCGACGAGGTTGTGGTGCTCGGCCCGGTCCAGGACCCGGTCGCTGACGGCGATGGCCTCGGTCAGCTCGTCGGAGAAGAAGTGGGCGCGGGCCAGCTGTCCCTCGAGGGCGACATGAGCCGGACTCCCGGCCTGTCCCTGGTGCCGGTCGAGCGCCGCGCGGACGACCTCGAAGGCCGACTCGGTGTCGTAGGCATCCATGAGGTTGCGAGCCACGTGCGTCGACGTGACGAGGTCGGCCTCCTCGTCTCCCAGTGCGCGGTACAGCGCGCCCGCCGCGGTGTACTGCGCGTTCGCCTCAGCATGATCGCCGCTCCGCGAGGCGGCATCGCCGGCGCGCGTGTGCAGCTCGGCGCGTTCGGCGTCGTTCGTCGTCACCCCCAGGGCCTGCCGGAGGAAACGGTGCGACTGTCCCCATGCCCCGAGCGCGGCGGCGCGTTCGGCGGCGCCCTTGAGCGCGACGCGGGCCTGTGCCGCCAGCGCGTCGGCTTCCTCACCGGCGGCCGCGCTCTCGTGGGCGGCGAGGTAGTGGCCGGCCAGCGCACCGGCCAGCTCATCGGTCGGGAGCCCTTCGAAGTAGCGTGCGGCCGCGAGGTGCCGGGCCTTGCGGTCGGCGCGCGCCAGCGTGTTGTATGCGACCTCGCGGATCAGCGACTGGACGAAGGCGTACTGGCCGCGGTCCGGGGCGCGCGGATCCGCGCGCAGCACGAGCAGCTCACGCCGAGCCAGCTGCCGGAGCCGCGACTCGAGGTCCTCGCCGGCAGCGTGAGAGACGGCCGCCAGGGCCTCCGGCGTGAAGCTCTGGCCCAGGACCGACGCATCCTGGAGGAGGGCTCGATCGCCTGGGTCGAGCGCGTCCAGCCGGGAGGCGATGAGCGCGGTGAGCGTGTCCGGAACCGCCAGCTCGCCCAGGTGGCCGGTGGGGACGTAGCCGCCATCCTCCTCGGCCAGGCGACCCTCCGCCACGAGCATGCGCACGGTCTCGACGGCGTACAGTGGGACGCCATCGGCGCGGTCGACGATCGCCCGCAGCGCGGACTCCGGCAGACCGGGGATGAGACCGATCAGCAGCTCGCGCATGGCGGCTTCCGACAGCGGCTCCAGGAAGATCGAGGTGAACTGGCGCTTCCCGGCGCCCCACGTCGGCCGCCGCTCGAGCAGCTCTGGCCGCGCGAGGGTGACGATGTAGATCGGCCGGTCGCGCGTCCACTCCAGCACGTGGTCGATGAAGTCGAGCAGGCCGGAGTCGGCCCAGTGCAGATCCTCGATCACGAGCGCCACCGGGGCGGTCTCGGCCATCCGTTCGAAGAACGTCCGCCACGCGGCGAAGTGCTCCTCTGAGCCACCCTGCTGGTCCCCGATGCCCAGCAACGTGAGCATCGCCGGCTCGATCCAGTTCCGCTCCTCCTCCTCTGGCACGTGCTCGGTCAGCATCGCGGTGATGGCGGTCCGCGTCGCCGCCTCGTCGTCCGTCTCGGCCAGCCCTGCGCGCGTGCGGATCATCTCGCCGAGCGCCCAGAAGGTGATGCCCTCCCCGTACGCGGGGCTTCGGCCCGAGTGCCACCAGACGGGCTCCAGGACGCCGTCGATGTACTTGAGGAATTCCCAGGACAGCCGGCTCTTGCCGATGCCGGCCGGCCCCATGATCGAGACCAGGCGCGGCCGGCCCTCGCGGGTCACGGCGTGGTATTGCTCCTTCAGCTGGCGGAGCTCCTCCTCGCGTCCCACGAACGGCGCCTCCAGCGCGCCGGACCGATTCCTCCCTCCCCGCTCGGCGACGACCCGCAGCGCGCGGTACGCCGGGACCGGGCTGCTCTTGCCCTTCAGTATCGCGTCGCCCGCCTCCTCGAAGGCGATGGCGGCCAGGGCAGACTGCATGGTGGACTCGCCCACGAGGACGGTGCCCGGCTCAGCCACGCCCTGCAGACGGGCGGCCGTGTTGACGATATCGCCGGCCACCATGCCCTGGTCGGTGGCGCCGATGGTCACGGCCGCCTCGCCGGTCAGGACGCCGGCCCGAGCCTGCATCGCGTCGCCGAGCCCGCGGACGTCGGCGACCAGGTCGAGGCCGGCACGCACCGCACGTTCCGCGTCGTCCTCACGCGCGGTCGGGGTTCCCCACACCGCCATCACGGCATCGCCGATGAACTTCTCGACGGTGCCGCCGTAGCGCTCCACCGTCTCGCGGGCGAGGTCGAAGTAGCGGGACAGGGTCTCCCGCACGTCCTCGGCGTCGCGCTCCTCGGCGAACGGCGTGAACCCGACGAGATCGGCGAACAGGACCGTCACGAGCCGGCGCTCGGCAACCGGCGCGACCGCGGCCGGCTGCAATCGGGGTGACGCGGCGCTCACGGCCAGCGGTGTCGCGCACTGCGAGCAGAACTTGGCCTGCGCGGGATTCGGCGTTCCGCAGGACGGGCAGCCGCCCGTCAGCGGGGTCGCGCACTCCGAGCAGAACTTGGCTCCGGGTGCGCTCTCGGTTCCACACTGGGGACAGGGCATCGGCTCCCCTCGACGGCTCGGGATCGGCGTGCAGCGACCAGAGCCTAGCCGATCGGCCTGTGCGGGGGAAACCCCGCGGGCCGGCGCGGGAAGCGGATGCCGGAGGCTAGAGCATTCCGGCGTGCAGCCTCGCCACCGTGATGCGCCTCGCGGCGTCACGGTCGATGGCCGCGTCGTCCCGCCGCTGGAGCGCGATCAGCGCGATCCGCTCGGAATGGCCCCGCCGGTCGCGGATGGATCGTTCGGACCTGGGGCTGATGTCGTCGCGGCCGATCATGACGTTCTCCTCGGATTGAGCGGATCCCAATGACAGGATCTTCGCAAGCGCTGAACGGTGACGGCCATCCGGTCCGCGACCGTGCGGCTGTCAACCAGGCGGCACCACGAGCGTCGGCGGGATTCCACGCGGCCCGAACGGGCAATGGCGCTTGACACCGGCCATTCGACCCGGCGAGAGTGGGTGGGCTGTCCACGCCAGACGCTCCACGACCGGGGGTTCCCGACCAGTGCTCGACCCGTCCATGGCGGTTGAAAGCCTGCGCCGATGCGCGCTCTTCGCGCATGTCGACGAGGAGGGCCTGCTCACGCTCGCCGGCCAGATGCGCCGACGGCGATTCCGCCGCGGCGAGGTGATCTTCCACCAGGACGACATCGGCGACTCGCTGCAGGTGGTGGTCTCGGGCGGCGTGAAGATCGTCCTTCCCTCGCAGGAGGGAGATGAGGCAATCATCGCGAGCCTGCATCCGGGCGAGTTCTTCGGCGAGCTTGCGCTCTTGGACGGCGCGCCCCGCTCCACCACGGCCACGGCCCTGGACGCGACCGAGACGCTCGCACTCCCCAGGGACCGCTTTCTGGGGCTGCTCGATGACGATCCGAAGATCGTCCGCGCGCTGCTGCATGCCCTGGCGGAGGAGCTGCGGCGGCTGACCGGCCACGTGGAGGATCTGCACTTCCTCGACCTCGCCGGGCGGCTCTCGATTCGCCTCGTGCGCCTCGCACGCGACGCCAATCCGGATGCCAGCGGCCGAGCGGAGCTGGATTGGCCCTTCACGCAGTCCGATCTGGCTGCGATGATCGGCGGAACACGTCAGAGCGTGAACAAGCTGCTCAGCGGGCTGGTGGAGGACGGACTGATCGTGATCGAACGCGACACGCTGGTGATCACCGATCTCGCCGCGCTCGAAGCAAGAAGCGCCCGATGAACTGTCAGACAGCCGACACGCAGCCTGTCGCGAGAACGCTTCGCGACCGGCATCGGCAACCATAGGATCGCCACATTGCGGTCCAGCTGCATGCATCATTGCAGGAGGTTTCCGTGGAGAACTACCGGCGGCGACCGCCGATGGAAGGCTTCTCGCGGCCGGGGTCACTCGGCGGAGAGGCATGGGACGACGAAGATTCAGTGGAGGGTCACATCATGGGCGACGAACGCACCCAGGACCAGGACGTCGAGGGTCACGGCGGCCTCTTCAAGGCTTCCGACGATGACGACACCGAGGGTCACGGCGGCCTCTTCAAGGCTTCCGACGATGACGACACCGAGGGTCACGGCGGCCTCTTCAAGGCTTCCGACGATGACGACACCGAGGGTCACGGTGGCCTCTTCAAGGCTTCCGACGATGACGACACCGAGGGTCACGGCGGCCTCTTCAAGGCTTCCGACGATGACGACACCGAGGGTCACGGCGGCCTCTTCAAGGCTTCCGACGATGACGACACCGAGGGTCACACGAACCTGAAGTAGGTTCCGCGCCCGATGGCGAACGAACCGCTGGACGCCGCGCTCGCGACACTCGTCGCGGCAGCGCGGCGTTCTGACGTTGCCCGGCGAGTCAGCGGGGATGTCGAGACCCGCCTGCTCCAGAGCATCGTCGACGCGACGGTGCACCTTTTCGAGGCCGAGGCAGCCTCGATCGCGCTGTTCGAGACCGAACCGGATCGGCTCGAGTTCCGTGTCGCCGCCGGCGAGAAGGGAGCAGGCGCGGTCGGGCTGACCGTGCCGCCAACCCAGGGCATCGTCGGTTACGTGTACTCGACCGGGCAGCCGCTGGCCCTGTCGGACGTGGCGAGCGACCCACGCTTCAATCGCGACGCGGCCCAGCAGACCGGCTACGTACCACGCTCGATCGCGGCGGCGCCGCTGGTGGACGAGCAGGGCACGGTCGGCGTGCTGCAGGTGCTGGACAAGCACAGCTCGCCGACCTTCTCGCTGCGTGACATGGAGCTGCTGGCCGTGTTCGCCGGCCAGGCGACGGTCGCCATCGCCGCTGCGCGGGTCCAGCGCGACACGCGCGGGTTGCTCCGCGAGGTCCTGTCCGAGCTCACGCCGGACCTCGACGAGCATGGTGTCGAGGCGCTGGTATCCGCGGCGGCCGCCGGGCTCGACACGGACCAGGAGCAGCCCTTCTGGCGCATCGTCGACCAGGTCGACCGCCTCCGTGGCTTGACCGATCGCGAAGCGTCGATGGTGGCCGACATCCTCGCCGTCGTCGCGGACCACGCTACGCGCACGAGCCGTGATCGCCGCGGTCGATGACCGACCCGTACCTCCCCGCCTGGTCCGAACCGTTCGCGCACCCGCGCCGCACACTGCGCCGCGCGCTCCGCATCCGCGGCGTGAGCCGTGAGTGGGCATGGGGAGGAGCAACGGGAGCCGGCATGAGGGTCGGCATCATCGACTCGGGGCTCGAGAATGCCCATCCCAGGCTCAACGGCCGGGTCGTCGAGAACGTGGCGGTCGAGATGACCGAAGACGGCCCGAAGGTCGTGCCGGACGAGCCGATCGACCTCTTCGGCCACGGCACGGCCTGCGGGGCGATCATCCTGTCGCTGGCGCCGGAGGTCGAGCTCGTCTCGATTCGCGTGCTCGGCGCGGACCTCCGCGGAAAGGGCACCGCCTTCGCGGCCGGCCTGGAATGGGCGATCGAGCAGCAGCTGCCGGTCTGCAACCTCAGCCTATCGTCGAAGAGCGAGTCCCTGTACCCGATATTCCACGACCTCGTCGACCGCGCCTACTTCGGGTCGATGGCGCTCGTGAGCGCCGCCAACAACGTGCCGGCACCGAGCTATCCGTCACTCTTCTCATCGGTCTTCTCGGTGGCCGCCCATGGCGAGCCAGATCCGTGGCGCGTGTACTACAACCCTGAGCCGCCGGTCGAGTTCGGCGCGTGGGGTGTCGACGTGCCCATCGCCTGGAAGGACGGCGGGTCGACGGTGGCGACCGGGAACAGCTTCGCGGCGCCGCACGTCGCGGGGCTGGTGGCACTGATCCTGTCGAAGCACCCGGGCCTGACCCCGTTCGAGCTCAAGGCGATCCTGGCCAGCGTGGCCGACAACCCAGGGCGCCGCCACCCCTGGCGACGACGCCGTTGAGCCTGGTCGGCACCTACCGAGACCTGTTCCGCCGCAGCCCGGCTCTGGCGCGCCTGCTCGCGGGAGAGTTCGTGTCGGGGATCGGCGACTGGCTGTACCTCATCGCGATCCTGGTGGTGGTCTACGCGGAGACCAGCTCTCCGGTGCTGCTCGGCATCGTCGGTGCCGCCCGGATCCTGCCGTACGTGCTCCTCTCGGTGCCGGCCGGCATCGTGGCGGATCGGTTCGATCGGCGCATGGTCCTGCTGGTGACCGATGTCGCCCGCGGCGTCCTCATGCTGGCGTTGGCTGCGGCGGTGACGCTCGACGCCCACATCGGCGTGATCATCGGCTTCTCGATCCTGGCCGCCTGCTTCTCGACCTTCTTCAACCCGGCCATTGCGGCCCTGGTGCCGACCCTGGTCGACGAGCGGGACCTGGGCCCCGCGAACAGCGCCTGGGCGACGCTCGACAACCTCTCGTTCATCATCGGCCCGGCGCTGGCAGGCATCCTCCTGGGCATCGGCGGACTGCAGATCGCCTTCCTCCTCAACGCGGCCTCCTTCGCGGTCGTCGCGGTGGTGCTATGGCGGCTGCCGGCTCCGGGTCGGGTGGCGGACGCTCCCGTGGGCGGCGATGGGGCGACCGAGGCCGGGACTCCGGCCGGATGGCGCGGCCTGGCCGGACTGCTGCTGGGGCCGTTCCTGCTCGACGCTTGCACCAGCTTCGTGAGTGGCGGCGTGAGCGTCCTGACCGTGGTCCTGGCTGTGGACGTCCTGGGCGCCGGCGAGGCGGGAACCGGCTACCTGAACGCGGCCGTGGGCGTGGGCGGCGTCGTCGCCGGCGTGGCGGGCGGGTCGCTCCTGGCGAAGCCGCTCCGTATCCCCCTGCTGGCCGGCGGGCTGATCGGCGGCCTCGGCATGGCCGGCCTCGGCCTGAGCGGCTCGCTGCCCCTCGCGATGCTCTCCATCGGCGTGGCGGTGGCGGGCGTGTTGCTGCTCGAGATCGTCACCACCACCCTCGTCCAGCGCATCGTTCCCGACGAACAACGTGGTCGCGCCGTGGGCGTCATCCAGACCAGCTCGGCCATCCTCTATTCGCTCGGCTCGCTGCTGATGCCGGTCCTGGCCAGCATCCTCGGCACGGCGCCGGTTCTCATCGCCTCTGCCCTGCTCCTTCCCGTCGGCGCGATCACCGCGTTGGCCCTGAGTGGGCGGGGGGTCCAGCCGGCGACGCTTCCGGCGGGCGCCGCGGCGCTCCTCGAGCACCCGATCTTCGGCGGGCTCCCGGTCCCACGCCTCGAGGCGGTCGCGCGGCAGCTCACGCCAATGGCGGTGGAGACCGGTCAGGTCGTCATTCGCCAGGGTGATCCCGCCGACCGCTTCTACCTCGTCGCCAGTGGCTCCCTGCGCGTGACGCATGTCGGCGAGGAGGAGGAGCGCACGCTCCGCGATCTCGGCGCGGGCGACGTCTTCGGTGAGATCGGCCTGTTGCGGGGCGTGCCGCGCACCGCGACCGTCACGGCCCTGTCCGAGGGCACCCTGTTCGCGCTGGAGGCCGCGGACTTCGCCGAGCTGGTGGGATCGGGTCCCGGGCTCGGCAGCCGCCTCCTCGATGTCTATCGGGGTGCCATCGGTCGCGCATGAGGTGAACCTCGACCGGCTGCGCGGAGTACCGGTCATCGAATGGACTCACCGCGCCGTCAGCCGCTCGTGGCCGCAATTCTGCTCGTCGGGCTGACTGCCTGCGGGTCGCCCGTTCCCAGCGGCACTGCCTCGTCGGCGCCAACGGCGACAGAGGCGACTTCCGAGACCGCACCCATCGCCCCGAGCGCCTCGCTCGGCTCGGAAGCTGCAGCCGACCGCATCGGCTCCGACCTTGCTGTCCTCCAGGACATCGCCGATGCCAACCACGGCATCCGCTCCACGGGCACGGCCGGCTATCAGGCGTCGGTCGACTTCGCCGCGGCCGAGCTGCAGGAGATCGGCTTCCAGGTCGAGACCCCGGAGGTCACCTTCACGGCATTTCGAGATCTGGGCGCCACGGTGGAGGTGGGCGGTCGGACGTTCAGCGGACCTGACGAGGTCCGTGCCCTCATCTACTCACCGAGTGGGGTTGTCAGCGGTCGGGTGGTCCACCTCGCGGGCAGCGGGTGCCAGATCACCGACTTCGACGAAGTCGACCCCGGCGACCTTGCCCTGACGACGCAGGGCGGCTGCTTCCGGCGCGACCAGGTGCTGAACGCGGTCGAGGCCGGCGCCGCCGCGCTGCTCGTCGGCTACCCGGGGCGGGGACCGGGTGAGATCTTCCGACCGACCCTCATCGATCCGGGCGGCATGGACGTGCCGGCGGTCAGCGTCACCGACGAAGCGATCGAGATGCTGACCGGCCCCGCGAGCGAGGAGGTGCGGCTGGAGGTGACGACCGAGCTGCCGCCCGGGACCTTCCGCAACGTCATCGGGCAGATCGGTGACGGCCCGCGCGTCGTGATGGTCGGTGCGCACCTCGACTCGGTGCTCGACGGCCCCGGCATCAACGACAACGGCAGCGGCGTCGCCGCGGCGCTCGAGATCGCACGGGCCGCGGCGGCGAGCGGCGTGCCGGACGGATGGGCGCTGCGCATCGGCCTGTGGGGAGGGGAGGAGTTCGGCAGCATCGGCTCACGCGCCTACGCGCAGGCCGTCGGCGACGAGGTGGCGGCATACCTGAACCTCGACATGGCGGGGTCGGTCAACGGGGCGACCTTGGTGTACGACGAGGCGAGCGCGGCGCCGGGCTCCGCCGCCATCACGGCCCTTTTCGAGGCGGTGCTGACCGATCTCGGCGAGCCGAGCGATCGGGCCGACCTCGGTGGGTCGAGCGACCACTTCGGCTTCCAGCAGGCCGGCATCCCGACCGGCGGCCTGTTCGCGGGGGCCACGCAGACAGGCGGCGCGGCGGCGCCATCCGCCGGAGGCGGCGGGCCCGACCCGGACCCGTGCTACCACATCGGCTGCGACGACCTGGACAACGTCGACATCGAGCGGGTGGCCCTCTTCGCTCAGGTCACCGCCGCGGTCGTCCGAGAGCTGATGGTCGACGGCTGACTCGCGCTATAGGGAGCCCACGGCGGCCTCGAGCCGGGCCGTCGCCGTCACCGCATCGGTCCCGGCGTCGAACAGGATCGGCTCACCGAAGATGACCTCCACGTCGCCTCGCGGCGAGGTGCCCGTGCCGCGCTGGTCGATCCACGACAGGCGGTTGATCTTCACCTTCATGGGCACGACCGGGATCGCCGACTCCACGGCGATCAGCCCGGCGCCGGACTTGAAGGGCTTCATCGGTCCGCCCACCGTCAGCTCGCCCTCGGGGAAGATCAGGACACTGAAGTCGCGGTCCAGCCGCGCGCCGAGCAGCTCGAGTGATCGCCGGATGGCGCCCTCGCGCGCCAGCGGAAAGGCGTTGCCGAGAACGGCCGCGCCGAGGCCGCGGATTGGGTTGCCGAAGATGTCGTCGGCCGCGGCGGCCACCGACAGCCGCCAGCGCCAGGCGAGCGGGAGGTGGGTGAGGATGATCGCGTTGTCGCTGTGCAGGTGGTGGTTCGGCGCGAAGATCACGGGACCCTCGAGCCGCCTCAGGTGGTGCTCGCCGCGGATGCGCACGCGGTAGAAGAGGCCGACGAAGGGCACCATCAGCAGCTCCTGGAGGCCGATGCCGACGGCGCG
>Ga0299913_10000930_pt1 | contig 20295 bp, 18 predicted proteins | sample RVTome_9_FD_201360 | JGI IMG/M metagenome (GOLD analysis project Ga0299913, IMG submission 201360) | Soil microbial communities from uranium-contaminated site in the Upper Colorado River Basin, Wyoming, United States - RVT155D38 (version 2) ... | reverse complement strand
CGATCGCGCTGGCGATCAGCTGGGGGAGGTGGCTCAGGCGCGCCACGAGATCGTCGTGCGCCTCCGGGGCGAGGGCGACCACGCGGGCACCGAGGGTCGTAGCGAGCCGGGCGGCTTCGTTGTAGGCGCCCGAAGACGTTCGTTCGGTCGGGGTGAGGATCCAGGACGCATCGTCGAAGAGGTCGGGTTCCGCAGCATCGATCCCGTGGCGCTCGGACCCCGACATCGGGTGGCCCCCGACGAAGCGCTCCCCGAAGATCCGCTCACCGGCCGCGACCACCGCCGCCTTCGCCGACCCGACATCGGTAACGATCGCATCCCTCGCGACCGACCCCCGGACGGCGTCGAGGGTTGGCTCGACCTCGCCGAGCGGGACGGCCATCACGACGACATCGGCCCCCTCGACCGCACCCGCGGCATCGGGGCGGGCTTCGACGATCGCTCCCCGAGCCAGGGCGCGGTCCAGTGCCGTTCGATCGCGGTCGTATCCGCTGACGACGATGCCGGGCTCTCGCTGCAGGCCCAAGCCGATCGATCCACCGATCAAGCCGGTGCCGATCAGGGCGACGTGGCGCATCCTTAAACCTCTCCTCGAGCCTTGGACTGCCCTACTCGGGCAGATCGGTACGGAGCTGGCGAGCCTCGCCCAGGTAGACGTGGCGCAAGCTAGCGTAATCACGGTCCGAATACAGGTGCATCAGGACCCGGATGCACCGTTCGACGTCGCCGGGTACCGCGATCTCCTGGGCACACAGCAATGGGACGTGCGCGATCCCGAGGGCCCGGGCGGCGGCGGCGGGGAACTCGGCGGTGAGGTCCGCGGTGGTGGTGAAGATCACGCTTACCAGGTCGTCCATCGCGACGGCGTTGCGATCGAGCATCGCGGTTAGCAGATCCTTCGTTGCGGCCACGATCGCGGGGGCGCTGTCGCTGGCAACGGTGGTCGCCCCGCGCAGCGCGCGCAATCTCTTGTCGCCTTGTCTATCTGTCGACATATCTATGTACTCCTCAACCCTGCTACCTGCACCGATGCATCCGATCGCGTGTCGATCTGTCTACAAGTCGACCCGCTTCATCCCGGCCGCGCGGTACAGCTCCATCACGTCGTGCGGGCCCAGCTTCCGGTACGTTCCGGCTTTCAGGCGCCCCAGCCTAAGGGGGCCGATAGCAACCCTTACGAGGCGCACGACGGAGAACCCCAGGGCCTCCAGCATGCGCCGGATGATGCGGTTGCGACCCTCGGTCATGACGATCTCCAGCATCGTGTGGCCCTTGGCATGCTCGACGATCTGGGCGGTTGCAGCCCGGGCCGGGCCATCCTCGAGGTCGATCCCCCCGAGGAGGGACCGGATGACCTTGTTGCCCACGGCGCCCCTCACCTCGACCAGGTAGGTCTTGGGCACCTCGAAGCTCGGATGGGTCAACCGGTGGGTCAGCTCGCCGTCGTTCGTGAGCAGGACGACCCCTTCGGACTCGATGTCCAGGCGGCCCACCGGCCACACTCGGTCGTCGGTCTCGACCAGGTCGACCACGGTCTCCCGCCCCTCCGGGTCGTCCGCGGTGGTCACGACCCCGACCGGCTTGTTCAGGAGGAAGTAGCGCAGCTCGGCTCGTAGGGGGACGAGCGAACCATCGACCTCTACTTCATCCTTATCGGGATCGACCCGCTGGCCGAGGCGCGCCGGCCGGCCGTTCACCTTGACCCGCCCGGACTGGATCAGCTCCTCGACCGCGCGGCGCGACGCGATGCCGGCATGAGCGAGCACCTTCTGGATCCGCTGCGGCTCCTCGTCGGGCACCGGCTAGGCGTTCGGGGACAGCTTGGCTTCCATGTCCTCGATAGCATCCGCATCGGGCATGAAGTCGCTCACGGGGGGGAGCTCATCGGTCGATCGCAGCCCCATCCGCTCGAGGAACTCGGGGCTCACCGTGAACATCACCGGCGTCCCCGGTCCCGGGTCGCGCCCCGCCTCGACGATCAGGCCGCGCTGCTGGAGCGTCTTCACCACACCATCGGAGTCGACGCCCCTGATCTCCCCTATCTGGGCGCGGGATATCGGCTGGCGGTACGCGATGATCGCCAGCACCTCCAGAGCGGCCCCCGTCAGGCGGGTGTTCGTGTTGCTCGTCACGAAGCGCTCGAGCCACGGATCCGAGGACGGGTCGGAGTACAGCCGCCATCCGCCCGCCGTCTCGCGCAGGACCCAGCCGCGATCTTCGGTCGCGTACGACGAGGCAAGCGACCCCAGCACCTCGGCCACCCGTGCGCGCGGGACCTCCAGGACCTCCCCGATCAAGCTTGCCGGTACCGGCTCGTCGGCCAGGATCAGGATCGATTCGATGATCTTGCGCTCGTTGATCGTGCCGTCGGTCGGCTCGGTCATCGGGCTCCCCCCTTCGGTTCGGCCGCGGAGGCCGCTGGGATCGTGGGTTCGGCGGCCGTGTACTCCTCGGCTTCGGCCATGACCTCGTCGGCTTCGACCTCACCGGTCCATGAGACCGTGATGTCACCGAACGAGATCACCTGCTCCAGATCGACGGCGCCGGCCTTGAAGAGCTCGAGCAGGGCGAGGAATCGAACCACGACCTCGATCCGCTCGGGCCGATCGGCACAGAGCTGGTCGAACGAAACCGTCTCGCGCTCCTTGAGGGTTGAGCTGATCGTTGCGATCGCGTCCTTGACCGAAGCCCTGATCGGACTGACGTGGGAGGTGTCGAGCTGCAAGATGGGGCGCGGCGCCAGAACGAGCTCCGCGACCCGGGCGATGTCATCGACCCCCACGCGCGCGAGCAGGTCCGGAGCCAGGTCCACGAAGCGGTCCTCGAGGGTCACGGCGCGGCCGTGGAACGAGTCCCCTGCTTTCAGACACGCGGCGAGCCAGGCCCCTGCGTCGCGGTAGGTCGCACATTCGACGAGGCGCGCGAGCAGCAGGTCGCGCTCCTCCAACAGCTTGGAGTCGGCATCGTCATCACCCCGGCGCGGCAACAGGCGGGCGGACTTGAGCTCGAGGAGCGTCGCGGCAACCACCAAGAACCCGGTCGCGGTCTCGAGGTCGAGCTCTCCGAGGGCCTCCATCGCGGCGAGGTACTCCTCGGTGATCGTCGCTACCGAGACGTCGTAGATGTCGACGCGCTGGCGGGTGATGAGGTGCAGAAGGAGGTCGAGGGGTCCCTCGAAGACCTCGAGCTTCACCTCGTACGCCATCTCTGCTCCTGTCGATTTGTCGACATATCTACAACCAGCTCTCAGCCGTGCGGGCCCAGGTTACCGGGGCGGACCGGATCACCGGCGGCTTTACGACCGGCTCCCGAGACCGGTCGCCGACCGCACCGCCGCCATGGTGTCGGCAGCCACCGCGCGTGCCTTCCCGGCCCCGGTCGTCAGCAGACGGGCGGTCTCGGCCGGGTCGGCCACGAGCTCCGCGTAGCGCTCGCGGATCGGTGCCAGCGCGGCCGCGACCTCTTCACCCATGGCCTTCTTGAAGTCGCCGTAGCCGGAGCCCTCGAAGCGGTCCTGGAGGGCCTCGACCGAGGCTCCGGTGAGGAGCGAGTAGATGCCCAGCAGGTTGGTCAGGGCCGGCTTATCGGGCCCGCTGACGACCTCACGCCCGGAGTCGGTCACCGCCGAGCGGATCTTCTTGGCGACGGCTTCGGCGGGATCGGTCAGCAAGATGCTGGAGGCCGGCCGCCCGGCCGACTTGCTCATCTTCTGGGTGGGGTCGTCCAGCGCCATGATCCGGGCCCCGCGCGGGGGGATGAACGCCTCGGGCAGTACGAACGTGTCGCCGAACGCCTGGTTGAAGCGGATCCCGAGATCCCTCATCAGCTCGATGTGCTGGCGCTGGTCCTCGCCGACCGGAACGCCGTGGGCCTGGTAGAGCAGGACGTCGGCGGCCTGGAGGACGGGGTAGGTGAACAGCCCGACCCCGACCGACTCGCTCTCCCCCTTCGACCTCTCCTTGAACTGGATCATCCGCCGGAGCTCGCCCATCCGAGCCACACAGGTGAGGACCCACGCGAGCTCGCTGTGCTCGGCGACGTCCGACTGCACGAACAACACCGCCCGGGCCGGATCGATCCCACACGCGAGCAGGCTCGCCCCGGTCCGGATCGTCTGACCCTCGAGCTCGGAGGCGTCCCACGGCATGGTCATCGCGTGGAGGTTGACGATGCAGAAGAACGCGTCGTGGGTCTCCTGGAGAGCCACCCAGTTCGTCACCGCCCCGAGGTAGTTGCCGAGATGGAGCTCGCCGGTCGGCTGGATCCCGCTGAAGACCCGCTTCCGGGCGTCATCCTTCAAGCTGCGGTTCAGGGTTCACCTCCAGGGCGCTAGCGGGATCCGGGGCCCACGGTTGGGGGCGACGCCTACAATACCGGCCCCATGACCCCATCCCCGCTCCGGTGAGCCCTACTGAATGCTTGAGGTGACCGCTACCGATGCTTGAGTACCTGCGCGTCGATCCCCTCGCGTTCGTGCTCCTGGCGATCTCGATCATCGAAGCCATCGCCCTGCACGAGTACGCGCATGCCCTGGCTGCAGACCTGCAGGGCGACCGCATGCCGCGCGCCTTCGGCCGGCTCAGCCTCAACCCTGCCAAGCACCTCGATCCTCTCGGCACGATCCTTATCTTCCTCGTGGGCTTCGGGTGGGGGAAGCCGGTCGAGTTCCGCCCCGAGGCCCTAGCCTCCAAGCGCTTCGGTGCCGCCATCGTCGCCCTGGCCGGGCCGGTGATGAACCTCGCCCTAGCGGTGGTCGCAGCGTTCATCCTGTCGCCCCTGGTCCGGTCCGGGAGCACCGGGGTCCTCGTGACCTTCTTGCTGGCGTTCTTCTCGATCAACCTGCTCCTGGCGGTCTTCAACCTGATCCCATTGCCACCCTTGGATGGCTCCCGGCTGCTGACGATCTTTCTGCCTCCGAGCAAGCAGAAGGTGATCTTCTTCCTCGACCGCTACGGGTTCGTCATCCTCCTGGCGATCGTTTTCTTCGGCTGGACGACCGTGATCGCGCCGTTCCACGACGCGGTCGGAGAATGGGTCCTGCGCCTCGCCGGCGGCGATGAACTTATCGACATGTTGACTTCTCCATAGTCGAACCCGCAGGTCGCACCATCGATTTGTCGACAAGTCCCTCCGCTCCCCTCAGCGCATCGAGCGAACCGCGTCCCCTCGCGGGCCCGCACACGGCGGGCCCGAAGCTCCGCAGCGGACGACGAACTGGGAGGTCCCGACGGGGGCAAGGTCGACCTGATGGCCCGCGCGCCGAGGAGCCGACCTTTCGGCCCCACGGATCACCTCCGACCCCCGCGCCCGAGCTCCCTCGCCTCCCCGCTCCGAGCGTCCCCGCGATCCTTTCCTCCCGACCTGCGTCCGGTCGTCCCGCCTCGGGAGCGAAGCCCTCGCTCCAGCACCCGGGACCCCTACAGGATCTCGGCTGCACGGCGCGCCGGAGGCATCGATCGATCACGGCGCGGTCGAGCGAAACCCTAAACCTCAAGTAGAGCCGCGGCCGACCTCTAACCTTCGACTAGAAGCTGATGGTTACCCTTCGACGACCCGACCGCATCCGTGGCGCCCCCTGGACCCCCCGCCTTCCGAAGTCAGCGGAGCCCCCTCGCGGCGGGGAGGGGCTTCGGTCGCATGAGGCCCGAGGGTCGTCGGATCTGGCTCGATGATGCCCCGCTTCCGGCCCGGGCCACCCGGGGGCCATCTCAGCTCTCCCAAGCCCCGGGATCGGTGGGTGGATCCGATCGGGATGTTGCCGGCACCCGGCCTTGAAAGTATCGACTCATCACCTAGTTGATGAGTCTCCTTATCGACTTCTCTATGTGTCTATTCAGCGTGAAGTCGATCTATCTATTCGTTTCCATACCAACGATCTCGCGTCGTTCAGCCCATCGATATGTCGACTTATCTATCTCGTGGCACCAGCGACTTGTCGACACATCGATAAGTCGTTACGTCGATCTATCGACCTGTCGACCCAGGACTCGTGGGGTCCCCGGGGTCGAAGTTTGGACCCACTACCCCTCCGGATGGCGGCCCCCCAGTGGCGTTGAGCGTGGAGCGGAAACCAGCTCGGGGAAACATCCTCGCAGCGGTCGTCGGGGTGGGCACCCGGGTCGATCGGTCTGGTTGATGGGTGGTGGCACGGTCATCGTGCCCCTACTGGTGAGGCCGGTCCATCCGCCGGTGATCCCCGTGCTCGATCCTCGTCACGTCCCGCCCGAAGACTGGACCTTCACTCGAAGGTTACGACTCTCAGCCTCTACTTAACAGTTATTGCGGGCGGGGGGCATCCCTCGGCGAACCGCCGGCGGCGATGTGGGGAGATCGACCCGGGCATCAGCCCGGCCGTGCTCAGCGGGTAAGCCGGCGGAGCAGGATCGAGTCGTCGGCCCTCGCCTCGAAGTCCTCGAGGACATACGCCAGGGCGGCCCTGACGATGCGGCCCCGGTCCGTGGCGACGCCGTGCTCGGCCCGCAGCTTGAGCCTCGCCTGCTCGATCTCCATGAGGTCCTCGGCGGTGCAGTAGAACGTGATCTTCTCGTCGTGCCGAGGGGCCTTCTTGATCTCGGCCGGCACCGGAGCGGGAGCCGGAGCCGAGGCCTCGGTAGCCACTTGTAGCTTTGTCGACTTAGCTTCTTGTCGATCGGTTGAGCTGGCCTTTCGCTGCGCGATCTTCTCTGGGGACGTCCTGCGGAAGAGCTCCTCAGCTCCCGGCAGACTGGCGCGTGGCGACACGGTCCATCACCTCCTGGGCGAGTTTGCGGTAGGCGACCGCCCCCGGAGAGGTCGGTGCGTAGGTCAGGATCGACTCCCCCGCTACGGGGGCTTCGGCGAAGCGGATGGTCTTGCGGATGACGGTGTCGAAGAGGCGGCCTCCGAAGGCATCCTGGACCCGGGCCAGGACCTCCTTGGCATGGAGCGTCCGGCTATCGACCATGGTGGCGACGATGCCGTCGATCTGGAGGCGAGGGTTCAGGCGCTCCTTGATCCGCTCGATCGAGTCCATCAGCTGGGCCATCCCGCGCAGGGCGTAGTACTCGCACTCCAGCGGGATGATGACGCTGTCGGCCGCGGTCAGGGCGTTGATCGTCAATAGACCCAGCGACGGCGGGCAATCTATAAGGATGAAGTCGTACTTGACCTTTAGGGGTGCCAGCACCCTCATCAGGGATTGCTCGCGGGCCACCTCGTTGACGAGCATGAGCTCGGCTGCCGCCAGGTCGATGTTCGACGGAAGCAGATCGAGCCCGTGGACCGAGGTCTTCTGGACCGCTTGCTCCACGTCCGCCGTCCGGTCGAGCAGAACGTCGTAAACGGTGAACTCCAGCTCGGCCGGCTCGATCCCGAGGCCGAGGCCGCACCCCCCTTGAGGATCGAAGTCGACGAGGAGGACCTCGTGGTCCCGCTCGGCGAGGGCGGCGGCCAGGCTGATCGCCGTGGTGGTCTTACCGACGCCGCCCTTCTGGTTCGCGAGGGCGATCACCCGGCCCTCTCGTCCCGATCGCTCCGGGAACAGCCCCGAGTCATCCCCCGCCGCCGGACCTACATCCGCGACGGTGTCAGGAGAACGTGCCATGCCGCCCCTTTCCCGCGTCGATTTGTCGACAAATCGTCTTGTAGGCAGCGCACGTTACCCCACCGCATCCGCACCGGACAAGACCGCGTCCGTCAGAGCGCGAAGAAATCGATCACGGAGCAGCCGACTTGCACTCCAGACACAGCCGCACGGTCGGAAGAGCCTCGAGCCGCTCGGGGCCGATCGTCCGCCCACAGTTCTCGCACGTCCCGTACGTGCCGGCGTCGATCCGCTCGATGGCCGCGATGACCTCGGCCCGCTGGTTCTGGAATTGGCGGATCACCCCGACGATCTCCGACCGCTCCGTGGTGGCCTGGGCAGAATCAGCGAAGCCCTCGTCGAGGCCGACTTCGACCGCGTCGTCCTCCGCACCGTGCTCGCTCAGCTGACGGTCGACGGCGTCGAGCTCGGCCGCAAGCCGGCTGCGGATCCCTGCCAGATCGTCTCGGTCCATCGGCTCCCCCATCGGATCGGTCCCGAGCGACCGGTCCGGGGCCTCGCCTACCCCCTGGCTCGAGGGTGAGACGTGAGATAGACCTCCCGGAGCCTCTGGTCGCTCACCAGTGTGTACACCTGCGTCGTCGCGAGGCTCGCATGCCCCAGCATCTCCTGGACCACCCGGATATCGGCCCCCGCATCCAGCATGTGGGTGGCGAACGAGTGGCGGAGCGTGTGCGGGGAGACTCGATCCTCGATCCCGGCGGTGCGGGCGTACCCCTTGAGTATCTTCCAGCAGCCTTGGCGGCTCAAACGCCCCCCTCGGGCGTTCAGGAACATCGCACCCCCTCCCCCGGACCTGGTCGTCTGGCGTTTCGCGAGCTCGGGCCTGCTGACGGTCAGATAGTCGCCGACGGCAGAGCGTGCCTGGCGGCCCATCGGTACGACCCGTCCCTTGCCACCCTTCCCGGAGCGAACCAGGACGCTCCCCTCGCTCGGGTCCACGTCATCGACGTCCAGCGCCGCCAGTTCCGAGATCCGCAGCCCGGTTGCGTACAGAGTCTCGAGGATCGCCCGATCGCGCCGGCCGAGCAGATCCGGTGCGGGAAGATCGATCAGTCGTTCGACATCTTCGATGGGGATCGCCTTGGGCAGCGACCTCGATTGCTTCGGCACCCCGAGAGTGGCGGTCGGATCGTTCGTGACGCGCCCCTCCCGGGTCAAGAAGCGGTACAGGGCGCGCAGCGAGACCACGAGCCGCGCAACGGTCGACGGACTCAGAGGACGCGATGCCGGTGGGTGCCCGGCTCGCACGCGTTCGAGGAACGCGGTCAGGTCTTTCGCCTTCACCTTCGCCGGATCGGTATTCGAGTCGGCCACGAACGCGCGCCACAACATCAGGTCGCGCCTGTAGGCGGCGACAGTGTTCTCTGCAAGGCCCTTCTCAGATCGGATGTGAGAGACGAACTCGTCGATCCAGCCGTCTAGGCGGCGGAGAGAGCTAGATGAGCTTGTCGAGGGCGACGTACTCAAGTCCGTGGGCTTCGGCGACCGGGGCGTAGGTGACATGGCCATCGAGGACGTTCACACCCGGGGCTAGCCCCGGGTCGCGGTCGATCGCGCCCTTCAACCCATGTTCGGCGAGCTCGACGACATAGGGAAGCGTGGCGTTCGTGAGCGCGTATGTCGATGTGTGCGGTACCGCTCCGGGCATGTTCCCGACGCAGTAATGGACGACGTCGTGGACCACGTAGGTCGGATCCGAGTGCGTCGTCATCCGGGTCGTCTCGAAGCAGCCTCCCTGGTCGACGGAGATGTCCACCAGCACCGAGCCCGCTCGCATCTCTTTGACGACATCTTCGGTGACGACCCGAGGTGCCAGAGCTCCCGGTATGAGGACGGCGCCGATCACGAGGTCCGCGGAGATCACGGTCTCTTCGACCGAGAGCCGGTTGGAGGCAAGGGTGAGGATCTTGCCCTGGTGGATCCGGTCGATATCGCGCAGCTTGTTGATGTTGCGGTCCAAGACGATGACCTCGGCCTCCATGCCCTGGGCGATCCACGCCGCGTTCATCCCGGCCATCCCCGCCCCGATAACGACGACCTTGCCCGGGCGCACCCCCGAGACCCCGCCGAGGAGGACCCCCCTGCCTCCATGACCCCGCTCGAGCAACGTGGCGCCGACCTGCGGCGCCATCCGCCCGGCGACCTCGCTCATGGGAGCAAGAAGGGGCAGGGAGCGGTCGGGTAGCTCGACGGTCTCGTAGGCAACCGCCGCCGCCTTCGAGTCGATGAGGGCACGCGTGACCGGCTCGCTGGCCGCGAGGTGGAGGTAGGTGAACAGGATCAGACCCTCGCGCAGACGGTGGAACTCATCGGGGATCGGCTCCTTGACCTTCAGGACCATGTCGGAGTCGCCGAAGACGGTGTCGGCATCCGGGACGATCGTGGCGCCGGCCCGCTCGAACTCGCTGTTGGCGATGCTCGAGCCCACGCCCGCATCGCGCTCGATCAGGACGGAGTGCCCGTGGACGACGAGCTCACGGACGCCGGCAGGCGTGATCGCTACCCGGTATTCGTGGTCCTTGAGCTCGCGCGGTACCCCAACCCTCATGACCGCAGCCTAGCGGAGAGGATGGAGCCCCTACCGAAAGCGGTGGGTCAGGGAACCTGCGATCGCTCGACCGCCACCGACACGTCCGCCCCGTTGTCGGCACGCTGTCCGAGAGCCGCCCCCACGAAGTCACGGAACAGCGGGTGGGGACGATCCGGGCGGCTCTTGAACTCGGGATGGAACTGGCCCGCCACGAACCATGGGTGGTCGGCGAGCTCGACGATCTCGACCAACTGACCGTTCGGCGATTCACCCGAACAGATCAGCCCGGCGTCCTCGAGCTTCGTCCTCAGGCGCGGGTTCACTTCATAGCGATGGCGATGGCGCTCGTAGATCAGCTCGCTCCCGTAGGCCGCGGCCGCCTTCGTTCCGGGAGTGAGACGACACGGGTACGCACCCAACCGCATAGTGCCGCCGAGGCTGTCGAGGTCCTGCCCGGGAAGGATGTCGACGACCGGGTGGGGCGAGTTGCCGTCGAACTCGGACGAGTTGGCCCCCTCGAGACCGGCGACGTTCCGGGCGAACTCGACGACCGCACACTGCAGCCCGAGGCAGATCCCGAGGAAGGGGACCCCGCGCTCGCGCGCGAAGCGGATCGCCTGGATCTTGCCCTCGACCCCCCGCACGCCGAACCCACCGGGGACGAGGATCCCGTCGAGGTCGCCCAGTGTGGAATCGAGGTCGGCCCCCTCGAGGTCGTCGGACGCGAGCCACGAGATCTCGAGCTGGGCCCCGTGGGCGAACGACGCGTGCTTGAGGCTCTCGACGACCGATAGGTAGGCGTCTGGGAGCGTCACGTACTTCCCGATGATCCCGATCTTGACCTTGCGGTCGGCGGCATCGATGCGGGCCACGAGGTCCTGCCAGCCCGACACGTCGGGGTCCGGCACGTCTTCCATCCGGAGGTGATCGATCACGAAGTCGTCGAGACCCTCGCTGCGGAGAACGAGGGGGATCTCGTAGATGTTGCCGGAGTCGACGGCCGAGACGATCGCCTCGGTCCGCACATCACACAACAACGAGATCTTGCGCTTGAGACCGGGACTCAACGGACGATCGGAGCGACAGACGATCGCATCCGGCTGGATGCCGATGCTGCGGAGCTCGCGGACGGAGTGCTGGGTCGGCTTGGTCTTGAGCTCTTCGGCCGGCGCCATGTATGGGACCAGGGTGACGTGGAGGTAACAGGTGTCGTCCCGCCCGAGCTCGGTCTTCAGCTGGCGGATCGCCTCCAGGAACGGCAAGGATTCGATGTCACCGACGGTCCCACCGATCTCGGTGATGACGACATCGGCCCCCGTGTCCTCGCCCAGCGACCGGATGCGCTCCTTGATCGCGTTCGTGATGTGCGGGATGACCTGGACGGTGTCGCCGAGGAAATCCCCCCGCCGCTCCTTGGCCAGGACGGCCTGGTAGATCGCACCGGTGGTGACGTTGGAGGCCTTGAAGAGGTTCTCGTCGATGAAGCGCTCGTAATGACCGAGATCGAGATCGGTCTCTCCCCCATCCTCGGTCACGAAGACCTCACCGTGCTGGAAGGGGTTCATCGTGCCCGGGTCGACGTTGATGTACGGGTCGAGCTTCTGCATCATCACGCGCAGGCCGCGCGCCTTGAGGAGACGGCCGAGCGATGCGGCGGTCAGTCCCTTCCCCAAGCTCGAGACCACTCCACCAGTCACGAATACGTGCTTCGCCACCAGACCTCCCTTTTCCGATTCTGCGAGTCGCCGGGCCGTGACTGCCCCAAGAGAGGTCACCCCATAGCGAGACGAGGACTCGCTCTCGGGGGAAGTCGTATCAAGTTAGCACGCGCCCCGAACGCGGCGGCCTATTTACGACCGAGATGATCCAAACGGGCTAGCCACGGGGTTCGCTCGATCACGGCCGAGAACGACCACCGTTCGGAGGCAAGGTTGAGCACCAGCAGAACGACCACGATGAGTGCGAGCCAGCCTCGGGGAAAGACCGAGTCCTCAGCAAGACGTGTGATGGCGAGGACCATACCCAGCCCGATCATTGCCCCGAGGGGGTTCGCGCCGGCGTCCCCGAGCATCCCTTTCGCCTTCAGGTCTAGTGGAAGAAGAGCGACGGCCGCCCCAACCATGCCGGCCGCCATGACGCGCCACTCACCCACCAAGAGGAGTGGAGCCGCACACAGCAAGAAGGCCTTGAGGGCGCGCCCCGGCGCGCGATCCAGCAGGTTCCACAGGTTCGCCGCCAGTGCGATCGGGGCCGCGGCGATGAGCCAATCGAGGATCGGCGGGATCTCCCAACCGGCGAGCGCCGAGATCGTCATCAGAGCCACGGCGGCCCCGGCCACGAGCTTGACGATCCCACCGGTGACCGCCCCTCCGCGTAGTGCACCGAGGTGCCCGGCGAAGCCCCGCGGCCGCTCGTCTCCCCTTAGGTCGTCCCACGTGCCGGCAAGGAACATCCCGCTCACTGGGATCAGGGGCAGCCAGCCGAGCAACGTCGACACCAAGACCAGATCGAGGGTGCAGATCTCGCTGGGTGCCGGGACGCACTGGGACCAGACGCCATCGGCGTTCCGATACGCGATGTACGCGGTCATCGCCCCGGCCGAAAGAAGGACCCCATCCAGGAGGCCCCAGCCCAGCACAGCCGGTACCTCTTTGCCCTCGACGTTCACTCGCAACAGTGGACGGGGGCTCACCCGGAGCGCGATCCGGGCCCCGATCCACGCGCCGGCCGCGCCTAACGACGCGGCAGCGAGCACCGCCCACATGGGGATCATCACTCGGGCTCGCGTTCCATCAAGAGGTGCGCAAGGAGGGCGACCGGAACGAGATACGACAGGATCGTGGCCGGGACCACGATGCCCGAGTCGTTAACCGCGAACCCGAGCACCGACAGGATCAGCCCGCCGATCAGGCCCGCTCGCAACGTCGGATGGCGCCGGGCGAGCTCCTCCCAACGGTTCTTCGGTCTCAGCAGCAGCCAGGCCATGAACGCAAGGGCCGGCGGTACGAAATACGTGTAGATCGTCGACGTGAACACGCGAAGGTTCGTCGAGATCTTCCGCTCGACGGTGTCTATGAATACCTCGAAGCCCCGGGTCTGCACATCCTCGAACAACCGCCCGAGGTGGGTGCGTTCTTCTGCCGCACGGCTGAGATCGAAGGCAAGGAACGCGCCGAGGACCGCCACCGCAGCCCCTATGCAGAGGAGCATTACCCGAACCGTTGGACGGCGGCCCACCAGCAGGAACAGCGTCATCCCGAACGCCGGAACGAACGCAAGGACACCGCCGACATCGCTCCCCCACATGGGGGCACCGTCCACGATCACGACGATCCCGAACAGGACGGCGGTAGCGATCAAAGAAGACCGCGAGCGGCCCGCTCGCTGGACGATCAGAGCCCCGGTCACGATCGTCACCGCCCCGAGGACGCTGAACGCGGTGTTTCCGAACCCCGAGAACCGGCCGGCAACGATCGGCGAGTAGCTGAAGACGGTGTTCACCTGGAGGGAGGCGCCGGTCACGACGTCGATGACGAGCACCGCGCAGGTCAGCCCGGTGAGAGCTAGGAGTCGGTCCAGCGGATGCCTGCGCAGGCTCGACACTGCCATGACGAGGCCAAGATCCAGTGCGATCAACAAGGTGGCATGGCCCCACGCGCCAAGGCGGTGCTGCGACACGAAACCGGCTAGGTACGTGCAGACGGGAAAGGCCACGACCGCGAGCGCGGCCGCTTCGAGCCATCGCGGCCCCCGCCCACCTCTCCTCTCGCTCCGGTGCAGGACCCATCCGATCAGCAGATAGATCGCAACCTGAACGACGACGAAAGCGGTCGTGACCGGCGACCTGACGCGGTCGACAAACACCGCCTCCCGATCGTTCTCGAGAGCCATGGCGATCCGGTCGCGTTCGGTGGCGACGGTGAAGAACGGGCGGCCCAGCATCGCCGGGTGCCGTTCGAGACCCATGTGAGCCAGAACGGTCGGTGCGACATCGGGCAGGGTCACGATCCCCTCGCGCCCGGTCGACGCCGAGGATAGCAACGTGCCCGGCGCGAACCCCGGGCCGTGCGCGATCGCAACCCCGAAATGGACGTCGTCATCGTGGAGCGGCGAGGTCGGCGACACGACGATCAGCAGGTCGTCGTCTTCGAGTGAGGCGTCGACCTCGGCGAGGAGGTCGTCCGCGGCCATCAGCGCGGCCACCCTGTCCTCGGGATCCGGGCCCGAGTGGCCGGCGGTCAGCTCGGCGCGGATCAGGTCGCCGTGGTCGATCACGACGAGACCGCAGCTCTCCTCGATGGCGGTGCGCGCGAGGTCCGCGATCGCCTCGGGGTCGGTCCGAGCTCCATCACTGCCTGCGCTCAGTACGGACCCGTCCACCGCGGCGCGGTCAACCGCGCCGTCCGCGTCCATGGCCGCGAGGACCGGCCACCGCTCGGAGCCGGCAACCAGAGCCGGCGGATAGGTCGGCTCGGCGTTGCCGATGGCAGTGGTCTCCAGCTCGCCCAGGGCCTCGCCGAGGGCGCCGGGCACCGCGTCGTAGCCGTCTTCTTCCGCGTCGAGCAACAGCTCCGGGAGACCGGTGGCCTCGACGTCTTCGTCGAAAGAGGTCCCGGGCGTTTCGGGTCCCAGCGTGCCACCCGTCGTAACACCGCCCTGCATCCGAGTCCCGGCCCCGATCGTCGCGAAGCCCGATGCATAGCTGGTGCGGGAGGAGTTCGTCCGCACCGACATCGACCCGATCGCCCCTTCCTCCGCGATGCGCAAGATCGTCGACGGCCGAGCACGTTCGATCTCCGCCCACGTCACTCCCGGCAGCGTGAAGACCACCGCGCGTTGACATGCCGCCTGCGCGTTCGCCGTGGCGGGAACCACGCAGAGGATCAGCCCCGTGAGCAGGGCGGCGACCACGGATCTACGCGCCATAAGCGTCTCTAAGTCGCGCCAGCATCTTCTCGGTGGAGAAACGGTCGCGCAGGGTCGCGAGGGCAGAGCGCGTGTATGTCGAGCGTCGTTCGTCCGAAGACAGAACCTCTGTCAGCGCATCGGCCAGCGCCGCCGGGTCCCCCGGAGGGACGAGCCGCCCCGAAACCTTGTTCGCGATCAGTTCGCGCATCCCTCCGACGTCGGTAGCCACGACCGGCGTGTCCAGGAGGATCGCTTCCTGGGCCGCGAGTGGGACCCCCTCCCAGACCGATGACAACGCGAACACATCCGCGGCTGCGATGTGGTCGGCGACATCGTCGCGGAACCCGAGGAAATGCACCCTTCCCTCCAACCGAGCGGTCCTCATGCGCTGCTCGAGATCGACCCGCAGTGGGCCCTCACCGAGGATGGCGAGATGGGTGCCGGCATCCACCCGAGCCAGGGCATCGATCAGGACGTCGAGTGATTTCTGAGGCGCCAACCGTGCGACGGTGACGATCAGGCTCGCCTCACCGACGCCGAGCGCCGCTCGGACCTCGCTCTTCGATCGCGTCACCGGTGGTGGTTCACCGATGCCGAGATAGAGGACCTCGATCCGATCGACACGTCGCTTCAACCCCGCGCGCAGGTGGCGCGCGATGTCGTTGCTGACCGCGAACGTGTGATCGGTCGCCAGGACCGCGGCCGCCTCGGCGCGCCGATAGAGGATCGCCTTGGGGCCGGAGATCTCGGTGCGCACCAGGTTGTGGACGGTCACCAACGACCGCGTTCCGCTCCGGCGCGTCGCGATGCCTGCGTCGATCCCGGCTCTCAACCCGTGGGCGTGTACGACGTCGTAAGCACCGATGAGGTGTCTTAGGGCCCGGATCGCGCGTCGGTGACCACCGATGGGACCGTCGGGGATGGTGAGCGGGATGACCGCCTTCGGCATCTCGAGAGGAAGGTCCGGCGGCCCTGCGATGTCGATGATCAGCCCATCGCTACCGTCCAGAGCTGCGGTCACCTGGGCAACGTGGCGCGCGATGCCTCCGGCCGATCGTCCGAGCACCTGCAGGACGCGCGTCATCTCGCCACCATGTTTCTCAGCCGCGATAGCTCGGGCACGCGGAACACCGCACAGGTCGCGAGATAGACGAGTCCACCACCGGCCCCGACCGCAGCCAGTCCCAGAGCGGTCTCGGATAGCGATGCACGGGCTCCCAACCACATCAATGCCGACGCGCCGATCGCCGCTCCCCCGCATCGAAGAACGGTCGTCGCCATCGCCGCGTCGCGGAGTGATCCGAGCCGTCTTCCCAGCGAGCGCGCCATCACGAGCGCAGCGACCGAGAACCCGACGGTATGCCCGATCGCCAGCCCGGGGACCTCCCAACCCTTGACCAGGCTGAGGAAAAGGACGGCTCCGAGCCCCGAGGACAGCACCACGGCGATCGCATTGACGATCGCGGGCAGCTTCGTGTTGCCGACCGCGTAGAAAGCCCTCGTTAGAACGAGGAACGCCGAGAACGATGGCAGGCCGAGTGCGAACATCGCAAGGACCCGGCCGACGAGCTCCGCATCGGCGCGGCCCATCGCGCCGTGGTCGAGGACGACGATCGAGATCGGCTCGGCCAGCACGAAGAGCGCGCCCGCTACCGGCAGGAGGATGAACGCGAGCATCCCCAACCCATCCTTCAATCTGCTCGCCACCCCACCGGGGTCCTGGGCGGCCGCCTTCTCGGCCATAGCCGTGAACAGCACCGAGAAGATCGGCACCCCGAATAGAGCGTGGGGCAGATAGAAGAACGTGTACGCCCATTGGTATGCGGCGACCCCGCCCTCGATCCGGTTCGCGAGTGCGAGGACGACGACCAAGCCCGCCTGGTAGCCGCCGGCATATCCGAGCGCCCAGACCCCCAGCCGTGCCCCGCGCCTGACCGCAGGATGCCGGGGCTCCCACGTGAATCTCCACCTCCATCCGATACGGAGAAGCTGTGGCACCAGGCAGATCGTCATCGCGACGACCCCGGCCGTCGTTCCCAAGCCCAGCAGCAGGACCTCACCGTCCGTTATCCCTTCGACGGTCGGTTCACGCCCCGATCGCGCTGCGGCATAAACGAGATAGACCCCGATGACCACTACGTTGTTGAAGATCGGCGCGACCGCGGCGAGAACGAACCGACGATGAGCATGCAGGGCCGCCGTCATGATCATGCCAAGGCCGTAGAACACGATCTGCGGTGCGAACAACCTCAGGAACCGGGCCCCTAACGAGATCTCTTGCGCCCGCAACGCGTCATCCTCGACGCCCAGCGTGAGCAGCCTCATGATGGGATCTGCAAGTAGCGCCACTGCCCCTGCAAGCGCGATCAAGGCGACGAGTCCTACCGACGACATCGCGTCGGCCGCGCGCCAACCTTCGTCGCGACGACCGGCTACTAGATGCTCGACGAACGTCGGGACGAATACCGACGTGAGGACGCCGGCGGCAACGAGCTCGAAGATCAGGTTCGGCGCGGTGTTCGCCGTTTGATAGGTGTTGGCGAGGAACGTGGTTCCCATCGCGGCAGCGACCACGACCACGCGTATGAATCCCGTAGCTCGGGAGATAGCCGTTGCGACCGTGATCGCGGCGGCTCCCCGGCTCAGAGAGAGCGGAGCCGGGTCCGAAGCGGTAGAGGTCACCCGCTCGGCGCGGGTTCCGGGATCAACGCGGTCCGGCCGGCCTCGGTGCCGAAATGTCCGATCGTGCCCTCTCGTGCGCTCTCCAGACCGAGCACGGCTGCGATCCGGCCGATCGTTGTCTCCGCGTTGTCCACTGTGACGGCCACGGACCGAGCCTCGATGTCCGAACGAAGCCCACCCACGAGACCCCACGTGCTGTCGGATGACTCGGCTACAAGGACGCGACCCTCACGTGATGCCAGGCCCTCCGCCAGCGCGGGAACGAACGTTGCAACGTCGAACGGAGGACGATCACCGCCACCGCCGACCACGACGAACGTTGCGTCTTCCGATACCAGCCGGGCCGCATCACCCGAGACACCGAGGAACTCCGCGGTCTCCAGATCATCGAGCAGGCTGCTGAGTCTCTGAACCGCGCTGGACGCCTGATCCCCGTCGGTTGAGGCAACCGCCAGTCGTTCACCGAGCAACCGGGCAGTGTCTTCGAGCAGCACGGAGGGCTCGGAGGCGACCGAACCGGTCACGAGCGCGAGCTCGTCCATCGCGGGATCGCTCTGCAGAGCGAACTTCCGGCCCAGCGTGATCTCAGTCGTCAAGGTTGCGCCGGCCTCGATCAAGGCATCCCTGATCCCGTCTATCAGTGCCCCGCTGCTTCCTTCGACCTGGAAGAGAACGACCTCGGTGTCCGCGAGCACGCCGTCAACCAGGATCGGCCGGACGTCGCGTGCGAACGTCTCGGCCTCGTTCAAGAGCGCATCCTGGAAACCGATCTCCTCGCGCAGGTTGTCGTTCGTGTGGCCGAGATCGTCGACCTCTATCTCCAATCGCTGCAGGAGCGGTCCTCCTAGGAATCCCGATCCGGCGAGGATCCCGAGCGCCAGTGCCAGGATCACCGCGATCAACGAGATCAGGTGGTACCGAAAGTCGATCATCTAGAAGATGCTCCTCTTGATGTCGAACCACAGCTGCTTGAGGTCCTGCCACCACAGATCCATCTGAAGGCGCATCACGTCAGAGAGTGCGACCACGATCACCATCGCGAAGACGGCCGCTCCGATCAGCAGCATCAGGTCGCCGCGCCGCACCCGCCCGTGATAGAGGCGGCTGACCCCTTTCGCGTCGACCAGGATCGGACCCACCCGCAGGCGCGTCAGAAACGTAGACGCCATCCCTTTCCTTCCCTTGTCCATGAACTCGATCATGTTTGCGTGGGTGCCAACCGCCACGATCAGTTCGGCGCCCTTGTCGTACGCGAGGAGCATCGCTATGTCCTCGGACGTGCCGGTGGCCTCGAACGTAACCGCTCCCAGCCCGAGGGCCTCGAGCCTTTCGAGTCCCGGAGCGGTCCCGCCCGAGTAGGCGTGGACGACCAACTCGGCACCGGATAGGAGCGCCTCGGTGGTGACCGAGTCCATGTCCCCGATGATCATGTCCGGCTTCAGCCCGAAGTCCAACAGGGCATCGGCGCCCCCATCTACAGCGACGAGCAACGGCTTCACCTCGCGCACGTAAGAGCGCAACGCCCCCAGGTCTTCCTTGTAGTCGTAACCGCGTACGACCACGAGCACGTGACGGCCGTGGAAGTCGGTGCGGACCTCGGGGAGGCGCGACGCCTCGAGCAACACGTCACGTTCGTCCTTGATGTAGCCGATCGTGTTCTCGGCGAACCGCTCGAGCTCAGCAGTGATCGACTGTTTCGCCCCGTCGAGCGAGCGCTCGACCTCTTGGAGCTCCAAGATGTGTCCGCGTGCGACCTCTCTCTGACGGCCGCCGTCCAGTGCCAGCACGCGGCCCTCGTCGATCACGACCCGGTCACCTTCGGTAAGTGTCATGACCTGCTTCCCGACGTCGTCGATCACGGGGATGCCGGCCGAGCACAGGAGGAGCGGACCCAGGTTGGGGTAGCGCCCCGTAGACGAGCGCGATGCATTCACCACCGCTGCTACCTGTCTCTGTACGAGGCTCTCCGCCGCCATTCGATCGATGTCCTCGTGATCGATCACCGCGATCTCGCCGGGCTGGATCCTCGCTACGAGGTTCTTCGTTCGCACGTCGACGCGCGCGGTCCCGGCAAGAGCTCCGGGTGGAGTGTCACCGGATGTTCGTCTGCGGCGCCATCTCTTCGTCATCCTTGCCCTTGCCTAACGGCCAGCTCGAGCAGTTCCTGGGCATGCTCGCGGGCGCGTTCGCTCTCCGGAAGACCCGAGAGCATCCGCGATAGCTCCTCGACCCTGGCCTCACCTTCCACCTTTTCGACGATCGATGTCGTCCGTCCCTCATCTGCGCCCTTCGACACCACGTACTGGTGGTCGGCGAACGCTGCCACCTGTGGGAGGTGGGTCACGACGAGTACCTGAGCCCCGGCGCGCTTGCCCAACTCCGACAGACACCTGCCGACGGCGCGCGCCGCTTCCCCGCCGACACCCGCGTCCACCTCGTCGAAGACCATCGTCGATGCGGTCCCGGACGATGTCAGCAAGCGGAGGGCAAGAGCGATGCGCGATAGCTCCCCACCCGAGGCGACCTTGGCGATCGGTCGGACAACTTCCCCCGGGTTCGCGGCGACCTTGAACAGGACGTTCTCGATACC
>Ga0299913_10000929_pt1 | contig 20297 bp, 17 predicted proteins | sample RVTome_9_FD_201360 | JGI IMG/M metagenome (GOLD analysis project Ga0299913, IMG submission 201360) | Soil microbial communities from uranium-contaminated site in the Upper Colorado River Basin, Wyoming, United States - RVT155D38 (version 2) ... | reverse complement strand
TGGGTGACTCAGACCACTAGCCGCCCGGGAGGCGGGCGGGCGGTATGATCGTCTCAGCGACCGACGAGGGAGGCAGGATGGGACAGGGCGACAGCGCCCGCCGCCGCGGCGAGCGGGGCGAAAGCAAGCTGGGCTGCATCTTCTGGACGGCGGCGCTCGTCGTCGGGGTGATCGTCGCCTGGGTCGCCGTGCCGGTGAAGGTGAAGAGCTCGGAGCTCCACGACTTCATGATCGACCAGGCGACGAACGCCGCCCACGTGCGCTCCGCGGCGGCGCTCGAGAAGCGGGTGCTGACCCGCGCCAAGGAGCTCGACCTGCCGCTGACGGCGAAGAACCTGACGGTGCAGCGGACCGAGGCGAGGGTGAAGATGAACGCCGAGTACACCGTCACCCTCGAGTTCCCGTTCGGCATCACCTACGACTGGGACTTCCGGCACGTGGTCGACCGGCCGATCTTCTTCTACTGAGCGGGGGGGGGCGCCGGCGGCCGGCTCTCGGCCGCCCGCCGATCAGCGGTCGGCGGCGGCGAGCTCCTCGGCCAGGGCGGCGAGGGCGGCCTCGGGGTCGGCGGCGCGGGTCAGCGGGCGGCCGACGACCAGGAGGTCGGCCCCCGCGGCGACGGCCTCGGCCGGGGTCGCGGTGCGCCGCTGGTCGTCGCGCGCCGACCCGGCGGGGCGCACCCCCGGCGTGACGAGCAGGAAGGGCCGCGGCCGCCGCGCCCTGAGGACGGCGAGCTCCTGCGGCGAGCAGACCGCCCCCGCGAGCCCGGCGGCGGCGGCGAGGGCGGCCCAGCGGTCGGCGCGCGCCGCGGCCTCGCCCGGCAGGTCGAGGGCGGACAGCGCGGCGGCGTCGAGGTGGGTGAGGACGGTGACCGCGAGGAGCGCGAGCTCGCCCCGGGCGGCCTCGGCGGCCGCCGCGAGCATCGCCGGCCCGCCCGCCGCGTGGACCGTCAAGTAGCGGGCGCCGAGATCGCGGGCGGCGGCGACCGCGCCGGCGACCGTGTTGGGGATGTCGTGGAGCTTGAGGTCGAGGAAGACGTCGCCCTCGGCCGCCGCCTCCTCGACCGCCGCCGGGCCCCAGCGGGTGAAGGCCTCGAGCCCGACCTTGAGCGCGCCGACCCGCGGGCCGAACCGGCGGCACCAGGCGCGGTAGGTCTCCCGGTCGGAGGTGTCGAGGGGGACCGCGACGCGGCGCAGGGGATCGGCACCGGTCATCGTCGTGGCAGACTCTAGCAGCCCGTGTCCGACCCCGCCGCCGCGCCACCCGACGCGACCCCGCCTGCCGCGACCCCGCCGTCCGAGGGCCGGCCCGCCGACGCTCCCGCGGCCGGGTCGGCCGCCGAGCCGGGCCGCGCCCACCCCCGCCCCGGCTCCACCCTCCGCCTTCCCGGCGGGCTCCACGTCGCCGCCGGCGGCTTCCTGCCCGGCGCCCTCGCCGGCGTCCACCTGGCGGGGCTGATCTTCTTCCTCAACCCGGACCTCGCCTTCTCGGCCGCGCCGCTGCTGCGCGGCAGCCTGGTCTACGGCACGGCGCTCGGCCTCGCCTCCCTGGCCGCGTCGCTGCCCTTCCTGTGGAAGCGGCCGGGGCGGGCGCGCCGCTGGCTGCCCTGGGGGCTCACCGCGGCCCTCGCCGCCGCTGCGCTCGCCGACTGGGCCCACGCCTCGGCCTACGCGTTCCTCCTGCCGCCGGGGATCAACCGGCGGCTGATCAAGGCGGCGATCTGGCTCAGCGTGGCGGCGCTCGTCGCCTTCTACACGGCGCTCCTGCACGCCCTGGCGCGCCGGCGCTACGGCCCGCGCAGCCGCTGCGCCTACGCGGTCCTCGCCGCCGCCTCGGTCCTGGTGATGGTCGAGCGGCGCGAGGCGTTCGACCCCGGGGTGCCGCCGAGCCCGCGGCCCAGCGCGGTCGAGGACAGCCAGCGGCCGACGCTCCTCGTCGTCGGGCTCGAAGGCGCGACGATGGACGCCGTGCTGCCGCTGGCCAGCCAGGGTCGGCTGCCGTTCCTCTCGAGGATGATCGAGGGCGGCGCCCACGGCCGCCTCGGCGCCTTCCCGCCGTTCCGGCCGACCGCCCTGTGGACGACCCTGGCCACCGGCAAGCTCCCCTACAAGCACGGCGTGGTCGGCGAGCACCGCTGGCCGGCGCCGTGGCTCGGCCGCGACGCCGCGCTCGAGGTCCTGCCGGCCGGGCTCGGCTTCGCCTCGTGGGGGACCTTCGGGACGGCGCCCGAGCGGGTCGGCACGAGGGAGCGGCTGGCGCTCGCGCTCTGGGAGGTGCTGCCCCGGCTCGGCATGGGCTCGGCGGTCGTCGGCTGGCCGGGGACCCACCCGCCGGCCCCGGGACCGGCCTTCGCGCTGAGCGACCGGTTCTTCGCCGACCCGCGGGCGCCGGATGCCGCGCTCCCCCCCGAGGTGGCGGGGCGGGCCCGCCTGTTCCGGGTGCGGGTCGACGAGCTCGATCCGCTGCTGCTCGCCAGCTTCGGCGCCAGCGCCGGCGAGGGCCCGCCCCCCGAGGCGCCCCGGGCGCTCGCCGGCGACGCCTGGCGCGAGTCGCTGGCCGCGATGCTCCCGCCCCACTTCCCGCAGGCCCAAGCGCTCTTCCTCCACCTCGACGGGCTCTCGGCGGTGTCGGTGGCGCATCTCGGCGGGTACGCCGCGGCCCAGTTCGAGGGGACCAGGGAGGCGGCCGACCAGCGGGCGGCGCGCTGGATCGGTGCCTACTACGCGCACCTCGACCTGTTCCTCTCGCGCCTGTGGGAGCGGACGCCTTCGCCGAAGCTCCTGGCCGTGGTCTCGGCCTACGGCGCGGCGCCGGCCGAGGGGTGGCGGCGGGCGTGGCGCGAGCTGGCACCGGGCGATCCCCCCGGGGCCGGGTACCAAGGCTCGCCGGACGGCGTGCTGCTCCTCTACGGGGAGGGCGTGCGGCCCGGTACGCTGCTCACCGGGGCGCAGCTCGTCGACGTCGTTCCGACGCTCGCCTACGGCGCCGGCCTGCCGATCGCCCGCGACCTCGACGGTCGGGTGCTCACCGACGCCTTCGACCGGACGTTCCTCGCCGGCCACCCGCTGACCTTCCTCCCCTCCTACGAGAGCCTGGCAGCCCGTGGTGAGCTCGAGCCTCCGGCGGGTGCGATCGGTCACGGGTCGGACCCCCGTGCGAGGCGGAGGTAGACCGGCGACGGCGTCAGCCGCCACCGGCCTCCGGGTGCGGGCAGGAGATCGCCGTCGCGGCCCCGGGCACCGGAGGCCTCGCCGAAGGCGGCCGTCCCGACGGCCCCGGCGAGCGACCAGGCGACCACCGTCTCCCCGCCACTCGGGCGCCGGAAGCGGAAGGCCCGGGCCTCCGGCGGCAACCCGGCGAGCGGGCCGAGCGACGTCGCGCCGGCGAGCTCGCGGAGGAGGGAGGCGAGCGCCCGGAAGGCCGGCCGGCGGCGCAGGCCGCCGTCCGCCTCGGGGTCGAGCAGGCCGTAGCCGCGGGCGGCGAGCTGCCACCAGTAGACCCGCTCGGCGTGGCCGGCGGCGAGCGCCAGGACGAAGTAGCGCACGAGGTAGTCGGCCTGCGTCTCCTCGTCGACGGCGACCATCTGGCCGGCCGGCGCGTGCGGTCCCTCGCGGAGCGGCCAGTTGACCTCGGTGATCCACGACCGCGAGCCGCAGCGCTCGGCGGTCTCGGCGATCGCCGCGAGCAGCGTCACCTTGTCCGCCGTGTCGAACCCGGCCTGCCGGTTCTCCGGGGCGCCCCGGCGGTCGACGTAGAGGAGCGAGGCGAGGGCGTCGAATCGCGGCGCGCCGGGGTGGTTGACCAGCCCGAGCGTGGCGTGCGGCTCGAAGTCGATGACCGCCGGCCCGAGCACCTCCACCTCCGGACGGCGGCGGAGCACCTCGGCGGCGGCGCCGGCGAGCTCGATCCACTCGGCCGGGCTCCACACCCCCCACTTGCTCCGGTTCGGCGCCTGGCCGACCTGGAAGTGGCGGCCGAAGGGGGTGAAGCGCTCGGCGAGCTCCTCGACCGCCGCGCGCCAGCGGGCCGGGTCGCGGACCAGCTCGCGGCTCTGCGGCAGGGCGAAGGCGAGCTCGACCCCGCGCGCGGCGAGCTCGCGCGCGAGCTCCTCCTCCGCGTCGTGGTCGTCGGCCCACGGGTGGAGGCGGACGAGGGCGTGGCGCACCCCGAGCTCGTCGACCGCGCGGAGCAGACCCTCGGGGTCCTCCGGGCGCGGGCGCAGGGCGACGCCGATCCCGCCGAGCGGCACCGGCCGCGAGTAGCGGCGGCGGCGCAGCTCCCGGTAGCGTCGGAGGGTGCGCGGCAGCGCCCGCCCGGCGGCCGCCGCCATCCCGGCGTGGGCCGGGAGGTCGCCGAGCCGGCTGCCGAGCTTGGCGAGCTTGCCGGCGTGCAGGTGCGGCTGGTCGGAGAGGTGGTCCCAGACCACCCGCTCGCGGGTCCGGGCGCCCTCGGCCGGCGGCGGGATGTGCCCGTGGGCGCCGCGCGGCAGCACCAGGTCCCTGGCCGCCCGGACCAGCCCTCGGGTGCGCTCGCGGACCGCCTTCTTCGCCGCGTTCCTGGCCAGGAAGCCGCCGTGGTGGAGCCGGTAGAGGCCGCGCCGCAGCGGGGTCGCCGCGCCCGGGTCCGGCGTGCCGCCGCCCCAGTAGGCAGCGAGGAAGCGGCCCTGGTCCTCCGGGCGGTGGATCGTCATCCGCGCCAGGTCGCGGGTGCGCTCGCTCGCCGTCGGCGGCCGGCCGACCCGGGTGCGGTTGAGGTCGAGCAGGTAGAGCTCGGGCGGCTCTCCGCCCTCCCGCCAGCGGATCAGGACGTTGCCGGCCGAGACGTCGCGGTGCCAGAAGCCGGCGTCGTGGAGCCGCCGCAGGGTCGTCCCCAGGGCGGTCAGGAAGGCGGGGAGGTCGGCGTCGGGGAAGTCGCGCCCGACCGTGCCGGCGTTCGCGGCGCGCAGCAGGTAGCGCGCCTCGAGCACGCCGTCGAGGTGGCGCGAGGCGTAGTAGGAGGGGCCGTCCGGCCGGTCCGACTCGACGAGAGCGACCGGCTCGGGGGTGCGCAGGCCGGCCGCCCGCATCGCCCGGGCGACCCGCCAGCTCTTCGCCGCCTTCGAGCCGCGGAGCGCGCGCCGCAGCCGCCGCCGCGCCCCGTGGTTGTGGAACTGCTTGACGGCGACCGGCAGCGGCCCGTCCGGCCCGGGCCAGTGCGTGAGGTAGATGACGTTGCGGCCCCAGTGGAGGGTGCGCAGCGAGGCGCCCGGGTCGACCAGCCGCTCCACCGCCGCGCGCAGGTCCGCCGGCCGGCGCACCGCCGCCACCTCACCGTGCCACCCCCCGCCGTGCGGCCCGAAGCCGAACGCCACGGCGGTGACGGGCTGCGCACCGCCCGCCGTGCCGCCCACGTCAGCCCGGATCATCCATGAACGCCCGCAGCGAAAGCGCGGAGGGTGCGTCAGATCGGGCGACCCGGAGCGATGAACGACCGAGGCGTACTGGACAGTACGTCGAGGGAGTGAAGAGTGCGGACCGCCCGAGATGGCGTGCGATCCGCGCTTGCAGCCGGGCGGTCATGGATGATCCGGGCTAGACCTCGGTGACGTCGAAGCGCTCGTGGTGGAACTCCGGGTCGCTCTGCAGCAGGATCCGGGCCCCCAGGGTGCGCTCGACCTCCTCGAGGATCGCCCGCTCCTCCCCCTGGAGCGCCGAGGCGATCTCCGGGTGGACGCGCAGGAGCAGCTCCGCGCCGCCCGTGCGATGGCGCCAGGCGAGGAGCTCGCGGCGCAGCTTCAGGCAGATCGTGGCGACCGCCCGGATCCGGCCCTGCCCGGCGCAGTAGGGGCACGGCTGGGTGAGCAGCCGCTCGAGGTTGGCGCGGCTCCGCTTGCGGGTGATCTCGACGAGCCCGAACTCCGAGATCGACAGCACCTTCGTCTTCGCCCGGTCGCGGGAGAGCTCGTCGGCGAGCCGGCTGAAGACCTCGTCGCGGTGCGCCTGCTCGACCATGTCGATCAGGTCGATGACGAGGATGCCGCCGAGGTCGCGCAGGCGGATCTGGCGGACGATCTCGCGCACCGCCTCGAGGTTCGTGCGCAGGACCGTGTCCTCGAGGTTCGTCCGGCCGACGAACCGCCCGGTGTTGACGTCGATCGCGACCAGCGCCTCGGTCGGGTTGATGACGATGTAGCCGCCCGACTTCAGCCACACCTTGCTCTTCAGCGCCGCCTCGACCTGCTCCTCGATGCCGAACTGGTCGAACAGGTTCGCGTCCTGGCGGTAGAGCTTGACCCGTCCGACGAGCGCCGGCTGCACCTGGTCGAGGAACTCGACGATCCGCTGGTACGTCTCCTCGCCGTCGACCAGGAGCACGCCGAACTCGACGGACAGCAGGTCGCGGACGACGCGCAGGGCGAGGTCGAGGTCGCGGTGGAGGAGCGTCGGCGCCCCGACCTTGGCCGCCACCTCCGTCACCCGCTCCCACAACGCCTCGAGGTACGCGAGGTCGCTGGCGAACGCCGCCGCCTCGCGCCCCTCGCCGACCGTGCGCACGATCAGCCCCGCGCCGAGCCCGCGCTCCTCGGCCAACCCGCGCAGCACGCCGAGCAGCCGCTCGCGCTCGGCCTCGTCGTCGATCCGCCGCGACACCCCGAGGTGGCGCACCGTCGGCAGCAGCACCAGGTAGCGCCCCGGCAGCGTGACGTGGGTGGTGATCCGCGCCCCCTTGTTGGGCAGCGGGTCCTTGACCACCTGGACGATGATCTCCTGCCCCCCGCGCAGAAGATCGGCGATCGACGGCTGCCCGTCGCCGGCCGGCCCCTCCGCCTCCTCGCCGTCCTCCCCCTCCTCCGCGATCTCCAGCTCGCCCGGCCCCACCTCGTCGACCACGTCCGACACGTACAGGAACGCGTCGCGCTCGAGCCCGATGTCGACGAACGCCGCCTGCATCCCCGGCAGCACCCGCGTCACCCTCCCCTTGTAGACGTTCCCGACCAGCCCCCGATGCCGGTGCCGCTCGACGAAGATCTCGGTCAGCCGGTCGTCCTCGAGCACCGCGATCCGCGTCTGGTGCGGATCGCTCTCGACGAGCATCTTGTGGCCGTTGGGCACGTCGCGGGGGATCGTCGGTCCGAGGGTCGGCGAAGGTCGGATCATACCTACCGCGCGAGCCGGTACACTGCGCGTCCCGGGTTCCAGCGTGCAGCCGCTCGCCCACAGCCGGCCGGCGACCCCGTCGATCGTCCGGCCGTCGCTCTCGATCCTCGCCGGCAGCCTCGGCGCCCTTCTCGGCAGTGTCGTCGCCCGGGTGCTGATGGCGCGGGCACTCGCCCCCGCCGAGCTCGGCGTGCTGGTGCTCGCGATCACGGTGGCGACGGCGCTGGGCGGCGTGGCGAGCCTGGGCCTGGGCGCGGCCGGGGCGCGGCGGGTCGCCGACCTGGGTGCGGACCGGCGACGGACGGCGCCCCGGGCCGCGGCCCGCACGGCGGTGGCCATCGGAGCCGCCGGGGGCGTCCTGGCCGGCGGCGCGCTGCTCCTGCTCGCTCCGCGCCTCGCCGAGGCGATCGCCGACGGACGCGAGGCGGCCGCGCTCGCCGGCGCCCTCCGCGCCGTCGGCCCGATCGCGCTCGCGCTGCCCGTCGGCCTCGCCGCGGTCGGCATCTCCCGGGGGTTCGGGCGCACCGCCGGCCGCTCCCTGATCCGGGACGGCGGGGGCGGGGCGGCGCGGGCCGCCGCCGTGGCCGCGGCGATCGGGCTCGGCGCCGGGCTCCTCGGGATCGCGACGGCCTTCGCGCTCGCCGTCGTCGCCGCCGAGGGGCTGTTCCTCCTGTGGTGCGCCCGGCAGGGCTGGCTCCGGCCTCCGGCCGGGGAGCCCCCGAGCGGGGACGCGGGGCCGAGGTGGGACGCTCGCCTGGTGCGGGGGATCGGCCCCTTCGCCCACCTCGAGGTCCTCTACCAGGCCTACCTGTGGCTCGACCTCCTCGTGCTCGGTCTGCTCGCGCCGGCGGCGGCGGTCGGGTACTTCGCGATCGCGCGGAGCGTGGCACGGTCTCTCGGCATCCTCCTGCGGAGCCCGGTGCACACCTACCTCCCCACCGCGGCCGCGGCCGCCCGCCGCGGCGACGCCGAGGCGTTCACCGCCCTGTACCGGCACACCCGGCTCGTCGCCCTGGCCTTCCTGTGGGTGCCGCTCGGGGTCTGCCTGCTCGTCCCCGAGGTCCCGATCCTCCTCCTCGTCGGCCCCGAGTACGCGCCGGCCGCGGAGCTCCTGCGGCTGCTCGGGGTCGCCGTGCTCCTCGAAGGGCTCGGGGCGTTCATGGACCAGTCGCTGATCGCGCGCGGGGCGGAGAGGGCGGTCGCCAGGCTCCAGACCGCCGCCCTCGCCCTGTGCCTCGCGCTGCTCGCCCTCCTGGTGCCGCGGCTCGGCGCGCCGGGCGCGGCCCTCGCCCTGGTGGGGACCGAGGCCGCCCGCCTCGTCGCCCTCGCCGCGCTCACCGCGGCCCGCGGTCCGCTGCGACGGGCCGCGGACCACCTCCCGCCGGCCCTGTCCGCGGCCCTCCTCCTCGGACTGGCGACCGCCCTCGGGCTGGGCGCCTTCCCGGGAGGGTCGGAGCTCCTCCGCACCGCCGTCACCGTCGCCGGGGCGGGCGCCGGGTCGGCGGTCCTCTTAGCCGCGGCGCTCCGGCGGGTGTGAGAGGCCGCTATACTTCGTCCTTCGATTGGAACCAGGCTGGGGGAGGGGCTTCCATGTCTTCCGAGGTGTGCTTTCACGTGCCGGGCTCGCACGTCATCAGCGAGACCCTGGACGGCGAGGCGGTGGTGATCAACCTGGAGAGCGGCGTGTACTACAGCCTCGTCGGCACGGCGGGCGAGGTGTGGGACGCGCTGCGGGACGGCGCGACGCGGTCGCAGCTGCTCGCCGAGCTGGCCCGCCGGTACCGCGCGGAGCCCGACGCGCTCCGCGCGGCCGTCGACCGCTTCCTCGGCGAGATCGAGGCGGAAGGCCTCGTCGTCCGCCGGCCCGCCGAGCGGGGGACCACGCCGCTCGCAGCGGAGAACGGCGGCGCGCAGACCCTCTTCGAGGCGCCGCGACTGGAGCGCTTCACCGACATCCAGGATCTCCTGATGCTCGATCCGATCCACGAGGTGGACGACCGGGGGTGGCCGCACCAGCCGGCGGGCGACTGAGGATGATCCGACGGGAGCAGACCCGGCGGACGGCGCGCGAGCGGTCGGAGGCGGAGGGGTACTTCGCGCGGCTCGAGGAGCGCTTCGAGGAGGCGGAGGCCGCGGCCGGGCCCGTCTCGCCGACGGTGCTCGGGGTCGCCGGGACGACGGTCGAGCTCCGGCTCGCCGGCCGCGCCCTCGAGCCGGTCCTCCTCCCCGCGCTCCGGCACCTCGCGGTCCCGGCGCCGCGGCCCGACGGCCTGACCGTCCTCGCCTTCGACAGCGCGTCGACGGGCGTCGACCCGCCCCCTCCGCCCGCCCCTGCCGCGGCGGCCGACCCGGAGGTGGCGCGGATCCTCCAGCGCGGCGCCGGCCTGTTCAGCATGCTCGACCGGCGGCGGTCCGTCGCGCTGCTGTGGACGCGCGACGCGGCCCGCGTCCCCTGGAACGAGGTCGCGGCGCCGCTGCGGATGATCCTCCAGCCGTGGCTCGCCCCGCGCGGCTGGCAGCTCGTCCACGCCGGCGCGGTCGGTACGCACCGGGGAGGGGTCCTGCTCGTCGGCCGCAGCGGCGCGGGCAAGTCGACGACGGCCCTGGCCTGCCTCGCGGCGGGGCTCGGCTACGCCGGGGACGACTACGTCCTGGCCGCCGCCTCGCCGGCCCCCGAGGTGCAAGGGCTGTACGCGTCGGCGAAGCTCCGGGAGGACCGGCTGGACGCCTTCCCGGAGCTGGCGCGCCGGGTGGTGAACCCCCGGCGCGGCGCGGACGAGAAGCCGGTCCTCTTCCTCGACGACGGCCTGCGGGCGCACCTCGTCCGCCGGATGCCGTTGCGGGCGGTCGTCGTGCCGCGGGTCACCGGCACAGCCGAGCCGGCGCTGCGCCCGATCTCCGCCGCGGCGGCGCTGGCGGCCGCCGCCCCGAGCACCCTGTTCCAGATCCCGCTCGACCGGTCCGGCGCCCTGCGGCGGCTCCGCCGGCTCGTCGAGGCGTGCCCGTGCTGGGAGCTCGAGGCGGGGCCGGACCTGGCGGGGATCGCGGCGGCGATCGGGAGCCTGCTCGCGGAGGCCGGGTGAGCGGCGACGGGGTCGCGGTGGTGGTGCCGGTCCACGACGGCGCCGCGTTCCTCGCCGAAGCCCTGGCGAGCGCCGTCGGCCAGTCCCGGGCGCCGGCCGAGATCGTCGCGCTGGACGACGGGTCGACGGACGACAGCGCCGCGGTCGCCGCCTCGTTCCCCGGCGTCCGCTGCCTGCCCCGGCCCCACCGCGGGGTCGCCGCGGCCCGCAACGCGGGGGTCGTCGCGACGCGCGCCGAGCTGATCGCCTTCCTCGACCAGGACGACCGCTGGACCCCCGACAAGCTGGCCGTACAGGCCGCGCACCTCGAGGCCCGGCCCGACCTCGGCTTCTGCCTCGCGCGGCAACGTCTGTTCGTCGAGGAGGGGGCGGAGCGACCGTCCTGGCTGCGGCCGGCGCTCCTGGCCGAGGACCAGCCGGGCTACGTCCCGGGCACGCTCGTCGTCCGGCGCGAGGTCTTCGACGCGGTCGGCCCGTTCGACGAGGACCGCCCGATCGCCAGCGACGCCGACTGGTTCCTGCGCGCCAGGGACGCCGGGGTGCGCATGGAGATGCTCCCCGAGGTCCTGCTCGAGCGGCGGATCCACCGGGCGAACCAGTCGGCGCAGACGCTCCAGGGGACGCGGGAGCTCCTCGCGGCGGTCCGCGCCAGCATCGCGCGCCAGCGCGGTGCGGCCGGCGGAGGCCACGGGTGAGCGTCTCCCTGAGCGTCGTGATCCCGGTCCGCGACGGCGAGAGGTACCTCGCCGCGGCGATCGCCAGCGTCCTGCGGCAGCGGCCGGCCCCCGCCGAGGTCCTGGTCGTAGACGACGGGTCGACCGACGGCTCGGCGGCGGTCGCGGCGTCCTTCGGCGACGTCGTCCGCTGCCTGCCGCAGCCGCCGCGGGGGATCGCGGCGGCCCGCAACCGGGGCGTCGCGGAGGCCCGCGGCACGCACGTCGCCTTCCTCGACGCGGACGACCTGTGGGACGACGATCGGATCGCCCCACAGCTCGCGCTCCTCGAGGGTCCGCCCGAGGCCGACCTGGTCGGCGGCCTCGTCGAGCAGTTCCTGAGCCCGGATCTGCCGCCCGCGGCCGCCGCGCGCCTCCGCTGCCCGCCGGGCCGGGAGCCGGCCCTGCTCCCCGGCACGGTCCTCGTCCGGCTCGACCGGTTCCGCGAGGTCGGCCCCTTCGACGAGAGCCTGGCGACCGGCGAGTTCGTCGAGTGGATGCTCCGGGCTCGAGCCGCGGGGCTGCGTGAGGCGATGCTCGACCGCCGGGTGCTCCTCCGCCGAATCCACGGGACGAATCACGGGATCGTCCGCCGCGACGCCGCGACCGACTACCTGCGGGTGGCGCGCGCCGCACTCGCCCGGCGCCGGCGCGCCGGGGGCTCTTGATGCACGCGGTCGCCCGCGAGGCCCTGGCGAGCGGCGAGGTGCTGACCCCCGAGGGCGAGAGGCTGCCGCTCCACTCGCACCTGCCGAGGCTGGAGTGCGAGGTCCTCCAGGACTGGGTGGTCGAGCGGCGGCCGCGGCGGCTGCTCGAGATCGGCTGCGCCTACGGAATCTCCACCCTCTTCGTGTGCGAGGCGCTCGCCCGGACCGGCGGCGCGGAGGTCTACCACGTCGTCGACCCGTGGCAGGGGAGCGAGTGGCGCGGCGTCGGGATCCACGCCCTGGAGCGGGCGGGATACCGCCACCTCGTCGAGCTCCACGAGGTGCCGTCGGAGCTCTTCCTGCCGCGGCTTCTCGCCGGGGGGTCGAAGCTGGACTTCGCTCTGGTCGACGGCTGGCACGGGTACGACCAGGTGATGATGGAGGTCTACTACCTGAACCGTCTGCTCGACGTCGGCGGGCTGCTGGTCCTCGACGACGTCCAGCTCCCCGCCGTGCGAAGGGTCCTCGACTTCCTCGGCACGCTGCCGGCCTACCGGCCGGTCCCGGCGCCGGCCGCGCGGCGCGCGGAGCTCGCCGCGCGCGTCCGCCGGATGATGGGCACCGCCGAGCACCGGATCGCCGCGGTCGAGAAGGTCGCCGAGGACGAGCGGAGCGCCGACTTCTGGGTGGACTTCCCGTGACCGCCCGGCCGGTCCGCGCCACCACCCCGCGCCCCGTCGAGGCCGACGCCTCGGGGAGCCTCCCCCGGCCCGATCAGGTCCTGCTGCTCCGGGCCGCCCTGCTCGACGACGAGCCGGCGCGCGCCGCCTGGCGGGAGTGGCGAAGCGCGGTCGACCTCGACGCGGTCGACGCGGCTTCCTTCCGGGTCCTTCCGCTCGCCTGGCACAACCTACAGGGGTCGGGGGTCGACGACCCCGGTCTCGAGCGCTGCCGCGGGATCTACCGCCACACCTGGTCGAAGAACCAGCTCGTCCTCCACCGAACGGCCCCGGCGCTCGAAGCGCTCCGCGCGGCCGGCATCCCGCTCCTCGTCCTCAAGGGCGCCGCCCTCGCCCACCTCGTCTATCCGACGCCGGGGACCCGGCCGATGAACGACGTCGACGTCCTGGTCCCCGCCTGCCGCGCGGCCGAGGCGCGCGCGATCCTGGAGGGCGCGGGCTGGCGGCCCACACTCGAGCTGCCGGCGTCCGCCGTGCCGTTCCTCCACGCGCTCGGCTACTCGGACGGTGCCGGCGCCGAGATCGACCTCCACTGGCGCGCCCTGTGGGAGGCCCGGCCGGGGGCCGAAGACCCGTTCTGGGCCCACGCCCGGCCGCTGCGCCTCGCCGGGATCGACATGTCGACCCTCTCGCCGACCGACCACCTCTTCCACGTCGCCGTCCACGGCCTCCGCTGGAGCGAGGTCCCGCCGATCCACTGGGTCGCGGATGCCGGAAGGATCCTGCACAGCGCTCCCGTCGACTGGGACCGGCTCGTCGCCCTCGCCCGCCGGGCTCGGCTCAGCCTACAGCTCGGCGAGGCGCTCGAAGTGCTCCGCGACGCGATCGGGCTGCCGATCCCGGACGGCGCGGTGGACCGGCTCCGTGCCCTCCCGTCGACCGCCGGCGAGCGACTCGAGATGTGGGCGCTGGGCAAGCCGCCCTCGCTGACCCGGGGCCTCTGGCTCCACTGGTGCAACCACCGGCGCAAGTCGCCGGGCGCCGGGCTCGGCCGGCGGCTCCGCAGCTTCCCCGTCTACCTCCAGGCGATGTGGGGGATCGGGAACGTCTGGGCGCTGCCCGCCGAGGCGCTGGGACGCGCCGCCTCGCGGCTCCGCCCCGGGAGCGGCCGCTCCGGGAGCGGACTGCGGGCCGGCCTGTGAGGGCGGGCGGCTAGGGAGCTCGTACGAGCTGCCCCGAGGCGCCGCGCCACGGCGCCCGATCACCCCTGAGGACCGCGGCCGTGAAGGCGGCGGACCGCACCTCGTGGTACCCGGCCTTCCAGCTCCCGGCGAGCGTCCGGTCGAGCGGCGAGCCGTCGGCGTCGAGCGCCGCGAGCCACGGTCCGCGCGCCGTACGGTGCCGCCGCAGGACCCAGTCGAGCTCGCGCCGCAGCGGCTCGTCGAGCCGCGGGTCCGCCGTGGCCGCGAGGGCGAGCGCGACGAGGCCCTCGGCCTGCGCCCAGGACTCGCGCACCCGGCCGCTCGGGGGGCCGGCGTCGAGGCCCGACTTGAGCACGCCTCCGCGGCGGTGGTCGAATCCGTGGCGAAGCGCGAGGCCGACCAGCTCCAGCATCGCGTCCCACCGCGGCTCCGTCCCCAGGGCGTCGTCGATCCTCAGCCACAGCCAGGCGTGCTCGAAGAGGTGCCCGTAGAGGACCGACCGGGCGGCGGGCGCGGCGGACCGCGACCAGTCGGCGCGCCGGAACCCGCTCGGCGGGCCGTCCGCACCGCGCAGGAAGCGCGCGGCTGCATCCGCGGAGCCGCGGACGACGGCCGCGAGCTCCGCGTCGCCGGTCACCGCGAGCAGCTCCGCGAGCGCCTCCGTGACGTGGAGGTGCCCGTCGTGGCTCTTCCATCCCGTGCGGCCGAGGCGCGAGGCGAGGTCCGCGCCCCCGTCGAGAGGCCGGAGGTCGCGGCCGAGGTGCTCGTGCCATCCGCCGTGCGCCCGGTCGGCGAAGCGCTCCGCGAGGAACCGCGCCAGCGCGATCGCCTCGTCCAGCCATCTCCGCTCCCCGGTCGCGCGGTGACTCTCGACGAGGGCGAGCAGCGCGAACGCCTGCCCGTAGAGGAGCTTGTCGGCCACGCGCGGGCGGCCCGACCGGTCCGCCGTCCACACGAAGCCGCCGTGCTCGCGGTCCGCCAGCCGCTCGACGAGGAACCGGCACCCCGCGTCCGCCGCCGCGAGCGCCCGCCCCCCGGGGTCGTACCCGAGCCGCGCCGCGAGCGCGAGGGCGAACACCGCGCGCGACTGTCCCACCACGTGCCGCTCGCCGGGAGACGGCGCCGTGCCCGGCCGAGGCCGGAGCCGCGCCCGGAGGCGTATCCGGAGACCGCCGAGCCACCGCGGCCCAGCGCGCTCCTCGGCGGCGAGATGGAACCCCTCTCCCCGCCGGTCGAGCGTCGCCGCCCAGAACGGGACCATCCGCTCCCGCAGGTCGTCCTCGAGAGCCGCGGCCGCCTCGTCCCGGGAGCGGAGCACGGGCGCAGTCTAGTGCCGGCCAGGTCCCGGGCGGACCGGCTCCTCAGGCGTTCACGTACCGCCGCACGTCGACCCCGACGAGGATGCCGACGATGGCGAAGTTGAGCAGGGTGAAGGAGCCGCCGTAAGAGAGGAAGGGTAGGGGGATGCCGGTGATGGGGACGAGGCCGACGACCATCGCGGTGTTGTAGAGGACGTGGAAGGCGACGAGTGAGACGAGGCCGACGACCAGGAGGACGGCGACGCGCTCGCGGGCGCGCATGCCGATGCGCAGGGCGTTGATCAGGAAGACGGCGTAGAGGCCGAGGACGGCGATCGAGCCGAGGAAGCCCCACTCCTCGGCGAGGACGGCGAAGATGAAGTCGGTGTGGCGGGCCGGCAGGAAGCGCAGCTGGCTCTGGGTGCCCTGCATGTAGCCCTTGCCGGCGAGCTCGCCGGAGCCGACGGCGATCTTCGACTGCTGTACCTGGTAGCCGGCGCCGAGGGGATCGCTCTCGGGGTTGAGGAAGGTGAAGACGCGCTGGCGCTGGTAGTCCTGCATGCCGAAGGACCACACGCCGGCGCCGGCGGCGACGACGACGAGGGCGGCGATCGCCAGGAAGCGCCAGCGGAGGCCGGCGACGATGACCATCCCGGCGACCATGGGGACGAACATCGCGGCGCTGCCGAGGTCGGGCTGGAGCGCCAGGAGCACCATCGGCGCGGCGACGATCAGCCCGGCGACGGCGAGCTCCTTGACGCCGAGGTAGCGCTTGTTGACCCCGGCGAGGTAGCGGGCCAGGAAGAGCGCCGTCGTCAGCTTGGCGAGCTCGCCGGGTTGGGCGCCGACGCCGCCGAACTCGAGCCAGCTCCGCGCGCCGCCGCCGACCTCGCCCGCGATCAGCACGAGCACCAAGAGCCCCAGCCCCATCAGGTAGACCGGCAGGGCGAGGTCGACCAGGGTGCGGTAGTTGATCGCCCCGGCGACGGCCATGAAGAGAATGCCGAGCCCGACCCACAGCGCCTGGCGCGGCAGGTAGTCGATCGGCATCTCCGCGGAGGCGCTGTGCACGGTGGCGACGCCGATCGCGGCAAGGACGAGCGCCGAGAGGACGAGCGCCCAGTCCATCCCGGACAGGTTGCGGAAGGCCGGCCGCTCCTCGGAGATCGAGATCGCGGTCGTCATGGCGAGGGGCGGGTCCTGCCGATACGGCTCGTGCCGGCCACGCCGGTCATGCCGTCGACCTGTCGCAGGCGCAGGCGCACGTGGCGGCTCAGTCGGTGCCTGCCGAGGCGGTGGCCGCCGGCTCCGCGGGCTGCGGCGGGGCCGGCCGGGCCGGCGCGCTCGCCACCCGGCCGGCGGGGCGGCCGGACGGCACCGCGTCGGGCGCCCGGTCGCCCACCTCGAAGAACTCCTCGTAGAGCTCCTTGGCGATCGGCGCCGCGCCCGAGGATCCCGAGCCGCCGTGCTCGTTGAGGACGACGACGACGAGGCGCGGCTCCTCGACCGGGCCGAAGGAGACGAACCAGGCGTGGTTGCGGAGCTTCCACGGCAGGTCGTTCGAGTCGCCGGTGCGGCCGCCGACGACCTGGACGGTCCCGGTCTTGCCGGCGTAGTCGAAGCCGGGGATGTGCGAGCGGTAGTAGGCCGTGCCGCCGGGCTGCATCACCGACGCCATCCCCTGGCGCACCAGCTCGAGCACCCGGTCGTCGACCGGCACCCTCTCGGTCGCCGCCGTCGCCCCCTCGACGAGGTGCGGGGTGACCAGCGTGCCGCCGTTGGCGATCGCCGCGACCGCGCGGGCGATCTGGATCGGGGTCACCGAGATCGCGCCCTGACCGATCGACACCGAGATCGTCTCGCCCGGGAACCACTGGTGCTTGCGGGTGCGCAGGCTCCACTCGGGGTCGGGGACGAGGCCGGGGATCTCGCCGTCGAGCTCGATGCCGCTCTTCTCGCCGAGCCCGAAGGCGCGCGACCACTTGGCGATCCGCTCGATCCCCAGCTCGCGGCCGAGGTGGTAGAAGTAGACGTTGCACGACTGCGCGATCGCCCGGTTGAGGCTCACCGTGCCGTGCCCCCCCGCCTTCCAGCACTTGAACAGCCGGCCGTAGATCACCGTGCCGCCCGAGCAGTGGACGGTGGTCGACGGCGTGATCAGGCCCTCCGACAGCCCGGCCGCCGCCATGACGATCTTGAACACCGACCCCGGCGAGTGCTGGTTCTGGATCGCCCGGTTCTGGAGCGGGTCGTTCTCGTGCTCGAGCAGCTCCTTCCACTCGGCGGCGCGGATGCCGCGGGCGAAGAGGTTCGGGTCGTAGGACGGGCTCGACACCATCGCCCGCACCGCGCCATCGCGCGGGTCGAGGGCGACGACCGCGCCGACCTTGTCGCGCATCACCCGCTCGGCGGCCTGCTGGAGCGGCAGGTCGAGGGTCAGCCGCAGCGGCTCGCCGGGGTCGGAGTCGATCCGCCCGTACTCCTGGATCAGGTTGCCCCGGCTGTCGACGACGACCGCGCGCTCGCCGCGCTCGCCGCGCAGCAGGTCGTCGTAGGTGAGCTCGATCCCCTTCTTGCCGATCAGGTCGCCCATCCGGTAGCGCGACTCGGCGTCGTCGCCCTCGGCCGCCGCCGCCTCGGCCTGGGCGCGCTCGAGGTCGGCCTCGCTGACCTCGCCGAGGTAGCCGATCAGGTGGGCGACCTGCGGCCCGTGGCGGTAGAGCCGCAGGTGGCGGACGTCGATCTCGAACTCGGGCCGCTCGAGGGCGACCGCGCTGAACCGGGCGACCTGCGGCAGGGTGAGGCTGCGGCCGATCGGCACCGGGTGCGACGCCGGCTGACCCTGTCCCGCCTCGAGGTTCTTGCGCAGCTCCTCGACCGGGCGGCCGAGGACCCTCGAGGCGAACTCGAGGCTCGCCTCGAGGTCGCGGGTGCGGCTGCGGTCGAGGAGCAGGTCGTAGCTCGGGGCGTTCTCGACCATCAGCCGCCCCTCGTGGTCGTAGATCAGGCCCCGAGGGGCGCGCACCGCCATCCGCCGCAGACGGTTGTTCTCGGCCAGCTCGCGGTAGTGGCTCCCCTGGACGAGCTGGACGAACCAGAAGCCGCCGCCGACGATCACCAGCGCGACCGCGACGAGCACGGTGAGCACGCGCACCCGTCCGGTGAGGTCTTCCCGGTACTGTCTCTGGACTTGCACGTCGTCGTCTCCTCGGCGGCTCGCTGCGACCCCGGCTCAGTCGAGCCGCAACCGCTTGCTGCGCGACAGGCGCCGCGCCTGGCTGCCGCTGCTCCAGCGGGAGCCGGCGGCGAAGACGATCATCGCGATCGCGCCGGTCGTGGCGGCCCGGACGCCGATCCACAGCGGCTCGGGGAGCTCCTGCTCCGGGAGCAGCGCCGAGGCCAGCCCGACGAGCAGCGCCTGCTGGACGATCGAGCCCGCGGCGGCGACCAGCAGCACGCCGCTCGGCCGCTCGACGACCAGCCGTTGCGAGAGTCGCGCCGCCCCGTAGCCGACGATCGTGTCGGCTAACCCGTGGAGCCCGAACAGCCCGGCGGACAGGACGTCCTGCGCCAGCCCCGCGACCAGCCCGCCGATCAGCCCGGCGAGCGAGTCGCCGCGCAGGCCGGTGAGCACCACCAGAACGACGAACAGGTCGATCGCGCGGGCGAATTCCGGCACCAGCCACACCCCGAGGCTGTGCACCAGGAGGACCACGAGCAGGGCGGCGACGTAGCGGACGGCGAGCACGTTCGGCCCCTCTCACTCCTCGGCGCCGGAGGGCAGCTCCGGCAGCGTCCGGCGGTCGAGCAGGTAGACCTGGTCGAGCATCCCGAAGTCGACCGCGGGCTCGATGGCGACGTCGAGGAACAGCTCCTGCCCGGCGTCGACGGACATCACGCGGCCGACCGGCAGCCCGCGTGGGTAGATGCCGTCGATGCCCGAGGTCACCACCTCGTCGCCCACCTTGACGTCGGCCTGCAGCGGCACGTAGTCGAGCACCAGCCGCTCCCCGACGCTGTGCACCACGCCCTGGCGGCGGGTGCGGCGCACCATCGCGCCGATCGCCGCCGCCCGGTCGCTGACGAGCTGCACCTTGGCGTACCCGGGCACGGCGGAGATCACCCGGCCGACGAGGCCGCGGTCGCTGACCACCGGCTGGTCGGGCTCGGCGTCCTCCTCGCCGGTGTAGAGGATCAGCGAGCGCAGCCACGAGCTGTAGTCGGCGTAGACGACGTCGGCCACCCGCAGCCGCCCCTCGCTCGCCCGGCTGTACTCGAGCGCCGAGCCGAGCCGGTCGAGCTCGATCTCGACCAGGGCGAGCCGCATCAGCTCGAGCTCGGTGCGCTCGAGCCGCCGGCGCAGCGCCCGGTTCTCCTTGACCAGCTCCTCGCGGGTGGAGACCGACTCGCCGACCCCGCGGGCGGAGGACGCCACCGCCGCCACCGAGTGGGTGACCGGCGCGACGACCCGCAGGACGATCGTCTCGAGGTAGGTGTCGCCGGGGCCGCGGGAGGGCGCCTGGAAGGCGAGCAGCACGAGCAGGCCCGCGAGGACCGCGAACAGCAGCCAGCCGACGCGCCGCTCCCTCAAGGTCGCCTCACCGGCCGCCGCGGATCATCGCCCCGAGGACCGGCTCACCGCAGCGACACCTTGCGCAGCAGGTCGAAGTCGGACAGGAGCTTGCCGGTGCCGAGGACGACCGAGGCGAGCGGGTCCTCGGCGAGCACCACCGGCAGCCCGGTCTCGTCGCGCAGCCGCTGGTCGAGGTTGCGCAGCAGCCCGCCGCCGCCGGAGAGCACGATCCCCTTGTCCATGATGTCGGCCGACAGCTCGGGCGGCGTGCGCTCGAGCGCCATCTTCACCGCCTCGACGATCGTCGCCACCGGCTCGGCGAGCGCCTCGCGGATCTCGTCGTCGGTCACCACCAGCGTCTTCGGCACCCCCTCGACGAGGTCCCGCCCCTTGATCTCCATCTTGATCTCCTCCTTCAAGGGGTAGGCCGAGCCGATCTCGATCTTGATCTGCTCGGCGGTGCGCTCGCCGATCAGCAGGTTGTACTTGCGCTTGAGGTACTGGATGATCGCCTCGTCCATCTCGTTGCCGGCGATCCGCACCGAGCGGCTGTAGACCGTGCCGGCGAGCGAGATCACCGCCACGTCGGTCGTCCCGCCGCCGATGTCGACGATCATGTTGCCCGAGGGCTCGGTGATCGGCAGGCCCGCTCCGATCGCCGCCATCATCGCCTGCTCGACGAGGTAGACCTCCGAGGCGCCGGCGCGCTCGGCCGAGTCGCGCACGGCGCGCTTCTCGACCTGGGTGATCTCCGAGGGCACGCCGATGATGATCCGCGGGTGCACGTACATCTTCCGCCCGTGCGCCTTGCGGATGAAGTACTCGAGCATCTTCTCGGTGACCTCGAAGTCGGCGATCACGCCGTCCTTCATCGGCCGGATCGACTCGATGTTGCCGGGGGTGCGGCCGAGCATCTCCTTGGCCTCGCCGCCGACCGCCTCGATCTTGTTGGTCAGCTTGTTGAT
>Ga0299913_10000928_pt1 | contig 20301 bp, 20 predicted proteins | sample RVTome_9_FD_201360 | JGI IMG/M metagenome (GOLD analysis project Ga0299913, IMG submission 201360) | Soil microbial communities from uranium-contaminated site in the Upper Colorado River Basin, Wyoming, United States - RVT155D38 (version 2) ... | reverse complement strand
TCGCCGAGCGCCTGCTCGAGGCGGGCCCGTGTGGAGCTCATGACGAGCTGGTCGCCCTCCAAGACGTAGAGGAGGACCTCTGCGCCCTCCGCGTCGGCCGCCATCCGGACCGTGCGACCGGCCACTTCAATGTCGCTGAAGGTCGCGCCCCTCTCGCGCGCGACCCGGCCTTCCAGCCCCTCCAGGATCGGACGCGCCGCCGCCTCGTCCTCGACCTCGGCGAGGAGGAGGATGTCGGCCCGGTCCTCGGGCAGGGGGCCGTAGAAACCCAGGTCGAACTTGTTCCCGAGCAGGTTCATGACCGTCGCCTCGTCGAGCGCCAGACCGGTCTCGGCCTCGAACTCGCCCTGCGCGCCGGCGATCGGGGAGAACGCCTCGCGTACACCCTGGATGGCCGCCAGCTCCTTGTAGAGCTGAGTGCCCTGGAGCCGCGTCCAGAACGCGTGCAGGTCGTATCCCGAGGCGACCACCATGGCACCGGCCGGCAGGTCGGTCGCGACCGCCCGCGTCTCGATGCCCGGCGGGAGATCCTCGATGGAGGTCGAGTCGCGCTTGCAGGCGAACGCGAAGCCGGCCGAGAGCAGGAGCGCGGCCACGAGCGACACGAGTCCGATGCGCCGGGGCGTCGGGTTGCGCGACATCCGGAGAGCTCCTTTCACAATGGCGGAATGCGCCCGGTTCACGGGGGCGGGGGGACCGCGGGCCCTACGTTAGACCTGGCTCCAGGGCGTGTCAATCGCCGTCCGACGGTCCTCCGACCGGCTGGATGTCCTCGCGCTCCTGGGGCAGGAGCGCCTCGACGGCGGACGACACCGAGAACCCTGGCTCCGTGCCTCCGGCGACCGTGTAGAGCCGATCGGCGACGACCGCCGCGCCGAGCCCGTGACGGGGCGTTGGCAGAGGCGCCATCGGGAGCCAACGCCGAAGCTCCGGATCGAAGGCCTCGTTCCGGTCGAACGTGCCGGTCGGCGATTCGCCGCCGAGTACGTGGATCCGGCCCTCGAAGGCGGCGGCCGCGATCCCCCCGCGCGCGGTGGGCATGGCGGGGAGAGCCTCCCACGTCAGGGAGCGGGTGTCGAAGGCCTCCAGGGTCGACAGGTTGCTCGCGAGGCTGCCGACCCGACCGCCGGCGACATAGACGAGGTTCCCGAGGGCCGCGGCGGCGAGGTGCTCGCGAGGGGTCGGTAGGGGCGGCATGGGCTCCCACCGGTCCTCGCCGGGGTCGTACCGTTCGATGTTCCGGACCGCGATCTCGTCGGGCGCCTGCCCGCCGATCGCGAAGATTCGCCCGTCAACCGCCACCGCGGCCAGCGCCCCGCGCGCCCGGGGAAGGGGTTCCAGCGTCTCCCAGCCACCCAGCGCGGGGTCGAGGGCGTAGACCGATGCCATCGGTTGGAACGGGATCCCCCGGTGGCCCCCGATCACATAGAGCCGGCCGCCGGTCCCCACGACCGCGGCATGGTGAACGGGTTGTGGCAGGTTCGGACCCGACGACCAGGTGTCGGAGGCGGGGTCGTAGATCTCGACGGCCGCCGAAACCGACCGATCCGCTGCCAGGCCCCCCACCACGTAGATCCGGCCCTCGAGCTCGGCCACCCCGACCTCGCTGCGGGGCGTCGGAAGCGAAGCGCCCTGGAACCAGTCGCGCGCGGTGGGCTCGCGCCCCACCTCGCCTTGTGGTCCGCAGGTCGCCAGGAACACGAGTGCGGCCAGCCCGGTGGACACGCGGCAGGGGCAATGGCGCGGCATGTGGCGGAACGTAGCCCCGGCGCGCCTCGGCGCGCATCCCCGGTCAGGGGTCGCGGGATCCTTGATCTTTCTCATTCCGCTCGCAGAATCAGGCACTTCAGGTACTCCGTCTCCGGGACGGAGAGGAGGATCGGGTGATCGGGGGCCTGGGTCCGGACCTCGAGCACCTCGACCGTGCGGCCGGCGTCGGCGGCGGCGTCGGCCACGATCTCCCGGAACTCCTCGCGGTCGATGTGATAGGAGCAGGAGCAGGTGACGAGGATCCCGCCCGGCTCGAGGCACTGGATCGCCCGCAGATTGATGGCCTTGTAGCCGCGCCGCGCGGCGGGGACCGATTTGCGATTCTTGGCGAACGCGGGCGGGTCGAGGACGATCGCCCCGAACTGCGCTCCCCGCGCCGCCATGTCGTGCAGCCGGTCGAACGCGTTGGCGACCGTCCACTCGACGTTGCTGATCCCGTTCGTCTCGGCGTTGAGCCGGCCGCGAGCGGCCGCCGCCTCCGAAATCTCGACGGCCTCGACCCGCTGGACGACCGACGCGAGGTGCAGCGCGAAGCCGCCGTCGCCCGAGAACGCGTCCAAGGCGAGCCCCTTGCCGGTTGTCCAGCGGGCCGCGGCGCGCCAGTTCCGCTGCTGGTCGAGGAAGGCGCCCGTCTTCTGCCCACCCATCACGTCGACGACGAACCGGAGGTCACCGATCGTGACCGGAAAAGGTTCCGGCGGCTCTCCGTACAGGACGGCGACCCCTGCCTCGAGGCCCTCCAGCCGGCGCACCTTCAGGTCGTTCCGGGCCACGACCGCACGCGGGGCGAGACGCTGCACCAGGAGTTCGGTCCACCGCCGCTCGCGAGCCGCGGCGGCCGGGGTCAGCGTCTGAACGGCCAGGCAGTCGCCGTACTGATCGACCACGAGGCCGGGCCACCCGTCCGCCTCGCCAAAGACGAGCCGCCGGGCGGGACCGGTCATCCCGGCCCGCTCCCGACGTTCGATCGACGCCGCCAAACAGTGCGCCCAGAAGGCGTCATCCACCGGCTCGTCTTTCCAGCGGACGAAGCGGAGCGCGATCTGGGAGCGCTCCGACCAGGTCGCCCGCCCGAGCGGACGATCGCGGTTGTCGATGACGCGTACGATCTCACCGTTGGGTAGACCCCGCGGGAGGGCGGCAACGTCGGCACGGTAGATCCACGGGTGTCGGGCGAGCGCGCGGCGCGCCCCTTTTGCGTTTACCGCGACGGTCGGGACGGGATCGGGCTTCGGGGGAGGCGCGTCCAGCGCCGTCAGGCGAACGCGCTCATCGCGCGCAGCCGGTCGACCACCTCGGCCACGCGGCCGACGGCGTAGTCGACTTCCTCCTGGGTGGTCCAGCGACCGAGCCCGAACCGGATCGTGCTCTTGCCGAGCTCGTCGTCGTGGCCGATGGCCTTCATGACGTGCGAGGCGCCGGGGGCGGAAGAACGGCATGCGGAGCCGCTCGAGACGCAGATGTCATCGAGCGAGAGGAGGAGCGCCTCGCCGTCCACCTGAGGGATCGAGACGCTCAGGTTGTGCGGGAGCCGCTTCTCCGGGTGGCCGTTGACGAGCAGGCCCTCGATCCGCTGCCGGAGGCCGGCTTGGAGCCGGTCGCGGAGCCCGGTCAGCCGCACCGCCTCCGCGTCGCGGTCCGCGCAGCACAGCCGGCAGGCGGCGCCGAGCCCGACGATGCCGGGGACGTTGTGCGTGCCCGAGCGGATTCCCCGCTCCTGGCCGCCCCCCATCACGATCGGTGCGAGCTTGATCCGGCGCGGCTTCTGTCTCACGTAGAGCGCGCCGACCCCCTTGGGTCCGTAGAACTTGTGGCCCGAGAGCGAGAGCAGGTCCACGTCCAGCGCCTCCACGTCGACAGCGATCTTTCCGACCCCCTGGACGGCATCGGTATGGATCCAGGCGCCGGCCTCGTGGGCGACCCGGGCGATCTCGCCGAGCGGCTCGATGGTCCCGATCTCGTTGTTGGCGAGCATGACGCTGACGAGGATCGCGCCGCCGTCCGCCACGGCCGCGCGTACCGCGGCCGGATCGACCACTCCGTGGCGGTCGACCGGCAGGAGGGTCACCTGGAAACCCTCCTCCTCGAGGGCGTGCAGGGGCTCGAGCACCGACTTGTGCTCGGTGGTCGCGCTGACCACGCGGTCGCCGTGTCCGGCGTCGCGCCGGAAGCGGGCCGCCCCGAGGAGGGCCAGGTTGTTGGCCTCGGTGGCGCCGCTCGTGAACACGATCTCGCTCGCCTTGGCGCCGATCGCGCGCGCCACCTCCTTCCGCGCGGACTCGACCCGCTCCTCGGAGGCCCGGCCGAACGCGTGGCCGCGGCTCGAAGGGTTGCCGAACTCGTCGTGAAAGAGGGGCAGCATCGCCTCGACGACCCGCGGGTCGCAGGGCGTCGTGGCATGGTAGTCGAGATAGACAGGCTTCTTCATGACAGGGCGCGAGGTGGCAGGGTGCAAGATCGGGACCCGTTTGCGGCGTAAAGGCAAGCTAGGCGCCGGCCCCGGTCTCCGCCACCGTCTCCCGCCGCGCCTCGAGAAGCCGCGCGAAGAGCCGCTCCTCGGAGGCATGGAGCTCGGCACGCCGGGCGTCGAAATCGAACGCCACCGCCTCCAGATCGGCGTCCGAGACGGCCCCCTCGAGCCGCCCGGCCAGGTCGCGATAGAGGGGGCCCATGGCGTCGGCCTCCTCCCACACGCGCGGGAACGAGAGCCGGTGGAAGGGACACAGCCCGTGCGAGCGGAGGGCCTCCACGTGGGCCGGGGTCATGTACCCCTTGTGTCTCGCGAAGCCGTACTCCGGCCAGTGCCGGTCCGCCTCCTTGAGGAGCCCGTCGCGCGCCACCTTGGCCACGATCGAGGCGGCAGCGATCGACCGCACCCGCCGGTCGCCGCCGACGACGGCGCGGTGAGGAACCGGGAAGGTGCGTGGCGGACGGCCGTCGAGGAGGGCCAGGTCGATGGCGATCCCGAGGCGCCGGAGCGCCAGCCGCATGGCATGGAGGCTCGCCTGGTAGATGTTGACCCGGTCGATGACGCGCTCGCTCACGACGCCCACGCCGACCGCCGACGCCGCCCGGCGGATCTCACGATCGAGCCGCTCCCGGGTGGCGGGGTCCAGTCGCTTGGAGTCGTCGAGGCCGTCCGGAAGCCAGTCGAGCGGCAGCACGACGGCCGCGGCGACCACCGGGCCGGCGAGCGGCGCCATCCCGACCTCGTCCACCCCGGCGACGACGAGCGCCCCGTCGAACAGGAGCTCACGTTCCGCGGCCAGCAAGCGCATCAGTCGCGCCCTCTCGCGCTCGAGGGTCCGGACGTGGTCGAGGTAGCGCAGGCCGAGTTCGCGCACGCCGGCGCGCTCGTCCCGCAGGAGAAAGCCGATGGTCGTGCGGCCGACCGACCGACGCCTGGACAGGATGCCCGCGATCTCAGAGACGGAGAGGCTCCCGAGGCGTCCCTCGAGTCCGCTCAAGACAGGACCGGAAGCCGTCTACGACCGCTGGCGTTCGCGGATCCGGGCGGCCTTTCCGGAGAGGTTGCGCAGATAGTAGAGCTTGGCACGGCGGACACGGCCCTCGCGCACGAGCTGGATGTCCGAGACGACCGGTGAGTGGAGCGGGAAGATCCGCTCGACCCCGACGCCGTTTGAGACCTTACGCACCGTGAACGTCTCGTTGAGCCCGCCGCCCCGGCGGCGGATGACGACGCCCTCGAACGCCTGGAGGCGCTCCTTCTCCCCTTCGCGCACCCGCACGTTGACCCGCACGGTGTCGCCAGGGCGGAAGTTCGGAGCGTCCTCGCGGAGCTGCTGCGTTTCGAATTCGGCGATCATGGGAACCCCTGCTTTTCAGGATAGAGTCTGAATATACGTCCGCCGGCGGCGGGCGTCACGTCATGAGCCATCCCCGTCCTCCGCGGCCGCTCGATCGAGCAGGTCGGGACGCCGCTGGCGAGTAAGCCGATCCGACTCCTCCCGGCGCCAGCGGGCGATCGCGGCGTGGTCGCCGGACAGGAGCACCTCGGGGACGGCCATTCCGCGGTACACGGCGGGACGCGTGAACGAGGGCGGGCCCAGCCGCCACTCGTCGTGGAACGAGTCGCCTTGCGCGCTGTCGAAGTCGCCCAGCACTCCCGGCTGCAGGCGCACGACCGCGTCGATGACGGCGAGGGCGGCGATCTCTCCCCCGGACAGAACGAAATCGCCGAGCGAGATCTCGTCGGTGACGAGAGCGGCCCGTACCCGCTCGTCGACGTCCTTGTAGTGGCCGCAGAGGAGCGTCAGCTCGGGCTCGACCGACAGCTCGACCGCCACCTGGTGGGTGAACGACCGGCCGCGTGCCGAGAGCAGCACGAACGGGCGCGGCTCCTCGAGGGCCTCCCAGGCCCGGAAGACGGGCTCGGGCTTCAGGACCATTCCCCCGCCACCGCCGTACGGATAGTCGTCCGCCTGCTCGCCGTCCCCCACAAAGTTCCGCAGGTCGATCACGTCCCACGAGAAGAGGCCCCGTCTCCGCGCCCGGCCTGTCATCGACTGGGCGAGAGGCTCGTGGAAGTAGTCGGGAAAGAGGGTCAGGACGTTGATGTGCATCTCAGATCTCCTCCCACCCCTCCGGCGGCTCGACCACGATCTCGTCGGCCCGAACCTCGCGCACGAACTCGTTCACGAATGGCAGCAGCCGACGCACCTTTTTGGAATCGGCGATCTCCAGCATCGCCCTCCCCGCCGGCTCCTGCACGTCGATCACCTCGCCCAGCCGGCGACCGTCGGCGGTCACGACCCTGCGGCCGACCAGGGCGTAGAGGAAGAACTCCCCCTCCTCCCGCGCCTCTTCCGCCTCGGCCCGCGGGATCAGGAGGTATCGCCCCACCGTATGCTCGGCCACGGTCCGGCTCTCGACCCGGTCCAGTTTGAGCAGGACCCGGCCGGCATGGCTCCGGCTCGACTCGATCCGGATCGGGATGGCGTCCTCCCCCTCCGGGGTCGAGCTCAGGAAGGCACGACGCCCGGCCGCGAACCGTTCGACGTGAGCGGTGAGCGGGAAGACCGCCACCTCGCCCTTGATCCCGTGCGCTTTGACGAGCCGGCCGATCGTGACGTAGGCCGGTGCGGCGTCCAGCCTACTCCTCCTCGGCCGGGGCCTCTCCGGCCGGGGCCTCTCCGGCCGGAGCCTCCTCTGCCGGCGCAGCCGGGGCCTCTCCGGCCGGAACCTCCTCCGCCGGCGCAGCCGGGGCCGCCGATTCGGGGTCGGTCCGCGTGGGCGGCGCCTCCACGCGACCAGCGGCGGGCCACTCGCCCGTGCGGAAACGCTGCCAGATCCCGACCTGGGACAGGAGCGACCGCGCGGTGTCGGTCGGCTCGGCGCCGCTCTCGAGCCAGGCCAGCGCCTTCTCACGGTCGATCCGGATCTCGGCCGGCTCGGTGCGCGGGTTGTAGGTGCCGATGGTATCGAGGAAACGGCCGTCCCGCGGGCTCCGCGAGTCGGCCACTACGACGCGATAGAAAGGCTGCTTCCGGGCGCCCATGCGCCTCAGCCGGATCCGAACGGACATGCGGTGTCCCTCCTCTTCGGGTTGCTCGGTCTCAGGGTGCTCGTCGGCGGGCCCCGGCCCGCCGGACCCTCAGCGTCCGCGAATCGTCCCGCGGAGCCGCTTCATCATGCGGTTCATCTCCTGGAACTGGTTGAGGAGCCGGTTGACCTCCTGGACCGTCGTCCCGCTCCCCCGGGCGATCCGCTTGCGGCGGCTCCCGTTCAACACCTTCGGGTGCCGGCGCTCCTCGGGTGTCATCGACAGGACGATCGCCTCGATCCGCTTGAGGCGGTCGGGATCCACCTCGACTCCCCGGAGTTGCTTGCCGACTCCCGGCAGGAGCCCCAGCAGTCCTTCCAGAGGTCCCATCCGACGGATCTGCCGCATCGCGATGAGGAAGTCCTCGAGGTCGAACTTCCCGCGGCGGCCGACCTTCTCTTCGAGGCCCGCGGCGTCCTCGCGATCGAATGCCTCCTGAGCCTTCTCGACCAAAGTCACGACGTCGCCACGGTCGAGGATCCGCCCGGCCATCCGCTCGGGGTGGAAGGGCTCGAGCCCGTCGGACTTCTCCCCCACCCCGATCAGCTTGATCGGCAGCCCCGTCACGGCATGGATCGACAGGGCCGCGCCACCCCGCGCATCGCCGTCCAGCTTGGTGAGGACGACCCCCGTCAGGGGGAGGCGCGCGCGGAAGGCCTCGGCGCTCCGCACCGCGTCCTGGCCGGTCATCCCGTCGGCGACCAGGAGAAGCTCGTCGGGATCGGCTGCGGACACGACCCGCTCGAGTTCCCGCATCATCTCCTCGTCCACGTGGAGCCGGCCGGCCGTATCGACGATCACCACGTTCCGTCTCTCGGTCCGCGCCCGCTCGATGGCGTCCCCGACGATCCCCTCGGGGGGCCGCCCGTCCCGGTCCGAGACGACCGGCACGTCGAGCCGCTTCCCCAGGGTCTCCAGCTGCTCGATCGCCGCTGGCCGTTGGACGTCGGCCGCGACCAGGAGCGGACGGCGCCCTTCGCCCGCGAGGCGGGCGGCCAGCTTGGCCGCCGTGGTCGTCTTTCCGGAGCCCTGGAGCCCGGCCATCACGATCACGGTCGGCGGCTGCTTCGCCAGGACGAGCGGCGCGTGGGCTCCGCCCAGGAGCTCCACAAGCTCGTCGTGCACGATCTTCACGACCTGCTGGGCGGGGGTGATCGAACGCGCCACGTCCCGTCCCCGGGCGCGCTCCTCGACCCGGGCGCAGAAGTCCCTGGCGACACGGTAGTGCACGTCGGCCTCGAGGAGGGCCCGCCGGACCTCGCGCATCCCCTCGGCGATCATCTCGTCGTCGAGGACGCCCCGGCTACGGAAGCGCGCGAAGGCGCCGTCGAGCTTGGCGCTCAGCTCGTCGAACATGGGCCTCGTTGGATCGCCGCGAAAAGCAGCTCGCGCGGCTCGAAGATTCGATCACGCCTCCCGTCCGGGAGACGAGCCCTCGCGGTCCGGGCGATCCCGGAGGGCGAAGGAGCGGAATAGGCGGGGAAAGCTAGCGCGGGGCCGGAGGTCAGGCCACCGCCGCGAAGAGCCGCCACTCGCTGTCCAGGCCCTTGAGCGACCTCGAGCCCCGGTCCTCGAACTCGATCCCCGACCCGGCCACCAGGTCCTTGACCGTTCGCGAAACCAGGACCTCGCCGGGACGGGCTTCGGTGACCACGCGCGAAGCGATGTGGACGGCGATCCCGCCGATGTCGTCCGGCATCGTCTCGCATTCGCCCGTGTGAAGCCCCGCCCGGACCTCGAGACCCGCCTGGCGAGCCACGTCGCGGATCGCGAACGCGCACCGGATCGCCCGGGCCGGCCCGTCGAACGTGGCCAGGAATCCATCCCCGGTCGTCTTGATCTCCCGGCCGCGAAAGCGATCGAGCTCCCGCCGGACGACGCCCTGGTGCGTCTGGAGCGTCTCGCGCCAGCGCCGGTCTCCGAGTTCCGTCGCCCGGGCCGTAGAATCCACGATATCGGTAAACAGGACGGTCGCCAGCACACGGTCCGGCTCGGGGCGCCGAATGGAACCGGTCAGGAATCTCTCCACTTCGTCCAGCGCGAGGTCCATGTCCGGGGTCCACGGGAGATGGTCGTCACCGGGAAGCTCGACCAGCCGCGCGCCGGGGATACGCTCCGCGATGTACCGGGCCTCCTCGATCCGGATGTCCCGGTCTCCGACCCGGTGCATGACGAGGGTCGGGACATGCACGCTCGGAAGGATCGTGGTGACGTCGATCTGCGTGTTCATCCGCCCCAGGGCGACGGCGGCCGACGGGCTCGCGCTCAGCCGGAGATACGTGGACCACCACTCTCGGAACCGGGGGTCGTGCGCCAGACTGGGCGCCAGGGTTTCCAGGTCGACGACGTCCCCCCACTCATCCCCCACGCGCTTGAGCCACTTTTCCCGCTCCTCGGGGGTTGGAGCCCAGGGATAGTCGGGGCTCGGGATCCGCTTGACATAGATGCCAAACGTCACCAGCGCGATCGTCCGCTCGGGATACGTGGCGGCAAAGAGCACGCACATGTTGCCGCCCTCGGAGTGCCCCATCACGACAGCCCGCTCGGATCCGACGGCGTCCATCACCGCTCGCACGTCGTCCATCCGCTGCTCGAGGGTCGGCAAGGCTGCGTTCGGAACTCGATCGGAAAGACCGGTCCCCCGCTTGTCGAAGAGGATCAGCCGCGAAAACGACGCCAGCCGCTCGTAATAGCGCGCGACGAGAGGGCTTTCCCAGCCGTACTCGAGATTCGTGACCCACCCGGGTACATAGACCAGGTCGAACGGACCCTCGCCGGTCACCTGATAGGCGATGGTGACGTCGCCGCTTCGGGCGTAGCGGGTTTCGGGACGCATGTTGGGAGAGTCTCTCGTCCGAACGGCGCGTCGTCAACGAGCCTCGGGGGAGAAGGCGCCGGACACCCCGGCTTCCCCAGGCTGCTGAAGCGTGAGGCTCATGATCGCGGTCGCGCCTGCCTTCCGCTATCTTGCCAACGAGTCCTCGATGGAACCTGAAAGCCCGTGAGAAAGCGAACCATGGATCGAGAACGACGCCGGATCGGCATTGTCGGCTGCGGCAGGGTCTTCGAGCGGTACCACAGACGGGCCATGGCGCACAGCGCCGAATGGGAGATCGTCGCCGCCTGCGATCTCTCGGGACAACGGCGCGACTGGGTCCGTCGCGCTCTGCCTGGGATCCACGTCTTCGAATCCCCGACCCAGTTGCTCGCCGACGACGGGTTGGATGCCATCCTGGTGGCTACCCCCCCGGACTCACACGCTGAGCTCGCTCTCCAGGCCATGGAGTCGGGGCTGCACGTGCTGGTCGAGAAGCCGATGGCCACGCAGCTCTGCGATGCCCAGCGCATGGTCGACGCCGTCCAAGCGGCTGGCACGGCCCTGTGTGTGGGGTTCAACCGTCGATTCCGGGACAGCTATCGGAAGCTGAGGGACGAGCTCGCCACCGAGCCGGGGTCCCTCCGGGCGGTCCGGTACTCGTTTGCGGCCGACGGGAAGTGGCGCCCGGAAGCATCGATCTCTCCGACCCCCTTCGATCTCGTGCTCCATGACGTCGCCTCCCACCAGATCGATCTGGTGGGCTGGATTACCGGGCTGACCATCCGCGAGGCCTGCGCGCGCCCGCTCGGGGACGGCAGGGCAGAGGGCGGGGGCATCGAGGTGGATCTTCGCCTCGGGCCGGACCTGGATATCATCGTGCAGTGCAGGGCGACGTACGCTCCACGGTACCTCGAACGGCTGGAGGTCGACCTCGTCGACCGGACGCTGGTCGTCCGCCCGGGCGGGCTGTCTCGCTCGCGCCGGGTTCCGGATCGCCTGTCGGAGGCCTGGGATCGGATCCGTCAGGTCGCTCATCTCTTCGTCCGGCGGACCGTTGGAAGGCCCACCCAGACCCACGAGAGCTTCGAGCGGCAGCTCGCATCCTTTGCCGACGCGACCCGCGGCGCGCCCTCCGGCTGCGCGGACGTGGACGACGGCTACCACGCCGTTGCGGTGGTGGAGGCGTGCCGTCAGAGCCTGGCCGGTGGGGGTGCCTGGATGACCGTCGACACCTACCGAGCGCTGGCTGGGGCGTGAGCGGATCGTCACCCTGCGTCCTGATCGGGCTCGACGCCGTCGAGATCACTCTCGTCGAGCGGCTCCTCGCCGAGGGGCGGCTCCGCAACCTGGCCGCGTTGCGGGCGCGTGGGTGCCATGGCACCCTGGAGGCGAAGCCCACCGGATTCCTCAGTATGGTCTGGCCGAGTTTCTGGACGTCGACGCGGCTGGGCGAGCACGGCTGGTTCTTCAACAAGCTGTGGCGACCGGAGGCGATGCGGTTGCAGTACGTCGCCCCGGACTGGCTCCCGATCCGGCCCTTCGTGGACGCCCCCTCGCTGAGGGATCGCCGGATGGCCTTGCTGGACGTTCCGTTTCTGGCCGACCCCCCCGCGGGCATGAACGGCTTCTTTCTCAACGGGTGGCAGTGCCACGACGACTTCGGCCGGCGTACCCATCCGGCCGAGCTCTGGGGTCGGCTTCAGCGAGGCTTCGGCAAGCCCGCACAGCGCCCCGAGCTCTTCGGTCCCCAGACGGCGAGGACCTTGCTTCGGCAGCGCGAGGAAGCGCTCGCCTCCATCGAGCAGTTCGGTCGCATCTCCGCCGCCCTCCTGGCCGAGGGGGAATGGGACCTCTTCCTCACCGTTTTCGGAGGCCCTCACCGCAGCACGCACTACCTGTGGAATCTCTCCCAGGTCGATGTCGACGGCCTGGTCCCGAACGAGCGCCATGTTCTCGAGAACGCCTGCACGGAGATCTACGAGGGCTGGGACCGGGCGCTCGGGGAGATCGTGGACGGTGCGCCCGCAGACGCCAGGATCGTCGCGTTCGCGCTACATGGAATGGGGACCAACCAAGGGTGGACGGAACAGTTCGACCGGGTCGTCCAGCGCGTTCACGCGGGGGGTGAGGACGGGGACGCGCCGAGGCGGGGTGTCGCGTACCGGGTCAAGAAGGCGTTGCCCTGGAAGCTGGTGCGACAGGTCACGACCCGGCTTCCCGCCGGCGTCAATCATGCCCTCGTCCCGCTATGGTCGAAACGCATGCACGACTGGTCGAGGACACGGTTCTTCACCCTTCCCGCCGACCTGAACGCCTACGTACGGATCAACCTGCGAGGTCGGGAGGCCGCCGGTATCGTCGAGCCGGGAGCCGAGTACGAGGCTCTCTGTCAGGAGCTCGAGGAGGCATTCTTGGGTTTCGTCGACATCGATTCCGGTCGACCGTTCGTGGCCGGAGTCGAGCGGGCGGACAGCCTGGTGGGGCCGGACGCACCCGCGCGACGCTATCTGCCGGACCTGCAGGTGCGCTGGGCGGACCTGCCGATTCACGAATCGAGTGGAGTCCGCTCGCAGCGTTACGGCGAGATCGTCTGGGGGCACGGGTTCCGGCTGCCATCCGGGCGCTCGGGCAACCACGTCGACCATGGATGGTTTGTGGCCGTCGGCCCGGGTATCCGACCGGGGCCATGCCGACGAGCGTACGAGACGATCGACGTCATCCCCACCGTCTTCGAGTGGCTCGACGCGGAGCGCCCGTCGTGGTTCCAGGGCCGGCCGATCCCCGAGCTGACGGCAGGATCGGGGCCTCCCGTCGGAGGATCCACCGACGGCTGAACATCGCGCGGGCGTCCCTTCAACGCCCCGCTGGCGCGCCGTCCCCATCGAGCACTCGTCTGTACAAGGCCTCGACCGCCGCCGCAGCCCGGTCCCACGAGTGGGCTCGCCGGACCCACCGCCGGGCCGCTTCGCCGAGCCGCCGAGCGAGGACGGCGTCGCTCAGCAGCCGCTCGATGGCCGCCGCCATCGCGCCAATGTCCTCGTCGGCGACACAGAGTCCGGTCCGCTCGTGCCGGATGACGGGTGCCGCTCCGCGGAAGGAGACCACGGGGACGCCGGCCGCCATGTAATTCAGCAGCTTCTGGGGAATGCCGGCGCAATCGATCCGCGGATTGACCGCCACGTCCGCCCCCGCCAGGAAGCCTGGCAGTCCGTCGAAATCCACGTCCTTGACGATCATCGCGTCGCGGATCTGGAGCCGGCGCGCAAGCGCGTCGTAGCGATCCAGGCTGGAGCGGGTTACGATCAGCAGCCGCGCCTCGGGACGCCCGGCGCGGACACGGGCGAAGGCCTGGAGGAGGAGATCGATTCCCTGGTACGTGGCCGTGTTCCCGCTGAATACGATCGTCCGCGTCCCCGCCTCCCCTTTCCATCGCCCCTCTTGCGGGACCTCGAAGATCTCTCTCTCCACGCCGTTCGAGATCACCGTGATCTTCTCCGGGATGACGGCGCGGACCTTGATCAGGTGCTCCCGGACGGCGTCGGTAACGGCGATGGTGTGGCTTGCGAACCGGGGAAGCTTCCGATCCAGGAGGCGACCAAACCCTCGCTTGAACGATCCTGGCAGGCCCAGCCCGTAGCTCGGAAGCTCCGACTCCAGCGTCGTATGGGCATCGTACAGGATCGGGGTGCCCGCGCGTCGGGCCAGCAGAGCAACCATCAGCCCTTCATAGTGGTGGCCGTGGACCAGATCGATGGGATGGGAAGCGAGAACCTCTCGGAGCTCGCCGGCCAGTCTGCGATCGACGACGAGGATCTTCCGATAGGTCGGTCCGGGAGAGGTCTTGCGATACCCGGAAACGGCCGGTATCCGGTGCAGGGCGAAGGGGGGCTCCTCGCAAAGGTCCCCCAGGTGGTACGTGACGACGTGAACCCGATGGCCTCTCCTGGCCATCGCCTCGGCCAGACGCCAGATGCGGATCGGGGTGCCCCGTGGGAACGGGAACGGGCAGGCGGCGACCATCGCCACGTTGAGTCGGCCGGGATCCGCCATGTCAGGCTGGCGACCAGTTCACGCGGGATTACCCGCGATGGAACGGCGCAGGAATCGATGCGCGAGCTTCCAGTTGAGCTCCGCGACCCGACCGAGGAGTCCCTGGGCCAGCCGTCCCAGCCGGCCGGTGCTCAGCGCCGGGTTGAACGGCAGGGGTCCGCCGGTCAGCACGTCCCCGTCCCCCAAGCACCGGTGCCGCTGGAACGCCCTTCTTCCAACCCCGATCTTCGACAGCCTCCACGCGAGCTCAACCGCGGCCCATAGCCAATGGCACAGCCAGCCCTTTGCGAGCGCCCCCGTGAACTGGAACACCTCGAATGAAACGAGCGCCGGAGACAGGAGCAGCAGCGTGCGCAGCTCGTAAAGCTTAAGGAGGATCCGCCACCGGTTGAGCATCGTGTTGCGGACGCGGACCGCCGTGTACGCCCCCGTCTGGCGGAGCGAGACGCCGATCGAGCCCTCGCGGTGCAGACAGCGGGCCGCCGGGACCGAGAGGATGGCGTGACCCCGCAGACGGGCGCGAAGGCCCAGCTCGTGGTCCTCGAAGTAGAGAAAGAACGCATCGTCGAAGAGCGGGTCCTCCCCCCAGCGCCCACGATCCGTCAGGAAGCAGGCGGTGATCAGCGAATCGATCTCTCGGGGCGCGGTGGAAAGCTCCTGGACAGGCAGGTCGGCGTTCTCGATGATCATCAGGCCCACGAAGTGGGCCCCGGCGCCATCGTACTGGACGGTGCCGGCTCGCTTGGCGTAGAGGACCGCGGGCATCGCGAACGTGGCCTCCTGCCGGGCGTCGAGGGCTCCACACAGAAGCTCCGCACATCCCGGCAGAAGGACCACGTCGTTGTCGATGAACAGGATGCGGTCATTCCCCGCCTCTCGCGCCCCCGCGTTCCGCGCCGGGCCTGGACCGCGGTTCCTGCCGAGGCGGAGGATGCGGACCGCCGGGAAACACTCACGCGCGATATCCAGGCCGCCGTCCGTGGAGGCGTTGTCGACTAGCAGGACCTCATCGAACGGCTGATGGTTGGCCGTCGCCGCGGCGAGCGTATCCCGCAGATAGGGCTCGCCATTGTGGTTGATGATGCACAGCGTGAGTCCGGACAATCCCTCATCCACGAGAGCGGGCGTTCAACGCTCTCTCGGCTCGAGGAGGGCCTGGCTCAGGTTCAGCTCCCCGTCGGAGGACCGCCCTCCGTGGGCCCCGTCGTATCGACCGGCTCCACTTCCTCCGACAGCCCCTCCTCCGGAACACGGAACTTGATCAGGCTCTGATCGAGCTGCTCGCGCTGATCCCACTTGGGGCCGACGTGATCGTCTTCCGGGTTGGCCAGTAACTCGCTTTGGTCCACGAGCTCGAAGCCGGCCGCGGTGACCTCGTCGATCACGACCTGATCGGCGATCCGATGGGCCTCGGTATCACGCCCCTCGGCGGCCCGCGCGTCGATCACGACGAACGTTCCCCCCGGGACGAGCGCGCGATCGACCTCAGCCAGCAGCTCCGGTATCGCCTCGGCCGGGATGTCATGGTAGTTCCGCGACGTGAAGAACAGATCCAGGCTGTCGGTCGGCAGCGCCGAGACCTGATCCACGTAGACGACGTTCTCAGCGCCCGCCAGGTCACCCGATTCGAGCCGGGTCTTGAGGTCCTCGGCATACTGCTCGGGCGCCTCGGCAAAGACGACGCCTTCGGAGCCGACCCACTTCGACAGGATCCACGTGTTGTAGCCCGAGCCGGCGTGGAAGTCGACGACGACGTCGCCGGGCTCGACGCCTATCCATTCAAAGACCTCCATCGGCTTGGAGAACCCGTCGCGGGCCCGGTCCTCAGCCGCGCGGGCTGGGTCGGTCAGGTCCACCGGCACGCTCTGTCCTCCGGGGGCTTCTTGCGCGACCGCCGGCAGAGCGGCGACGATGATTCCCAGGAACAGCGTGGAAAAGATCCGTCGGTTCATGATCTCCCTCCCTTTTCTTCCTGTTGACGAGTGCTGCTACTTCCGAGTACCGCGGCCGGCTGGACGACCACAACGAATCGTCAATACGGCTTCTTCCCGGCCACCTGGCCAAAGGCTCGGGACTGGTGCTCACGAGAGACCGGCTTGCGCCGCCGCGCGGAGCGCGCGCGTGCTCCCGGCGGGATCGTCCCCGCGGTAGATCCCGGAACCGCTCACCAAAACATCCGCGCCAGCGGCGGTCACCTCCGCGGCGTTGGCCGCGTCGATCCCGCCGTCCACTTCGAGGAGCGGTCGCACACCATCGGGAAGCCGATCGATACGCTCGCGCGCGGTCCGAAGCTTGTCCAGCGCCGAGCGGATGAAAGCCTGCCCCGCCCACCCTGGGTTGACGCTCATGACGAGGAGGAGGTCGATCTCCTCCCAAGCCGCGTCCAGGGCGCTCAACGGGGTGCCGGGGTTGATCGCCGCGCCGGCCTTGGCACCCAGCTCCCGGATTCGCTGAAGGTGGCGGTGGAGGTGGCACGTCGCCTCCACGTGGAGGGTCAGGACTCCGGCGCCAGCCTCCACGTACTCGTCGAAGACGCGTTCGGGATGCTCGATCATGAGGTGGACGTCGATCGGGAGGTCGGTCACGCGCCGGGCGGTCCGGATCATCTCGGCGCCAAAGGTCAGGTTGGGGACGAAGTGCCCGTCCATGACGTCTACGTGGATCCAGTCCGCGCCGCCCTCCACGACCGCGGTGATCTCCTCGGCGAGCCGGCCGAAATCGGCCGCCAGGACGGAAGGCGCGAGGAGCGGCCTGCGGCCGGTCAAAACGGCGTGTCCTCGTCGCTCGGGGACGGATCACCGGCCTCCGGATCCACCGGTGGCACGGGCGCCCCCGCCGGCGCGTCGCCGGCTGGCGGACCCGTAGGTGTCGGACGCGTCTCGGGCTTCGGGCCGGCACCGGGCGCGGTCTCGCGAATCCGCGAGACCCGTTCGCCGAGCTCCAGCCGGATGGCGCTCCCCCGACGGACCCGCTGGCCGGGCTGCGGACTCTGCGCGCTCACGACGATGTGCGCCTCGCTGGCCGTCGGACCGCCGCGGACGTTCCGAACCTCCCCCACGGTCAGCGAGTGGACATCGAGCGTGTCGCGGGCGGCCGCCAGGCTCAGCCCCCGCACGTCCGGCATCGGCAGGAAGCTCCCGCCGCCGCTCAGGATCAGCGTCACGGCCGTACCCGGCTCGACCGTCGTGCCGAAGGGCGGGACCGACCCGACGACCGCCCCCTCGGGATGGAGGTTGCTGAACTCCCGCCGGGCCGGCGTCGTCGACAGCCCGAGACCTTGCAGGATCGATCCGGCGAGCGCCGGCTGGAGCCCTTCGAGCCGCGGGACCACCGTACGGACGGGACCGCGGCTCACCACCACGCGAACGGTGTCCCCGCGCGGCAGGTAGAAATCGGGGGGCGGGATCTGGTACACGATCCGTCCTTCCTCGACGACCTCCCACGCGAGACGGCCGCTCTCGACGAGCGTGTACCCGGACGCCTCCGCCTGCGAGCGTCCGTCCTCCAGCTCGCGGCCGCTCAGGTCGGGAACCCGTGCGACGCGCTGGTCGGCCAAGGTCTCTGGCAGATAGAAGAGCTGGACGGTGAGGTAGCCGATCGCGGCGGCCCCCAGCGTGGCCAGCGCGAGCGCCACAACGACCTGCCATGTGACGCCACGGGTGGTCATGCCGGCCCGCGGACGAGCCGGGCGGCGAACATGCCGTCCAGCTCCGCCTCCCAGGGTCGGGTCGTGAGCCAGGGGCCGTCCCGAAGCGCGGCCGGGATCCGATCCCCGACCGGATCGACCTGGAAGTCGTGCGCCCGCGAGAGGAACGCTTCCACGACCCCCACGTTCTCCTCGGGCTCGAGCGAGCAGGTCGAGTACAGGAGGATGCCCCCGGGCTCGACACGATCGGCCAGCGCCTCCAGGAGCCCGAGCTGGTACTCGGCGAAGCGGACCGGGTCAGCCGGCTCCCGGCGCCACCGGGCGTCGGGCCGACGGCCGAGAACCCCGGTCCCGGTGCAGGGCGCGTCCACGACGACCAGCGGGAACGTCGCGCGGGTCGGGAGCGCACGCGCATCGGCGGCGACCGGCCAAGCCCGGTCCAGGGCCATCCGGTCGAGGTTCTCGAGGACTCGGGCGAGCCGCGCCGGGTCGCGATCGATCGCGACGGCCCGCGCCGAGGGGTGCCTTACCAGAAGGGCAATCAGCTTTCCCCCGGGGGCTGCGCAGGCGTCGAGGAACGGGCGCCCAGCGGGCGGGTCGGCCAGGGCCGTCACCCACTGCGCTCCCGCGTCCTGGACCCAGATCCGACCCGCGTCCCAGCCCGGCAGCTCCTCCGGGCGGACCCCACCCTCGACCACGACCGCGTCGGGGTGGGCCGGATGGATACGGGCCTGGACCCCCGCGCGACGGCTCTCCTCCACGACCTCGTTCGCCGTCGTCTTCCTGCGATCGACGGCCAGGTGAAGGGACGGCGTGCGGTTGTTCCGTTCCAGGAGCGCGGCCGTCGCTTCCACGCCGAGCCGCTCGATCCAACGCTCGACCATCCAGACGGGGTGGCTGTGGAGTATGGCCAGCCGCCTGGTCGGCTCGTCGTCTCCGGGGAGAGGCAGGTCATTGGACCGCCGGGCCAGGTTCCGGAGCACCCCGTTGACGAGACCAGGGGCCCAGGCGGACGTGGGTCGGGGCAGGGCCTGCGCCAGCCGCACGCTCTCGTCGACCGCCGACCAGACCGGCACCCGGTCCAGGAACAGGATCTGATAGGCGCCCAGCTCGAGGATCGACACCACCTCTGGGGAAAGGCTGGCCAGGCCCCGGTCGAGGAGAAGGTCGAGGTAGTGGCCGATCCGGCCGCGCCACCGGATCGCACCGTAGGCGAGCTCCATGACGAACGCCCGGTCCCTGCGTCCCAGGTCCCGGCCGCGGCGATCCAGGCTCTCGTCCGCGCGGGCCCCCGCACGGACGTCGAGGAGGACCTCGAGGGCCCGCCGCCTGGCCGCACTGGCCTCGCGTCGCACCACCGCTGCCGCGGCGCTACTCCCCGACACGGCCCTCGGGGGGGCTGGTCGGGCGGGCCCACTCGCGGCGGGCCATTCGGCCCGCCTCGAAGGCGAGACGCCCGGCCTCGACCGCGAGGCGCATCGCGCGGGCCATCCGCACCGGATCCTCAGCCATCGCGACCGCCGTGTTCATGAGGACGCCGTCGACGCCCAGCTCCATCGCCACCGTGGCGTCGGATGCCGTCCCCACGCCGGCGTCCACGATCACCGGGACCGAGACCGCGTCGAGGATGAACCTGAGGCTGAGCGGATCCACGACCCCGAGACCCGAGCCGATCGGCGACGCGAGGGGCATCACTGCCGCCGCCCCCGCCTCCTCGAGCCGACGGGCGACGACGACGTCGTCGTTCGTATACGGAAGCACCACCAATCCCTCGTCCACGAGAATCCGCGTCGCTTTGACGAGCTCGACCACGTCCGGGTAGAGGGTCCGCTCATCGCCGATCACCTCGAGCTTCACGAACTCGCTCAGCCCGGTCGCCCGTGCCAGGCGTGCGACCCGCACGGCCTGCTCGGCCGTGTAGCAGCCGGCCGTGTTGGGCAGGATCATGACGCCCGTTCCCTCGAGGTGATGAAGGAGGCCGCCCTCATCGGCGCGGTCCAGGCTGACCCTGCGGACAGCGACGGTGACGATCTCCGCGCCCGACGCCTCGACGCATCGGACGAGCGTCTGGGGGGAGTCGAATCGGCCCGAGCCAAGGATGAGCCGCGAGCCGAAGGTGCGGCCACCGATCGTCATCCCGCCGGCGACGGTCGCCGGCTCCGTCCTCGTCGTCACCCCGTCCATCCTCCTCTCAACCGCCACCCACGAAGTGGACGATCTCGAGCCGGTCGTCCGCTTCGAGGCGCAGCTCACCGAAGCGCGAGCGGGGCACGATCTCGCCGTTTCGCTCGACGACCACCACGTCAGGATCGAGCTCCAGTCCAGCCAGGAACTCGGTCACCGTCAGGCCATCCGGGATCGTGCGAAGCTCCCCGTTGGCAACGACCTCGATCGTCGGCGCGGTCTTGACCCGGTTCACGAGGACCTCAATCTAGCAGGGGCTTTCGAAAGTCA
>Ga0299913_10000927_pt1 | contig 20309 bp, 15 predicted proteins | sample RVTome_9_FD_201360 | JGI IMG/M metagenome (GOLD analysis project Ga0299913, IMG submission 201360) | Soil microbial communities from uranium-contaminated site in the Upper Colorado River Basin, Wyoming, United States - RVT155D38 (version 2) ... | reverse complement strand
GCCGCCGCCTGGTCTTGGTAACCGAGCGCCTCGAGCCCGGCGCGGACGATCTTCTGGAGGTAGCTCTGCCGGGCGTCGATGACGTTGATCACCCGGTTGCCGCCGCCGAAATCGGGATGCTCGGCGCCGCCTTCGACGACGGTCTGCCAGACGCCGGCCTCCTCCCAGAACCGGTACTCGAAGTCGCGCTCCAGAAGGCCGAACTTCCAGAGCTGGTAGGCGATGTCCTTGCCGACGTAGGTGACGGTGCCGTCGGAGCGCACGATCACCTTGTCCGGATCCTCGAGGCCGCGGAACTCCTCGCTCTCTGCCAGCGGCATGACCCAGCAGCCGGCGTTCTTGCCCTCCGCCTCGAGGTGGATCGCCCCGCGGTCGCGCAGCTGCTCGAAGGCGCGGGTGAAGAAGTCGAGCCCGAGGATGGCGCTCTCGTGGGTCAGCAGGTCGTAGCCGATGCCGAGCCGGGCCATCGTCTCCAGGTGACGGCGGACGACGCGCCCGGCCACCAGCCGGCCGAGGTCGGCTCGCTCGCCCTCGCCCTTCTCGAGCTGGTGGAGGGTCTCGCGCCGGTGCCCCTTGCGCCCCTCGTCCTCCTCGTACCAGCGGCCGACCTCGGCGTAGAGGTCCCAGCAGAGGACGTCGAAGGGGTCGGGCAAGGCGGCGACCGCGCGGAGGTCGAGGCCCCGGAGGTCGCGGAAGCCGACCACCACGTCGGCCAGCTGGACGCCGGTATCGTCGATGTAGTTCTGGACCTCGACCCGGTGACCGAGGCTGCGCAGCACCCGGACGAGCACGTCGCCCAGCACCGCGTTGCGCAGGTGGCCGATGTGGGCGGCCTTGTTGGGGTTGATGTTGGTGTGCTCGACGACGACCTTGCCCGGCGAGTCTCCGGCGGCGGGTGCCGGCAACACCGGGCCCGCGAGCAGGGCGCGCGCGGCCTGGCCGCGGTCGAGGAAGAGGTTCAGGTAGCCGGCCCCTTCGACCCTCACCTCGCGCACCCATGGGGGCAGCTCGAGCCGCGCGGCGAGCTCCTCGGCGATGGAGCGTGGGTTGCGCTTGAGCTCGCGGGCCAGGTGCAGCCCGGCCGGGAAGGCGAGGTCGCCGAGCTCCCGGCGCGGCGGGATCTCGACCACCGGGCGGTGCTCGACGCCGAAGGCGTCACGGATGCGATCGGCGACGCGGCGGGACAGCTCCTCTCTCCAGGCGTCGAGCATGACGGCGCAGTCTAACCCGGCGTCGGCGGGGGCTCCAGGACGCCCGGAGGGAGCCCGATCTTGGGGAGTTTCTCCCCATGGGCCCGGCTTGATAGACTCCCCTTCTGCAGTGTTTTCAGGGGATTAGCGAAGATGACCCAGGCGACCGAGAGCAACCACGTGATCATCAAGATGGACCACGGCCAGCTCGAGCTGCTCGAGGGTGACATCACCGAGCTCGACGTTGACGCCATCGTCAACGCCGCCAACGCGGACCTCGAGCTGGGCAGCGGCGTGGCCGGGGCGATTCGCAAGAAGGGCGGCCCCTCGATCCAGCAGGAGTGCAATCGGATCGGCAGCGTCGCCGTCGGCAACGCCGTCCTGACCGGCGCGGGCGACCTCAAGGCGCGCCACGTGATCCATGCCGTCGGTCCGCGGTTCGGCGAGGGAGACGAGGACCGCAAGCTCTCCTCGGCGGTCCGCTCGTCCCTCGCCGTGGCGGACCGTCACGTCCTGAAGACCATCGCCCTGCCGGCTTTCTCGACCGGAAACTTCGGCTTCCCCATGGACCGCTGCGCCCGGGTCACCCTGACCGAGATCCACCGTTACCTGCAGGGAGGCACCAAGCTCGAGCGCGTCGTCGTCTGCCTCTGGGGCGAGGACGCCTTCAACACGTTCCGGCGCGAGCTGCGGCGCGGGTTCCGGTGACGCGGCCGCAGGCCGCGTCACCCCTGTAGGGGCGAGGCTTGCCCCCGCGCGGGAGGGCACAAGGCCCTCCCCTACTTGGGTTTGACCGAAGGCCTGCCCGGCGTACCGCCGAGTCACGCCCCGTACTTCGCCAGCTTCCCCGCGTGCGCCAGCAGCAGGCCCAGCAGGTGGCGTGACGGGAACGTCCCCAGGTGGCCGCCCAGCACGGCCGTCTCGTCGAAATGCTGGACGGGATCGACGTAGGCCCGGCTGCCGGAGATCAGCACCGGCACCGGATGCCAGCTGTGCGCCTTCATCGGCGCCGGCGTCGAGTGATCGCCGGTGACCGCGAGCACGTCGGGACCGAGCTCCAGCAGGACGGGGAGCGCCGCGTCGACGCGCTCCAGGACCTCGGCCTTGGCGGCCAGGTCGCCGTCCTCGCCCGCCGCGTCCGTCTGCTTGACGTGCAGGAAGAGGAAGTCGAAGTCGCTCCAGCGCTCGGCGACCCGGGCGAAGAGCTCCTCCGGCCGCTTGCCGCACTCGACGACCTGCATGCCGCAGGCGGCGGCGACGCCGCGGTAGAGGGGATAGCCGGCGAAGGCCCCGGCGGTGAGGCCGTAGAGCTCCGCGAACGACGGGAGGTGGGGAGGCCTGGAGAAGCCGCGCAGCAGGACCCGGTTGGCGGCCGGCTCGTCGGCGAGCGCGGCCTCCATCGCGGCCACCAGGTCGCGCACCGCGGCGGCGGTCGTCTCGCCCTCCGGGGAGGTGGCCCGAACCTCGATCGGCGGCACACCCAGCGTCTGCGGATCACTGTCGCCGACCGCGTCGGAGAGCCCCTCGCCGCGTAGCAGCAGAACGAACCGATGTCCCTCTCCCGAGGCGATCTCGACCTCGGGTCCAGGGCGACCGGCCAGCGCCTCGCGCAGCCGGGTGCAGAGCCGACGGTTCTCCTCGGTCGCGATCCGCCCGGCTCGGCGATCGGTGAGCCGACCCTCCGCGTCGGCGCTGGCGAAGTTGGCGCGCGCCGCCACGGTGCGCCCGTCCAGCGCGAGGCCGAGACCCATGGCCTCGAGCACTCCGCGGCCGATGTCGTAGGCGCCGTCGCGCGGGTCGTAGCCGAAGAGGGCCAGGTGGCCCGGCCCGCTGCCCGGGGTGACGCCCCAGGCCACCGGCACGATCCGGCCGACCGACCCATCGGCGGCCAGCGCGTCCAGGTTCGGGGTCACGGCGCGCTGGAGGGCCGTCAGCGGCTGCTCCGCCGTGACGAGGCCGCCGACGCCGTCGAGGACGAGGAGCACGATCTTCTCGCCGTTCGGACGAGCGAGGCGGGAGAGGAGGGCGAGGTGCTCCACGGGAGTCGGCTAGGCGACGAAGTAGGCATGGGCGCGGATCTGCAGGCGCGCCCGGGGCTCGAAGCCGCTGCCGGCCAGCCCGAAGGCCGAGCGGCTGGAGAAGACCGGCAGGACGATCCAGCCGTCGAAGCTGTCGCCGGCGTTGTAGGCCGGCACCACCGGCTCGATCTCCGCCAGCTTGAACCAGTGCTCGCCGGCGGGGTCGAAGGCGCCGCGCAGCTCGACGTAGGCGCGGTCGAGGTCGATCGAGCGCTGGCTTGACGGATGCCAGAGCGAGATCATGAAGCGCACCTCGTCGAAGGGCCCGGTGTGGATCACGTCGTGGCTCTCCAGCTGCAGGGGGTACCAGAAGCTGCCGGCGTTGTCGGTGGCGAAGATCTCCGGCGTCGGATCGAAGACGTCGTGACGCGGCGTGGTGGTGCTGCTCATCGCGGCCGGCCCCGTGCGTGGTCGAGCGCCCGCCTCGCGGCGGCGCCGTCGTCGGCCAGCAGGGCGGGGGCCGCAAGGCCGAAGGCGATCGCTCCGGCCTCGCGGTAGGCGGGGATCTCCTCCACCCCGAAGCCGCCGGCGGCCAGCATCGGGATGTCTCCCAGCGGCTGCCGGACGGTCGCGAGGAAGGTCGCGCCGCCCACCGGAGGCAGCGGGTAGACCTTGACGAGGTCGGCGCCGAGGTCGCGGGCGGTCACGATCTCGGTGGGCGTCAGGGCGCCGCAGACGAAGTAGAGGCCCGCCGTTCTGGCGCTCTCGGCCACGCTCGGGCCGGCATTCGGCGAGACCAGGAACTCCGCTCCGGCGGCCACGGCGCGCAGCGCCCGTGTGTGGTCGGTCACCGTCCCCAGGCCGATCCAGGGTGGTCCCGCAGGGCCGCGCTCGAGGAGCAGCCGCTGCACCAGCTCGGGCGCCTCGGGCACGGTGAAGGTCACCTCCACCAGCTCGATGCCTGCGGCGATCAGGTCCCGGGCCATGGCCTCGGCCTGCGCCGGCGCTTTGGTGCGGACCACTCCGATCACCGGAGCGCGCCCGACGCTCGCCGCCACGCCCTCTCTTGTCGACTCGCCGCCGCTCATCGGGGGCGGGGAGTGTATCACCGGGTCGGGGAGGGGCGTTCGCCCTCCGACCGGGCCAGGCGGTGGCGGGCCCGCCGGCAGATGCCGCGCAGGATCGAGACCTCCCGTGGCGTCAGCCCCGCCCGGGCAGTGAGGCTGCGCAGGTCGGCCAGCACGCCGTCGAAGGAGGAGTCCCTCGCGAAGCCGACGAGCTCGAGGATCTGACGAACGTCGCCGGTCAGGCCCTCGAGCTCGCCGCCGGTCGCCCGCGGTTCCCCGCCGGCGCGCGGACGATCGCCCTCGCTCGCCAGGAAGAGCTCGTAGGCGACCACCAGCACGGCCTGGGCCAGGTTGAGCGTCGGCTGCCGAGGCGCGCAGGGCACCTGGACGACGGGGCTGCAGAGCGTCAGCTCTTCGACGGTGAGGCCAGAGGCCTCCGGCCCGAAGACCAGGGCGACGGGCGTGGCCGGCGGGTCGGCCGCCAGGACGGCGGGAAGCTCGCGGGCCGTGATGCCGCCGGCGCCGCGCCCCCGCGCCGAGGTGGTGCCGACGACGCGCCGGTAGGGAGCCACGGCCTCGGCCAGGGAGCCGACGATCCGGGCACGGTCGAGAATGTCGCGGCCGCCGACGGCGAAGGCGCGAGCGGTGTCGCCGACCGCCGCCCGTGGCGCCACCAGGACCAGGCGGTCGAGGCCCATGTTGGCCATGGCGCGGGCGGTGGCCCCGATGTTGCCCTCCTCCTGCGTCCGCACCAGGACCACGGCGGGCGGCGGATCGGTCATTCTTGACAGCCTACCGCGCCGTCGCTACCGTGATCGCCGAGAGGGAGACCGATGAGCGAAAGGCACACCATCAGCGCCTACCTGTTCTTCACGGGAACGGGACCGATCCTGGCCCTGTCGAGCTACCCGAGCGTCACCGACGAGCGCCTGCTCGGCAAGCTGCGCTACAAGGGGATCGACAAATTCCTGGCCTACGAGGTGGCCCGGGAGGCCGTCGCCGAGCGCTATCCCGAGGGCTACGAGGCCATCGGCCGGGAGCTCGAGGGGGTGGAGGACCTCCGGGTGCTCGACTTCAACGGCCACCAGATCATGGCCAACTTCTCCCTCCAGGAGCTCGGCGAGCCGGTCAGGGTCGGCCGCTGAGCCGGGCCAGCAGGTCGAGCCCCAGCGCCTCGAAGAGGTCCGGCAGCAACACCAGGGGGAGACCCACGACGGTCTCGTAGTCGCCGTCGATGGAGGCGACGAGGAGCGAGCCGAGGCCCTGGATGGCGTACGCACCGGCTTTGTCGCGCGGCTCGCCCGAGGCCACGTACCAGGCGATCCACGCCTCCTCCAGCGGTCGCATGCGCACCTTGGTCTCGCGCACCGCCGAGGCGAGGCGCTCCTCGTCCGTGCGCAGCAGGGCCAGGCCGGTGGCGACCAGGTGCTCGCGACCGGAGAGCCGCCGCAGCATCGCGCTCGCCTCCTCGTCCGATCCCGGCTTGCCGAGCAGCTCGCCGTCGATCGCCACCGTGGTGTCGGCCGCCAGCACCAGCTCGCCGGGTCGCGCCGCCGCCCGCGCCTTCACCTCCGCCAACCGCAGCACGCAGGCAGACGGCGTCTCCCCGGGTCGGGGCGTCTCGTCGACCTCCGCCGGCCGCACCTCCGCCTGGAGACTGATCCGCATCAGCAGGTCCTGCCGCCGCGGGGAGGCCGACGCCAACACGAAACGTAAGGCCGAAGCATCCACGGCGACGGATCCTACCCGGGCCACCACCTCGCCGCGCTTGATCCTGGACGACGGCCCGAGAGTGGCCGGTGCCGGCTAGGGGTAGTACCCGCGCAGGGTCTTGGCCTCGGCGCCCTTGACGTCGACGGCGACGTCGACGGTGCGGAAGTCGTCGGCGCCGGAGGTATTGGTCGACTGGTACGCGAGGTAGTAGCGGGACCGCAGCTCGGTCTGGATGGTGGAGTAGATCTCGGTCAGGCGCGTCGCATCGTCGACGAAGAAGGCGCGCCCGCCGGTCTCCTCGGCGAAGCGCTCGAGCTTGTTGCGGGCATCGCGCTTCTCGAGGTCGAGGCCGATAGCGTAGATCGCCACTCCGGCGCGCCGGGCGTACTCGAGGGCGTCCTCGAACGGGAAGCGGCTGTGCTCGTCCTCGCCGTCGGAGAGGACGACGAGGGCCCGCTGGCCCTTGATGCCGTTGAGATAGTGGAGGCCGAAGACCAGGCTGTCGAAGAGGGCCGTCCCCCGCTCGGCCTTGAGCCCGGCCAGGCCGCCGGCCAAGTCGCGCAGCTCGTTGGTAAACTTCACCGCCAAGTTGGGACGGTCGTTGAAGGTGACGAGCGCGGCACGGTCCCGGGGCTGGATCGCCTGCTCGAAGAAGGCGAGCGCCGCCTTTTGCGCGAGCTCCAGGCGGCCCTCCATCGAGGCCGAGATGTCGAGCAAGATGCCGGCGTGGACGGGCAGGTCGGTCACCTCGCCGAAGCGGATGGGCTGCTGCGGGGCCCCGTCCTCGAGGACGGCGAAGTCGTCCTCGGGCAGACCGAGGATCGGGCGTTTCTCCCGGTCGAGGACGGAGACGTAGAGCTCGACGAACTGGACGTCGACCTCGTCGAGGTAGTCGGGAGCGTTGACGTAGACCAGGTCCTCGACCGAGTTGCCGTCGGGCTGGACGGCGACGGCCGAGACGTAGGAGAGCCGGCCCTGGCCGGGGAGGCGCAGCTGTTGCACCCAGGGGGCCTGATAGACGGTCGCCGCCAGCTCGTCGTTGACCCGGAACTCGACCCGGTCGACGGCCTGGTCGGCGGGCACGTCGACCCGGGCCTCGGCCCTCACGAGCTCGCCGTAGTCGCGGCCGCGATGCGGCTCGATCAGGGTGATGTCGAAGCGGTGGGGGCTCGAATTGAGATCGATGACGTCGCGCGCGATCTCCTCGCCGGCGGCGTCGAGCCCGATGGCGGTGAGGGTGAGCAGCTGCGGCGTGTTGCCCATGTCGAGCTCGACGCTGAAGGGCGGCTCGTGCTTGACCAGCCGCTGCCGGCCTCCGAGGTCGAAGACGACGGACGCGATCTCGGTGCCGGTCACCAGGGTGTCCACCCGCACCAGCCCGGTGATCAGCTCGCCGCGGGGAGGCACCAACTCGAGCGTGCTGTCGGTGGCGGAGAGGGTCGCCTGGGCCTCCTCCAGCAGGCGGCGGGTCTCGGGGTCCTCCGGCAACGGAGGCGGCACCGAGTGCTCGAGGGTCGGCACCTCCAGCTCGTGCTCCAGCCGGCCCAGCTTGTGCGAGTTCAGGTCCTCGAGCTTCAGGATCAGGCGATAGGAGCCCGGCCGCAGGGCCCGTTCGATGATCAGCGGGATGGTGTCGCCCGTGACCTCGTCCCGCGGGAGGTTGAAACGGTACCGGAAGTTCTCGAACAGCCGGTCGTCGCGCAGCACCTCGCCGGTGGCCAGGAGGTTGTAGGAGCCGACGTCGGCGAGGGTCGCCTGGGCGACCGCCTCGCGGGGGAGGGTGATCAAGGCGTGAACCACGGTCCGGCTCTGCCGTCGCCCCGGATACTGCACCGTGATCTCGGCCGGAAAGGTGGGCGTGCCCTCGGGAACCTCGGTGGAGTAGGCCCTGAAGGTGTTGACCCATTCGCCCGACGGAGCCTCCGGCCGTTCGTACATCTCGGCCAGCAGCGTCGGGTAGCCGAGGATCCCGGCCCGCCGAGCGAGGGCCAGGACGGTCTGGACCGCTTCCTCTCCCTCGCCGCGGCAGGAGAGGCCGTAGATCAGCTGGTCGTCCGAGGCGCCCGGATTGGAGAACTTGAAGAGGTCGCGGGGGTCCTCGCCCTGCCAGAGGACCCAGCGGCCGCCGGAGAAGCGCTCGTAGAAGAGCAAGGCGATCGACGTGCCGAGGTTCTGTGACCGCTCGTACCACCACACCTCCGCCGGCCAGAGGTCGACGCAGTCGACCGGGACGATGGCATCGGGCGGCCCGTTGAGCAGGAGGATCCGCGCGCGCTCGTCCTCGAGCGTGCCCCAGCGGGCCAGGGCCTCCTCGGCCAGGCCCTCCCAGCGCTCCTTGAACTCGTTGCGCGCGGTCGAGGGATAGGGGTCGCGGGTGCGCCAGAACTCCTCGATGAAGGCGTCCCGCTGGTAGTCCTCCTCGAGCTCCAGAAAGGAGCGCAGCTCGTCCTTGGTGAGCAGGTACTCCACCATCTGCAGCCACTGCCGGTACTGCGGGGGCAGATCCTCGACCTCGATCGACCCCGAGGGCGCCGGGGCCAGCAGCAGGAGGAGCAGGAGACGGACGAGGAGTCGGTGCACGGCGGGCATCGTAGCAACCGGGACGCCCCGCCGGGAGCCGGGGCATCCCCGGGGCACGGTACAATCAACGCCGCGATGGGCGCCGCGTATTTCGACCACAACGCAACGACTCCTCTCGATCCGAGGGTCCGCGCAGCGATGCTTCCGTGGCTCGGCGAGCTGTGGGGCAACGCCTCCTCGGCCCACGCCTTCGGGCGGCGGGCTCGCGAGGCCACCGAGGCGGCACGCGACGCCGTCGCCTCGCTCCTCGGCGGACGGCCCGAGGAGGTGGTGCTCACCGCCTCCGGAACGGAGGCCAACAACGCCGTCCTCCACGCCCTCGCTCCCGGCGACGCCCTGGTGCTCTCGGCCTTCGAGCACCCCTCGATCGACCGCATGGCGGGGCGGCTGGCGGAACGCGGAGTCGAGGTACGGCGGGTGCGCCCCGACCGGGACGGCGTGGTCTCGGCCGAGGCGATGCTGGAGGCCGTCGACGAGCGCACGCGCCTGGTCTGCCTGATGCTGGCCAACAACGAGGTGGGCACCCTGCAACCGGTGAGCGCGGTCGCGCAGGGCTGCCGCGAGCGCGGCGTTCCACTGCTCTGTGACGCGGTGCAGGCGATCGGCAAGATCCCGGTCTCGGTCGCTGCCCTCGACGTCGACTACCTGAGCCTCGGGGGCCACAAGTTCTACGGACCGCTCGGTGCGGCCGCCTTGTGGATCCGCACCGGCGCCCCGTTCGCTCCCTACCTGGTGGGAGGCAGCCAGGAGCGTCAGCGTCGGGCGAGCACGGTCAACGTCGCCGCCGCCGTCGGACTCGGGCGGGCGGCGGAGCTGGCCGCGACGGAGGGCGAGGAGTGGGCGAGCCACAGCCGGCGTCTGCGCGATCGCTTCGAGGGCGGCCTCGCGCGGTTGTCCGACGTGACCGTGCACGGCGCCGGCACCGAGCGTCTGCCCAACACCACGCACGCGGCCTTCGCCGGGGTCGAGGCGCAGTCGCTGATGATCCGGCTGGATCTGGCCGGCCACGCCGTCTCCACCGGATCGGCCTGCTCGTCCGGCGCCGTGCACGTCAGCCGCACCATGGCCGCCATGGGCGTCGACGCGGAGGAGGCGGTGAGCTCCCTGCGGGTGAGCTTCGGCAAGGGCAACACGGAGGCCGAGGTCGATGGTCTCCTGGCCACGCTGGAGGAGGCCGTGACCGCCCTGCGCGAGGCGCGGACGGCCACCGCCTGAGGAGAGCGGTCATGGGCGAGACGGTGGCCGTGGCGATGAGCGGCGGCTTGGACTCCTCGGTGACGGCGTGGCTGCTGTCGCGGGGCGATGCTCCGGTCCTGGGACTGTCGATGCTGCTCTGGGATCGGTCGCAGGAGGCCCGCAACGGGCGCTGTTGCGGCGCCCTGGACCTGTCGGATGCCCGTCGGGTGGCCGAGCAGTGCGGCATCCCGCACTACACCCTGCGCATGGAGGAGGAGTTTCGCCGCCACGTCGTCGATCCCTTCGTCGACGACTATCTGGCGGGACGAACGCCGATCCCCTGCACGCGCTGCAACACCTTCGTCAAGTTCGACCTCTTCCTCGCTCGAGCGCGGGTGCTGGGTGCCGCCCGCATGGCGACCGGCCACTACGCCCGCATCGTCGAGGGGGACGGCGAGCTCGAGCTCCACGCCGCGCGCCACCGTGAGAAGGACCAGAGCTACTACCTGTTCGAGCTGACGCAGGAGCAGCTGGCCGCGTCGCTTTTCCCGCTCGGCGAGCGGACCAAGCACGAGGTGCGCGAGCTGGCCCGCGAGGCCTCCCTGATCGTTGCCGGGAAGGGCGAGAGCATGGAGCTCTGCTTCGTCGCCGGCGGCGTGCGGGAGTTCGTCGAGCGCGAGGCTGGCCGGAGGGGCGGGCCGAGCCGCCTGGTCGACCGGGAGGGCCGAGAGCTGGGCGAGGGCGAGCCCTACTACCGCTACACCGTCGGCCAGCGCCGGGGCCTCGGCGTGGCCGCCGCCGAGCCCCTCTACGTCCTCGCCGTCGAGCCGGAGGAGAACCGCGTCACCGTCGGCCCGCGCGACGAGCTCGCCTGCGGGGGGCTCACCGGCACCAGCCTCCACTGGATCGGCCGGGCGCCGCAGGGAGAGGTCGTGGCCACCGTCCGCATCCGCTCCCGCCACCCCGGTGTCCCGGCCCTCGTCCGCCCGCTTCCGGAGGGCCGCGCCGCCGTCGAGTTCGCCGAGCCGCAGATCGGCGTCGCGCCGGGGCAGGCGGCGGTGTTCTACGAAGGGAGTCGGGTGCTGGGCGGGTGTTGGATCGAGGGCGGGTTGCCGACCTGAGGAACGCCGACGGCTTCAACGGAATACGGTGGGGACCCCGGCAACCGAGACGTAGGGGCGGGGCTTGTCCCCGCCCGGGTGGGGGAGCCACCCCTGGCGGTCGTTCCCCCGCCCGGGAGGGCGCAAGGGCCTCCCCTACGGCGTTTGTGGCCCCGCGATCACCAGCACCATCTCCCCCTTGATGCCGGGGCGCCCCGCCAGCTCCGCGCGGATCTCCGAGAGCCGCCCGCGCAGCACCTCCTCGTGGAGCTTGGTCAGCTCGCGGGCGAGGGCCGCCGGGCGGTCGCCGAGCTCGCTCTCGGCGTCCTCGAGGCAGGCGAGGACGCGGTGGGGCGACTCGAAGACGACCAGCGTGTGGAGGAGCGGGGCGAGCTCCCGGAAGAAGCCCCGCCGCTTGCCGCCCTTGCGCGGTGCGAAGCCGGTGAAGGTGACGGGATAGGGGGGCAGGCCGGACACCGCGAGCGCCGCGAGCGCCGCCGATGGCCCGGGGATCGCCTCCACCGCGACGCCGCGCTCGAGGGCGGCGCGCACGAGGACGAAGCCGGGGTCCGAGACCAGGGGCGTGCCGGCGTCGGAGACCAGGGCGATGGTCTCCCCGCCGGCCAGCCGGTCGACGAGCTCCGGCGTCCTCGCCCGCTCGTTGTGCTCGTGCAGCGAGACCAGGGTCTTGCGCAGACCGAGGCGGGCCAGCAGTCGGCCGGTGTGGCGAGTGTCCTCGCAGGCAACGAGGTCCGCCTCCGCGAGCGCTCGGGCGGCCCGGGGCGACAGGTCCTCGAGGTTGCCGATGGGGGTGGAGACGATCTGGAGCGTACCGGCCATCCGGCGATGCGACGGGGTCGCGGGATGCTAGCATGCCGCGCTCATGCGAGCCGCCGCCCTGCCGTTGGTGATGCTGCTCCTGGCGCCGGTCTCGTCGGCCCAGGAGGGCCTGACGCCGGTCGATCGCGTCGTCGCCGTGGTCGACGAGGACCCCATTCTCCAGTCCGAGATCCGCCAGGTGGTGCGCCTCGGTCTGGTCGAGCAGAGCGAGGGCGAGAGCCGCGAAGAGCTGGAGCGTCGCGTCCTCGACCAGCTCATCGAACAGCGGGTCCAGTTCCACGAGATCGACCGCTTCGGCTTCATCGAGCTGCCGACCGAGGAGGTCGAGCGCCAGTTCAGGCAGATCCGACGACGCTTCGGCGGCGACGAAGCGTTCGAGGCGGCCCTGGCGGACGTCGGCCTCGATCCCCAGGGGCTGCGCCAGCTCGTCGCGCGCCAGCTGATGGTCCTCATCTACGTCGAGGAGCGCCTCGGGCCGCGGGTGTTCGTGGGCCTCGACGACATCCGGCAGTACTACGAGGAGGAGCTCGCCCCCGAGCTCGGCGGATCCGGCTCGGCCCCCCCTCTGGAGGAGGTTCGCGAGGCGGTCCGGACCCTGTTGCGCGAGCAACGGCTCAACGAGGAGATCGAGCGCTGGACGGCCGAGCTGCGCCGGGAAGCCGACGTCGTCGACTACCTCGACAGTGAGCACCCCGAGCCGCCGCCCGTGGTGGCACGCGATGGGGCGCAGGGTCTCCCCTAGGGATCGTACAGCTCGCGGTAGTGCGCCCGGCTGGCGAGGACCCGGCGGACGTAGTCCCGCGTCTGCCGGAAGCCGATCTTGGTCAGGTACTCCGCCGGCTCGCGGCTCTGGCAGTAGCTCTGCCAGAGGACGGCCTGCTCCTCGCCGGCGTTGTAGGCGGCGAGCACCTGATGGCGGCGTCCGTCGAAGCGCCGCGTCAGATCCGCCAGATAGGCAGCGCCGAGGGCGATCGCGACCCCGGGGTCGTGGAGGTCGTCGGCCGACACGCTGGCGCGGCCGATCTCCGCTGCGAAGCGCTTCGCCGTGGGGAGGACGAACTGGGTGAGGCCGCGGGCGGCCGCCTCCGAGACGGCGTCCGGATCGAATCGGCTCTCCTCCCTCATGAGAGCGTAGAGTAGCCAGGGATCGACCGTGCGGGCCGCTGCTTCGCGCTCCACGATGCGCTGGTAGGGACGCGGATAGAGCAGGCGCTCGAGCTCCCGCGAACGCAGTCGTGGCGGGAGCTCGTCGGGAAGGCCCCGCACCAGCACCTCGACCGCCCGCAGGGAGCCTCGGGTGTCTCCGTCGGCGGCCAGCAGGACGGCCCGGGTCATCGCCAGCTCCGGGTCGTCGAGAGGGAAGCGCCGCTGCAGGCCCTCGGGGTCGAGGCTCCAGAAGCCCACGGCCGCCAGCCGCGCCGCCGGGGTGTCGGCACTCGTCGCCGGCCAGTGACTCGGCGGTCGGGCCGCGAGAGCGAGCGCAGCCCTGACCTCGCGGTCGCGCGCCAGGGAGGCGCGGAGGCGCTCGCGGAGGGCCACACCCTCCGGGCGCTCGTCGCCGAGGAGCAACCAGGCCGTTCGCAGGGCGCGATCGGACCCGATGGCGACGAGGGCGGCCGCCTCGGCCGGCACCAGGGGGGCGAGTCGGGTCGACGCCAGCCGCTCGCGAGCCGCCTCCGCGAACGGCCCGTAGGACTCCTCGGCCAGGACCGCTCCGTAGCGCCGGACGGCCTCTCCGTCGCGTCCCTCGAGCTCGGCCAGCCGGCCGCGCCAGTACTCGATCTCGTCGACCGCGCTCTCGGCGGCCGCGCGGTCGAGCCAGAGCCCGGCCCGGTCGGCGCGCCGGCGCACCAGGTCGGAGGCCGCCAGAAACCGCTCGGTCTGCGCCTTGGTGTCGCGCCAGGAGCCGCGCTCGCCCAGCCGGAGGTAGAGTTCGAGGCCTCCGTCCTCGTCGCCCTGTCGCCAGAGGAGACGCAGCCGGGCCAGCAGGGCGGGGGCTGCCCAGCTGCCCTCGGGCTCGGCCTCCAAGGCGCGGCGGTAGCTGTGCACGGCTTCGGGCCATCGACCGGCCAGCTCGTGGCAGCGCCCCTGCTGGAACAGGGCGTCGGCGCGCTGCCCGGGGACGTGGGCGATGGACAGCAGCTCCTCGAAGCGCGCCGCGGCGTCGTCGTACCGGCGGAGCCAGAAGTGGCTGCGCGCCAGAGCGTAACGCACCTCCCAGCTGGTCTCGACGAAGCGCGCCGCGGCGCGGAGGGGAGACAGCGCCTCCTCGAAGGCGCGCTGGTGGTAGAGCGCAAGGCCGATCTGGCGGGCGGCGCGGTCCTCCGGGTGCCCCCCGCTGAGCACGAGCAGCCGCTCCGCCGCACCCAGGGCGCGGCCTTCCGCCGGATCGGAGTCGAGCAACGACTGCAACAGGCCGCGGCCTGCGGCCACGTCTCCGGCCGCCAGGCGGCAGTCGGCCCGGGCCAGCGTCAGCCGGCGCCGGGAGGGCGCCGGCAGCGCCCACCGATCCGCACCTTCGGCGAGGCGGCAGTCACCACCGGCGGCCAGCGAGTCGGCGAAGAGCTCCGCCGCCGGCTCGACGAGGACGGCCGGAGGGCTGTCGGCCAGGAGGGTCGCCAGCAGACCGGCGGCCACCTCCGGATGTCCCAGGGCCCACTGCAAGCGGGCCAGCCGGAGGCGCGCGAACGGGGCGAGGTCGGTCGCCAGCAGGTGGACGAAGACCTCGTGCGCCTCCTCGAACCGTCCGCCACGCTCGAGGAGATCGCCGCGCAGAAAGGCGAGGGCGTCGTCGTTGCGCAGCGCCTCGGGACTCTCGCCGATCAAGCGCAGCGCCGCGGCCGCCTGTCCGGCGAGACGCAGCTCCACGAGGCGCAGAGTCAAGTCCGCCTCGGCCGGTGCGGCAACGGGCTGGAGGAGAGTGAGGGCGAGGGCCCAGAGCACGCGCTACTCCGCAATCCGGGCGACGTCGGCGCCGAGGGCGCGGAGCTTCTCCTCCATCGCCTCGTAGCCCCGGTCGAGGTGGTAGATGCGATGGACCCGGGTGGGGCCTTCGGCCGCCAGCGCCGCCAGCACCAGGCAGGCGGAGGCCCGCAGGTCGGTCGCCATGACGTGGGCGCCGGCGAGCCGCGTCGGTCCCGCCACCGTCGCCTCCGCCTGGTCGACCTCGATCCGCGCCCCCATGCGGGCCAGCTCGGGGGCGTGCTGGAACCGGTTCTCGAAGACCGTCTCGTGGATCCGGCTCACTCCCTGGGCCTGGGTCATGAGGGCCATGTACTGTGCCTGGAGGTCGGTGGGAAACCCGGGGTAGGGCGCCGTGTCCACGTCGTGCGCGCCCAGCGGGCCCTGGCGGCGGACGCGGACCGTCTCCCGGTCGGCCTCCACAGAGCAGCCGGCGGCCTCGAGGACCGCGAGGAGGGCGTGAAGGTGGTCCGGCCGCGCGTCGGTGATGGTGACGTCGCCGCCGGTCAGGGCCGCACCGATCAGGAAGGTGCCGCACTCGATGCGGTCGGGGATGACGCGGTGGGTGGCGCCGTGCAGCCGCTCGACGCCCTCGATCGTGATCGTCGGCGTGCCGGCGCCCTGCACGTGCCCTCCCATCGCCTCGAGCAGAGCCGCGAGGTCCTCGATCTCCGGCTCGCGGGCGCAGTTCTCGAGCACGGTGGTGCCGGCGGCCACGCTGGCCGCCATCATCAGGTTCTCGGTCCCGGTGACGGTCGGCGTCTCGAAGCGGAAGCGACCGCCGCGCAGGCGCGACGCGCGGGCCGTGACGTAGCCGTGATCGAGCGCCACCTCCGCTCCCAGGGCCTCGAGGCCCGCCAGATGCTGATCGATCGGGCGCACGCCGATGGCGCAACCGCCGGGCAGGGAGACGCGGGCGTGTCCGAGCCGCGCCACCAGTGGACCGAGCACCAGGATGCTCGCCCGCATGGTCTTCACCAACTCGTAGCGGGCGTCGTCATGGGTCTGTTCCGCGACCCGGCGCAGCGTCAGGCGCTGGGCGCCGTTCTCGCCCGCGACCCCGAGGTGGGCGAGGAGCCTCTGCATCGTCCGGATGTCCTCGACTGCGGGCAGGTCGACGAGGACCAGCTCCTCGTCGCAGAGCAGGCTCGCGGCCATGGCGGGGAGGGCGGCGTTCTTCGCCCGGGCGGCCGCGACGGACCCGACGAGGCGGCAAGGCCCTAGGATGTCGAAGCGGTCCACGGCGCCCGCCTTCCTATCACGACTCGCGGAATGCCCGCGTAGTCGGGGATGGTGCGCTCGTGACGGAAACCGGCGGCCTCGAGGAGGGCCTCCACCCGCCTCGCCTGGCCCGCCCCGACCTCGACGAGCAGGGCAGTGCCGGGCCGTGCCGGAGCGAGCTGGACGAGCAGCCGCTCGTAGGCCTCGATCCCGGTCGGGCCGGCGACCAGCGCCGCACGCGGCTCGTGCTCGCGCACGTCGAGGGAGAGGCTCGCAACCTCGGGCTCGGCAATGTACGGTGGGTTGGACACCACCAGGTCGAAGCGTTCGATGTCGAGGCCCTCCGCCAGGTCCGCGCCGACCAGCCGGACAGGAAGGGCCGACGCCGCTGCGTCCCCCTGGACCGCATCCGGGAGAGCCCGGGCGGCGCCGAGGGCCCGAGCGTTGCTCCGCGCGACGGCCAGGGCGCCCGGCGAGCGGTCGGTCGCGACCACCCGCGCCTCGGGACGCTCGAGCGCGAGCGTGATGGCCACGCACCCGGAGCCGGTTCCGACGTCCAGGATCCGGGGCGCCGGCGGCAGCTCCAGCGCCAGTGCCGCCTCGACCAGGTGCTCGGTCTCCGGGCGCGGCACCAGCACCCGTTGGTCGACCGCGAAGGTCCGGCCGTAGAACTCCCGCCGTCCGAGCAGGTAGGCCGTCGGCTCGCCGCCCGCCCGCCGCTCGACGAGATCGGCGAAGCGGCTGCGCTCGCCCTCGCCGAGGGGCAGCTCCGGCCGGGCCAGCAGCCGCACCTCGTCGAGGCGCAGCACGTGCGAGAGCAGCAGCCGGGCCTCGCGGCCGGCGTGGGGGATGCCCAGGCTCTGCAGGCGGCGGCGAGCGCTCGCCAGGGCCTCGCCCGCCGAGGCCGTCACCGTCAGTCGATCTCCACCGATTGCACGCCGCCGGCCTGGACCGCGACGGTCTCGTCCCAGCGCCGGCCGTCGGTGGCCTCGACGCGCACGATCCAGGGGCCCGAGGGGAGGTTCTCGACCGTAGCGCGGCCGTTCCACAACGACCAGCGATGGCGCAGCTCACCCGAGCCGGGATGCCGGAAGGGCTCGCCCGTCGGGCGCTCCAGGGCGACCGTGGCGGCGGGCACGACCGGCCCGGTCAGGGAGGGGACGACGACCTCCACCCGGGTGCCGAGACCGAGCTGCAGGCTCTCGCCCTCCCCGGGCGCGGTGAGCGTCACCTCGGCGACGGCGGCGTCCGCGGACCCGATCAGGAGGATCCAGCGGCCGGGCGGAAGGGAGGGAAGGCGGACGTCGCCCTCCGAGGTGGCGAGGAACTGGCCGCCGTCGATCGGCTGCCCCGACAGGAGGTCGAGAGCAACGACGGATACCTGACGGGCGGGGTTGCCGTCGGGCAGCCGGACGCGGAGCGCCAGACCCTCGGTCGGCTCGAGGCGGAGGATGAGGCCGTCGACGTCCCCTGCGACCTCGAGCGCCTGCTCGAGGCGGCCGTACCCGTCCTTGGTCACCGAGAGCTCGTGGAGCCCGGCGGCGACGCTGCCCAAGGAGAAGGCCCCGGAGGAGTCGGATCGCGTCCCGGGCCCGCGGGTCGAGGTCGGGAAGAGCGCGGGATCGACGTCGCGGGGCTGGAGGCGAATCGAGGCGGCAGCAACCGGCGTCTCGTCGACCGCGTCGACCACTCGCCCGGACACGCGACGCCGCTCGATCTCGATCAGGACCTCGTCGTCGTCGACGAGGAGGAGCTCCTCCTGGTGGTGGAGCCCGGTCTCGAACCGGCTGACCACCAGCCCGTAGCGGCCGGGCTCGAGACCCCGGATCTCGAAGCGGCCGCGGTGATCGGTGCGACCCCAGGCGGAGTCGGCGATGTCCTGGTTGCGTAGCACGAGCTGGGCGCCGGCGAGGGGCTCGCGGTCGAGGAGTATCGTGCCCGAGAGGGTGTATCCGTCGACGAAGGAGAGATCGACGCGGACCTCCCTCTCGCCCGGCGCGATCGACACCACCTCGGAGGCCCGCCGGCCGTCCGGAGCGCTGGCGATGAGGGTCCACTCGCCTGGCGCCAGCGCCGGGATCACGAAACCGCCGTCGGGGGAGACTCGTCCGGGTACGAAACCGGTGCGCTCGTCGCGCGCGAAGACCCGCGTCTGACGGAGCTCGCTCTCCTCGAGCCCGTGGAGGGCGCCGGCGACGCGGGCGCCCGACGAGAGCCGCAGCTGGACGCCGGCGACGGGGCCCCGCACCGTCACAGGCTCCTCGAGCCGAGTGGTCGCGAAGTCCGGATGGCTGCCGCGCAACCAGTAGGTGCCCTCGTGGACGTCCTCGAAGGCGAACGCTCCCCGGAGATCCGCCCGCGCGTCGAGCCCGCCCCACGTCGAGCTGTCGGAGGTCAGAGTGAGCAGCGCGTCCGCCACCGGCTCGCCGGCCTCGTCCACCACCACGCCCGTGACCGACCAGCCGGGCTCGAAGACGAGGTCGAGGCTGTTGACGCCGTCGACTACCTCGAGCTCGCGGCTGACCGAGCGCCCGTCCTCGGCGGTGGCGCTGACGAGCCGCGTTCCCGGCTCGACACCCTCGAGGCGGTAGTGTCCATCGGCGTCGGTCGAGATGCCCGAGATGTCGTGCAGGCCCTCCTCGACCACGCCGACCGCGGCATCGGCGACCGGGGCGCCGTCGGCGCCGAAGACCCGACCCTCTACCGACGCCCCGCGGCGCAGGCGGATCGTCAGAAGGTCGTTGTCGCCGGAGGAGACCTCGAGGCCGCTGCGCTCCTCGGGCAGCCAGCCGCCGGCCTCGACCCGAAGCGTGAGGCGTGCGGCCGGTAGGTCGCCGAGCTCGAAGCGACCCTCGTCGTCGCTCGCTGTGCTCGAGAGGACCTCCCCGCTCCACAGGCGACCTCCAGGGCCCGCGGTGCCGCCTTCGGTCGTGGCCATTACAGTGGCGCCGGCGACGCCTCCGCCGTCGTCGCCGAGGACTGTGCCGGAGAGACGGGCTGCGGGCTCGAGCTCGACGACGATGAGCTCGCCTCCCACCACCACCCCGGGCACGTCGCGGGGAACGAAGCCCTCGCGTTGGACGAGGAGGTCGATCTCCTCGCCCGGCCGCCGGTCCGGGAGCGAGAAGTGCCCGTCGGCGTCGCTCACGGCATCCGGCGCCGCGGGGCCCCCAGTGGACACGGTCACGAAGGAGGGAGACCGCGCGATCAGGTGGACGACAGCCCCCTCGAGGGGGGCACCGTCGGCATCCTGCACCCGTCCCTCGAGCGGCGTGCCGGTGGCGAGGCGAAGGAGGCCGAGGTCGCGTGCACGCCCCTCCTCGAGCTCGATGCCCGGCACCCTCTCCTCGGCGTAGCCCTCTGCGTTGACGACCAGGTCCCAGCTCCCCGGTCGCAGGTGCTCCCAGGCGAAGGCGCCGTCGGGGTCGCTCGTCGTCTCCGGGCGGGGTCGTGGGTCGAGCATGGCCCGGCTCCACGACCGAGAGGCATCGCCCTCGCGACTCTCGCCGAGCCGCAGGGTGGCGCCAGGGACCGGGGCGTCGGTGTCGTCGACGACCTGCCCGCTCAGTGTCGCGCCGGTGGCGAGCACCAGGTAGAGGAGCCGCTCCGCCTCGTCCGGCCGCACGATCTCCTCGGTCTGCCCGACGGCAGGGAGCTCGGCGGCGACCGTGTAGGCCAGTTCCTCCCGCAGGCCGGAGAGCTCGAAGGAGCCGTCGGAGCCGGCGAGTGCCCGCGCCGAGGAGCCCCAGGCGGAGGCGAACCGGCGCCCCCCGTCGACCCTGGGGAAGGCGACGACGTGGGCGCCGGGGATCGGCTCCCTGGTTGCGTCCAGGACGATGCCGCGCACGGTCCACGCCGGCGGCAGCAGGATCAGCGGTGAGCGGTCGAGCTCCTCGGTGGCCGCCGGCGAGTGCCCTGAAGCCGCGGCGGCGAGCCAGTCGCTTCCGGGCGCCGGCTCGACGAGCTCGAAGGAGCCGTCGGCGCCCGTGCGGGTGCGCCGGCTCGGCTCGGTTCCCGCGTAGACGAGCGCGCCGCCTAGGGGCTCGCGGGTCCGTGCGTCGACGACGCGTCCCCTAAGGCGCCGCGGCGCCTCGGGGCGCACGACGGTCGGAGCGCCGCGCCCCTTCCTGGGGCGGTCGCTGGCCTGCCGGCTCGGCGTCGGAGCTCCCGCCGAGGCCGTCGCGGAGCCCGGCGCGAGGTCGAGACGCGCCCGGCGCCCGTCGGCCAGGACCAAGGTGACGCGGAGAGGGCTCTCGGGGTCGCCCTGGACCTCGAGCTCGCCCTCGATGCCGGTGCGGCCGATGGGCCACTCCTCCCTGCCGACGGAGACGACCGCTCCCGCCAGCGGCGCTCCCTCGTCATCCACGAGCCGGACGGTCCGCGATCCGGCCGCCGCCACCCGCAGCGTCTCCCCCACCAGCAGTTCCTCGGCGTGCATCGGTG
>Ga0299913_10000926_pt1 | contig 20339 bp, 18 predicted proteins | sample RVTome_9_FD_201360 | JGI IMG/M metagenome (GOLD analysis project Ga0299913, IMG submission 201360) | Soil microbial communities from uranium-contaminated site in the Upper Colorado River Basin, Wyoming, United States - RVT155D38 (version 2) ... | reverse complement strand
TCGCGGGCGGCAGCCGGCGGCGCGGCAAAGACAGGATCAAGGCGGCGCCAGCGGTGCGTGCCGAGGCAAAGCGAAGGGGTATCGACCTTTCCCAGGTCACGCCCACGGGCAGGAATGGGCAGATACTCGCTACCGATCTGGAAAAATTTCAGCAAAAGGCGAAGCCGGCGGCGCGGCCGAGGAAAACGCCTCCGGCCACGCCGGCCGGAGAAAGCGAGCCGCTGCGAGGGCCGCGCAGAGCTATGGCGCAAAGCATGGCGCGCTCACGCGATGAAGTTGCACTCTGCACGATATTCGACGATGCGGACATCGAGCTGTGGCTCAACAAACGCGACTTCACGCCGCGGATCCTGCGCGCTGTGGTGGCGGGTTGTGCCGCGGAGCCGGCCCTCAACGGGTTCTTCGATCCGGACAGCATGAGCCGGCGGCTCGAGTCGCGGGTCGACGTCGCGATGGCGGTCGACACCGGCGAGGGGCTCATTGTGCCGGTCATACGTAACGTCGAGCGACTCGATCTCGACGAGATCCGTGCTGCGGTTGCGGAGACGAAGGAAGCGACCGTGAATCGTACTGTCGCTCCGGAGGACATGGTGAACTATACGATCACTCTTTCCAATTTCGGGATGCTGGCGGGCCGCTACGCGACGCCGCTGATGGTTCCGCCGACCGTAGCTATCGTCGGCACCGGCAAATTGCAGTATGACGTGGTGGCAGTCATGGGCGGCATCGAGGTTCACAGAAGAATTCCGTTGTCGCTCAGCTTCGACCACCGCTGTGTCACCGGCGGCGACGCGTGCCGTTTCCTTTCCGGCATGATCGGGGACTTGGAAAAGCCCCAGTAGGCGGTATAGAGTCCGGCCCCAACGCAACTAATCTCCGGTCGGAGTCATCTCCCGTGCCAAAAAAGCAGCTCCGCCGCTCGAGCGACATTTCAGAGCGCTTGATCGACGAGATCATCGCGAGCGCTCCCGAGTCCGGCGTACTTGGCGACAGAGAGCGCACCGACCTGTTTCTGCGCCAGTATTTCGACAACGTCCCTGTCGAAGACATGCAGGGAAAGTCTCCGGAAATCCTCGCCCAAGCTGCCATTTCGCATCTGCAGTTCGCCACAAAGCGAAAACCGGGAGAGGTGCAACTGCGGATTTACAACCCCTCCGGAAAAGAACACGGCTATCAGTCGTTCTATACCGTCATCGAAATGGTCAACGACAACATGCCGTTTCTCGTGGACTCAGTGTCCGCGGCGATAGATCGCCAGGAGCTGACGATTCATTCCACGATCCACCCTGTGCTCCGGGTAAAGCGGGACGCGAAAGGACGGCTACAGGACATTTTGCCGCGTTCCGGAGCCGAGGGCCGGCTTGAGTCCTTTATTCGCCTTGCCGTCGATCGCGAGCCGAACCGGCAGCACCTGAATGTTCTGGAGCATGAGATCAGCAAGGTGCTGGCGGACGTGCGACTCGCCGTCCGCGACTGGCGGAAAATGCGCAAGAAGATGCTCGAGGTCGGAGCTTTGATCGACAAAGGACCGCCCGGCGCCGACGACGATGTGCGCCGCGAAAGCAAAGCATTGCTGAAATGGATGGCGGACGAGCATTTTACATTCCTGGGCTACCGCGAATACCGCGTGCAACCGAAAGGCGACAAACTCTACCTTCGGTCGGTGCCGGGAACGGGTCTCGGCCTTCTGACGCGCGAAGAGCGCGGCGGCCGGGACGTGGAATACACCAAGGAATTGCAACGCCTCACTCGCCGCAAAAACTGGCTGATCATCACCAAAGCGAACTCACGATCGACTGTGCACCGCCGCAGCTATCTCGATTACATCGGCGTCAAGGTATATGACGACGACGGCAACGCGGTGGGCGAGCAGCGCTTTATCGGATTGTTCACGTCGATCACGTACAGTGAAAATCCCAGAAACATCCCGTTGCTGCGGCTGAAAGTACAACGGGTTCTCGAGAGATCGCAACTCGATCCTTCCGGTCACCGCGGGAAAGCGCTGTTACACATACTCGATTCCTATCCGCGCGAGGAGCTTTTCCAGAGTTCCGTGCGGGACCTGGCACGCACGACCAACGGCATCTTGAATTTGCAGGACCGAAGAAGAGTCAAATTCTTCGTTCGCCGAGACGCCTTTCGCCGTTTTTTCTCCTGCCTTGTCTATATCCCCCGGGAAAAATACACGACCGCGATCCGCCGCAGGGTGGAGGAAATTCTGCTGGCGGCTTTCGATGGCACGACCATCGATTCGAGTGTGCAGATCACGGACTCTCCGCTCGCCCGCGTGCACATCATCGTCCGCACCAGCACCGGACATCGTCCGCGCGTCAGTATTCGCCGCATCGAGCAGGAAATCGCGGCGGCCGTCGTTACCTGGCGCGACAAGCTCCGCCTGGAACTTGCGGAGCGGTTTGGCCAGGATGAGGGCCTCTCGCTTTATCGCGAGTTCTCTGAAAGTTTTCCGCCGGCGTACGAGGGCGACGTGCCACCGGCTATCGCCTGCCTGGACGTAAAGCGCCTGGACGGACTGATCAAGGGCCAGCACGAGCACTTTCTCTTTCTGTACCAGCCGGCGGACGCGGCGCCGGACCAGCTCAATTTTCGCACCTTCCAGAAAGGCAAGCCGTTGCTGCTGTCGCACGTAATGCCGATTCTCGAAGATCTGGGCACTGAGGTATACAGCGAACGTCCGTACCGGATCAGCCTGAAAAGCGGTGATAAATTCTGGATTCAGGACTTCGAGCTGCGGTTTCCGAGAACCGATGACCTCGATATGGATTCGGCAGCCGAACGCTTTCAGGACTCTTTTCGCCAGGTACTGGACGGCAGGGTCGAGAACGACGGCTTCAACCGGCTCATTCTTACGGCCGGACTGGATTGGCGGCAGACGAGTCTTCTCCGCTGCTATTCAAAGTATCTCTCGCAGCTCGGCATCCCTTTCAGCCAGAACTACATGGAAGACGTGCTGGTAATGCACGCGGGCCTCGCCCGAAGTCTGGTTGAACAATTCGAATGGCAATTCCGGCCGCGCGTTCGAAAGAAGCAGCGTGAAGATAAACTGAAGTCCTGCGTCGCAGTCATTGAGCGGGCGATAGCTCGTGCCAGGAGCCTCGACGAGGACAGGATTCTTTCGGCATTTGCCGGTGCCGTAGGCGCGACGCTGCGCACCAACTATTTTCAGGTCGACGCCCAGGGCGAGCCCAAAAGCTACCTGTCCATAAAGCTGGATCCGAGCAAGCTTCGCGAGGCTCCGCTGCCGAAACCGAAGTTCGAAATCTTCGTGTATTCCCCCGACGTCGAGGGCGTGCATTTGCGCGGCGGTGCGATTGCGCGGGGCGGGATCCGCTGGTCCGACCGTCGGGAAGACTTCCGCACCGAAGTGCTGGGACTGATGAAGGCCCAGGTGGTCAAAAACACGGTGATCGTACCGACGGGCGCGAAGGGCGGGTTCGTGCCAAAGCGATTGCCGGCAGGCGACCGGGACGTCGTGCTGGCGGCAGTCATCTCCACCTACAGCACCTTCATCTGCGGACTACTGGACGTTACCGACAACGTCGTCGATGCACGCGTCGTGCCGCCGGCTGATGTCGTGCGACGAGACGGCGATGATCCGTACCTGGTCGTCGCAGCCGACAAGGGCACCGCCACCTTTTCGGACATCGCGAACAGCATTTCGGCGGACTATGGCTTCTGGCTTGACGACGCGTTTGCCTCCGGTGGCTCCGCCGGTTACGACCACAAGAAGATGGGCATCACCGCACGCGGTGCATGGGAAGCGGTCAGGCGGCATTTTCGTGAACAGGGCGTGAACGTGCAGACAGACCCGTTCACGGTCGCCGGCATCGGCGACATGAGCGGTGACGTATTCGGCAACGGGATGCTGTTGTCGAAAACAATAAAACTTGTTGCGGCATTCAATCACCAGCACATTTTTCTCGACCCCGATCCCGATATCGAGGCGAGCTTCGGCGAACGGAGGCGCCTGTTTGATCTGGGCCGGTCGAGCTGGAGCGATTACCGCGAAGAAGTGATCTCCAAAGGCGGCGGCGTCTTCTCCAGACAGGCCAAGCAGATCAAACTCAGCAAGGAGGCGCGCCGGCTCCTCCACACTGACAATACCACCATGCAGCCGCTCGAGCTGATTCGCTCGATTTTGAAAATGCCGGTTGATCTGTTGTGGAACGGAGGCATCGGCACCTACATCAAAGCGAACTCCGAAAGCCATGCGGACGTAGGCGACAAGAGCAATGACAATGTTCGCGTAAATGCCAGCGATCTTCGCTGCAAGGTGATCGGTGAGGGCGGTAATCTCGGGCTCACGCAGCGGGGCCGCATCGAATTCAGTTTGCACGGGGGCCGGCTCAATACAGATTTCATCGACAACTCGGCCGGCGTCGACAGCTCCGATCGGGAAGTAAACATCAAAATCCTGCTGCGCGCCGCCGAGAAGGAAAAGGGACTGACGCGGGCCAAGCGCAACAGGTTGCTCGCGGAAATGACCGACGAAGTGGCCGCATTCGTGCTTCGTAACAATTACCTGCAAACGCAGTCGATCAGCATGATGGAAGCACGCGCTCGCGAGCGTCTGGACGAGTCTGCCCGTCTTATCACCGATCTGGAGCGCACCGGACTGCTCGATCGGGATCTCGAATACTTGCCGGACGAGGCCGAGATCGAAGAGCGCCGACAAAAGAACGAGGGGCTGACGCGACCTGAAATTGCCGTAATCCTGAGTTACGCGAAAATCGACCTCTACAACGGACTGGCGGAATCGGGCCAGACGCTGGAAGATTTTCTCACCATGGACCCACAGCGCTATTTCCCGCCGGTACTGAGGCGACGCTATAAGGACCTGATCCCGCGCCACCGCCTGAGCCGCGAAATCCTCGCGACCCTCATTGCGAACAACATCGTGAATCGCATGGGACCGGCGTTTGTGCAGCGCATGGAGCACGAAACCGGCGCCGGAACCGTCACCATAGCAAGGGCATACGTCGTTGCGCGGGAAATCGCGCAAGCGAGCGAAATCTGGCGCGCGATCGAAGCGCTCGATAACCAGGTGCCCGCCACGGTACAACAGTCGATGATGTTCGAAGTCAGCCGGATCCTGCGGCACGCCTGCTATTGGATCATCGAACGGTTTGGCGAGCAACTCGACATCGTTGCCGCCGTCGACCACCTGAAGCCGGGAATGGCAACGATTTATGCCCGTGTCTTCGGCATCGTTATTGGCCCTTCAAAGGATCGCCAACGGCTTGTTACCGCGGAAAACGTACGCATGGGTGTGCCGGAAAAGCTGGCACGCAAGATGGCCGCACTGCTGCTGACCCGCGGCGGCCTCGATATCGCCGATCTTGCGAAAATTCTGGACCGGGATGTAGTGCAGACAGCCAGGATGTACTCTCTCCTGAGCGACCGGCTCGGGCTCGTCTGGCTACACCGGTCCGTCGAGAACCTCGCTGTCGACGGGCGTTGGCAGGCGCTCGCTCGCAGCAACCTGCGCGACGAGTTCTATCGGATCAGACGGGATCTTTCAGCCGGCCTGCTGCGGTCCCGCAGCGATCTGGACCCGGAAACGCTGTTCGATGACTGGGCGCAGCGGAATGCGACCGGCCTCAGGAAACTCGACGGCATTCTTGCCGAAATGAAACTGCGCCAGGAAACAGATTTTGCTACGTTGTCGGTCGCCGCGCAGGAATTGAGAAAGCTCATCGCAAGTTGATCAATCCGGCAGGCCGCATCCTCGATGTTCAATCTGCAGTACGGGAGGACCTCATGACAGGAAAACTGGTCCTGTGCCGCCATGGCCAGAGCGACTGGAACCTGAAGAACCTGTTTACCGGGTGGACCGATGTCGACCTGACGGATCTGGGACGCCAGGAAGCCATCGACGCCGGCCGCACGTTGCGGCAGCTCAACTTCGAGTTCGACATCGCGTATACGTCGGTTTTGAAACGGGCCATCCGCACATTGTGGCTGATTCTCGATGAACTGGACGCCATGTGGATACCGGTGATCAGGGACTGGCGGCTCAACGAACGCCATTACGGCGCGCTGCAGGGACTGAACAAGGCCGAAACGGCGGCAAAATACGGCGACCAGCAGGTCCTGATCTGGCGACGCAGTTATGCCACGCCGCCGCCGCCGCTCGACGTCGACGACGAGCGGCACCCGTCGCACGACAAGCGCTACGCCGGAATAGCGGATCTTCCCTCGACCGAGTCGCTCGCCACGACGCTCGAGCGCGTCGAACCCTGCTGGAACGACGTCATCGCACCGCAACTGCGCGCGGGCAAAAACGTGCTGATCTCGGCCCACGGAAACAGCATGCGCGCACTGGTAAAAATGCTGGACGAAGTTTCGGACGATGAAATCGTGGGCTTCAACATTCCGACCGGGATCCCGATGGAGTACAAGCTGGACGATAGCTTGAGGCCTCTCAGCCGCGAGTTTCTCGGCGACCCCGAGGCGGTGAAAGCCGCCGCTGCCGCGGTTGCCGGACAGGCGTCGACCAAACGCTGACCGACATCGGGCCGCGGTCTTCTGCAGGGCTGACGCTTCCGAAGGCAGTCGTAGCAGTGTCACGAACGCGGCGGGAAAAAACTCGCGTCAAGCCTGCAAGCGAGGATCCGAGCGCCGCGGTTTCTCTCGCCCCTCCTCAATGACACGAATAAGCCCCTCCTGCGCCGCAGACGCAACGAGTATCCCGTCAACGGTAAAAAACCGCCCGTGTGCCAGCCCCCTCGCCCCCGACGCATTAGGACTGTCGAAGGAGTACAACAGCCATTGGTCGACGCGAAACGGGCGATGAAACCAGAGGGCGTGATCGAGGCTTGCCATTTGCAAATTGCCGTCGGCGAATGACAAGCCGTGAGGCAGAATGCTGGTGCCGAGCAGTTCATAATCCGACACGTACGCGAGCAGGTTCTGATGCAGGCTGTTGTCGTCGGGCAGGCGGTCGATCGCCCTGATCCACACCTGCTTTACGGGCGGCAACTTCTCGGCTTTGGTAAAACTCATCGGACGAACCGGGCGAAACTCGAACGGGCGCTCGGCGATGAGGTATCGCCGCAGTTTCTCGGGAAGCCGCTTTAGGACTTCCGGAGCAACGTCAGTCACGTCCGACAACCCTTCCGGTCCTTTCACGCGGGGCATCTCCACCTGGTGCTCGAGCCCGGCTTCCGGCCTCTGAAAGGACGCGGCGAGATTGAAGATCGGACGGCCGTGTTGAATGGCGACGACGCGGCGCACGGAGAATGTACCGCCATCGCGCGCACGATCCACTTCATACACGATCGGCGCGTTGACGTCGCCGCGACGCAGAAAGTAGGCGTGCAAGGAGTGCGCAACGCGGCTCTCCACCGTGTGATGGGCGGCGGACAGCGCCTGTCCCAGTACCTGTCCGCCGAATACCTGCGCGCTGCCGATGTCGCGGCTCTCCCCGCGGAAGATGTTGTCTTCAATGCGTTCCAGCCGCAGGAGCCGCAGCAGATCGTCGAGAATAGCGTTCATCGTGACGGGGGAACCTGATTGTTGGTGCGGCTGAATCTGACGGCGGATGGCTCCGTCAGGCCGGATCCGCCCTGCCGCCGTCGGCGATGATCCCGGTGCCGCTGACGAACACAGAGTCGTCCGAGGCGAGGAACAAGGCCACTTTCGCGACATCGACAGGCTCTCCGAGACGCTTCGCGGCGGAACGGGCGATACAGTAATCGCGAAAGGATTTGTCCGCCTCGAAGATCTCGCGGCTGTCGGGTGTCATGATGGCGCCGGGCTGGACGTAATTTGCCGTAATGCCGAATGCTCCGTATTCCGCTGCCTGCGCGGCAGTGAGTTCTGCGAGGGCTTGTTGCGACGCTGCAAAATCCGCTTCGCCGTCCCTTCCGAAAGAACTGCGCAAAGAGCCGATGTTGATGATGCGCCCGGCGGGACTCTTCCTGAGCAGCGGCAACAGCGCTCTTGCATTCGAGCCGATGCGGTCAAGCCATGCCTCGAGCTCCTGCTTCCGTCCTGCTTCGCCTTCGCTCGCGGATTGTGCAACGCTGAAAAAGTTGTTCACCAGGATGTCGAGTCCGTTGAGCCGGTTGCGGACAGTGTTCGCCAGCGTTTCCGGTGTCGCTTGAGCCTGGAGATCGATCGCGCAGGCGCTGATCCCGCGGAGCTTGCCGAAGACGGACTCGACGCCACTTTCCGGAGTATCCACGGCCACTACCTCCGCGCCTTGCTTGACGAGGGTCCGCGCTATAGCTTCGCCAATGCCGTCAGCCGCTCCCGTCACGACTGCTTTGAGGGCGTACAGGCGCAATTGCTCAGACATGATCAATCCCCTTATTTCTGCTTCGGCAACGCTATGTCGGCAACGGCAACCGGTAATCGCTGAATTGTTTCCGAAGATCGGTTTTCTTGATTTTGCCGGTAGCGGTATACGGCATCTCGTCCACAAATACCACGTCGTCCGGCAACCACCACCTGGCGATCTTGCCTTCGAACCATGCCAGCATCTCTTCCTTGCTGACGTCCTTGCCTTCCGCCTTGATGACGATCAGAAGCGGCCGTTCCAGCCATTTCTCATGAGCGACTCCGATCACGGCCGCCTGAGCGACGGCGGGATGAGCCACCGCCACATTTTCGATCTGGATGGAGCTTATCCATTCCCCGCCGGATTTTATGACGTCCTTGGTCCTGTCGGTGATCTGCAGGTATCCCTCGGGATCGATGGTGCCGACATCGCCGGTGTCGAACCATCCATCCGCCTTGTGCGTTTCGCTTTGTCCCTCGAGCCGGAAATAGTCGCTGCAAACCCAGGGGCCCCGCACCTGCAGCGCCCCAAACGCTTTCCCATCCCAGGGCAGCTCCTTTTCCTCGTCGTCGACGATCCTCATTTCCACGCCGAAAATGCCGCGGCCCGCCTTGGCTCTGATCCTGAGCTTTTCCTCGGGCGGCAGCGTCTCCATCCCGGCCTTCAGCGTGTTGCAGACACCCAGCGGGCTTGTCTCGGTCATACCCCAACCCTGATGTACGACGACGTCGTGCTTGTCCTGAAACTCGCGAATCATCGACTCCGGCACTGCCGCGCCGCCGATACAGGTTCGCTGCAGTTTTTCAAGGCGCTTGCCGGCGCTGGCCGCATACTGCAAAAGCGTCGACCAGATGGTCGGCACGCCGAGGGCGGCAGTGACGTTTTCCGCTTCCAGTAAACCGTAAAGTGCTTCGCCATCCCCCATTTTCGGGCCAGGCAGCACGAGCTTCGCACCAACCATGAGTGCCGAATACGGCACACCCCAGGCATTCACGTGAAAAAGAGGGACAACCGGCAAGACGCAATCCCGGTTTGACAGGTTCAACACGTCCGGAGCAACCGCGCCGTACGCGTGCAGGACGGTCGAGCGGTGACTGTAGAGAACACCTTTCGGATCGCCGGTCGTGCCGGACGTGTAGCAAAGCGCGACCGCATCATTTTCGTCGAGTTCCGGCCAGTCATAGCGATCGCTCTCGGCTTCCAACAGGGACTCATAGGAGACCGCGCGTCGCAGGGTGGTGTGCGGCATGTGCTTTTCGTCTGTCATGATGACGAAACCTTCCGCCGTAGACAGCTTGTCCGAAATTTTCTCCATGAGCGGCACGAACATCGGGTCGATAAAAAGCCACTTGTCCTCGGCATGATTGATAATGAATACGATCTGTTCGACAAAGAGTCGCGGATTGATCGTATGACAGACATAACCGGCGCCGCCGATCCCGTAATAGCATTCCAGGTGCCTGTAGTCGTTCCAGGCCAGCGTCGCAATGCGATCTCCGCGCGACAGCTTCAGTCTGTCGAGAGCATTTGCCAGCTGCCGACTGCGCCGCATGCAGTCTCGATAGCGGTACCTGTGAAGCGGGACATCCTGTGTCACCGACACGATCTCGCGATCCGCGAAATTGCGATCTGCGTGACGCGCTATTGCGGATATGAGCAGCGGTGTATTCATCATCAGGCCGCGCATGTGTCCATCCCCCTTGTATGCCGTACCACTCGAACAACGAGATCAAACGGGACCGTAAACAAAATACTCAGCGGCAAGCGCAAAGGCGCTGCCTGTGGTTCAGGATGGCTTGGGGCCAAACAAGAACCAGAGGATGAGGCCGAGAACCGGCAGCAGGATTACCAGCACGATCCACAACGTCTTTTTTCCCGTGCTTGCCGCGCTTTGTGCGATCTGCAAAATCGCGTATACGTCGGCAATAAGGATCAGAACGCCAAAAATGCCACCGACTTCCATTCTCGTCTCCTCTTACGCCTGTTCAGGTGTGAGCCGCGCCTTCGCCGTCGAAAAAATACATGCCGAGCGTTTCGGCGATGCATGCGGGCTTTCGTTCGCCCTCGACCTCGATTCGCACTTCCGAAAGCAGATGCAGCGCTCCGGCACGCTGTCGCGCCTGCTTGACCGTTGCGCGCCCACGCACTCTGCTGCCGACGGGAACCATGGAATAGAAGCGCACCTTGTTGCAGCCGAAGTTCAGTGCTCGGGCGAGGTTTTCCACTCTCACAAAATCACCGGTCAGCGCCGGTATGAGCGACAGCGTCAGGTAGCCGTGGGCGATAGTTTTGCCTCCAGGCAGTTCGCGCGCCGCCCGCGCCGTATCGACGTGAATCCACTGATAATCGTCCGTCGCCTCTGCAAACTGGTCAATTCTTTTCTGATCAATGACAATCCAGTCCGACAATCCGACCTCCGTGCCCTCGAGCGCTTTCGCATCCTCTATCGATTTTATGACGTGCAAGTTTGCTGCCTTGTGCCGCCGTGCGGTGGATTCAGAACCAGAGATACACAGAACATCGTGAAGGAGCAAGTATTCTGCCGGAATTTGTTGTACATGGTAGCTTATCTGCAGTCCAGCCCAGCCGCAGACGGCGCGCATCTCGGGAAAGCATCATGGCACAGGACCTGGCGGGGACGCCGCCGGCTTTACAATCGACAGGACAGCAATCGGGCAAGCGACTTTACGCCCTTGTACTGGCAGCGGGCACCAGCAGTCGCTTCGGTTCCGTCAAACAACTGCAGGAATACGAGCACACACCTCTGGTGATGCATGCCGTGCGGCTTGCGGAAAGTCTTTGCGGGCCGCGCAGCGTGCTGGTCGCCGGGTATGAGTGGCAGGCCGTCGTCGACGCCTGCCGACCGCTGCGAGGTTTTTTCATCAACAACGCGCGCTACCGCGAGGGCATGTCCACTTCCATCGCCTGCGGCGTCAAAGCCGTCGCGGATGCCGCCGACGCAGTTCTGCTGCTGTTGGCCGACCAGCCGCTGGTGACCGGCTCTCATCTGGCGCAACTGCTCGCAGCCTGGGACGAATCACCCGCGCACATCGCTGCAACGGCATTCGCCGCGACCGCCGGACCACCTGTCATCTTCCCGCGCCTTTACTTCGATGAACTCTGCGAGCTGCAGGGCGACCACGGGGCACGCTCGGTGTTGACGCGTGCAGCCGATTGCGTGCGCGAAGTGTGGTTCGAGCCCGCTGCCGTGGACATCGACCGACCCGAAGACGTCGACAAGCTGGGCTGAGCCGCCGTCGTTTTGCACGATGAATCGTTCGCCGAAAAAGGGGGCAGCTCAGGCCCTCCTCGCTTCCGCTTCCCCGTGCGACGCACAGCGTTCGCAGTTGACCCACCCCGAGTGTCCGTCCGCGTAGTGTTCCTTTTTCCAGATCGGCAGGCGGACTTTCACCTGGTCGATGATGTAGCGGCACGCGGCAAACGCCTCGTCGCGATGCGGCGCCGAGACACCGACCCATACGGCGCACTCGCCGATCTCGAGCATTCCGGTACGGTGCACGCAGTGCGCCCGCAGTATGGGATATTTCCCTGTCGCCTCGCGAATCACGCGCTCGCCCTCTTTCACCGCGAGCGGTTCGTAAGATTCGTATTCCAGCCTCAGGACCCCGTGCCCTTCATTTTCATTCCTGATCCAGCCCTCGAACGCGGCATAGGCCCCTGCGGCCGGATCCGCAAGGGCCTCGCGAAGTTTGTCCGGCCTGATGACGCTGCTGCTTATGCGCATCATGTCAGCCACCGGCAACCGGAGGAAAAAGCAGTACGGTATCGCCGTCTCCGACCGGTGAATCCCAGTTCGCCATTTCGTCGTTGATGGCGACCTTGCAGTGTCCCAGCGGCTCGTTCGAACCGTGGCGATTTTTCAGCAAGTCGAATACGTCGCGCGCAGTATCTGCAGCAAGCGATACCGTTTCTTCATCGACTCCCGCATGCTCGCGAAAGCCGGCGAAATAGCGCACTGTCAGTTTCTTGGTCATGAGGCGGCGTTTAACCCTGCCCGAACGAGATCGTCGGGCGTGTTGACGTTGTCCAGTGCCGACGGATCCGGTTGTATCAGCAGATGCGTGTCGGAGCGAATGAGCATTTTGCGCGGGCACACGATTCCGTCAGTGACGAAACTCGAAATGATCGCGCGCGACCCGGGACGGTAAATGGCGCAAAGCGGTTCCGGCAAATCGTCGTAAGCGCTTTTGAACGCAGTAAACGGCCTGGTCGCATCACGGTTTCGCAGCAGAAAGTCGATCGTGCTGTCATTGACGTTGGGCAGGTCGCAGGCGAGAACGAGCCAGCTTACCTCCGGCTCCTGTTCCAGCGCGGTCAATATACCGGCAGCCGGGCCGATGCCGGTGTATCGATCCACAATCTGTTCGAATCGGCGACGCTCCGGCTCATCCACCTGCTCCGGTCGCGTGGAGACGAACACGCGGTCGACGTGACGCCCGACGAGTTGGACGGTGCGGCTCAGCTGAGTGCTGCCGTCGCGCTCGAGCAAGGCCTTGTCGCGGCCCATGCGGCGACTTTCGCCGCCGGCGAGGACGAGCCCCCAAATGGCTTCACTCGTCGGCACGGTGATAGTTCTCCTTGCCGCCTGTCTTCGACACAAGCCGGGTCTCCTTGATGATTATTTCGTGCGACAGCGCCTTGCACATATCGTAAATCGTCAGCGCCGCCACGCTGGCGCCGGTGAGGGCTTCCATTTCCACGCCGGTGCGGTGATGCACTTTACAGACGCAGTCGACTATGGCGCGATTAGCGGAATCCATTTCGATGGTGATCCTGCAGTTATCCAACCCAACAGGATGGCAGAAGGGGATCAGCTCATGCGTTCGTTTTGCCGCCATGGTTCCGGCGACGATCGCTGTCGAAAACACCGGCCCTTTCGCAGTGGCAATGTCACCATTCGCGAAGCGCGCCGCAATGACGGCCGGAAACTGGACGACCGTGCGCGCACGCGCTTCGCGATCCGTGGCGCGCTTATGGCTCACGTCGACCATCGCTGGCCGGTTGTTGCTGTCTACGTGACTGAGTTTGTCCACCCGATTTTCCTGATTGCGATGCCAGGGAGCCTCTGGCAGCGCAGGCGTCGCCGTGCAGGCCTGTCACCGTCCCTGCGGTAGCCAGCCACACACGCTGCCGTTTCCCTAACCGCCGATGCGATTCATCTCCACCTTCCTGATTACCTGGACTTCAGCCTGCGGCTGGCGAAGTTCGCTGTAACGGTCGGTGCGGGATAACCACACTCTGGAGAGAATCTCCGCCAGTCCTTTTTCGCCGGCGCCCATTCTCAGCGGATCCCTGAGATTCGTGCCATTCGTGGCGAAGAGGCAGGTATAAAGCACGCCGTCGGCGGACAGGCGCGCGCGGCTGCAGGCGCCGCAGAAGGGTTTGGTGACCGACGAGATAAATCCGATCTCGCCCTGCCCATCCACGTATTCATACCGACTTGCGACTTCGCCCGGATAACTGCGTCCAATCGGACGCACGGCCCAGCGTTCGTGGATGCGTTCGAGAAGCTCGCGCGACGGGACCACGCTCTCCATCCGCCAGGCATTCCGATTGCCAACGTCCATGAATTCTATGAGGCGTACGGTGTGGCCTGTGCCGCGAAAATGCTGCAGCAGGTCGAGCACCGTGTGATCGTTGACACCGCGCTGGACGACGGTATTGATTTTCACCGGAGAGAGTCCCGCTTTTTCCGCGGCTTCAATTCCTTGCAGTACGCGCCCAAGATCTCCCCGGTTGCCGCTCATTTTCTGGAAGACTTTTTCGTCGAGACTGTCGAGACTGACGGTAACGCGATGCAGACCGGCGTCCGCCAATTGGGCGGCCATTGGTGCGAGCAAGGCTCCGTTCGTAGTCATAGCCAGATCGTCCACGCGCGGCAAGCGGCTGAGTTCGCGCACGAGCCCGGGGACCTTTTTGTCGAGCAACGGTTCGCCCCCGGTCAGCCGGAGCTTACTCACCCCGAGATTCACCGCGACCTTCGCAATCGTCAGGATCTCTGCATGGGTCAGCAGCTGCGGCTTCTTCAGAAACTGATAGTCCGAATGAAACTCCGTCTCCGGCATGCAATAAGGACAGCGAAAATTGCAGCGGTCCAGCAGCGAGATGCGCAGATCGCGTAAGGGCCTGGCCAAAGCATCCACCGTGTCGGGCGCATCGGATGCGGCAGTGACGGTCGCCGGTTTCGTAAGCGAGTGTGGGTTCATAGGGCTATTCTGGCATGAAAAAGGGCGTTACTGCCAAGCGCGGCACGGCCGCGGCGTCCAGGCAGGTCGAGGCGTCCTGGCTTCTGAGCCGGATTTTCCGCCATGGTTCCATTGCGCGGGATAACGGTTCAGAGCTGCCACAGGATCCGAATCGCGACCAGGATGATGAGAAGCCCCGTCAGCCGTCTTATAGGGGACGCCGGAAGCCATTTTGCAGCGATCCTGCTTCCGAGCTGGCCGCCGACGAACACCGCCAGCGGCAGCAGGAGATACTTCGCCTGCATTAGCGTCGCCGTCACCTGCCCCAGCTTCGACAGTTGCCCTGCCAGGCCCGCAACGGAGTTGACCAGGATAAACAGCGAGCAGGTTGCTGCGACTGTTCTGGCGCCGGCCAGCCGGAAAAGATGAAGAACGGGCGCGAGATAAATGCCCCCACCGATTCCGGTCAGGCCGGCGAGACCGCCAAGAACGGTGCCGACAATGACGTTCAAGACAGTGCTGCCGCGTCTGGCGCCGCGCCTGCTCTCGCGATAGCGCTGATCGAGCGCCAGCAGGCTGCCGGCAAGCAGCAGCGCCAGACCGAGAATCAGCAGAAACGTACTCTCGCTGAGCGGAATGTATCCCCCGAGGAAGGCGGCAGGTATCGAGCTGACAATCCACGGCGCAGCGAACTTCAGGTCCAGGTGCCCGGCCCGAGCAAAGTGATAGACGCCTCCGGACACGACAACGATATTGCACAGCAGCGATACCGGTGGTATCAGTTCCCAGGCAAGTCCCGCTTCGATCAGTATGGCCGTGTATGTCGATCCTCCGCCGAACCCGACGGATGCATACAGTATGGCAACGAGAAGAAACGCCGCAGACAGATAAATCACAACAATGACGCCTGGTTGCTATTTTTCATGAAGGTCGAGCATTTGTGGCTAGTTCGTCTCATTGCGCGTAATTCGTGCGCGCCTGCACATCGGATATACTGCGCCGGCATCGCACGCCATGCGACAATTATGAGCACGCGCCGGTTCGGCAATGGTAACGTGATCCCCGGACTCTATCCGTTCGCTCGAGGCGAGACCGCAATCAGGGCCTGATCATGAACGTCAATTATTCAGAGCACGATCTGGTATTTCGTGACGAAGTCAGAGCTTTTCTTCGCGAGAAATACCCCGGCGACATCAGGCACAAGCAGGACAGCGGCATTGCATTGAGCAAAGATGACATGGTCCGCTGGCAGAAAATCCTGTACGAGCGGGGCTGGGCTGCGATCAACTGGCCGGTCGAGTACGGCGGCACCGGTTGGTCCGCGATCCAGAAGCATATCTTCGATGACGAAGTCGCGGCTGCCAATGCGCCCGACATGGTGCCGTTCGGCGTCAAGATGGTCGCACCGGTGATTTACACCTTTGGCAATGAGGAACAGAAGGTCCGGTTTCTACCCGACATCCTGATGAGCAACGTCTGGTGGTGTCAGGGATATTCGGAGCCGGGCGCCGGATCGGACCTTGCATCGCTGAAAACCCGCGCGGACCGGCGCAGCGACCATTACCTCGTCAACGGCACCAAGACCTGGACCACGCTTGGCCACTTTGCCGACTGGATCTTCTGCCTTGTGCGGACCAGTTCGGATGTCGCGCGGCGGCAGGAAGGCATCAGCTTTCTGCTGATCGACATGAGCACTCCCGGTGTGACCGTCAAGCCGATCATCACGATAGGCGGCGAGCACGAAGTCAACGAGGTACATCTCGAGAACGTCGAGGTGCCGGTTGAAAACCTGGTTGGCGAGGAAGGCAAAGGCTGGACGTATGGCAAAGTGTTGCTGCAGCACGAGCGCACCAATATCGCTGGTGTCGCACGGTCGAAGTACCGAATGAAGCGCCTCAGGGAAACCAGCATGCGGCGCATCCACGACGGGCAGCCATTGCTCGACGATCGTAATTTCGCACGCAAACTTGCGGCCGTCGAAATCGAATTGAAGGCGCTCGAATATACCGAACTGCGGACACTTGCTGCCGTCGCGGTCGGCAAGGCGCCAGGGCCGGAATCGTCGATTCTTAAAGTAAAGGGGACGGAGATCCAGCAGGCCATCGATGCGCTGTTTGTCGAAGCTGCAGGTTATTACGCCCTCCCCTACGTTCCCGAGCAGTATCAGGTGGATTTTCCTGTCGCTGAGAGGGTCGGCTTCGGCAACGAGACGAAATCGGCGCTGCGCTATTTCAACAACAGGAAGGCCTCCATTTATGGCGGCTCGAACGAGATACAGAAGAACATCATTTCCAAGCACGTGCTCAGGCTTTAGGCGAAGCAGCGCGGACAGGCGGACGTCATGGATTTTTCAGTTACGGAAGAACAGTCGATGCTTGCCGACAGCGTCGCACGGTTCATAGACCACGACTATGATTTCGAAACGCGGCAGAAAGTCGCCGAGAGCGAACTCGGGTACAGCGCGGACATGTGGCGGACGTTCGCCGAACTCGGCTGGACGGCGGTCACGTTCGATGAGGCGGATGGAGGCCTTGGCGGCGGGCCGGTCGAACTGACCCTTATGATGGAGCAGTTCGGCCGCGGTCTGGTCGTCGAGCCATTTCTGCCGAGCATCGTGCTCGCCGGCGGCGTCCTCAGGAGAACGGCGAATGCGGCACAGAAGGAGCGCTGGCTGCCGGCGCTGATCGGTGGCGAACTTCAGGCGGCACTGGCATTTGTCGAGCCACAGGGACGCTTCAACCTCGCCGATGTTGCAACGACGGCTGCGGCGAAGGACGGGGGATACGTGCTGAACGGCAGGAAAGCGATCGTGCTGAACGGAGGGGACGCGAATCTGCTGATCGTTCCCGCACGTACCGCCGGCGATCAGCTCGATCGCGACGGCATCACGCTGTTTGCACTGTCCGCAGATGCCGGGGGTATCGAGCGGAAGGCCTATCGCACCATCGATGCGCACCGTGCGGCGGAAATTTCTCTCACGAATGTGCGCGCGGAATCGGATGACGTGCTCGGAACGGTCGGCGGCGGTTTCGCTGCGCTGCAGGCGACTATTGATGACGCTACGCTCGCCGTGTCTGCCGAGGCAGCCGGAATCATCCGAACGATGCACGACAAGACGGTTGGGTATGCTAAAAGTCGCGTCCAGTTCGGCGTGCCGATCAGTTCGTTCCAGGCTTTGCAGCATCGAATGGTCGATATGCTGATGGTCTGCGAGCAATGCCGCTCGTTGTTGCTGTGGGCGACAATGGTGGCGGCCTCCGGCGGTGAAGACGTGCAGATGGCAGTGAGTGCCCTCAAATATCAGATCGGCAACAGCGGCCGACTCGTTGCGCAGGAGGCGGTGCAGATTCATGGCGGCATGGGCGTCACCTGGGAGCTGGATATCGCGCATTACTTCAAACGCTTTACGGCAATCGAAACACTGTTTGGCAGTGCGGATTTTCACCTCGACAGATTTGTCGAGTTGTCGGGCGCCTGAGATCGGCCAGCGTTGCGGCTTGCCACGCGTGTCCGGAATTTTTGATCCGTCACGAGCGGTCGGGCGAACTCGCCGCTCCAGTCAGCCTGCGGAGGTCTGAATGCCATGTCGAGCGTCACGCCGTCGGGCGTAATTACCATAACGACTGATTTCGGCCACAAAGGGCCGTTCGCCGCTGTCATGAAAGGCGTCATTCTCAAGCGCTTCGCGCAGGCACGTATCGTCGACCTGGCGCACGACATCCCCGCCTATTGGCCGCCCGAAGCCGGCTTCTGGATCAGCCGCTCCTATCGCTTCTTTCCGTCCGGCACTGTCCACGTCGCTATCGTCGATCCCGGCGTAGGCACCGGGCGGAGCATCATCGTCGTCGAACACGACCGGCATGTGTTCATGGCCCCGGACAACGGCCTGCTCGCGTCCATGCTGAGTACTGCGGAGCATGCCGCCGTCTATCAGCTGCGGCAGGCGACGCTCGACCAGCTCCACATCAAAACGCCCAGCCTTACGTTTCATGGGCGCGATATCTTCGCTCCCGTCGCCGCCGAATTCGCGGCCGGCCGTCTGAAACCGTCGGACCTCGGCGCCCCCACCGACCAATGGACACCCGCCTGGCTCGACGAACCCGAGGTCAGCGACGGACGAGTCGCCGGCGTCATCATCACTGTCGATGCCTTCGGCAATCTCATCAGCAACATCGATCAGTCCCTGATCCAGCCATTCCGGTCACCTGTCGCCACTATCGCCGGCCATCGATTCCCATTGAAAGCTACATACGGCCACGCCAAGCCCGGCGAATACCTGGCCCTCATCAACTCCTTCGGCGTCCTCGAAATCGCCCGCGCCGAAGGCAGCGCCGCCGCCGGCCTCGGCACCGAACGCGGCGCCCCCATCACCGTCCTGAATCGGGACATCCATCAAAACGACAATTAATGCGGGACAGCCACCGAACCTGATTAGGGACATCCATTGAGGTTGATCTCGGGCGCGCGGATCCTGAGCCGATGACAATTGAGGGCAATAAAGACATCCATCGGACCAGCCCGAACACCGACATCCATAACGGTTCTGCGGGTAACCTGTTCCAAACGTCGCCAAACACTGCAAAAAGTCCCGTCGATGGAGGCGCTTCGAAGCGCTCTAATGGCGAACGCCTCTCACGACAGGATCTGTGCAGTGACCATCGCACGCGCAAAACAAGTAAGCCTTGACCAGACGAACTACTATCACTGCACATCTCGCTGCGTAAGGCGCGCGTTTTTGTGCGGTAGAGATCGCTTCACCGGTCGTGACTTCTCACACCGACGCCACTGGATCGAGTGTCGGCTTGCAGAGCTTGCGTCCGTCTTTGCAATTGAACTGCTTGCGTACGCCGTGATGAGCAACCACTACCATGTTGTCGTGCGGATTGTGGAGAACCGAGCCCGGGAATGGTCCGATGATGAGGTCATTGATCGGTGGGGAAAACTGTTCCGACTCCCCGCCGAGCCGGATCGCCCCAATTGCGTCCCGGAATGGCGGAAGCGCCTGAGCAGCATCAGTTGGTACATGCGTTGTATCAACGAGCCACTGGCTCGCCGGGCGAATCGGGAGGACGACTGCGTCGGACGTTTTTGGCAAGGACGTTTCAATTCACAGGCATTGTTGGGCGAATTGTCGCTTTTGAAGTGCATGACTTACGTCGACTTGAACCCCATTCGAGCCGGCTCGGCTTCAACGCCTGAAGACTCGAAACATACTTCGATCAAGGCGCGCATCGAAGGCAACGACAGACACCTGGTTCCGTTTATGGACGTGCCAGAGAGCGCAACCAAGCCGATCTCGATACGCGCGCAAGAGTATTTGAATCTTGTTGACTGGACCGGACGGTTAATTCGCCCTGACAAACGAGGTTTTATCGCCCGTGACCTCCCGCCCGTCTTTCAACGCATTCAAGCTGCGCATGAGCATTGGGTGCGGGAGATTCGTCACTACGGGAAATGGTACTTCCGTGCCGTTGGGCCTACGCAGGCACTTGAACGATACAGAGAGCACCTGGGCGTGCGGTGGTTGAAGGGCGCCGCGCAAGTACGGCTTCAAAGCTGGATAACTTAGCCAACAGCTAAAGCGACGAACAATAGCTGCATGTCCGAAAAGGCATCTTTTGCCTTAAAACGGGCTTTCCCGCCTTTAAACTCTCAGCCGAACCGCTTCTGCTGGGCAACCCACTCTGTCTAGGCCGCACGCCTTCTCATTGCCGCTTCCGCCGCTACACCGCCTTGACGCGCGGCCGACATTAGGCACTGCAGCCTTCCTGTTTCGATAAACCGGTTATCTTCCGATCCTTCCGTCGATTCTGCTGGATGTCCTACTCTCT
>Ga0299913_10000925_pt1 | contig 20339 bp, 25 predicted proteins | sample RVTome_9_FD_201360 | JGI IMG/M metagenome (GOLD analysis project Ga0299913, IMG submission 201360) | Soil microbial communities from uranium-contaminated site in the Upper Colorado River Basin, Wyoming, United States - RVT155D38 (version 2) ... | reverse complement strand
GCTGCGCCGGGCTCGCGGTTTCTGTTCATCGCCCATTACCCGGAGACCAAGCTGGATTTCGTCGCCTCCGACGAAAACGGCGCCATCCCCACTCTCACCAAGGAGAGCGGTAACACCGTCTGGGGCGGAGTGTTCGAAATCCCCGCCGACGAGATCGAGTCTTTGACCAGGGCCGAGGCGGCCGAGGGACGGGAGCCCGGATTCGACCTGAAGGCGGTCGACCGGGAGGGCAACAAACACGACTGCCTGACCTTCGTCGCCCTGGGCGAGGCCAATGGGGACCACCGGCCCAACGCTGCGTATCTCGAGTCGATGATCAGCGGCGCCCGCCACTGGAACCTGCCCGCGGGTTGGGTCATGGGACTCGAAGACCTGTCCGACGACCCTCTCTTCTCTTAGAGACGGAGGCCGCGAAACGCCCTTTCCGGAGAGGTCTGCTCAGACCTCGGCCGCCTCGGGCACCGGGAACAGGCGATAGAGGGCGAAAGCCACGATCGCTCCGATGAGCGGCGCATAGATGTAGACCCACAGGCCGGAGCCGATCTCGCCCCCCACGGCGGCGGGCGCGAACGACCTGGCCGGGTTGACCGACGCGCCGGACAGGGGTATGCCGGCGAGGTGCACGCCAACCAGCGTCAAGGCGATCGCCGCAGGGGCGTGGTTCCCGCGGGCCCGGGTGAAGCGGGTCGTTGCCATGATCACCCATACGAACACGGCGGTGAGCGTGATCTCGGCGACGATTGCCGTGGTGAGACTCTCATAGCCGGTGGCCGTGGCTGCAACGTCGGCACGACTTCCCGAGGCGCCCAGGACTATGAGTGAGCCCACCGTGGCTCCGGCGAACTGAGCCACCCAGTAGCCAACGGCGTCGCCCAGTGATATGCGCCCATCGAGCAGCATCGCCAGTGTCACCGCAGGATTGAAGTGGGCGCCCGAGATGTGACCAACCACCCAGATCGCGGCTAGAAGAGCCAAACCGAACGCAAAGGCGATCGCCAACACTTGCGCGGTGGTGCCCGACCCACCCGTCGCCAGGGTCGCCAGGATCCCCATGGTCCCTAGGCCCACGAGGATCAATGTCCCCATCATCTCGGCCAGATACTTGTTGATCACCAAAACAGTCTCCTCCTCTGTCGAGTCGGGCATATGACCCGGCTGCCGGCCCGAAGGTTTCTCGATCAGGCTATTTCCGGCTCAGCTCCCCTCGTTGGATTTGGAGATCTGGTTGGGTGCCTCGCCCTGCCAACATCGTCGGCATGCTCGCCGCACTCAACCTCGGAGCTGTCACCCTCGGGATAGGGGTTGGCGGACTGACCGCCTCTCTGACGACCCTCCTCTTCAGCGGCGCCCTCACCCTCCTGGGGCTCGACAACGGTGCCAACGTCGGTTTGGTGATCGGCATCGTCTCGGGGCTCGCCGTGGCCGGTTGGGTCGCCGGTTCCCGTGCCGTTCACTCCCAGCGTTTCCACGGGATGGTGACCGGGCTCCTCTTCGCCTTCATGGTAGTGATCATCGCCCGGCTGGGCGGCAGCCCGGCTTCGACTCCGGTCGTCCTGTGGCTCGCCGTTGTATGCGTTGCAATAGCCGGGATCTCGGGGTGGTTGGCAGGTGTTAGAAAGAGCAGACACGAGTAGAATTTGAATTGCGAGCCCGTCGGACGGTCGCGGCTGGTGGCTATCACCATCGGCTGAGGAAAGTCCGGACTCCACAGGGCAGGGTGCTGGATAACTTCCAGGCGGGGCAACCCGACGGATAGTGCAGCAGAGAGCAAACCGCCGATGGCGCCTGATCTCGGTCAGGTCGCACAGGCAAGGGTGAAACGGTGGTGTAAGAGACCACCAGCGTCCCGGCAACGGTGACGGCTCGGTAAACCCCACCCGGAGCAAGGCCAAGCAGGGACCCGGCTGCCCGCCGAACGGTCCCGGGTAGGCCGCATGAGCTGGTCGGCGACGACCCGCCAAGATGGATGACCGTCCTCGACAGAATCCGGCTTACAGACGGGCTCGCAGACGTGGAGAGGCTCCCGAGAGGGGGCCTCTCCCTCATTGGAGTCCGTGCTCGCCTCGCCGTGCCGGACGGGCTCGCAGACGTGCCGCTGGGACCACGGAATGTGACCAATGCCCCTATGAGCCCCATTGGTGACCTCCGATACTCGGACGCATGAGCTACAGGACCCGTTGGACGATCTTCATGACTGTTGGTGGTCTGGCCGTTGCCGGAGTCGTCTGGAACATCACCGACAACGTCTGGTGGGGTGTGGTCGGTCTTCTGGCCTCGGGTATGGCTTTCAACGCGATCTTCAATCCGGGAAGCCGCCGCCCTCGATAGCCGGCGGTCATGTTCGGGGCCGAGCTCACCCCAAGACGGATGGAAGGCCAAAGGGACCTGCGGTCACCCCTCAGGCACTGAGGGCGATGAACAGCCCGAGAGCAAAGGCCGAGAGAGACACCGACCCCATGAGCCACTTCTCGACCGGATGCGGTGCGGCGAAGTTGGCGACCGTGTTGAGCGCCATGAACGCCACGATCACCCAGGTCAGCCATCCGAGGGTGTCCCCGCTGAGGAATGGCACCGTCACAAGGCCGGTGCGTGCGAGCAGAACCCAGGCAATCGTCAAGAGTATGAGCGCCTGCACCACGGCGAGACCCCGGAACCGGCCCGTCAGCACACCATCCTGAGTCGGAGCCCTGCCCCCGAACACCGCTTCGCCGAGGGGAAGGCCGAAGGCCAGGGCGATCTGGAATGCCGCCACGACCGCGATGAGCACGGCAGCCACCAGCGATGCGGTCTGAACAGCGGTGAACGTGGATGGGATCATGGCTGTCCCCTTCGACACCGGGCAGGCGGTGGACAGTCACCGACCCTACCGAAGTCGATAGCCAAACCACCGTCGGTACCATCCGGGCTGTCATGGTGCGAAATCGGCGTTCTGGTGACCCGGACCGGGTCCGCACCGGGCCCGAGGATATGACCACACGGGTCGTCGGTGTCGTGGTGATCCTCCTCACCGCTCTCCTCGCCTACTCATTGATCTTCACCGCGTTCCCGCAACGGGTGACCTACCAGTGGGAATTCGAGAACGGAGAGCGGGTTCCCATCACCCACATCACCTGTCCCTCCCCCTGGTCGATCCTGTACGAGGATGCGACTCCCGGCGGTCCGGTCTCGGGTGACTTGTGCGTATTGCCTGCCCGTGGGCAAGTGGTCCAGGGGGTGACGGCCGTCGGGCTCGGGCTGGTCATCGGAGTGTGGATGCTCACCCGGACCACGCGTCGACCTGGCGCTCTTCCCGAATTGCCGGACTCGGTGAGGGCCCTGTTGTCGAAGAGATGAAGGGTTGCTTAGCCTGAGGTCATGGCTGAGATCGAGGTCCGCCCCCTGAATGCCGAGACGTTCGAGGTCGTCATCGACGAAGGGGACTCCTCCAGCACCCACCTGGTCACAGCCACCAGGAAACATGTCGAGTTGTTGTGTGCCGACTGCGATCCCGAGCACATCGTCGCCGCGTCCGTCCGGTTTCTCCTCGACCGAGAGCCCAAAGAGTCGATCATGAGCCAATTCGACCTCGACGTCATCGCGACCTACTTCCCCGACTACGCGGCGGCGATCGGGGACTACCTGTGAGCGAACCGGCCAGGGCCAAGGCCGAGTCGGCCTTCCGTGAGGAGGGCCTCGCTCCCCAGACCTGGTCCAACGCACCGGGTCACCTGTACGGGGAACATCGGCACAGCTACCACAAGGTGCTGTTCTGCACCGCTGGGTCAATCACGTTCCACACCCCCGACGGCGATATCGCGCTGAGCCCGGGTGACCGGCTCGACCTTTCTCCCGGGACCCCCCACTCCGCAATCGTCGGCCCCGCCGGCGTCACCTGCATGGAGGCGCCGAGAGACTGAGGTCGTCTCCCATCACGGGGAGACGTTGCGTTTCGAAGCGGCTGTCATACCCTCGGCCAAGCCGATGATGCCTTCCCGACCTTCAGGAGCAGCTCACCCGTGGGGCGACGCGGCCACTCCATACGAGGAGATCGGCGGCGCCAACGCGGTCGTTGCCCTCGCCGAGGCGTTCTACGACGTCATCGAAGAGGAGTCGCCGACGCTGCGGGCCATGCTCCCCGCCAGCACCCGGAACACCCGCAAGAAGTTCGCCATGTACCTCAGCGGTTGGCTGGGGGGCCCGCCTCTCTACGAGGAGAAGTGGGGCCATCCCCGACTCCGGATGCGCCACATGCCCTTCCCGATCGGTGGTGCCGAAGCCGACGAGTGGATGAGTTGCATGCGAAAGGCCTTGGACAGGGCGGTCGTTGGCCAGCCGTTGCGGAGCTTCCTCGAGCAGCGCTTCGGTGAGGTGGCACTACACATGAGGAACCGGACGGACTCCTGAGATGTGCGGCCGCTTCTCGATCACCGGGGACCTCGATTTCTATGCCGAGTACTTCGGTGTCGACGATGTCCTCACAGAACCGCTACAGAAAAGCTGGAATGTCGCTCCCACGGATCACGTCTATGCGGTCGCCGAACGCGAGGGAAAGCGACAGCTCGACTCGATTCGATGGGGCCTGATACCGCATTGGGCTACGGACACCAGGTCGATCCACATCAACGCACGTTCGGAGACGGTGGCCACCACGGCCGCCTTCAGAGACTCCTTCGCCCGCAAGCGCTGTCTCATACCTGCCGACGGGTTCTACGAATGGGAGCCCCCGGAGAAGGGGAGGGCACCCCACTGGGTCTATCGGGCCGACGGGCACCCGATGGTCTTCGCCGGCATCTGGGCATCGCGCCACGATCCCGAGACCGACACCTGGCACCGGACGTGTTCGATCATCACCATGGAGGCCCGAGGTGTGATCGCCTCGATCCATGACCGGATGCCTGTCGCCCTGGTCCCCGAAGTCTGGGAGACCTGGCTCGACCGCGACCTCGACGACCCCGAGACCGCCCTGACGATGCTGCAACCGGTCGAACCTGAATCGATCATGGAGCACATAGTGTCCCGACGGGTGAACTCAGTGAAGAACAACACTCCTGACCTACGTGACGAGATCGAGCCCGAGACCCTTTTCTGAGCTCCAGCGCGAGCTGGGTCTGGGCGGGGCGATCGTCACCGGGCTCGGGTCCATCGTGGGCACCGGGGCCTTCGTCGCCATCGGCATCGCCTCCGGGCGGTGGGGCGACCTACTCTTTCTGGCGATCCCCTTGGCTGCGATCGTGGCCGTCTTCAACGGGATGTCTTCGGCATTCCTGGCGGGTCGCTTCCCGGTGGCGGGAGGCACCTACGAGTACGGCTATCAGACCCTCAACCAGTGGCTCGGCTTCTCCGCCGGCTGGCTGTTCCTGCTGGCGAAGACAGCGTCTGCGGCAACCGCGGCCCTCGGGGTCGGCCTCTACCTCGACCTGGAAAGCCCAGTCGTGCCCATCGTGGCGGTGGCAATGGTGACGGCAATGGTCGTGGCGGGCTTACGACGCACAGCGTGGCTGAATGCAGTGCTGGTCCTGGTCTCCGCGTCCGCCATCGTCTGGTTTGCCGGGTCGTCACTCGTTGGCCAGGGCATTGCCAATTTCTCGGTGGAATGGGGGCCCGAAGATCTCGCCGCCGCGGTGGCGTTTCTCTTCGTCGCCTACACCGGATATGGCCGCATCGCCACGCTGGGAGAGGAAGTCCATGAGCCCGAGGCGACCATCCCCAGAGCCGTCGTCATCACCCTCGCCATCGCAGCCGCCCTCTACATGCTCGTGGAGCTGGGTGGACGGGCCCACGCCGGGCCCTTCTGGGGGCTCGACGCCGGGATCTCGGAATCCGGTGGAACCCTGGTCGGGATCGGAGCGATCGCCGCCATGTTGGGCGCCCTCCTCAACCTCATCCTCGGGCTGTCCCGGGTCTGGCTGGCGATGGGTCGCCGCGGCGACATGCCGCGCTCCCTGGCCCGGCTGGACACGAGGTCGCAACCGGTCATCGCCATCCTGGTCTCCGCCTGCCTTGTGGCAGCCCTGACTCTCGTCGGTGACATCGGGCTGGCCTGGAGCTTCTCCGCAATGACCGTGCTCCTCTATTACGGGCTCACCAACCTGGCTGCCCTTTCGGTCGATCGCAGACGTCCCACTGCCTGGCTCGGTTTGGGGAGTTGTCTCTTCCTCAGCTTCTTCGTCCCGCCCGGGGTCTGGGTGAGCGGAGTTGCCCTCGTGGCGGCCGGCCTGATTTGGAAGACCGGATATTCAAAAGACCCCTAGGTAGCATTTCCTCGCATTTTGAGGCGGTCCCCACTCTTACTCGTGCCAATGGTCGTGCTGGTCTCGGCGTGTTCGACGATTCTCGGGGAGACTCCGGTGGAGACCTCACCCGACGGCGGCGAGACCTCTTCGACCTCACCTGACGGCTCCACAACGGAGCCAACCACGTGCATTCGGTTCACCGGCGACCACAGCAGCCCGATCGACACCGGCTCCCTCGCCACCGACGCCCTCCACCTCTCGGGCGAGGCATTCATATGCGCCGACGATGTGGTGGTGGTCTCGTCCGAAGACCTCAACGAAGTCGCCGCTGCCTCACAGCTCGCTGCCGCGGTCTCAGGGCCGCTCCTCTTCCCCGATCCGCGTCTCGCCGCGGAGTTGGGGCGGTTGGACACGAGACGCGTGCATCTCGTCGGGTCTCCCGACGTCAACGTCCCCTCCGGCGCCGAGCCGATAAGCCATGACATCACCAGCGCGGTCGACCTCGCCAAGGAAACGCTCGGCGTCACCGAGGAGACCAGGCTGCCGTCGACTCCGGACTCGTCGACGGTGGTCGACACCGTCCTCGCCATACGCGACGCCGATCGCGTGGTGCTGCCCCAGACTGCTCCGTCCGGGTCGACCACCCCGGCCGAGCCGACGGTCGCCGAGTCTGAGATCGTGACGGGTCTGGCCGTCCCGACCGAGTCTCCTTCGATCTGGATCGTCGACGCCGCCAAGCCGGCCACCATCCTCCTCGCCGCGGCGGTGGGCAACTCCCTCGGCGCCTCCGTGGTGGCGATCGACGGTGAGGACGTGCTCGGCTATCCCGAAGTGGGGGTGGCCCTCGACGGACGCACCGGGGAAGCCACCCGATTCGTTGGTGGTGCGCCGGAGGGGGGAGCGTGGGAATTGGCCGCCCTCGCCAACGGCCAACAGGTGCCCGGTGGCGGCTTTCACATCCTTCCCAGAGAGGGCATGCGCCGGTATCTGGCCTTCTACGGGCACCCCGACACCGATGCCCTCGGTGTCCTGGGCGAGCAGGAACCCGCCGAGACACTCGAGAGGATGCAGGGCTTCATCGAGGATTACGGGGGCGACGGCTCCCAGGTGGTGCCGACATTCGAGATCATCGCCTCAGTGGCCAGCGCGGGTGCCACTGACGACGGCGACTACAGCTACGAGTGGCCCACGGAGTCCTTCCAGCCCTGGATCGACTTCGCCGCTGAGAACGACATGTACGTGATGCTCGATCTCCAGTCGGGACGTGACGACTTCCTGAGCCAGGCGGTTCAGTACGAGGAACTGCTCAGGCTGCCCTTCGTCGGGCTCGCTCTCGACCCTGAGTGGCGTCTCGGACCCGAACAGGTCCATCTCGACCAGGTGGGGACGGTCACGGCCGCCGAGGTCAACGAGACGGTGAACTGGGTCGCCGACCTGGTCCGCGACAACGGATTGCCCCAGAAGATGATGATCGTGCACCAGTTCCGCACCTCGATGATCCAGAACCGCCAGGACATCGTGGAGCGTCCCGAGATCCAGATGATCGTCCAGATGGACGGCGACGGCACCGAGCCGCAGAAGGACGCCACCTGGAGTCAATTGCTGGCCGGCACCGACGACGTCCACTGGAGGTGGGGATGGAAGAACTTCTTCGATGAGGACGAGCCCGGGCCTCCCTCCCCGGAGAGCACCATGGACAAGGTGCCGACACCCGTCTACGTCAGTTACCAGTAGACGCGGCTGGGCTTTTGGGCCTGGCCGTAGCATCATCGAGCCATGACCAAGTTCGCCTACTTCTGCGGTCACGAGCAATGGCAGCCAGAAGATCTCGTCCAACACGCCGTCCTCGCCGAGCAGTCGGGATTCGACATGGTGGTCGTCTCGGAGCATTTCCATCCTTGGGTCGACGACGCCTCGGCGTCCGGGTTCGCCTTTTCCACCATCGGGGCCATGGCGGCCAGCACCGAGACGATCGAATTCACCACCGGGGTCACCACCCCCCTGTTCCGCTACCACCCCGGGGTGGTGGCCCAAGCGGCCGCGACTCTCGACCGTCTCTCGGAGGGCAGGTTCACCCTCGGCGTCGGGACCGGGGAAAACATCAACGAAGGACCCCTGGGATACGACTTCCCTGCCTATGCAGAGCGCAACGCGCGAATGAACGAGGCCCTGGAGATCATGAGGCGGCTACTGGATGGGGAGAAGCTGACGTTCGAGGGCGAGTATTACGTCACCGACCGAGCCAAGCTCTACTCCCCGCCGGTTGGTTCTGTGCCGATCCTGTTGGCGGCGGGTGGCCCTAAGTCGGCGACCCTCGCCGGCGAGAAGGCCCAGGGCGTCATCACCTCGGTCAAGGACCCTGCGGAGACCATCGAGCGCGTGATCGAGCCACTCCGCGAGTCGGCGGCCGGGGCCGGCCAACCCGACCCGACGGTTCTCGCCACCAGATGGTCTCTCTTCGCTCACGACGATGACGAGGCCTGGGAGGCCCTGTTCCCATGGAGGGGACTGCGCGCACCGGGAAGGCTCGAGGCGGTGGACCCCGAGGAGCTGCGCGAGAAGGCCGACCAGCTGCCCCGCGACGAGGTGCTCGGCCGTTACAGCCTCGTCCACACGGTCGACGAGATCGTGGAGACGTACCGCCCTCTCGTGAGCGAGTTGGGTGCGGACATCGTGACGTTCCAGATGGCCTCGCTAGACCAGCCCGCTCTCATTCGGCTACTCGGCACCGAGGTGATCCCCCGGCTGAAGGGCTAACCGACCCTCGTGATCACCTCGATGAGTGCGAGCAACTGTTGGGAGGCACTGGCTGTGGTGCCCGGATGCGATGCTGCGACGAGGAGTGAGGGGACTATCTCCTGAAGCTCGGCCAGAATCATGCGGGCCTCTTCGGTCTGTGTGCTCAGGAGTCGCTCGGCGGGCGCGATCATCTTGTCGGCCAGCCCGGCGCCGAACGAGGCGAAGAGGTCGACTCTGAACCCGCCCTCATCACGGACCAGGAGGGTCCTGGTGCCACCGTCGGCGCGCTGGACTTCGACCACGTGGAACTCCAGCCCGCCCTCAGACATGGTCCCCTCATCCGTAGCGGTCAAATTCTCCGTCAGGAAGTCGCCGGCGCCCTGGGCGAAACCGGCCCAGAAGTTGGCAGCTGCCTCTTCGTTCCCTTCGGTCAGGGCTTCGGCGACCTCGGCGAAGCTGGCACCCTCGGCGAGGGCGGCGAGGGCGGCATGCCCGGGCACGGCCATTCGGCTGGCCGTGGCGAAGTCGGGCTCGTTGATGGCAGCGATCAGCTCGTCGACGGCACCGACTGCTGTCTCCGCCCCCGGGCCGGGAGATATCGGGCCCTCCTGATCGGAGGTCGGCCCGCTGCATCCGGCGAGCAGCACAGCGAGGGCGATCAGCCAGGATTCAGGTCTGCGCCACATGGTCAGGGAGTCTCCCCGATTTCATCGTCCCACGTCGCCGCGCCGGGTCCGACATCCCCAACGCGATCCAGAGCCAGGCCAGATATCCGAGGCCGATCAGCTCGGTGGCCCACCGCCAGGGGTCGGTGAGGGCGCGTTCCCAGGCGAGGGACCAGAAAGGGGTCTCGCCCGCCGGGATCTGCCAGCCGAAGAACGGCCAGAGGAAGACGCTCTCGTTGGCCCACATGCCGTCGAGGAGGAGGTGGAGTAGCCACCCCACGCCCAGGGCCATCCAGGCGCGACGCCGTCGGCCACGTCGGGTGGCCAGGAGGACGCCGATCATGAAGATGGTGGGGACCAATAGCGAATGGGACCACAGCTCTCCGGTGGAGTACTCGGCAGCCAGAATCAGCGTGCCGACGGGGAGGTCTACGAGATCGGGAAGGATCGCACCGACGAAGAGGAACCTGACATCGACCTTCGGGTCCTGAAAAATCCATCGAAACAGCCAGAGAGTGGCCCCGAGGTGCCAGAAGAACACCGCTCCGCCTCAGGCGACGAGGATGCGCCGGCAGTGGACACATCGAGGAAGATCCGAGGCAAATACCTCGTCGTGCTCCGCCGGCGAGAGTGCCATGTGACACCCGCCACACACTCCATGGTCGTAGGAGGCCACCGCAACACCTTCCTTGATGCCACGAAGAGACTCGTAGAGCTCGAGCAGGTCGGGATCGATCGGCGCCAAAGCCATCGACTTGGCAGCTTCTCTGCGGGCCAGTTCGGCATCGATCGCCTTCCACTGCTGCTTGATCGACTTCTCCAGCTCTGACTTGCGGGCGTTGATCCGCTCGATGACGGCCTCGACCTCCTCCACCGCGGCTCTGGCCGGGTCGACGGTCTCGAGCAGCCCGAGGACCTTCTCCTCCATCGCCGACTGCTGACCGCGGAGGCTTTGCACCTCGAGACGCATGTGCTCGGTCTCACGACCGCTCATCCCTCCGGCGAAGAGCCGCGTCTCGTGCTCGGCGAGCTTGGCCTCCAGGATCTCCAACTCGCCCTCCGCCTTGTCGAGGTCGAGCTCGAGGCGCTTGAGCTCACCCATCCTCTCAAGGCGCTCTCTCTCGTTCGCCTGAACCTCCTCGTGCGCCGTCTTGTACTCGGCGAGCTCGGGGAGTGACTGGCGCTGGTCGAGGAGACGGTCGATTTGGAGATCGATGGCCTGGAGGTCGAGGAGATCGGCGAGGCTGGTCAACTCCATGTGGATCAGGCAGGGTAGCCCGGCCTCAATCCCATGTTTTGGGGTCGAGATCGGTCAGATCCAAGACCTCGGCACCGGCCACCTCGGTCACCATGGCTGCCAGCGCCTTCATGCCGGGACGTTCGGTGGCGGTGTGGCCTGGGTCGACGATTGCCAGTCCCAGGTCGGCGGCGGCCACGGTGCGATGGTGACTGACGTCGCCTGTGACCAGCACGTCGGCCACCTCCGCAGCCGCCTCCACGAAGGCCGACCCAGATCCCGGCACGACCGCCAGGGCCTCCACTTCCATCTCGCGGTCGCCCGAGACGCGAACTCCCGCCGGGCCGAACTCGTCGACCACCCTCGCATCGATCGTGGCGAGGGAGCCCTGGAAGGTCCCGAAACGGCCGATTGCGGGCAGACCACTGTCCGGGTCCTCGCCGAAGGGGCGCACGTCGCTCAGGTCGAAGAACCGCGCCAGCGCGTCTGCGGTGCCGCCGGGTGCCGAATCGAAATCGGTGTGGGTGACCAGGAGACTCATGCCCGCCCTTATCAGGCGGAAGGCGCGTGCGCCCGCCGACCGGCCTGCGAGGACCCGAACGGTCGGTGCGAACAACAAAGGGTGATATGTGACGAGGAGATCGACGGGATCCTGCTCCAGACGAGCCACCACCGCCTCGGTGACCTCGTGGCAGACCGCGACCCGCTCCACTTCGTCGCCGGGCGCTCCCAACTGCAGCCCGACAGGATCCCACTCGTATGTGGTTTCAGGGTGGGTGCGGGCGGCGATGGCGGACGCGATGTCTTGGACCGATGGCACGAGCCGCCATCGTAGGCTCCATGGCATGGACTTCCGATCTGCGCTCGACTGGCGCCCGCCCGAGAACTGGATGCTCCGCGCCGTCGTCATCGACTCCCACACCGGAGGAGAGCCTTTCCGGGTGGTGGTCGACGGCCTGGACGAGATTCCCGGCGACACCGTGCTGGAGAGACGTCGCTTTGCCCGCGAGAACCTGGACGAGCTGCGCAGGTTCTCGATGTGGGAACCAAGGGGGCACTCCGACATGTATGGCGGGTGGCTGGGACCCCCCACCTCGGATGGGAGCGATCTCTCGGTGCTCTTCCTGCACAACGAGGGGTTCTCCACGATGTGCGGCCACGGCATCATCGCTCTCGCCAAGGTCGTCCTCGACACCGGCATCCTCCCCGCAGCCGAGCCTGAGACCGTGTTGCGGATCGACACCCCGGCAGGCCGGGTCGTGGCGACTTCGACCGTCGAGAAGGGAGTCGTCGTCTCGACGACCTTTCGGAACGTCCCCTCCTTCGCCCTCGACCTGGACGCCACCGTCGACGTGCCTGACTTCGGGGAGGTCGGTTTCGACCTGGCTTTCGGAGGCGCCTTCTACGCCATCGTCGAGGCCTCGACTCTCGGTCTCGATCTCGACGACGCCCCGGAACTCATAGCCGCTGGTCGCGCCGTCAAGGCCGCGATCAGCTCCTCACGATCGCTCGATCATCCCGAGGATGCCGAACTTGGCTTTCTCTACGGGGTGATTTTCACCGGCCCTGGCAGGAAAACGGGAAACCACAGCCGCAATGTGTGTGTGTTCGCCAACGGAGAGGTCGACCGCTCCCCCACCGGGACTGGTGTGAGCGCCCGTCTCGCCGCCCTTCACGCCAGAGGCGCGGTATCCATCGGTGAGACGATCACGGTCGAGAGCATCGTGGGCAGCGAGTTCACCGGGCGGATCGTCGAGACCTCGACCGTCGGCGGATTTGTCGCGATCGTGCCCGAGATCACGGGCTCGGCACACATCACGGGCAGAGCCGAGCTCTGGCATGACCCCGGCGACCGGCTGGGGCAGGGATTCCTGCTGCGTTAGGCGTCGGCGGGGACCCTGGTCTTGGCCGAATCCTCGGCCACAACACACCCCGGAATGGTGAAGGCGAAGCACGCGCCGCCCAGCCTCTCGGACTTCCGGTACTCGACACGACCGCCGTGTGACTCGGTGACCGCCTGAACGATGGAGAGCCCGATCCCGAGACCGGGCGTGGTGGCGTCGAGACGATGTGCCCCGCGCTCGAAGTGATGCCAGATCATCGCCTCGAATCGGGTTGGCACGCCGTCGCCGTTGTCGTGGACCTCGAATGTCAGATCCCGCCCGTCGGCCCTGGCCACCACGATGCAGTGGTTGCCCCCGTAGCGCACCGCATTCGTCAGCAGGTTCCCGAAAGCTTGCTTCATTCGATCGGGATCGACCCGTACCACGACCTCGGCGTCGAGCTCCTGGTCGATTCGCTTGTCCCCGGTGTCGGTGTTGCGGAGCACCGAGGTCACGATCGCCATTGCTCGGACTTCTTGGATCTCCAGGCTGAGCTGGCTGGTGTCACCCTTCGCCAGCATCAGCAGGTCGGAGACGAGTCGTGACATGTGCCTCGCCTGGTCGGCGGCTTCCGAGATCATCTCCTGCTGGGCGTCTGCGGGGAACTCGTCGGCGTACTCGTCGAGCAAGCTGAGGAAGCCGACCATGGCAGTGAGGGGGGTCCTCAGCTCGTGAGACACCGAGGCGACCAACTCGGCGCGCTTGCGGTCGACGCGATTGCGGTCTCGATAGATCACGTAGACCTGGCGGAGGAGGATCACCAGCCCGATCACGATCACCGCATCGAACAGGATGATCTCGTTGGAGCCCGGGTTCAGGCTGCGGTAGTTCTGGAAGTGAACGACGATCAACGACACCGCCAGCAGATAGGGCCACATCAGGGCCCAGATCGGGGTCGGCGTCTCGGGAAACTCCCGCTTGCGGGGGACTCTGTCGACGATCGCTGCCATCAGGACGAGGAACACCGTGGCGGTCAGATTGACGACCCAGGCCGGCTCGGCCGTGGCGAAATTCTGGCTGACGCCCTGCCCCAGGAAGATGAAGTCCGCCAGCACCTGGGTGGCCGCCCCGATGGCGAGAAACACGAGACGCAGGTCGAGGTGGTAGTGAGAACGGCGCAGCACCAGGATGACGAGCCCGATGACTATGAGGATGTCACCGATCGGGTAGGTGGTGGCGATGGCGGCCTGCCACCACGGCGCGCCCGACATTGCCGCCATGAGGTCATGGAAGAGGAAGTTCCACACCAGCGCAGCCAGGGCAATGCTGCCAACCAGGGCATCGACCAGGGTCAACACCCACTCCTGACCCCCGCTATCGAGGCGGGCCAGCAGGTAGAGCGCAATGATGAGGGATGCATAGGCCCCCAGGAAGAAGATGTCGAGGGCGCCGAAGGAGGGAAGGAGGACCCCGGAGCTCGTCAAGACGCCGACCAGCATCACACCGGTACCCAAAGAGAACATGGCGAGGGCGACCCACCGCCAGGCGCGTCTCTCTCGTGGCGAGAGGTCGCGGGAACGGCGGAGGAGGAGGAATCCCGCCGTTCCCAACCCGATGAGTAGCCCGAAGAATCCGAAGTAGTCGGTGAGCTCGGGCGCGAGCAGTGTTCCGAGCATGGCCACGCTGAGCAGGGCTATGACGATTCCTGGAAGAAGCCAGCTTCGGCCCCCCGCGATCAATGGATTACCCACGCTCCGTATATCGGCCCTTCAGCGGAAGGAATTGAGCGATCCCGTCGGCCGTCTGTGGCCTATCGGTCGCCTCTCTGGTCCGAACCCTCGTCTTCGAACGCGGTCAGGTCGATGACCGCGTCGGGGCCTTCGTGGGCGAGTCGGACTTCGTTGAGATTCGACAGCATCTCCTCGATCTGACTGATCGAGTTGTACCGCGTCACGGTGAAACGCATCCCTCCGTTGTTGCGTGGGACAGCGGGAAAGACGGCCGGATTGAGGAAGAAACCTCGCTTGAGCATCGAGTTGGCCACCGAGATGGTGCTCAGCACCGGACCGATGCGCACGATGAACAGCGGGGTCTCCTTCTTGGCCGCCAACGGCAGGCCGATCTCGTCGGAGAAGTCGTTGACGAACCTGATCCGCTCCACGAGCTCATCCTGAAGGCCCGGCAACTCGTCGGAGAGGTGGATGTCCGCCGAGGCGATGCTGGCGCCGAGTATCGACGGCGGCAGCGGGCCACCGAAGATCATCGGGCCGCCGGTTATCTCGATCATCTCGATCAACTCTCTATCGGGGGTGGCGATGACCCCGCCCATCGTGCCGAACGACTTCGCCAGACCGAAGGCCATCACCAGCCGCTCGTGCCAACCAGATCGCTCGAGGAATTGGCCCCTTCCCCGAAGACCGGACCAGCCCAGGCTGTGGGCGTCGTCGCAGTAGAGCCAGAGATCGGGATGCTCGTCGAGCATCGCCCGCAGGTTCTCGGCCGGAGCGGTGACACCCTGCATGGAGTACAAGCCGTCGAAGAGATACCAGGTGCGCCCCGGCGCCGTGCGCGTGATCTCGGCGAGACGGGAGAGATCGTTGTGTGGGATGTGATGGACCATCGCCCCGTTGGCCAGGAGCGAGGGCAAGACCGCTACCAGCGAGGCGTGGGCATGGGCGTCTATCGCCACCGTGTCCCCCGCCCGGACCAGCACCGGGAGAGCCGCCATGTGGGCAAGGGTGGTGGATGAGGCCACGACCACCGGCGCTCCCAGCATTGCCTCGAATCTCTCGCGAAGCGGCCCGTACATCGGCAGCGCCGTGTACGCCGTCGACGAGGAGTAGGAGTTGCCATAGCGGGCCAGAGCGTCGGTTGCCGCCTCGATGAGACGGGGATCGTCGCCGAGGCCCAGGTACGAGCACAGGCCGAAGTTGACGACCTGGCGGCCGCGCAGAGTGATGGTGGCCTGTTGGAACGTGTCGTCCTCGATCAGTTGGCGACTGACACCGAGGTCGCGGCCCAGCCTCGTGTAACGCAAGAACTGGTCGACAGCACGTCTCGACGTGGTGTGGGATGGGGATTGTGACATAGGGGAGGCAGCCCCACCCTAAGGGAACGCTCTCCGATTCCGCCGTCAATCTCAACCGGTGTCATCTGACCGTCACCGCGAGCGACATCGAATACGGATTCTCGGGTCGAGAGGAGAGCATGGGGTGGGCGATTGTGCGACAGCCAACGGAGAACGACGAGAGCCGACTTAATCTGAGCATCCCTTGAACCAAGTCCTCGCCCGCTCTCTCGTCTTTTTCACATCCGCATCGGTGCTCGTGATCGAGATCCTGGCGGCGCGTCTGCTCGCCCCTTACCTCGGTGTGAGCCTCGAGGTGTTCACAGGGATAATCGGTGTCATTCTCGCCGGGATCTCGATCGGGGCATGGCTCGGCGGCTTCGCCGCAGATCGCGGCGACCCGAGACGGCTGCCCGGCCCGCTCCTGGTCGTCGGTGGCCTCACCGCCCTGGCTGCACCGCTGATCATCGACGCCATCGGCCCGGTGCTGTCGATCGATGCGGTGTCGATCGTCTTCGCCGCCGCAGCCGGGTTCTTCGTGCCGGCGGCGCTCCTCTCCGCGGTGCCTCCGGTGATCGTCAAGATCCAGCTCGCCTCCCTGGACCAAACCGGCCGGGTGGTCGGGTCCTATTCCGCCATCGGCACGGCGGGAGCGATACTGGGGACCTTCGGCACCGGGTTCATCCTCATCGCCTCCTTCCCCACGAGACCGATCGTGGTGGTGGTCGGCCTGGCCCTGGCGGTGTCGGGCTTGATCCTTTGGTCGACGCGGCGGTCCTGGGCGCTGATGTCCTTGGCTGCGGCCGGCCTGCTCACCGCGGGATTGTTCGGCTTCGATGGGCCATGCGAGCACGAGACCACCTACCACTGCGCCATCGTCGAGGTCGACGAGCAGCGGCCGTCGGGGCGGACACTGCTCCTCGACAGGGTGAGGAATAGCTATGTCGACCTGGGCGACCCGACCCATCTGGAGTTCCGTTACATCGAGCTGATCGTCGACATCATCGAGACCGGGGCCCCCTCAGGGAGTCTCGATGTCGTCTCGATCGGGGGCGGAGGGTTCACCCTTCCCGGGTATATCGAGCACACGAGACCTGACAGCAGCAACACGGTGCTCGAGATCGACTCCGAGCTGGTCGAGATCGGGCGCGAGGAGTTGGCGCTCACAGACGAGATCGACGTGGTCGTGGACGACGCCCGCATCTCCCTTCGCGACGTGGCCGACGACCACGCCGACGTGATAGTCGGTGATGCCTACAGCGGTGCCTCGGTGCCATGGCACCTCACCACGGTGGAGTTCACCGGCCAGATCGGGCGCGTCCTCGCTCCCGGCGGCATCTACACCATGAACGTGATCGACTACGGCGACCTCGAGTTCATTCGCGCCGAGGCTGCGACTCTGCGCGAGGTGTTCTCCCATGTGGCCCTGTTCGCCCCACCGTCGTACCTCTCCGGTGACAATGGGGGCAACTTCGTGCTGGTCGCCTCGGCCGACTCGATCGACCTGACCGGCATCGAGTCGATGATCCGGCGTCGTGGAGGGTCGGAGCTCGGTATCCAGGGTGAGGCTCTCACGCGGTTCATCGACGGGGCAAGGGCCCTCACCGACGACTTCGCCCCGGTCGACCAGATGCTGGGTAGACCCTGACCTTCACATCCGGACGTGGGTCTGACACAATCGGAAGGGTGAGACGATTTGCACCGGCACTCGTGTTCGTCGTCGTCGCCTGCTCGCCGTCCGCAGCGCCCGAAGCCATCACCGGTCTCACCGCGGGATTGTCCGGCGGCAGCGAGGAAATCGCCGTTTCCTGGGACGCCTCGGTGGCCTCGGACCTCGACCACTACAACGTCTACTTCTCTTTGGATCCGGGAGAGAGCAAAGAACTGTTGACCGACGTCCCGGGCACAGACACGGCATACATCGACCATCCTCGAGACCTGGTCGAAGGCTTCAATTGCTACGAGGTCACGGCGGTCGACTCAGACGGCAACGAGAGTGAGCCCTCGGACGAGGCCTGCTTCACGGCAACCTGACTCAGATCGCCTGGGTCAAGCCACCGTCGACGACGAAGATCTCCCCGGTGACGTATGCGTTGGTGACCAGTGCCATCACGGCTGCCGCCACGTCGTCGGGTGTCCCGGACCGGCCCATCGGTGCCTTGTCGGCAACGAACTCGTGTACCGCGCCCCAATCTGAGGTCCACGGAGTCGCTACGAGCCCCGGCGCGACGGCATTCACCCGCACCGGCCCCGACGACTTGGCCAGCAGGATCGTGAGGTGGTTGAGGGCGGCCTTGGCCATCGAGTAGGCGATCGAGCTGCCCACTGGCCGGATGCCGGCGACCGAAGTGATCATGGTGATGCTGCCGTCCGGTGAGCCCTTCAGGTACGGCATGGCCGCCTTGGTAACCCACCAGGTGCCGAACACGTTCACGTCGAAGATCTTGTGGAGGATCTCGTCGGTCAATCCTTCGAGATCGGCGTGATCGACCCGGGTGGTCCATCCGGCGTTGTTCACCAGGATGTCGAGACGGCCGAACCTGTTCACCGTCTGGTCGACCAACCCCTGGCACTGGTGGGGGTTGGAGACATCGGCCTGGACGTAGACGCAGTCCGTGGGGAGGGCCGCGGCGACCTTCTGGCCCTCCGTCACCGAGGTCGAAGAGTTGACGACGACGTTGGCTCCGGCGAGAGAGAGGGTTCTGGCCACAGCCTCCCCGATCCCGCTCGACGAGCCGGTGACCAGGGCAACCGCTCCCTGGAGATCGTCCATCAATCCTTGCGGAGTATCCAGAACTCGTGGAACGACGAGCAGCGCCCGTCGTCTCCGAATTCGAGGAGGTAGGCGTTGTGATAGGTGCGCTCGGGGTGGATGTCCGACGGGTCGTATCGGCTCCAGCCGACAGCCACAGCCCGATTCCCCTCCACGACGTAGGGCTCGTAGTGAGCTTCCCAGGAAGACGGGTCCTCTTCATGCCTGAGCCATGCAGCCACAATCGCATCTCGTCCCCGGACGGTGACGTCCTCGTCCTCCCACGGCCGGTAGCTGTACACGGCGTCTGCGGTGAAGAGATTGGCGATGGTGTCGGCGTCGTTCGATGCCCAGGCCGCGATGTAGCCGTCGAGCCACCCTCGGACTTCGTCGTGTGTCATGACCGGGAACCTACGCAATCAGTGGGCGCGGGCGCGATCGAGGTATTGGAGGATCTCGTGGGCGGCGAGCTCGATGTCCTTGTGGAACCACTCGGCCGCCCGGTAGATGCAGCTGATGATCCCCATGCGATGGAGACGGCGAAAGTCTCCGAAGACGAAGGCAAAACGCCCTTTGGTCTCGGGAGTTGCGCCCTCGGTCAGCCCCAAATGCCACTCGGCGTACTCGTCCCAACCGTGTGAGGCGAGAAACGCGTCCTCTGCGCTCGCGTCGGGCTGGACATCGGACCAGCGGCTGCGCAGAACGTACTGCCGGGTGTCGATCAGCTCGTGCGCCCTGCCGACGGCAGCCTCGTTGACCAGGTACTTTGGCATCTGTCCTCCTCTCCCGAGCCTACCTACCCGGCGATCGTCGGACCGTGGGCGGACTATCTTCGAGCAGGTCATGCCGGAATGCTGCAACCCGTCCGGGTATCGCCAATTCTTCAACCAGAAGCAAGCGCGGCGGAGCCTGCGGCGATACGACAAGAAGGGTATCGACAAGATGGCCCGGGCGATGGTCGACTATCTCGTCTCGCGTGGGATGGAAGGCAAGTCGGTGCTCGAGGCCGGCGGCGGGATCGGAGCCATTCAGATCGAGCTGCTCAAGGCCGGTGCTTCGTCCACGACCAACGTCGAGCTCTCCGGCGGCTATGAGAACATCGCGGTCGACCTGCTCGACCGGGAAGGCCTCTACGACAGAGTGGAGAGACGGGTTGGCGACTTCACCGAGGTGAGCAGGGATCTCGAGGCCGACGACGTGGTGCTGAACAGGGTGATCTGCTGTTATCCCTTCATGGACCGGTTGATGGGCGCGGCGCTCTCGTCGAGCAGGAGATTCGTGGCGGCGACGTTCCCGCGAGATCACCTCGGGACGAAGATCGCCGTGACGACCGGGAATGCCTTCTGCCGTCTCCGCGGTGTCGACTTTCGCTCATACATCCATCCGCCCGAAGCCATCAGGGAGTCGGCGACCGCTTCAGGATTCGACGTCGCGTTCCACGACCGTGACTTCGTGTGGAACGCGGTGGTGTTCGAGAGAGTGACTGGAGAGGCCGGGAAATAACGAAGTGCCGACAGACCCGAGGGCCCATCGGCACTTCTGAACCGGAATATACATTCGGTTTTCCGGGACGTAAACAGAACGCGAAAAAAACCGTTGTTCGCGCGAGCAGCCGTGCCCGGCCCGGGAGCGGGAGGCTTGGTAGCTTCGCCTCTCCGCACTGAGGAGGAGACATGTCCGAGGGCACGAGAGGCGTCAAGCTCGAGGCTGCCGCGGTCGGGTTCCCCACCGCCCTGGCCACCGCGGTCGGCTTGATCATCGCCGGATCGGTCCTGCTCACGGCACAGACCGGATTCGGTGCCGGGGGATGGGTATTCGCCTGGGCGATCCTCATCGCCTACGTG
>Ga0299913_10000924_pt1 | contig 20344 bp, 16 predicted proteins | sample RVTome_9_FD_201360 | JGI IMG/M metagenome (GOLD analysis project Ga0299913, IMG submission 201360) | Soil microbial communities from uranium-contaminated site in the Upper Colorado River Basin, Wyoming, United States - RVT155D38 (version 2) ... | reverse complement strand
GCCAGGCCTCGGGGTGGCGCCCCGCGTGAGCTTAGTCGATCGGGTCTGGTCCCTTATCTGAACCCTTATCGAATCCTGTCTCATGCGTCTCATGTGTCTCATGCGTGTACTGCGTGAACGCCGATGAGACGCATGAGACATTTCGCCAGGAATTCGGTATGCGGTACCAGCCCTTCGCACCGGTCCGATCTGACTTCAGATCGGGCCTCTTCGTACCCCGAACCCTTGGCCTAGAACCCTCAATAGGAACCCTTTCACGGGAACCCCGATCGGCGTCATTCGCTCGTGCGTCCGGCAATCATCGCGAACCGTCAGGCACGCGGCCGGGGTACCCGCTCGGCAGCCGCCGGCACTGTGAGTCCGAGCCGGATGCCGGCCAGGGCAATCTCCACACGGCTATCGACACCCAACTTGTCCTTGATGTGCGCGACATGAACGCTCGCGGTCTTCTTGCTGATGAACAGCTCGTCCGCGATCTCACCGTCGGAACGGCCATCTGCCACGAGGGCAAGGACCTGGCGCTCACGGGCGCTCAGGAGGAGATCCCCGGTTCGTGTGACCGCCGCCGCCCGAGCGCCGAGGTCGACGCCCTCGATGACCTTCCCGGCGAGCTCGAGGATCGCCACCAGGCTCGCGTTCTGCCCGGCATCCCAGGCCGACTCGAAGGTGGATCGTTCCAGGAGCTTCCGAGCTTGCTCGATGAGCGCCATGCGCGTTGCGACTCGGTCGGGATCCCAGTCCATCTCGGTGTCCCGCCTGGTCAGGTCGGCGGCGGCGAGACAGGGTACCGCTTCTTCGACGCACCCAACGCCGACGAGCCACTCTGCCATCACGTCCAGCACCCTCACCTGGTACCACCAATTCAGCTTTTCGGCGGACAGGGCTGCCTCGGCAATTCGAGGACGCGAGGTATCCATCTCGGACGACGCCACGCCAGCTGAGGCGAGGCTGCACAGTGCCATCACGACCTGCTCTCGATCGCCGACCCGGCGAGCGACTGCGAGATTCTCCTCGAAGCACGCTCGCGCCAGATCGATATCGCCCTCCGTCAACGCCAGGCGGCCCAGGTGGCCGAGCGTCTTGGCCACGCCCCAGGCATCGTCTGCGCTCCGCGCCATCGCAAGCGCCTCCTCGAACGGCTCGCGCCCGAGGCCCGGCGCGCGACGTCGATAGGCGAGGATACCGATTGGCACCATCAATTCCACCAGTCGTTGCCCACCGGCGCCGATCCGTCGTGCAAGCTCCAGCCCTCGGTGCAGCGACCGGTCGGCCGCGTCCAGCTCTCCACGGTAGATTCGGACCTCGCCCAGCATTGCGAGCGTGTCGCTCATGCCCGCCTCATTACCCGCGCGCTCGTACTCGACCACCGCTTCCTCCAGGGCGCCGACCATCCGGTCCGCGGCGACGGCGTGCGTCTGGGCCAGGCGCTTGAGTGCTCTTCCCCGCAGCTCAGCCGGCGCCGAACCGCCGAGCGCCAAGCCGGTCTCCAGCCAGCGCCGGTTCTCAGACAGGCTCAGGTCTCCGCTGGCCAGCCAGAACCGGCGCTCCAGCGCTGCGGCCAGACGCAGCAACCGCACGCCGTCCAAGCGGCTCAACGCATGAGAGAGGCCAGCGCGGATGTTGTCCCGTTCCGCGACGACGCGAGCGATCCAGCCCGCCTGGTCTTCTCCGCGCTCGTTTGCCTGCTCGGCCTCTGCAAACGCCATGAAGTGCGTCAGATGACGATCTCGCAGCGCATCCAGGTCTGAGGCGGAGAGCTGACCGATCGCGAACTCGCGTATCGGCTCGAGCATCCTGAAGCGCGGCTGACCGCCCGTCTCGCTATCCACCTGGACGAGGCTGTGGTCGACCAGTCGACTGAGAGCCGGCAGGCTGTCGTCGCCCGTCCCTTGGCCGGCCTCGGCGAGCACGTCGCTCGCGGCGGCCGGGCCGAAGCCGCCGATGAAGATGCCCAACCTGGCGAACGCGCGCCGCTCGGACGCCTCCAGCAGGTCATGGCTCCAGGCGATGGTGGCCGCCACGGTACGCTGGCGATCAGGGGCGTCTACGGGTCCCTCGGCTAGTGCCGGCAGCCGATTCTCCAAGCGCTCCAGCAGCGCGACGGGCGTCAGGATCTTCGCCTGCGCGGCGCCGAGCTCGATCGCGAGGGGTAGGCCATCCAGCCGGCGGCAGATCTCGGCAATCGTCTCGAGCTCAGCATCGCTGGGGTCCGGGTCAGGCTGGACGGCACGTCGGCGCTCGAGGAAGAGCGCCACCGACTCGACCTGGCGAAGGCTGTGAGCGGGCAGCCCGGGAGTCGGCTGCTCGAGTGGCCCGACCGCGTACTCCTGCTCGCCAGCGAGATGCAGCGGAATGCGGCTGGTGACGACAACCCGGAGGGTCTGATTCGGGGCCAGCAGGGCACTCACCGCATCGCTGGCCGGCAGAAGGTGCTCGAAGTTGTCCAGGACGAGCAGCGTCTCGGACTCGCCGAACCGATGGCTCAGGGCCTCGACGACGGAGCCCCCGTCCAGGTCGCCGATGCCCAGCGCAGCCCCGATGGTGGGAAGGACCTGATCTGGATCGCGGATGGCTGCCAGCTCCACAACGAAGAGCCCGCCCGTGAAGCGCCTGGCTGACCGCCGGGCGGCCTCGAGAGCGAGCCGCGTCTTGCCGATGCCCCCGGGACCGGTCAGAGTCAGCAGCCGCGACTCGGCAAGCAGGCTCCGGATGCGGTCGACCTCTCGCTCGCGACCCACGAAGCTCGTCGCGGCCATCGGTATGTCGCCTGCGGCCGGTGGCGGTGCGCTCGTCATGACTCACCTCCCGAGACCAAGTCTACGCACTCGGGTCGAGAAATAAGGCGCCGCCCGATGTGCCGGCATGCTCCTTACCGTCACGCTGGCGTTCCGCCTTAAGAACATGAGGAGCAGTACATGACCGCTACCATCGACCCGAAGCTCGCCGCCTTGGATAGGGACAAGGTTCACGCCCTGATCGACAGGGCCCTCGCTGACCTGGGGGCCACGGTCACCACCGCCATGATCTCGATAGGGGACCGTGTCGGCTTGTTCAAGGGCCTCGCCGATGGTGGCCCGGCGACGCCTGCCGAGCTCGCCGAACGGACCGGGACCGCCGAGCGCTACGTACGCGAGTGGCTGCCGGCTGTTGCCGCCGGTGGCTACGCCGAGTACGACCCCGAGAGCGGTCGCTTCTCACTCAGCCCCGAGCAGGAGGCGGCGCTGGCAAACGAATCGGCTCCGTTCCGCATGGCGGGCGGCTTCGAGTCGGTCCTGGCCGCCATCCGCGCCGAGCCGATGATTGCCGAACGGTTCCGGACCGGTAACGGACTTGCGTGGGCGGATCACGATCGTCGCCTGTTCGAAGGAACCGAGCGCTTCTTCGGCGGCCTCTACTCCTCCTTCCTGGTCGAGACCTGGATCGTCGCCCTCGACGGCGTCCAGGCGAAGCTCGAGCGTGGCGCTCGCGTGGCGGATGTTGGTTGCGGCCACGGGGCATCGACCATTCTCATGGCGCAGGCGTTCCCCGCCTCGACCTTTGCCGGGTTCGACAGTCACACAGCATCGATCGATCGAGCAACCGAGGCAGCTGCCGAGGCCGGGGTCAGCGATCGGGTCAGCTTCGAGGTCGCGGGCGCGGATGCCTTCGCCGGAGACGGGTACGACCTCATCACGCACCTCGACTGCCTGCACGACATGGGCGACCCACTGGCCGCGGCGCGCCAGACGAGGGCCGCGCTCGCGCAAGATGGCACCTGGATGATCGTCGAGCCGAGGGCCGGCGACCGCATCGAGGAGAACCTCAACCCGATCGGTCGCCTCTCGTATGGCATGTCGACGCTCATCTGTACGCCGCACGCCCTGTCAGAGACGGGGGAGTCCGCCCTGGGCGGGCAGGCAGGCGAGGCTCGCATTCGATCGCTGGCCGAAGCCGCTGGGTTCCGCCGGTTCCAGCGTGCGAGCGAGTCGCCCTTCAACTTCGTGTACGAGGCGCGGCCCTGAGTCGCCGACCACGCGCCGCGTCGAGCAACCGACACCGGATTCACCGCGTGGCGGCCTGGCTCCACCAGGATCGTCGCGGTACCATCCGCACGTGGGTTTCCCGATCGGTCGCGGCTGGCCAACGTGGCAGCGCGACTACCGGTACGGGACGTTGGTGATCATGCCGCCGCCGAACCTCGCCTCCGTCCTGGATCCGATCCGTGAGCGCCTCGACCCGGTCTCGGCGGCCACGATCGGCGCGCACATCACCCTGACACCGCCGTTTGCGGCTGCCCCGAGTGATGCTGATGTCGAACGAGTCCGAACGGCTTGTCGGGGTGTTGCCTCGATGCGGCTGCGACTCGAGCGGCCGACGCATTTCAGCGGATCGTCAGTTCTCTACCTCCCGGTACTGCCCACCGAGGCGTTCTTGAATCTGCGCGAGGTCCTGCTCGCGACAGGCCTGCTTCGGCTCGACCTGCCGCACACAACCGACTTCGTCCCACATCTGACACTGTCCGAATTCGGAGCAGCGCCGGAAGTCGACGGACGGGACATGCCGCCGCTGGAAGCGATGGCCTTCCTCGCTGATGCGGTCGCCTGGGTGGTACCCGACGAGGCGCTTCACTTCGCCGTTCGACGGACCTTCATGCTCGGGGCTTCAGGCCGACTCCCGCCAGCTCGCTCCGTGCCAACCGCGACGAGTCGGGGCCGTCCGCGAAGACGTTGAGGGCGGTGTCGAAGATGACAACGACCACCGCTCCGCGACAACAGGCGCCCCGCGCCATCGCGCTGGCCCTCGAGGGCACGCGGCACTACGCAGGCGCCGTGCGTTCGATGCTGCTCCTCGTCGTCGGCCTGGGGGTCCTCGTGGCCATCTCTATCACGATCGGGTCTATCGACCCTGCAAGCGGACCGGGACCGCACGCGCCAGGAGCGCCAGACATCGCCCGCGCGCTGACGTGAACCCCATGCGCGGCTCGGCCGCGCGAGAGGTTGCCGGGGGAGGCCTTCGCAGCGGCACGCTCAACGGGGTGGACAAGCCGCCAGCGGCTGGTGCCACGCCTCGAGTGCCTACGCTGACAGGCTGGCTCAAGTCGAGGTCACGCCGGCTCGAGACCTAAGAGTCCTCATTGGAGCCCTTATGAGACACCTGAGACACCTGAGACGCATGAGACAGGATCCACGTTTGACCGGGAATCGGGTATGCGGTACCAGCACACATCTCGAAGCCCCGATTCACGCATGCACGAGTTCGGGCTTCTCCGTGGGTCGCGCAACTCCGCTGAGCGTCCCGTCGAGCCGGCGAACGCCTTGGCGTCAACGGCCGACCCTCAGAGGCAGCCTCCGACGCCCTCCTCGTTTGGGTCAGCGAGAATCAGCTGCCATTCGGAGCCGTCTGGCCCAGTAACGATCGGCCCCTCCGGTCCTGACCTGATCTGGACGACGGGGAAGTCCGAGCCCCATCCGTCGGGCGAATTCGCCTGATCCTCGACATCGAACCGCCACACCTGACCGTCGTACTCGATGCGCGGATCGTCAAGGCCGCAATGCGTGAAGATCTGGATCAGCCCGGACGGCAACGGGGTCGGCGTCGGTGTCGGAGGGGGAGGGCTGGACTGGTCCTCGGGATGCACGGTGTACTCGATGAAGCCGCCGTCTTCCACGTAGATCGCGCAGACGAGGCGGCCGTAGTGGATCCCCTCGTGGAACTTGTCGCGGGTGATGTAGATGTCGGCCGGGTGCGTGCTCATCGGGTCGCCTGGCGCCTCCTGGACGCCGAGCTCAGCCGTGGTTGACCGGCCGGCGTATTCGAGTGCCACGTCGGGGCCGAAGCAGCGCCCGTCCCCAACGGCGAACGAACCCGATGGGCTGACACTCTGGCTGCTGGGTGGCGCACCGCCGGCAAGCCGGCATCCGCTCAGCCCGAGAAGTGCGGCAAGCAGCATGACGCGCGAGAGCACGTGATCAGGCATTCGTGGGCCGGGCGGCAACGCGTGTCATCGCGAAGAGTTCCACGGAGTCTTCGACCCCGCGCAGTTCCACCCGGCCGAGGCTCTCGCTTGCGATGTCGTTCGGCAAGTCGAGCGCTGAGATGACTGCGGCGGACGCGAGAAACTGGCGTTGAAGCTCCTTGCCTGCCTGTTGGATGCGCGACGCAGCATTCAGTGTGTCACCGAGAAACGCGATCTCGTGCTTGATCGTCCCGATTTCGCCGGTGACGACCGGGCCCAGGTGGAGACCGGCCCAGAAGCTGGGCACCACGCCGAAGTCGGCTTCGTACGCCGGGCCTGCTGCCTTCAAGGTGTCGGAGATCTCAAACACCGCTCTGACACAGCCCGCGCTTCGGAGACCCTCCTCGGCGGTCCATGTGAGGATCACCTCGTCACCGACGTATCGGTGTACCTCTCCGCGGTAGCGCACGACGCTCGCGGAGACGTCGCCGATGAACCGGCTGAGGAAGGCGTGATAGCGCAGGTTGCCGAGTCGTGTGGCGATCTGAGTGGATCCGCGCAGGTCGATGAGAAGAAAGGCGCGGACTTCCTCCCGGGGCCGGTGGTAGCGGCCGAGGATGACGCCGACGAGCACCCCGCGGCCCAGGAGCCCGTTGACCTGAGCCACGAAGTTGAAAAGCAGCGCGGCGACGAAGCTCGCCGCGACGGAGATGACGAATTGCTGGTCCACCAGATCCGAAAGCGACAGACCAGCGACGGTGAGGAGCGGCAGGCTGACCCCGACGACGATGACAACGAGCCACACGAGACTCCGTGTAACGAGCACCACGAGAAACGGAGACTCACGCCAGCCGCTGGGGATGAGCCCGACCGCCCAGCTCACGTTGAAGGTCACCATTCCTGCGGTGATCAACAGACCGATCACGGCGCCCGCCGTGGACGCTTCCGCACCTCCGATGAGCCACCCGAGCCCGAACCCGATCAGCGTCCCCAGCGGAACCGTGACAGCGAGAACCCGCGCCAGGATGCGCCACTTCTCGGCTTCGGTCACGTGCTTCGATACCTCGTCTGGAAGAGCCAAGTCTAAGAGCACGCACGATCGCTCGGCTGGGCGACTGCCGAGCAACCTGTTGAACATTTCGGCGATTCGCGACGGAAGTGTCGGGGATCCCGGGATGCCAGAAGGGCGTCGGGGGGCCACCGTGGGACCCGTGAGCGAACCGATGACCCGCCCGCAAGCGGTGTTCGTGGCGGAGTGCTACGCACCCGCATCGGGCGTTGACCCCTCGGCCGCGGGGTTGGTTCGCGTGGGCGCCGCGTGCGCGGAGCTGCGCGCGGCGGGCGCTGAGGTCGTCTACCTGGGGGCCCTCATCGTGCCCGATGACGAGCTCGCATTCCACGTCTTCGTTGCGCCGGACGCTGGCGACGTGCAGCGGGCGAGCCGTCGTGCGGGCCTCACGGTGGAGCGGGTCGTGCGATCGGTGGCCGTCTGCTTTGGGCAGGCGCCGGCGACCAGCCGGAAATCACTAGCCGTTGGCGAACAGGTCGAGCGACCCATCGCTCACGCGCCGGGCGAGATCGGTCCGTGAGCGGATGCCCAACTTCGAGTAGATCCGCGTCAGGTGCGCCTCCACGGTGGCGGTCGTCGTGAACTGCTGTGCGGCGATCTCCCGGTTGGTCAGCCCCTGCGCGACGAGGGCCGCCACTTGCGTCTCCGCGGCCGTGAGGGTGTCGTCGTGGCGTTGCCTCGGGCGCGCGCGGCGCAACTCGTCCCGCGCACGGCGGGCGGACGGAGCGGCCCTAAGCGCGTCGAAGATGGCAACTGCTTGATCGAGGAGGGCGCCGGCATCCCGCCGCCGGCCCAATCGGCGCAGCAGGCTTCCGCGAGCGAGGAGCGTCTGGGCCAGCTCCCACGTGGCGTCGAGCGCGCTGAACCCGGCCTCTGCCTCGGCCAACCGCGCTTGCGCCTCGTCCAGCCGTCGCGCTGCATGCGCCACCAGTCCCAGGGAGAGGGACGCTGCCGCATCGCTCCACGGCGCGAGTTGGTTCCGACGCGCCGCGAGCGCCTGACCGAGGGATTCCGCCTCATCCAGCCGCCCGGCCTCGACGAGGATGGCCACGATCTCCGGAATGGCCACGGCGAATTCGGTCGATCGCGAACCTGCCAGTGCGTCCCCGCTGACAAGCCGAAAGACCCTCTCCGCCGCATCACCGATGCGTCCGCCGGCGTGATCCAGCAGCCCAACGGCGAAGTCGGCCGCGGCCGACATGAGCGGATCGGTCGACGCCGCCGGCGAGGCTCGTATCTCCGCCGCGTCCTCCAGGGCACGGGGGTCGCCACGGCGAGCCCGTAGGATCGCGCGCAGGACCAGGGTCCTGGCTCGCCAGTAGTCCACGGCGTCGATGAGCGCGTCCTCCAGAAGGCGCTCAGCGTCATCCCAGCGTCCGCGGCGGATGGCAATGTCCGCTCCGAACTCGTTCAGGCGCATCAGGATTCCCTCGTCCCCCTGTGCCTCGGCGTCTCGCCGTCCCTGCGCGAGCAGGCTCTCGGCCGTGGCGAAGTCACCCCGCCACGCGCGCTCTATCGCAAAGGCCACGTGGGGCCTGGGATCACCTGGTGCGGCCGGGGCCTGGTCGGTGATCGCCAGCGCACGCCGAAAGTGGTCGGCGGCGCCGGGCTGGTCACTGAGCGAGAGGACGAGCCCGGCGGTCGTAAGGGCCGACGCAAGGGTCCGCGCATCGCCCAGCGCCTCGGCCTGGCCGACGGCGGCGAGCGCCTCGCGGACTGCGGGTTGCACGTCGCCCAGCCATGCCCCGCGCTGCCAGGCCAGCCGAGAGAGCGTGCGAGCGGCCAGGACGGGATCATCGTGCGGCTCCGCCACCGCGGCCTCCAGGCTCGCGACGGCCACCCGCGGGTCGAGCGTGGTGAGGGCCCGCAAGGTGAGCGCACGGCAACGAACGGCACCGCCCACCTCGCCTGCCAGCAGCTGGTCAACGAGCGCGCGAGCCGCTGCCTCGTCACCGGCCATGAAGAGGTAATCGGCCTGGTCGATCGTCCGGCGGCTGCGGTTGGTGTGATCGTCCGGCGGCGTCAGGCGGCGTGCCTGGGCCACCAGGTCGGCAGCTGTCTCCGGCGCGCCACGCCCTCTCGCCGACCGAGCGGCCTCATCAAGCGTCAGCGCCACGCCGGGATCCGGGCCGGGTGCCGCCAGCGCCAGGTGCCGCGCCCGCTGCTCGATCGTCTCGGCCGATGCGGCGGCATGCCGGTGCAGCTCTCGGCGACGTGCCGGCGGGATCCGCTCATACGCTCCGGCGGCGAGGAGCGGGTGCGCGAACCGGACCTCGCCCTCGCGCTCGACCAGGACACCATCGGTGACGGCGGCGTCGAGAGCGGTCGGATCTGGGAACGCGCTCACCGGCAGCGGCCCAAGCACCGCAAGCAGCTCGACCGCCGGCTCACCTCCACGCGCCGTTTCCAGGCGTCGCCGCACCAGATCGCCCAGCGCCGCCGGCAACGCGTCGCTGTCCGGAGCGGCTCGAGCGATCTCGAGGGCGAAGAATGGGTTTCCGGCCGCACGCTCGTGGATGCTCCGCAGGCGACGGTGTGGGATCGCACGGACAATGCGTTCGCGGACGAGATGCCCGGTGGCGCCCAGGCTCAGTCCTGACAGCTGGATCTCGACGCTACGGTCACCCAGTGCTGAAGCAATCTGCAACGGATCCTTGTGGCCGTCGCGGAGACAGATCGCGAAGCCAATCGGCGCATCGTCGACGCGGCGCGCCGCGAACGCGATGGCTCGCGCGGAAGGCGGGTCGAGCCACTGAACGTCGTCCACGGCAACCACCACGGTGGAGGTGGACGCGAGGACGCGGAGCGCGGAAAGGGTCGCAAGCCCGACCAGGACGGGGTTGCCGGGCTCCGGATCTGCCGCCAACGAGAGCGCCGCCGAAAGCGCGTTAGCCCGTGGTTCGAAGAGCGCTGGCATGACCTCGTCCGCGATCCCTTGCAGCAGGTCGCCGAGCGCGGCGTAGCCGAGGGCCAGCTCTGCCTCGACGGGCCGCGCGGTGAGAACGCGAGCTCCACGTTCGCTCGCCATCTCGATGGCCGTCGACCACACGCTCGTCTTGCCGATTCCCGGCTCGCCCCGAATGACGAGGCCGGCCGGCCCAGCAGCGAGCAGATCGAGGTAGTGCCTGACGACCTCCAGCTCCGCGTCGCGTCCTACCAGCTCGGCGCCTTCGATGTGCGCTCCCATGCGCTGACGATACCCCCCGAGTTGTAGGGGTTTCCGCGACGCAGCGGAGTGCCGCGCCGCGGCAGCCTGAGCCCCAACACTGTTGGTCACCGGAGGTCACTCGATGAAATCGGCTATCAGGCTCCCGCTGAGACTGGTTGTACTCACGGCCATGCTCCTCACCCTTGCCGCCCCGGTCGCCGCCGGCGACCAGGTGACGTTCAAGGGCCGACTGGAGGGGACGGTCACCGTCACCCCGCTCGACCCCCCGCTCGCATCGGTGCTGATCGAGGCGACGGGCAACGGGTCCCAGCTGGGCCGCTTCACGCTGGAGATCCCGCATCTCGTCAACCAGGCGCTTCGGACGGGCATCGGGACGTACGTGTTCACGGCGGCGAACGGGGACACCCTGACGGCGGATTTCGCCGGACAGGCAACCATCGTGTCTCCCGGCGTGATCGCGACCCACGAAATGGCGGTCATCACCGGAGGCACCGGCCGGTTTGCCGGTGCGACCGGGACGTTCATCGCGGACCGAACGTTCTTCATGGCCACCGGCATGACCGTCGGTTCCTTCGAAGGGACAGTCTCCTCGCCGGGACGGGGGTGACGGCACGTCTCGAGTCAGGCCGCGAGGGCCAGCTGTTCCAACAGCCGGCCCTCAGAGCGCCGCGCATGCTCAGCCGATGGCCGAGCTGCATCGTCCTCGTCAGCGTCCCTTGACCGCGAGATCGCTCGCTACCGCTCCGGTGCGATGAGAGCCAGATCGCGAGCGCGACCTCGGCGACACCGCCGAAGAGGACGACCGCGAGGGTGGCCCAGGTCGGGACCCCCGGCGCCCGTGCCATCGAGCGTGCTGAGCGCATAGAGGGGAGATAGAGCCGGCGTCGACTCCGGCTCGACCGCGCTCGCGCATGGTGCCCCTGCCACCGCGCCGCAGACGCGCCAGCGGGAGGCCAGATCAAGGAGCACGATCGTGGCAACGCAGATCACCGCAACCACCCCTCGGACCCGGCCCGCACCCCGTCTCGGCGTCCTCGAGCTCGCCCTCCTCGCCGTCATTGCCGCAGCGGTCATCGGCGTCGTCGTCTGGAGCCAGGCGGGTTCCGTCCGTGACGTCACCGTCGACAGCCAGGCGTACGGCGCCGGCTACCCGCTCCACGGCGGTCTCGCCGGACCGAACCGCTCCCTGTCGGCCGTCGACGCGGGCGGACACTACGGGCCTGGATACCCTCTCAATGGCGGCCTTGCGGGCCCGAGCCGCTCCCTGCCGGCCGTCGACGCGGGCGGACACTACGGCGTCGGCTACCCGCTCCATGGCGGTCTTGCCGGACCGAGCCGCGCCGACATAGGGGAGTGAGCGCCTGGCAGGTCTCCGAAGGGCCACCGTGCGGCGGCCGCGATGCGGCCGCCGCGACCGCGCCGGATCCGGCCACACGGCTCACATGCCTTGACCCATCCTGAGGCCCCCGCCATCGTGGGTCGGACTGGAGGAAACCTTGCAGTTCAGGATCCTTGGCTCGCTCTCTGTCGTCCGCAACGGCAGGGTCGCTGCGCTCGGCCCACCGAAGCAGCGCGCGCTCCTCGCCATCCTGCTGACCCGCATCGGCGAGATCGTGCCAGTCGAGCGGCTCGTCGAGCTGCTGTGGGGCACGGCCGCGCCGCGGACCGCAGATCACTCGATTCAGATCTACGTATCAGACCTTCGTCGCGCGTTCGAGCCGCTGGGCGGATCGGACCTGCTCGTGACGCGGCAGCCCGGGTATGTCCTCGAGGTGGATCCGGACTCGGTCGACGCGTGGCGATTCGAACGATTGGTGAAGGAAGGGACACGGCTCCTCGAGGATGGCGACCAGGAGGCGGGTCGCTCCACGATTCGCGAGGCGCTGGGACTGTGGAACGGCACGCCACTGGCGGACTTTCCCTACGAGGAGTTCGCCCAGCCCGTCGCCCGGCGGCTGACCGAGGAACGCCTGACGGCCGTGGAGGGGTATGCGGCGGCGAGTCTCGGAGCTGGACGGATCACGGAAGCGCTGGACCTGCTGACGGCTGCCGTGCAGGACGATCCCCTCAGGGAGCGAGCACGGGAGCTGCTTATGCTTGCCCTCTACCGATCGGGCCGCCATGCGGAGGCCCTGCGCTCGTACCATGCCCTGCGGACACAGCTGACGGACGAGTTCGGCGTGGATCCCTCGCCGAGCATCAGGGCGTTGTACGACCGGATCCTTGCGCACGACTCGTCGCTGGAGAAGGGCTCGCTTGCCGCAACCAACGTCCGCGTGACATTGGCATGCGAGGGCGCTGGAGTCGGGGGAGACCGCCTCGGGGTGGAGCGGGGCTTTGACCGGGCGGTCAGCGACTTCTCGCTGGTGGCCAGGAAAGAGAACGTCGAACTGTCGGCGTCGTACGCAGACTGGTCGGTCATCCTCCGAGAGCTGTCCGACCAGGCGCCGGCACTCATCGTCTTCCTCAACTTCCTCACGATCGATGCCATTGCCCACGAGCACCGTGGCACGCACTACCTGGTCTTCGATCACGTCGGCGCCGAGCCGAACGTGTCCTATGTCCACTTCCACGAGCGCGAGGCGGCGTTCCTGGCGGGCGTGGCCGCGGCGCTCACGTCACAGACCGGGATCGTCGGATTCATCGGCGGCTGGGACGCCATTCCGATCTGGGGATTCCTGGCCGGGTACGAGGCTGGGGCCCGCGCCACCAACGCGGGGGTTCGACTGCTCACCGCCTACGCCGACGAGTGGCCCATGGCTGATGGATTCGTCGACCTGGATCGGAACGAGGCGCTCGCACGCCAGATGTTCGCGGACGGTGCCGACGTCATCCTCGCGGCATCGGGGCCGGCGGGAATGGGGGTGGTCAGCGCGGCGGCCGCCCTATCGGGCTCGATGGGCCGCCAGCTCTGGGTCATCGGTGTCGACACCGATTGGTACGAGGATCTGAGCCGTAACCTCGGAATCATCAGCCCACGCGCCTGGCGTTCGCACGTCCTGACTTCGGTGCGCAAGCGCTTCGACCTGGCAGTGTATGAAGCCTTGCAGTCCGTGGCCGCGGGCGGCAGGCCCCCGCCCGTCAAGGCCTACGACCTGCGATCGGGCTTCGTGGACGTCTCGTACGAGGGCGGCTTTCTCGACGACGTTCGGCCGCTCATCGAGGACCAGCGCCGGCGGATCGTCGGCGGGCAGGTGCGTATCCCGTGCCTCCCGTCGGATCATGCCGAGGTGGCCCGGTCCTACCTCGAACAGACCGGGGTCACGCTGGACGACTGGCTCGGCCAGGGGTGCCCGCCGTGGCGGACATCGGCGGGTGCCGTGTTCGTGCACGATCAACCCAGCCGTACGAACCCATGATGCGAGCCGAAGAGGCCGTGGCCGCCGGCGAAGACCCGCGGCCACGTCTTCGGGTTCCGCGGGTCGCGCTCGGCACGCGCGCTCCGGCTCAGATGCCGGGCTTGAAAACCATCAGACCCACCACGGTCATCAGCATGGCCAGCAGGACGGCACCGAGGCGGTTTGGGCACCTTCCGGCCCGCGTCGGAAGTGAGGAATGGCACGTCGAATAGCGCAGCGGGAGGACTCCATGCGGATCGGTCTCTACATCCGGCTCCTAGGGCGACCGGGGACGCAGCCGCCTGCCCCCACGTGGCAGTCCGTGCGTGACGAGGCCCTCGCCGCGCAGGCGGCCGGCTTCGACATCGTCGTCCTCGAGGACGCGCTGCTCTACCCCGACGAGGCAGGGAGCCTGGGCGTCTGGGAGACCGTCTCGATGGCGGCGGCCGTCGCAGCTTCGACGTCCACGATCGGCATCGGCCATGCCGTGATCAACAATCCCTACCGCCACCCGGCCCTCGTGGCCCGGATCGCGGCCACGCTCGACGAGATCTCCGGTGGGCGCTATACGCTCGGCATCGGTCTCGGCAACACGCCCGACGACTATCCGCTCTTCGGGATCGATGCCGAACGGCGCTACTCGCGATTTGCCGAGGCGATTCAGATCATTCACGACCTCCTTCGGAATGACCGGACATCTTTCGCGGGTGAGTTCTACCGTGCGCCCGGCGCCGAGCTCGTGCTGCGAGGTCCACGATCGGGGGGCCTGCCGATCGTCATTGCCGGCGCAAAGCCGAAGATGCTCCGCCTGGTCGCGCGATTCGCCGATGAGTGGAACTGGTGGGTGGCGGCGAACGACAGTGCCCCAGTGCTTCGCGGGCTGCTCGATGAGCTGTCGGCCGCCTGCGAAGAGACTGGCCGAGACCCAGCCACCATCCGGCGCTCGGTTGACGTGTTCTCGGTTGCGACGCCAGGCACGCCCGAACCGTCACCCGGCGTGCTTCAGGTCCGCGGTTCCCCGGATCAGGTCGCCGAGGAGCTGCTCGGCTTCGGGGTGCTCGGCTTCGACGAAGTCCGATGCAATCTCCAGGCGCCGGCCGACATGCCGAGAACCGATGCGATCCGCTGGATGGGGGAGGTCGTTGCGCTGGCCCATGGCGCCTAGGGCCGGTCGCGCCATGGCGGAATGCAATCGTGTGGAATGACCGTCACTCACTGGTTGATCGTCCACGGCATCAGGAAGGCGTGATGGAGGGCGGAGATGCTTTCTGACCTTCGCATCGACCTCCCGGACGGGCTAACGGTCGGGTACGCGGAGGCCGGTGACCCTGCGGGCCTCCCGGTGATGTACCTCCACGGGAGTCCGAGCTCGCGCCTTGAGATCGGTCTCCCGGGGATCCGGGAGGCGACCGAGGATCTCGGCCTCCGGGTCATCGCCCCGGATCGGCCGGGGATCGGCCTTTCGACGTTCCGCCGCTACTCGATCGTTGACTACCCGCGGCTGATCCGGAGCTTCGCGGATGCTTTGGGGCTCGGGCAGTTCGCGGTCACCGGCGTGTCGGGCGGCGGCAAGTACGCCTGCGCATGCGCCTGGGTGCTGCCCGAACGGGTCACACGGGTCGCGCTCGTGTCGTCGACGTGTTCGTTCGATCTCCCTGGAGCCCGGGCGACGTGGAACGCAGAGGACCGGCGCCTGTATTGGGCCGCCGTCCGGGCCCCATGGCTGGTCCGTCTTTATCTCGCCAAGGTCGCTCGTGATCTAAGGCGGGACCCCGACGCGTTGTTCTCGACCGTCGAGCGCACCGTAGGGGCTGCCGACAGAGAGGTCCTGGGCATCCTGGGATTCCGCGAAGCTCTCGGCCGCGATATGGTGGAGGCGTTCCGGCAGGGAGGGCTCGGTCCCGCGCACGACCTGACATTGGAGGCCCGCCCCTGGGGTGTGCCGCTCGAGCGGATCGAGGTGCCGATCGATATCTGGCACGGCCAGGACGACCGCGTCGTGTCCCCTGAGCAGAGCCGCATCCTGGCCCGGGCCCTGCGACTCGTCACCGAAAAAGTCCTGCCCGGGGAAGGCCATTTCTCGCTGTTCGCCCGCCACGCCGAAGAGGTCATGGAGTCCCTCCTCAGCGGCACCACAGCGACCGGCCAGCCGTCAGAGTCCTCCCGGCCGGACGAAGCACCCGTAGCGCCACGATCGCGACGCCCGTAGCTCGAGCGTGGCTGACGAAACTCGCGTTCAGGACCCCGTCCGATCCCAGTACACGTCCATGCCGAAGAGCTGGTCGGTGTCCGGCAGGTACTCCATGAAGAACTGGCCACCTCCGAAGTCGAAGGCGAGGTTTCCGCAACGCGCCCGGAGCCACGTTGCGCCCAGGACATTGCCATCCACGGTACCCGTCGCCGAGCCCTGGAAGAGGTCCGACGCCGCGCCATCGTTGACGCAGATCGTTCCGAGGCGGTCGACGAGGACAACCTGATACGTGCCGGTGGGTCCGTTGCTGATGGCCATCGTCATGGCGCTGCCGTCGACGTCGGTTGCCGACCACGACCCGGTGAAGGGGACGGTCGTGCCGGCGGCGGGTGCTGCTGCGAGCAGGGTGAGCAAGAGCGCTGCGAAAGCGGGTCGGATGCGGTGCATGGCTCGGTTCCTCTAGCTGCGAGGGGCATCGTGGCCCCTCCACCGGCACCATATGTGGCGCCGCCTGCGGAACGACTGCGGTCAGACCGTGTTTGGCAACAGCTCTGGTCAGCGGTCCGCCCGGTGCCCCAGCCTTGTCTCGGCAGCTACGCAGGCACGTCCTGCCCGGATGACCGCCGTGGTCGGCCGGACGAATTGGCCGGCGGGAGCCATCCGCCCGGCGCCGATTCGACAGTCGTTGCGGCCGCGATCACCAGGTGATCCTGCCATGGCCCGGCGACGAGCTGCACGCCGACGGGCAGACCACGCGACGTGCCGGCGCGGACCACCACACATGGCCAACCGGTCAGGCTGTGTGGCGTCGTGTAGCGCCAGACCACTGCGTCCGCGTGAGTTGGCGCCGGCCCGGGCGCGACCGGAGTGATGATGAGATCCACGCGGTCGAGCAGGGCAAGCATCGCCGTCCGGTAGGCATCCCAGTCACGGAGGATGCTGTACAGCTCCGACGCGGTCATCTCGTCGCCGTAGGAATCCCACACACGCTCGGTCAGCTCGTGGCCGCCAGGCGGGGGATCGCCCTCCGACACCGCTGCCCCGGCATCGCTCAGCGCTGCTGCCGCGCTGCGCAACGCCCGCACCGTCGCGCGGTCCGGCACCGCCACTCCGTCGGACTCATGCAGCATCACGCGCAGGCCGCGCAGCTCGACACCGGCGGGGTCGCCAAGCGGGACTGGAGCGGCGCCGGCGTCGATCCCGTCGGGCCCAGCGAGAACCCGGAGCATGAGGCCGAGATCCTCGACGCGGCGCGCCATCGGTCCCGGCTGAGTCCGCGGGTCGCTCATCGGCCCGAGCGGACCATCCTCATCGAGGACTCCGGTGAGGGGAATCCGTCCGGCGGTGGGCTTCAAGGTCGCGATTCCACAGAAGTGCGCCGGCATCCGCAGACTCCCGCCCGAGTCGCTGCCGATGCCGCAGGGTGAAAGGCGTCCCGCAATCGCCGCCGCCTCGCCACCGCTGCTGCCACCTGGCGAGCGTTCGGCGCCGTACGGGTTCAGGGTTCGGCCGTGCAGCTCGTTGTCCGTGACGCCGCCGGACCCTCCGCGGGGGCAGTTGGTCTTTCCGAGCAGGATGGCCCCGGCCGAGCGCATCCGTGCCACGATCGTCGCGTCCCGCAGCGGCTGGTTGGCGGCCAGCTCCACCATGCCGAGCGTGGTCGGAAGATCCGCCGTCTCGATGATGTCCTTCGCCGTGAAGGGGACGCCGTGCAGTGGTCCGATGGGGCCGCCCCGAGCCAGCGCGCGATCGTGCGCCGCCGCCTGCTCGCGCGCATCCCCGGCTACGGCCACGATGGCATTCAGCTGCGGGTTGAGCTGCTGGATGGCCGTGAGATGCGCGTCCATCACCTCGGCCGCGCTGACCGCCCGATCGCGGATGAGTCGCGCGAGCTCGGTGGCGGAGACGTGGGTCAGCGGCGTCGACATGAGGTCCCATCATGGCAGCCAGCCCCACGGCTGCTTTGCCGGCTGCGCCCATCTGGCGTCTCTATCGATGAGCACGGACAACTCGCGCCCATACTCTGCAGATTCCGCGGACTGAAGGAGAAACAGGGTGCAATCCGATGGTTCCGCGCTGTTCTCCCGAGACGAACTGGCCGGTGGATGGTCGGCCCGGCATGCGACCACGCTGCTCTTCGCCATCGAGAGTCGGACGGCGCATCTGCTCGCGTCAGCAGCCCGCCCGGTTCCGATCGTCCTCAGCGAGCATGCCGGCAGGCAGCGCGAGTACGCCTTCCTCAAGGCGCTGGCCCAGGGTCGCGACCTGCCCGTCCGCCCAACCATCCAGGACATCGAGCGCAACGCGCCGGAGTGGGCCGACCTGGTCCCGGATGACCCGGCCATGCGGGCCGGTGTCGCGCACCTGCTCGGGACGAAGTACCTCGTGCCCGATGCGACGGTGCCGAAGCTGCGAGCGGCGCTCGGACTCGACACCGACCCGGTCCGCGAGGCGTATCGACGCCTCTACGGAGCCCCGCTGGACGAGGTGTTCGCCAAGCGAGTTCGGCTTTCCGACCGCCTCCGATGGCTCGCGTCGCGGCTGGCCGGGCGAATGGACGCGCTGCCGGCCTTCTGGATGGCGTTCGTGGTCACCCTGATCATCGGTGCGGTCAACCTTGCGCTGCCGATCGCGGTCGCGGGAGTCGGCGCGCTGCCGGGCATCGTGCTGATCCTGGTGCTGGGTCTGATCAACATGGTCACGGTCGCCGCGATGGTAGAGGTCGTCACGCGCAGCGGCAGCATCCGCCACGGCAACGCGTTCATCGGGACGGTGGTCGCCGACTACCTCGGCGGCACCGCATCGGCACTGCTCTCGGCGGTGCTCACTGCCTTCTCCTTCGGCATCCTGCTGATCTTCTACGTCGGGATATCGACGACCCTGGCCGACGCGACCGCGCTGCCGGCCGCGCTCTGGATGATCGTTCTGTTCCTCGTCGGGCTGTACTTCCTGACGCGCGGCTCGCTGAATGCCACGGTCGCATCGACGATCGTCATCACCGCGCTCAACGTCGTGCTGCTGCTGGGCCTTTCCGCGCTGGCCTTCTCGAACCTGAGGCTCGAGAACCTCACGTACGTCAATCTCCCGTGGACCGAGGGTGGCACGTTCGCGCCCGTCCTTCTCGGCGCGCTGATCGGCGTCACCCTCGATATCTACGCCGCGCACATCCTCGTCGCGATCTTCGGGAAGATGCTGCTCGACCGCGATCCCAGCGGGCGCTCCGTGGTCCGCGGGCACACCGCGGGCATCGGCTTCGCGATGGTGCTGAACATCGTGTGGGTGGTGGCCGTGTGCGGAGCCATCGCGCCGGAGGTGCTCGCCAATCAGTCGAGCACCGTGATCGTGCCGCTGGCCGCCGAGATCGGCCCAATCGTGCAGGTGCTGGGAGCGGTCTTCGTCATCCTCAGCATGGGGCTGGGACTGATCCAGTTCTCGCTGGCGCTCTTCAACCTCGCGCGCGAGCGCGTGGGTCATGCTCGATGGGGAGGGCCGCGCGGCGGCTTCCTGCTCTCACTGACGCCCGTGATTCTCGTCCTGCTCGTTGCGGAGTGGATGGTGCTGACCGGCACGGGTTCGTTCACCGGCATTCTTGGCTTCCTCGGGGTCATGGTCCACTCGCTGATGAGCGGCATCTTCCCGGTCCTCCTCCTGGTGGCCAGCCGCCGTAAGGGGGACCTCCTGCCCGGGGTCAGCTATCAGGCGCTGGGCCATCCCGTGCTCATCGGCGGCATCTACCTGGTCTTCCTCTCGAACCTCTTCGTGCATGGCCTGGTGATCTGGGACCAGCCACTCCTCCAGGTCGGTGGCCTCCTGATCGGCGTGCTGATCGTTGTCGTGACGGCCCTGACGATTCGGCGGGGGGCCTTCGCGCCGCGGATCGTCGTCGAGCTTCGTGAGGATCGGCGCCGCGATGGCCGGTCGCTGCTGTCGGTCACTGCCGGCGGCCAACCGGCTGCAGCGGAGATTCACGTGCGCGCGATCGACGGGGACCGAACGACCCACGGCGCCGATGCGGAGCTGCCGCAGCTCGCACGCCTCGACAGGCTTGGCGTCGACCTTCCGGCTGGGAGCGCCCGCGAGCTGAAGGTGTGGGCCCACGTGATCTCGCCGGAGGGCATCTCCGAGCGCCTCCCGGTACGCGTGACCGTCAATGACGGAGCCGGGCCCCGGCACCTCGACCTTGACGGATCCGGCGGGCAGATCGTGATGCCGATGCCGCCGGGGCCGGTCCGGCTGGAGTTCTCGTTCCCCGCGTCATAGGCAACGGTTGGCGCCTTTGCGATCGGCACTCGTGGGGCGAAGATAGAACGAATCGGCCCGCCATCCCGCCATTGGTGGTGAGCAGCCCGGAACTCCCGGGCGAACGGAGGCACCAATGGTGCAGCGTGAGCTGGTCGAGCAGGCACGGAGCGGCGATCGAGAGGCGTTCTCGGCGCTGGCGGCCAGCGTCGTCGACCGGCTCTACGCCACCGCCGTGCTCATCCTGCGGGACCATTCCATGGCCGATGACGCGACGCAGGAGACGATCGTGCGCGCCTGGCGCGACCTGCCGTCCCTTCGCGATCCGGATCGCTTCGACGCCTGGCTGCGTCGCCTCCTCGTGAACGCCTGTCACGACGAGGGGCGACACGAGCGGCGGCGC
>Ga0299913_10000923_pt1 | contig 20359 bp, 16 predicted proteins | sample RVTome_9_FD_201360 | JGI IMG/M metagenome (GOLD analysis project Ga0299913, IMG submission 201360) | Soil microbial communities from uranium-contaminated site in the Upper Colorado River Basin, Wyoming, United States - RVT155D38 (version 2) ... | reverse complement strand
GACCAGAACAACATCATCGCCGACCTCGACGTGGCCCTGGGTGACGGCGTCAAGCCCCTCGACATCATCAACGACTTCCTCCTCGAAGGCATGAGGGTGGTTGGCGATCGTTTTGCCAGCGGAGAGATGCAGCTTCCCTTTGTCCTCAAGTCGGCCGAGACGATGAAGAAGGCGGTTGCCTACCTCGAACCAATGATGGAGAAGGCCGAGACCAGCCGCCGCGGATCGGTGGTCCTTGCCACGGTGTCCGGCGACGTCCATGACATCGGCAAAAACCTCGTCGACATCATCCTCAGCAACAACGGCTATGAAGTCCACAACCTGGGGATCAAGGTGGGTATCGGGGAGATGGTTCAAGCGTTCGAGGAAAAGAAGGCAGACGCCATCGGGATGAGCGGTTTGCTGGTGAAATCGACACTCATCATGAAAGACAATCTCGACGAGCTCGATCGTCGCGGTCTCGGCAACGTCCCGGTGATGCTGGGTGGAGCCGCGCTGACCAGGAGTTATGTCGAATCTGATCTCCGTGCGTTGTATCCCGGGCCGCTCTACTACGGGAAGAACGCATTCGCCGGCCTCGACGCCATGGGCCGCATCGTCAAGGGCGAGGCGCCACCACCGCCGACGAAAAAGCGGGAACGGCCCGAGATCGACCGTGACGATATCGATGTCCCGCGCCGTTCGCCGTCGGTCAAGTCCGACAACCGAATATATGAGCCACCGTTTCTCGGCTCGCGGGTCGTGAGGAACGTGGCGCTCGACGAGGTCGTCCCGTTCCTCAACCTCACCGCTCTGTACCGAAATCAGTGGCAGTACCGCCCGGAGTCCGGAGAGAACGATACGGAGTTCAAAGCGCGCCTTGCCCCTCTGCTCCGGGAGCAACTTGCTCTGGCCCGGACCGGGGGGCTGCTTCAACCGCAGGTCGTCTACGGGTATTTCGCGGCGAACTCTGACGGCGACGAGCTGGTGTTGTGGAAAGACCGAACCAGGGGTGAGGAGCTGACCCGGTTCGGGTTCCCCCGTCAGCCTGACGATCCATTCCTCTGCATCGCCGACTTCTTCCGCCCGATGGGGGAGGAAGTCGATTACGCGGCGTTCCACATCGTCACGATGGGTGCTGAGGTGTCGCGTCGCACCGCCGAACTGTTCGAGGCGAATGAATACACCAAGTACCTCCACCTTCACGGGCTGGGAGTCGAAATGGCTGAAGCGCTCGCCGAGTACTGGCACCACCGGATCAGGACCGAGTGGGGCTTCGTCGACGAGGATGGTCCAACCCTCACCGGGCTGTTCCGGCAGAAATACCGCGGGGGGCGCTATTCGTGGGGATACCCCGCTTGTCCCGACCTGGAGGACAACGAAAGGGTCGCCGACATCCTCGGAGCGGGACGGATCGGCATCGACGTAGGACAGCAGACCTCGTTCCAATACCAACCGGAACAAACGACATCGGCAATCATCTGCCATCACCCGCAAGCGAAATATTTCGTCGCCCGCAAGGCCAAGGAGGCCCGTAGTGCTAACCGCTCGTAACGGTTGGATCCGTATTGCAGAAGTGAACCCACCGGAATTGCCCGACATGAGTCACCGATCGTTGAGCGGATGGACCAACGTGATGGTGACGGACAACGTCTTCGGGCGGATCCGGGTTTCGCCATACGCCTTCTCGGCCCGGATCACCCATGACACTCCACATGTGGATCCAACGGTTGTCGTCTCGACCCGCGACCGCAACATCCTGGCCATAGAGTCCGAGGTGAGGGGAGCGTTGGGCAACGGTGTCGATTCGTTCCTGGTCGTCATCGGTGACACAGTCCCGCATATTGACCATCTCGCCCACCACTACGAGATCGTTGAGCACCTTCGAACACTCCAGGAAGACCTCCCCGACTTCGAAGTCGGGATGCCGACTCGTTTCCGCGAATGGCAGTTCAGGCGCCGCATCGATCTCGGGGCACAATTCTTCGTAGCGGGACCGGTACTCGACCCCGACGTCATCGACCAGGAGATGACACGGCTGGGGCTGCGCGATGGCGATCCCCCGGTGTACTTGATGGTCATCCCTCCTTTCAGCCTCTCCTGGGTGGAGCAGATGGAGTCGGTTGGCGCAGTGCCCGCGACAGATGCTCTCAAATCGCGTCTCGTCGATCTGGGCAAAGACGTCGGTCGCAAGCTCGGCTGGGAGATCGTTGCCGAGATGGAACAGAAAGCCCAGGACGCCGGCGCAGCGGGGGTTGTCCTCATGGGACTCAAGTTCGACTCGGTTGTCGATGAAGCGCTGCGGGCCTGGCCCGAGCTCGAGTAGCCCTCGACCCGACAGGGCACTAACGCCGGAAGGCTAAACCTCTTGGAGCCGGGGCAAAGCCCCACTCCCTAAGGACGGGAGCAAGCGGTGAGGAGGGGGCATCATCGTCGCCGACGGTCTGGAGAACTGTGCGCCGGTGTCGCGCAGCAATTGCGGCAAGTTCCCTTCCGATCTCGCCGTAGAGATCTTCCCCCGGGGGAAGGATGGTGAGATTCCTGCGACCTTTGTCCAGGTACCCGATCAGGCGGCCGCCATAAAGGAGCACATAAGCGCCGGCATCACGGGCGAGGCGTGTCGGCGATTCCGGCCATGGGAGCGTGCTCCCGTAGGCGTTGGCGGGATCGGCCGCTGCCAACGCGACCAGCCGGTGCTCCGGTTCGCTGCGGAGGCGATCGACCGCACCGGGTAACGCGAACTGGGATCCCCCAAGGCCTTCGACGAAGTAGCCGCGTCTCAGCCTTCCCGTCTCTTCGAGATGGGCTAATACCGGGTATAGGGCAGTGAAGCCTCCGGGATAGCCCTCGGCGAGCACCGTGCTCCGGGTTACCACCCCGTGCCTGTCGAGCATGAGGCTCGCCCGGGCGGCCTGGATCTCGGTGGGCGAAGGAGTTGTTGCTATCAGGGACTCGACGAGTGACCATCGGCCCGAAGTGTGTGAAGGGAATGCGGGCGAAGGCCGACCCCGACCTCGGGTTCTTGTGCTGGTGAGGAATTGTCTCACTGGTTCGAAGCTGTCGTTAGTGACCAGCCCCGCCCAGACCAGCTCCCAGAGAGCGGATGACGCCTCATCGATATCACCCCCGCCGATGGTGCTATATATGTCTCTGAAGAAGCTCGCTCCCCGCTCGGCGAGGTGGTCGAGAATCGCCGCTGCCGTTGGATCCGGCTCGAATCCGGCCTCGGGGCCCTCCCAGAGGGTTGACAAAGATTCCCTCTTGTAGAGCGAGACCTTCCCATCCCTTGTTCCGAGAGGCTCCCGGCCAACCCAAACCAGGTCACCTGAGATAAGCGTTCGGTCGAGGTAGGTGGCTGCATCCGGCGATCTCGAGAACAGGACATCGCGTTCGAGGATGCTGGCGGGGATCGACGAGCCCTGGAGCTGGGAGATTGCCTCGCCGGCAGCATCGACCCCCCGTCTTTCGTCGCTGATCCGGTGCCAGTCGATGACGAACCTCGCCAGCCGGTGCGGCTCCACCGGCTCGATCTCCTCGCGGAGATTGGCCAGTGACCTCCGCTTCAAACGTTTCAGTACGTTGCTGTCGACCCACTCCTGAGACTTCCCGCCGCGGAGGAATGCTCCCGGGATCACCCTGCCTTCGCCTTCGAGCGAGGAGAGCACCGAGGTGACTACTGCAACAGGCAACCCCAGCGAGGCCGCGGCGGATTCGGGTGAGAAGGGAGTGTGGGTGCGTGCATATCGCCCGACGATATCGCCCAAGGGGTCCGGGACGGGCTCGAGGAAGACATGGGGAACGCCCGGTGGCGGATTGACACCCACGCCGTCCCGCAAGCGGGCCATGTCCTCGACGGCGGCTAGCCGATTCTGGCCTCCGATCGTCACCTCAAAGACCCGTCGCTGATCGATCAGTGCTTCGATGTCGTCCGGCCCGCTCTCGCCCGATCGGATGAGCACATCGTCGCGTGTCATTGGTCCGAGATTGCGGAGCATGTCGTGGACCGCGTCGGCGTGGCGCGCCGTGCGCTGTTCAGTCAGATACTGCAGCTCGAGCTCGATCGCTCCGACTACCTCAGGGTCGATCAGCTCCCTTAGCTCTCCGTCACCGAGCAGCTCGCGCAGCAGGTCGCGGTCCAATGTCAGGGCGGCGGCTCGCCTCTCGGCAAGCGGGGTGTCGGACTCGTAGAGATATGCAGCGATGAACGAGAAGAGCAACGACGTCGCGAAAGGTGACGGGCTGTGGACATCGACCTCGACGAGACGGATTTTCCGGGATCGGATATCGCTGAGGATCTCCTGCAACGCAGGGAGGTCGAAGTCGTCACGGAGGACCTCGCGGTAGGTTTCGAGGACGATCGGGAAGGTTCCGAACTGATTTGCCACACTGAGCAGGTCGGAGGCTTTGCGCCGTTGCAGCCACAAGGGGGTTCGTTCGCCCGGACGTCGACGGGGGAGTAGAAGCGATCTTCCCGCCGCCTCGCGGAACCTGGCGCCGAAGAGAGCCGTGTCGCCGAGGTGTTCGATCAGGATCGACTCGACCTCCTCTGGTTCGAGAATCAACTCATCTGCCCCCGGAACCTCGTCACTGTCGGGGAACCGGGCGGCGATCCCGTCGTCGGTCCAGAGCATGTCGACGTCGGATCCATATCTTGCCCGCAGCTTGTGGCGGAGGGCCATTGCCCAGGGCGCATGGATGCGGGCACCAAACGGGGAGAGCATCACCACCCGCCAGTCGCCGATTTCGTCCTGGAACCGTTCGACGACGATCTTCTCGTCGTCGGGAAGGTGGCCGGTTGCTTCCAGCTCTTCGGCGAGATACTCGACCAGGTTTCCCGCTGCGAAGTCGTCGAGGTTGTATTTCGTTCGGAGGGCGTCGCGGGCGGCGTCATGGTCCATCTGCCCTATCTCGCGGGTGAATCTCCCAACCGCCCTTCCGGTCTCGAGAGGGCGTCCCAGCATGTCCCCGTGCCAGAACGGCATCTTGTGCGAGCCGTCGGCGGGTGCCGGCACGACCGTGACCCGATCGTGGTCGATCTCGGTGATCCGCCACGCTGTTGAGCCGAGCAGGAATGTATCGCCGGCCCGCGACTCATAAACCATCTCCTCGTCGAGCTCGCCGACGCGGCTGCCGTCGGGGAGAGCCACCCGGAACAGGCCGCGGTCGGGGATCGTCCCGGCGTTGGTCACGGCGAGCTGACGTGCTCCCGGTCGGGCGGTGAGAGTGCCCTCAACCCGGTCCCAGTTGATCCGGGGCCTCAATTCGGCGAAGAGGTCGGAAGGGTATCTCCCCGCGAGCATGTCGAGTGTTGCCTCGAATACGGCGCGGGAGAGCCCCCGGTAAGGAGTTGCCCTGCGCACTAGGTCGAAAAGCGAGTCGACGTTGATGTCGTCGATCACGGTTGCGGCGACTATCTGCTGGGATAGAACGTCGAGCGGGTTCTCAGGGATGCGTGTCGGTTCAACGTTTCCCAATACCATCTCGCTGGCGACGACAGTTGCGACGAGGAGGTCACCGCGGTACTTGGGATAGATCCGCGCCTTTGAAGTGCTCCCCACCTGGTGCCGTGACCGGCCCACCCGCTGCAGTCCTGAGGCGACGGAACCGGGAGACTCGATCTGCAAGACCAGGTCGACGGCTCCCATGTCGATTCCGAGTTCCAGTGACGAAGTGGCGACGACGGCTTTCAGCGAGCCGATCTTGAGGCCTTCCTCGATCTCCAGTCTTTGCTCCCTGGCCACCGAGCCATGGTGGGCTCGTGCGATCTCTTCGCCGGCAAGGCGGTTGAGCTCGGAACAAACGCGTTCCGCCAGCCTTCGGGAGTTGGCGAAGACAATTGTCGACTGATGATCCCGGATCTGTTCCAACAAAGCCGGATACACCGCGGGCCATATCGACCTGGTGGGTGAGGCATCGGGGTCGAGCGGGTCGGGAGGGGCCGGCAAGGACATGTCTTCGACGGGCACCACAAGTTCGATGTCGAGGCCCCTCTTGCTGGGCACGTCGATGATCTGGACGGGGCGAGGTGTCCAATTCCCGTCGTCGATGGTCCCGCCGCCGAGAAATTGGGCGATGGTCTCCAGGGGACGTTGGGTGGCCGAGAGGCCGATCCTCTGCGGTGCGACGTCGGTGATCTCCTCGAGTCGTTCCAGGGAGAGAGTGAGATGTGCCCCCCGTTTGGATCCGGCGACGGCATGAACCTCGTCGACGATCACCCATCTGACACTCTTCAGGCTCGACCGGACTGCCGATGTCAGCATCAGATAAAAGGACTCGGGGGTGGTGATCAGGATGTCAGGAGGGTTGCGCTGCATCTTCCGCCGGTCATCCTGCGGTGTGTCACCCGTGCGGAGGAACGTTGTCAGCTCGGGTAGCGCGCCTGAACCGAGTCGCTGCGCCGCATGGCGGATGCCGGTGAGCGGTGCCCGGAGGTTGCGATCGACGTCATGGGCGAGAGCCTTGAGCGGGGAGATGTAAAGCACCCGGCAGCGTTGGTCGCGTTCCGGAAGAGGTTCGGAAAGCAGGCGGTCAAGTGTCCAGAGGAACGCAGCAAGAGTCTTACCTGACCCTGTCGGGGCGTGGATCAGGGTGTTCTCACCCGAAGCGATGGCGGGCCAGCCGAGGTCCTGAGCCGGTGTGGGTGCCTGGAAGGAGGCGTCAAACCAGGAGCGGGTTGCGGGGGTGAAGTTCTTCAGCGAGTCCACAACCTGAAGGTATCAGGCGTGGGGGACAAATAGTCCGTCGGGCTACTAGTTCAGGCTGATGTGGCGAGAGGTAGCCGGTTCACGTTGGCCAGCGAGATGAAGACTTCGACGACTTCGGGGTCGAACTGAGTCCCCGTGTTACGGAGTATCTCGGATATGGCGAAATCGATGGGCAGTGCTGGCTGATACGCACGGGATGAGGTCATTGCATCGAAAGCGTCTGCAACCAGGACGATTCGAGAAAGGACAGGGATTGCCTGGCCAGTGAGGCCGAACGGGTATCCCTTACCGTCGAATCTTTCGTGGTGGTAGAGAATTGCCTCCGAGACACGAGGGTCGAGCCGGTTCCGGGTCATGGCAAACCCGAGCTCGGGGTGGCGCTGCATCAGGTCCTTCTCGCTCTCATCGAGGGGACCGGGCTTTCCGAGGATGGTGGGGTCCAGATGGATCTTGCCGACATCGTGGAGAATCCCTGCGAGGGCGAGACAATCGAGATCGTCGTCCTGGAGTCCCAGCCCGGTGCCAAGGTCCACTGCGAGATCGGAAACACGGTGGACGTGGCCATGCAGGTCTTCGATCACGTCTTCCATGACTTCGATCAAGATGTCTTTCGGAATCTGTCTCAATGCTTCACCTGTGGAAAAGTGTGCCCGCAAGGGCCAGGAAAACCCATGGGCCGTCCGCCCCAATTGACTAGACATGGGCCGTCAGACCCATTTGCGCCGGTGGTTGCAAGGACCCCGTGGGGATCTCCCAGCCTTGCCGGACATGGGTTTTCGGAATTCTCTCGAAAAAACTTGAATCCGAAAATCGAACGAAGTCCTCATCGGGCCCGGGTCAGATAGATGCCGGACGGCAGTGGTGAGGCTGGCGGTGGTTTATCCCCAGCAGCGTGGGGCGGCGTCGTCCTACAGGAATGCTTTGGCGACCTTGAGGGCTGCCTCGGCGGCGTCTCCCGTGATCTTGAGTCGGGTCTCGTTCGGCTCGATGCGGCGCACTGCGATGCGAGCCCAGTCCGAGGCCGACCCCTTGATCCGGTTGCTGGCGTCCTCAGGCCCGTACACCCATCTCGAATAACCCGGCCCGATCAACTCGATCCGGATCGGCTCGTAATCGAGGCCGTGGTCCTTGAAGGCATAAGGCAGTGTCTTCCACCCCAGCCAGCACACGTGGCGGATACGCGGCGTGTCTTCCACTTCGAGCTCGAGGGTCTTGTAGATGTCGAGGCCATGTGCCCACGTTTCCATCAGTCGGAAAGTGGCGAAAGTCTTGGCGCTCATGTCACCGTCGATCCATTCGATGCGTTCGGTGCTACTCATGTGAGAGAGAGGCTCCACAACTTTCGCCCTGCCCCCGCGCCACCACTCGATGACGTCCTGGGGACGCATCTTGCGTCCTTTGGTGATCGCTTTCTTGCGGAGAACCTCGAGGTCGGTCGCCGTCTGCCAGGTCTTGATTGTGTCCCCACCGGCAATGACGTCGGCAGCGAGCTCTTCGAAATCGGCCAGGTGGGCGATTGTGTCGCGGACCGTCCAGGGTTTAGACGGAGTCACATAGTCCCAGATCTTGATCGGGATCCGCTGCAAGGACTGGTCGAGGAACTGCTGTTCGGCCACGAGGTCTGAAAGGATGTCGCGCACGTCCCGATTCTAGCCGTTCGGGAGCTTTTAAGACCAAGACGGCGACGTTTACGCGACGTCTACCAGGGTCGTTCGGCGTGTTCCTCGCTGAAAACCGGCGCAGGTTTGGTGACCTTGACGTCTGCGACCAGGTCGTTGAGCTTGTCGATCAGCTGACGAAGCCTTCCGAACTGGCGTCTGTCGAACAGAAATGTGATGCGCTCACAGTCGAGGGCGTCGTTGTCCTTCATCTCAGCCTCGGTCGGCCCGACCACTTCCATGTCTCCGTCAACGACGATGTCGGCGAATTCTCTGTTCAGTTCCTGCAGCGTCTCCTTGTCGGGGAGGGTGTGGATCCGCAGGATCAGCTTGCCGGCGTGATAACGCTGGGAGTGGTAGTTGGCGTAGAAGTGCTCGATGTGGTGAGCGGCTTCCTCCGGCTCATGGGTGTGGAAAAGGAGCGACAGATCTGGTTCCGAGATGAGCCCCCTCTCGACGAGGACAGACCACGCGAATTCGATCAGCGGCTCCCAGTATCGGGATTGCTCCGACTCGAGGAGGACAATCGGGTGGAGATCGCTCTTTCCCGTCTGCACCAGCGTGAGCAGCTCGAAGGCTTCGTCGAGGGTTCCGAAACCGCCCGGGAGGATGACAAAGGCGTGGGATTCTTTGACGAATCCGAGTTTTCGGGTGAAGAAGTACTTGAAGTTGACGTTGCGTTCGGGGTGTACGTATTGGTTCGAACTCGCCTCGAATGGGAGTCTGATGTTCACTCCGTATGAGTTCTCGATACCTGCACCCCGGTTCCCTGCCTCCATCACACCCGGGCCGGCGCCGGTGATGACGCCCCAACCGCGATCGGCCATTTCCTTTCCGAAACGCATGGTCACCTGGTATTCGGGGTCCCCCTCGGCGAGACGCGCCGAACCGTAGATCGTGACCTTCGGCTCATCGTGGCGGGAAAACACGAGGTTCGAGTAACGCATCTCTTTCAGCGCGGTGTTGATCAGCTTCAGGTCCCCCCGGTTGCCGTTGTCGCGATGCAGCTTGATCACGGTCGTGATCATCTCCATGATCAGATCGGCGTCGTCATTGCCCGAGGCGGCAGCTACCAGGTCAGCAACGGCTTGATCGAGTTCAGGGTTTCCCAGGTCGTAAGCCATGGCGCAACCGTAATGGAAGTGGACTAGCTGAAGGGCTTGACCGATGGTCCATTGCGAACGACGGCATTCCACACCGTCTCGTAGTGGTCGCGATCGAACCTGTCGACGTGGGGGAGCACGAATTCCTCCCACGCCTTGCGCAGGGGGTCGGTGCGGTCTGCGTAGATGATGAGGCCCGTGGGGAGCCGGTCGAGGACGGAGCGTAGGGACACCGGAGTTTCGACCCTGACTGCAGAGTCGTTGGCCTCGAAGGAGGCGTTGACTTCGGTGGCGAGCCGTGAGACTGCCTCCACGTATTCCTCTCTGAGAGCGGGGTACCGGCGGTTGAGCATCGAGATGATCTGATCAGAACCCGGGAAAGACTTCTCCCAGATCACCCAACGATCGGCGAACGCCTTGTTGAGTGTCTGCGTCCCGGCGTAATCGCGCAGGTCCGTCGGGTTCATCGTCCCGAAGATCCTTACATCTTCGCGGAGCGGCACATAGTCGCCGTTGGGGAGGTCGATTGCCGCATACCGGTCGAGAAGGCCATGGAGGGCGAAAAGCGTCTCCGCCCCTGCAGCGTTCAACTCCGAGAGGTTGAGCAAGGCCGGACCGCGGAGGGCCCTGGTGATGTCTCCGTCCTCCCAACGCGATTCGGTCCCTCCTTTGCCGTCGCCGTGGAGCCGGGTTGACCCGAGCAGAGTCACGTCCCGAACCTCGCCGGTGAGAGGTATCCGGAAATACGGGAGGCCCATGGCTGCTGCGAACTGCTCGATGTCGTGGTCTTTCCCTGTTCCCATGTGGCCCCGAACCGCCACATGGAGGGGGATAAATCCTCTCCCGGTGGTCTCCTGGCGCGCGTGCTCCAACTGGGCAAAGCGGTAGAGCATCCCGAGATCGACGTAGTGGGGGTCGGGGACAGGGATTTTCCTCTCCCTCACCTCGGAGTCTGCTGTGTCTTTCGGGATCACGAACTTGTCCAGCGTGATGTCCGGTCCCTCACCGGCCGGGTCGCTGAATGTAACTTTCTCAGGCAACTGATTTCTCCTGTGTTTGCTTGGAATCTGTCGTACGTAACCACCAGGTGTCCATGCCCTGGATGGAGAGACTCTTGCGGAGGGCCTGCTGGGTGCCCCTGATCATTGCCGCCGCCAGATGCTGCGGCTCGTTGACCACCTGGTGGCGTTGGTATGCCTCGTCGACGGTGTGGTCTCCGATGCCGATGCCGATAACGGTGGTGCCGCTCTTCTCCACGGCCTGCACCGAGCTTGCCAGATTCTCAACGGAACCCCGAGTCATGCCGTCGGCAAGCACCATGAGAACCCTGACCTGGGCACCGAGGCGTCCCATGCGTTCGGCGGCGTGGACGATGTTGAACTCGTCGACATTTGCCGCTTTCTCGAACATTGAGACGGGGGGCGAGTTGGCGGGCTCACGCCTGGCGAATCCGGCGGCCTGGCGCGGTTGGGCGGCGGTGTAGAACAGACCTGCAAGAGCAGGCTCGAAGTCGCGCCAGCGCCGGTCGAACGGTTTCACCAGATAGTGGTTAACCGTCGACGTCAGGCGGTCTGCTGCCGTGCCCTGGGTCCGCTTCAGCCCGGCTATCGCATTGGCGCGACTGTGCCGGTAGGAGTTCTCGGTGTCGTCGGGCCGGGCCGCGAACCCCCGGTTGAAGAGAGCCACCTCGAAATCGATCTGCAGCTCGTCGCAGAGATGGGCCATGGTCCACGCTCCGAGAAGTGCCGACGGCATCGCCCAGGTCGTTTCCCGCCCTCGCACCCGCCCCGGGCTCAGCATCGAAGCCGAGGCGTCGACGAGGAGCGACACCGCGTAACGTCGACGGGTCCGGGCGGCGCGACGCTCGTAGAGGCGCTGATAGAGCCCGGCTCCGATGAAGAGCGCCGAATGTGGCGAGACATCACCCTGATCGAATCCGGAGCGAAGCCCGCGCCGCTGGTTGGCCGCGAACAACGGGAAGAGCTCTCCGCTGACCCGTCGTTGGTCTACCTCCCACCTCCTGGCTGCTTCCCCGAGTGCGGCCATGCCTTCCCTACCCAACTTGGAGAAAGTGTGTGGGATCGGGGTGACGATCAACTTTCCTCCCTGCCCGTTGGGCAAGTAGATGTCGGGTGCGAGGCTGATCCGGAGCAGCTGGTCGGTAGATTCGTCGTTGGCCATTTCCGAGGCGCCTTTTCGGTCGCTGGCGCCCGACCGAGCCTCGGCGGCGCGGCGGGTCTCCTGATAGGAGTCGGAATCGGCGACGATCGGAGATGTCATCCGCACCTGGTCGACACCTTTGGCTGCCTGTTCGGCATCGTCTCTTGCTGCAGCCTGGCGGGTGCTGTTGGTCGCTCCCTCCGGCGCCTCTGTGATCAATCCATTGGCCCGCGCTATTGCCTCCAACTCGAGGGCGAGACCGGCGACCGTCCAGGGGTCATCGGCATCTGCGGCCATCAGGCACTGCTCGGTACCATCGTCGAGAGCGACCGCAGCCTTGGCGTCGAGTCTCTTCTCGAGTCGCTCCCGTTCGATATAGCCGCCGGTGAGAAGGAAGCACCCGAGAACGAACTGACTCAGTGCTCCGCTCCGCTCAACCGCTTGGGAGAACGAGGACAGGTAGAGGTCTTCGAGCACCGAACGGGCGCCCGGGTAAATGGAAAGTCCCTGGCGCTCCTGGCGGGCGTCTTCGAGAGTGAAGAAGAGAACCTCGGCCACGGGCTTTTCGGTTCGTTCCAGCGCGGTGAGCAGGTCGGTTGTGGCTTCGGGATCGCGCTTGCCTGCAATTGGCCACTCGTCGGGGATGGTCCTCGGCTCATCGAGTCGGGTCGACACCAGGTGGACCACTTCGTGGAGCGCCGACGCCAGAGCCACTTCGTCAGGTGTGACTGGTGCATTCCGGTGGTAGGCAGCCTGGAAAATCCGGGGGTCGCAGACGACCTCGTCATCGGACGCCGCGGGCTCGGAGCCAAGCCGGACCCGGAGATCGGGGTTCTTGGCGAGGCTGCGAGCGAACCGGGTGACTGCCGGCGCGACCCGCTGGTAACGGCTTACCACGGCTTCGACAGCAAGATCCTCCGGAGAGATCAGGTCTGCAAGAAATGTGGTCTCGCGGTCACGCATAGCTGCCCATTGTCTCATGCCATGTCAAATACGATTTCCCCACTTCCGACAAGAAAACGGTTCTCCGTAGACTTGTCGGGTGCACTACGACCTCACCACCCTTCCCAATGGCCTGCGCGTCATAACCGAAACCATGCCTTCTGTCCGCTCGGTCGCCATCGGGTGCTGGGTCGATACCGGTACTCGGGACGAGGACCTGACCCACGAGCACGGGGCCTCACATTTTCTGGAGCACCTGCTTTTCAAGGGGAGCGAGAAGCTCTCCGCCCGCGAGGTGAGCGAGACTTTTGACGCGATCGGTGCCGAGTCCAACGCGTTCACCAGCAAGGAAGCGACGTGCTACTGGACCAGGCTTCTCGACCAGGACGTGTCCACCGGCTTCGATGTCCTCTCCGAGATAATCCAACGGCCGGCTTTCCGGGCCAACGAAATCGACTCGGAACGCCAGGTTGTGATCGAAGAGATCAACATGAACGACGACGACCCTGGCGACGTCGCTTTTGAGAATTTCTCGACCGCGGCCTTCTCCGACCACCCTCTGGAGGCCCCGGTCCTCGGCACCAGGGACTCGATCCGTGGCATGACCCGCGACGACATCATGGGTTATTGGGATCGGCGGTACGGGACGGAGTCGCTGGTGATCGCCGCGGTGGGCAACCTGGAGCACAACGACATCGTCGGCTTGGTTGAGGAACGGTTTGGTGAATGGGACGGCGGTGCTGTCGACCACACCTTTCAGGAGACGCAACCATCCTCTCGGGTCGAACTGACTCGCCGCGACACCGAACAGGCCCACATTCTGATCGGCGGCAAAGGATTGAAGCGAGATGACGAGCGGCGCTTCTCATATCAGGTGCTCAACCACATCATGGGTTCGGGGATGTCGTCCCGCCTGTTCCGGGAAGTCCGCGAGGAGAGAGGCCTCGCCTACTCGATCTACGCTTTCCGTCTCGCCTATGCCGACGCTGGCGCATGGGGCGTGTACGTGGGAACGACTCCGAGCCAGACCGACACCGCCCTCAAGGTGATCCGGGACGAGTTGGACAAGGTCATGGAGGAAGGTGTCACCGACGACGAGCTGGACCGGGCTAAGGGGTCGATGCGCGGCGGGCTGGCCCTCTCACTCGAGGACTCCAACAGCAGGATGATCCGCCTCGGCCGCGACGAGTTGGCGGGAATGCCCCATCTCTCGACGGATGAGAGGCTGGAGCGGCTCGATGCAGTAACCCGGGATGACGTACAGCAAGTCGCCAGGGAGATGTACTCGGCAGAACGCCTGATCGGAGCGGTCGGACCTTTCGATCCCTCAGACCTCGAGCCTTACCTGACCGTCTAGTGGTCTAGTTCCCGACTTCGAACGAAACTGCTTTCGGCTTCTGGGCGTCGATGATGCCGGATTCGGTTTCCCCGTCGAGCCGGGTGACGGACATACCCCCACCCAGCTCGACCTCCCCATCACTCACCGGCCACCCCCAAACGGTGACTTGCGTCACCGGGCCGGAAAGCGAAGACCAGAAAAGATGCTCCTGCCCCTGGATCAGAGAGATGAGTTCGCCAGCATCGGCGATCGGATTCAGGTCCGCCCCGGGGTGCTCGGCGACGAAACGAGCGGTCGTCATCGAAGCTGCCGCGAGCGCGAGAAATGCCACAGCTATCAAAATCGGGTTTCGGAGGCGCTCTACTCTCTGCATTGCGTCGTCACGCTACGTGGTCGAGGCAGGAGTTACCACGGCTAAAACCGTTACGTGCGTAAGGACTAGTCCTTGACTCAGGCGAGTTCGACGAAGCGGGACAGCGCTACGCCGTAGACGAGTGCGATCAGCAGAATCGAGATCACATATGCCCAGGTTGAGCGGTCGCGCGCGGCTCCCTTCTTTGCCGCCCAGAACCCCAGGACGACCCAGAGCATGATCTCCAGCGGCCAGGCGAGCACGACCGAATCGTTGAAGAATCCAATGAGCCCACCGATCGGTCCGCCGGCATAAAGGATGGCGAGGCCGGCGAACTCGCAAATGCCGTCACATGTGGGCTGATTTATCAGGGCCAGTCCGCTGCCCATGAATGCCAGTCCGATGCCGAGAAGCAGGCCGGTGGCCAGGGCGGCGTCCCGGCATCCAGGATCATCGGAGCGGGTCACCCGCTGATCGTAAGACCCGATTACGGGTTACCACTAAGTGGGCGGGATGCTCCTTACAATCGGCCCTGAACTCGACGAGGAAGGGGCCGATGGATTTCTATCGTGACATTTTGCTGGTAATTCACATTGCGGCTGCCGGAGCGTGGCTCGGCGCCAACATCATGCAGGCGGTGGTCCCCGGTCTGCTCGGGCCGGAATCGTCGTCGGCCGCCAGCTGGTTTCGCGCTACCGAGAAGCTATCTGGTCGGTTCTATATCCCGGTCGGGGTGACGGTCCTCGTGACGGGGATCCTTCTCGTCCTCAATTCCCCCCTCTACGGGTTTGATGCGCCCTTTGTCGGCATCGGGTTTGTCACAGTCGTGATCGGAGCGGTTCTCGGGTCCACGGTGTTCGGGCCCAAGTCGGTCGTCGCGGCCGAGGCGATCGACGCCGGCGATTTGACCCTCGCCAACAAGACGAGAGGAGTGCTCGGCCGCTTTGGAGCCCTCGACACGTTGATTCTTCTCTTCACTATCTTTGCAATGGTCTCAAAGCTGGGCACATAGGCTGTTCCTCTATTGCGCAAAACCCTCCTGATCATATTTGTCGGAGCGCTCCTGGCGGGTGCCTGCACCACCGGCGACCCACAATCGGGGCCCGGTGGATCCATCGATCCTGTCACTGGAGAGGTGACGGACGAGGGGGAACAATCGACCTCATCGACGGTTCCGACGATCCGGCTGATTGGGAGAGTTCTTGACACGTCCGGTTTGCCTATTCCCGGGGCGACGGTCTCGGTTTCAGGTTCGTCGGCGACAACGGCGCCGGACGGCTTCTATCACCTGGAAACGACAGGACCGGGTGTCGTCACAGCCGTGAAGCCCGGCTGGATCACCGCCGAGGCGCCATGGGACGGCGGGAGCGGTGCGCTTGAAATCGCACTCCAGCCAATCACTGTGCGTGCTCTCAGGGTGTCGGCGAATGCAGCGGGAGACCCTGACCATTTCCAGCGGCTCCTCGACCTGGCCGACCAGACGGCGGTGAACGCTCTCGTATTCGATACCAAGATCGAAGGGGGGCTGGTTCTCTACGACACGTCGGTGGCTATGGCCACCGAGATCGGCGCGGTGGCGGTGACATACGATGCGGCGGAGCTCATCGCAAAGGCGCGGGAGCACGATCTCTATACGATCACGCGAATCGTATCGTTCGACGACGCGGTCAAGGCGGCTGCGTACCCCGACCAGGCAATAGCCGGGCGCTGGATCGACCCCAGGAATAGGGATTCGTGGGAATACCCCCTCGATCTTGCGGTGGAAGCCTGTGAGCTGGGATTTGACGAGATCCAGCTTGACTACATCAGGTTCCCCTCTGGCCAGTCGGTAGCGGACAGCGGTCAGCTCGACATGACCCAGGAGGAGCGGGTGGGGGCTGTCGCCGAGTACCTGGCAGCGGCGAGAAGGCTGCTTCACCCGATGGGTTGCTCGGTGAGTGCCGACGTATTCGCCATTGTCGTTTCGAGCCCCAACGACCAGGGCATCGGACAGCGGCCCGAGGAATTGTCGGTGCAAGTCGACGCTTTCTCGCCAATGATCTATCCGAGCCATTACTCCGATGGCTGGCTCGGCTACCCCGACCCGAACGAGCACCCCTATGACGTGACCACTGACGCTATCGAGGACACCTTGCAGCGGGTCGAGCCGGGAACCGCCGTGAGACCGTGGCTGCAGTCGTTCTGGTGGACACCTGCCCAGATTCGGCGGTCGATCCAGGCGGCCGAAGACCTCGGAGTCGGTTGGATGCTGTGGAACATTGTGAGCGACTACTCGCGGGATTCGATTCCAACCGATGCCGAACTTGAAGGCGGTTGACATGAAGGTGGGGATCCAGATGCCGGAGGTGGAGCGGGAGTATCGATGGCCTGAGATCCGAGACATCGCTCGAAGCGCCGAGGACGTCGGATTCGACTCGCTATGGGTGGGCGACCATTTGTTGTACCGAGACGAGAACGGTGCGAGAGGGCCTTGGGAGGTCTGGTCGGTCCTTGCAGCGCTCGCTGAAGCCACCGAGCGGGTCGAACTCGGACCGTTGGTCGCAGCCACTTCCTTTCACAACCCGGCGATGCTGGCCAAGAAGGCGGTGACGGTCGACGAGATATCGGGAGGGCGGCTCATTCTCGGACTGGGCGCCGGATGGAACCGGACCGAATACGACGCATACGGGTTCGCCTACGACAATCGCGTCTCGCGCTTCGAAGAGGCCTTCACCATCATCCGCACCCTGATCCGGGAGGGAGCCATCGATTTCGAGGGCAAGTACCACCGTTTGCGGGAGATGGAACTGATTCCCGGGGCGCGTCCCGACCTGGCTTTGCTGATTGGGTCCAACGGTCCCCGGATGCTCAGGGTTGCCGCTCCTCACGTCCAGATGTGGAACACCTGGCACGCCTCCTATGGGAACACGCCGGAGGGACTTGTCGAATTGATGGGCGTTGTCGACGAAGCCGCCCGGGATGTGGGACGGGATCCTGCAGAGATCGAGAGGACTGCGGCAGTTCTTGTCCAGCTCGAAGGTGGCACCGGGCGATTGGCGGGGAGCGAGCGTCCGGTGACTCCGCCCGTCACAGGATCATCCGACGACATCGCCGCTGCCCTCCACGCTTTCTCTGGTGTGGGTATCGACCACATTCAACTGGTTGTCGACCCGATCAACACAAGAAGCGTCGAATCACTTGGCCCGGTGCTGGAGCAGTTGGAGGGGCTTTAGGACTCGGCTACCTCGACGGTCGAGATCTCGACCTCGGAATCGGGCCGGTCGCTGGGGTCGGTCTTCGAGTCGGCGATGGAATCGACAACGTCGATGCCATCTGTCACCTTGCCGAAGATGGTGTAGGAGTGGGGGAGTCCGACGTCTTTGTGCATGATGAAGAACTGCGAACCATTGGTGTTGGGGCCGGAATTGGCCATTGCGACAGTCCCCCTGGAATAGGTGCCGTCACCCTCGAGCTCGTCACGGAATTTGTATCCGGGGCCACCCATTCCTGTTCCGGTGGGGTCGCCGCCCTGAATCATGAAGCCTTTGATCACCCTGTGGAAGATGACGCCGTCGTAGAACCCGTCTTTGGCGAGAAACACGAAGTTGTTGACTGTCTGCGGGGAGCGCTCCGGGAGCAGTTCGATGGTGATGTCGCCGTGGTTGGTCTTGACGGTGGCCGTGTACCTGGTGGCGAGATCGACCGTCAGTTCCGGCGCTGAATCATACTGTTGGGGCAAGGTGGTCCTTCCTGGAGTCCCGGCCAGGTTAGGGAGCGGAGGGACCTAAGAAGACGCAACCTAATGCATGACGTCTCAAATGTGAGACGCTGCGCATCCAGTTCGGCCTGATCGGAGTTGCAGGCTGAACCGTACGCCGTAGCTAACAAATATGAGACGCTGAGCCTTAGGAATGGGGATTCGGACGGACCCTAGGACACGAAGTAGGCAGGGGTGTTGCCCGATTTCCATTTGATCGAGCAGCCCATCGAAGGGTGTTGGTCTTCGGAGACCGCTCCTCCGCTCAGGGTGGCCTCGATGGCGCTGCGGAGGTCTTCCCCGGTCACCGGCACGCCCGTATTAGGTCGTGAGCTATCGAGCCTGCCCCGGTAGACGAGGGTCCCGTCGGAGTCGAAGAGGAAGAAATCCGGCGTGCACATCGCCGTGTAAGCGGCGGCCACCGACTGATCCTCGTCATAGAGGTAGGGAAAGACATACCCATACATCTCAGCCTCTGCCTTCATCATCTCCGGAGAATCGGCCGGGTACTCCTCTATGTCGTTGGAGGAAATGGCGACGATTCCGAGATCGGAGTTTTCGTAGTCCTTACCGAGACGGGACAGTTCGTCCCTGACATGCTTGACATAGGGACAGTGGTTACAGATGAACATGACGAGCAGGGCTCGCTTGTCGGCAAAGTCGGTCGTCGAGACAGTCCTGCCCGAGACCGTGTCGGTCAGTTCGAAATCCGGTGTTTTTGTGCCCAGAGGCATCATCGTCGATGTAACGGCCATATCTTCTCCTGGTCTACCCAATAGACGGTAACGGGAGAGTCGCTCAACTCATTCCGGCAATTACATTCGCGAAGGATTCGATCCCGCCATCGAGGTGGGCATTGGGCAGGGAAACGATCGAGTGTGTCGCCCCTGCCTCCTGATAGGCGCCAAATAGCCCGATCAGGTCGTCGGCGAGGGCGCCGTTGTTCCGGTTGATGTAGTCCTCAAATGAGACTCCGGAAGGCCGAACCAGATCGACCTGGGAACGCAACTCAGCACGATCTGAAGCGGTGATGGCGTTGACGAGGTGGGTCATTTCGATCTCGTCGAAGTCCCGGTTGACCGCGAGACAGTGCTCGCGGAGCACCCCGACTTTGTGGGCGACCCGCTCGGGCGGGCCGAAGACGTTCGCGGCGTCAGCCAGACGCGCCACCAAACGAAGCGTCCTTGCTTCTCCAGAGCCGCCGATCAGGATCGGGACCGGATCCTGGATCGGCCGGGGATATCCGGCGAGAGACTCCGCCTGAAAATGTTTGCCGGTGTATCCAGGGCTCCCTTTACCCCACATCAACCGCAAAACCTCGATGGTCTCTTCGAGCAACTCGTACCTTTCCGGTGCGGTCGGGAAGTCGATTCCATAGTTGTTGTGCTCTTCTTGGTCCCAGCCAAGCCCGATTCCGCATATCGCCCTCCCACCGGAGAGCACATCGAGTGTGGCAACAGTCTTAGCGAGGACCGCCGGATGGCGGTGGGTCACCCCCGTCACCAGACATCCGAGACGAATCGTCCTGGTGACACCGGACAGGTGGGCGAGGGTCGTATATGCCTCGGGGATGTTCTCCCAGGGCCGGCCCACCTGGTGGATCTGACGGAAATGGTCCATGAGCCAGAGGTCGCGGAAGCCGGCCGCTTCCGCCCTGGTAGCGATGGAGACGAGGGTCTCGGCGAAGGGTGCGTCGCCCCAGTCGAACCGTGAGATCATCAGCCCGAAGGTGTGGGCAGGTCCGACCGGATGGCGTCCCTCCATCGCTGAGGCGACAACCCGGGCGGCCGAAGGTCGCACCGCCGTTTCGCGGAGGATTGCCGCATATGGCTCTGTTTCGACCTCAGCCACCACCTTCTTCAGCCTGCTGTGTTGCCTCCTCACCACCTGGCGGGGTCTTGGATGCTCCCGGGCGTCGTTTCGGTCCAGGCAGGTCTCGAGGTCGGTCTCGAAAATCACCGCGAACACGGGCATCGAGGCGGATGAAGCGGACTCGATCCAGGAGAGCCGCCGCTCACGATCCAGACCCGTGGTGTCGATGACCGTCGTGAGCCTGCGCCGTAGTCTCTCTTCCACAATTCTCTCGAGAAGTTCGAAGGCCCCCGTGCCCGCTTTCTGGTCGGATTCGTCGATGCCCACCCTGGATCTGAGCTCGTCGGACGACACGATCTCGGTTTGACCGAAGTTCTCTTCTGCCCATGTCGATTTACCCGAAGCGCTGGGACCGATGAGGACCACCAGGCAAGGAACCGGAAGCGAAGTTTCCACACCGGGTTTCTAGTCGGGATCGAGGACAAGATGCGTGACATTCATAGTTCTTCGGACACCTTGGGTAGTGTGAAGTCGTGACTTCTGCACCTTCAGCCCCATTCGGGCATGTGGCCAC
>Ga0299913_10000922_pt1 | contig 20363 bp, 15 predicted proteins | sample RVTome_9_FD_201360 | JGI IMG/M metagenome (GOLD analysis project Ga0299913, IMG submission 201360) | Soil microbial communities from uranium-contaminated site in the Upper Colorado River Basin, Wyoming, United States - RVT155D38 (version 2) ... | reverse complement strand
CGCTCGACGTAGCTCCGCTACGCCTCCCTCGTTCATCGCTCCGGGTCGCCCGATCTGACGCACCCTCCACGCTTCTAGCCGGCGGCGCGGGGAGCAACCCGGTTAGCCTTGGGGCGTGTCGACGACGCGCATCGTCTATCGGCTACCTGCCGACTTCGAGGAGACGGCAGCGGCGGAGCTGTGGGCGGCCGGGACGTTGGGCCTGGAGGTGAAGGACGGCGACGAGGGGAGGGTGCGGGTGGAGGCGTACTTTGCCGGGGACGGGCCCGAGCCCGACCCTTTGCTGGGCTTTTCCGGGGTCGAACGGGTCGGGATCGAGAGAGTCGAGGAGCGGGACTGGCTGGCGGAGTACCGGGCCGGGGCGCGGCCGTTCGCGCTCGGGCGGCGGTTCTGGGTCGACCCGGGGGAGCCGGAGGGCGCGGCACCCGAGGCGCCGGACGGCCGGTGGCCGCTGCGGCTGCCGGCGCGGACGGCGTTCGGGACCGGGAGCCACGAGTCGACGCGGCTGGCGGTCGAGCTGCTCGAGGAGACCGAGGTCGCCGGCCGCACGGTGCTCGATGTCGGGACCGGAACGGGCGTCCTCTCCTTCGCCGCCCTTCGGCTCGGGGCGCGGAGCGCGGTCGGCTTCGACGTCGACCCGGCGGCCGCCCTCCAGGCGCGGGCCGCCGCGGCGCTCAACGGGCTCCGGCCGCGGCTCTTCGCCGGCGAGGTCGCCGCCCTCGCCGCCGACGCCCGCTTCGACCTCGCCCTGGTCAACGTGATCCCGGAGCTGATCCTCCCCGCGCTCGTCGAGATCGCCGCCCGGGTCGGCGGCGCGCACGGCGGGGAGCTGATCCTCTCGGGCATCCTCGCGGAGCGCGGCGGGCTCGTCCTCGACCGGGCCGTCGGGCTCGGCTTCGCCGAGCGGGCGCGGCGGACGGCGGGGGAGTGGATCGCCTTCCAGCTCGGCCGCGGCGGCACGCCCCTCGCGCTCCGCGGCCAGGGCCCGGCGGGCGGGCCCGGCGGGGGCCGCGCGTGATCACCCTGCTCCGGCCGCCCGCCGACCTCGATCGGGCCGAGGTCGAGGTCGAGAGCGACGCCTACCGCCACCTCTTCCGCGCCCGCCGGGCGGCGGCCGGCGAGCGGGTGCGGCTGGCCGACGGGGCGGGGCGGGCGCGGTGGGGGGAGGTCGTCTCCGTCGGCCGCTCGGCGGCGACGGTGCGGGTGGGCGGCGAGGCGCCGGCGAACGTCCCCGCGGCCCGCGTCCACCTGCTCGTCGGAGCGCCGAGGAAGGAGCGCGCCTCGTGGTTGGTCGAGAAGGCCACCGAGCTCGGCGTCGCCGCCGTCCGGCTTCTCGAGACCGAGCGCACTCCCCGCGAGTTCGGGGCGGGTACCCTGCGCCGGCTCGAGCGGGTCGCCGCCGCCGCCCTCGAGCAGAGCCACGGCTCGCGCCTCCCCGAGCTCAGCGGCACGCACCCTTGGGCCGAGGTGCCGGCACTCCTCGCCGCCGCCGGCGACGACGCGGCCCGCTGGGCGCTCGACACGGAGGGCGCCGACGCGACCGGCCGCGACCTCGCGCCGGGCCCCGGCGGCTCCACCGTCCTACTCGTCGGCCCCGAAGGCGGCTGGACCGACGCCGAGCGCGCCGATCTCGTGCGCTGGGGCTGCCGGGCGGCGACGCTGGGTCCGACCACCCTACGCGTCGAGTCGGCCGCGCTGGCCGGCGCCGCCCTCCTGCTCGTTCGCTGATCGGCGGACGGGCGCGTCACGTGTCTCTCCCTTCACTGAGTTTTCGGGGTTGACGTTGTCCAAAAGCCTTTTCTCCGCTCGACTTGCGCCGGTCCGCGCGGGGGGCTAGCATCGAAGGTTGACGAATTTCTGATCGGCCGGCCCCGGCGTGCGCCGGGAGGAGGTGCGGGATGAACATCAACGATCTGCTGAAGATCGCCGTCGAGCGGAAGGCCTCCGACCTGCATCTCAAGGTCGGCAGCCACCCGGTGATCCGGATCGACGGCGAGCTCAACCCCCTGCCCGAGCTCAAGCGGCTGATGCAGGAGGACACGATCGCGATGGGGTTCTCGATCATGAACGCGCGCCAGAAGCAGCGCTTCAAGGAAGAGCTCGAGATCGACATCGCCTACTCGGTGCCCGGGCTCGGCCGCTTCCGCTGCAACATCTTCCAGCAGCGCGGCACGGTCGGCATGGTGCTGCGCGTCATCCCGGCCCGCATCCTGACCATCCGCGAGCTGACCCTGCCGCCGGTCCTCGAGCGGATCTGCGAGGAGCGAAACGGCCTGGTCCTGTGCACCGGGACGACCGGCTCGGGCAAGTCGACGACGCTCGCCGCGATGATCCACCAGATCAACTCCGACCGGGCGGAGCACGTCATCACCATCGAGGACCCGATCGAGTTCCTCCACCGCGACCGCAAGTCGCTGGTCAACCAGCGCGAGATCGACGTCGACACCCGCGCCTTCGCACCGGCCCTGCGCTCGGCCCTGCGCCAGGACCCCGACGTCATCCTCGTCGGCGAGATGCGCGACTACGAGACGATCGAGACGGCGCTCCTCGCCGCCGAGACCGGCCACCTCGTCTTCTCGACGCTCCACACCCTCGACGCGACGGAGACGATCAACCGGATCATCGCGGTCTTCCCGCCGCACCACCAGAAGCAGATCCGCATCCAGCTCGGCCAGGTGATCAAGGCGGTCATCTCGCTGCGGCTGATGCCGCGGGCCGACGGGATCGGCCGGGTGCCCGCCGTCGAAGTGATGATCTCGACCCCGTACATCCGCGACTGCATCGAGAACAAGGAGAAGACCAAGTACATCCGCGAGCAGATCAAGCTCGGCACCAGCCAGTACGGGATGCAGACCTTCGACCAGTCGCTCTACACGCTATACAAGAACGGCCTGATCACCCTCGACGAGGCGCTCCGCCGCTCGTCGAACCCCGACGAGTTCAAGCTCAAGATCCAGGGCGTCCAGTTCACCGCCGACATCTCGCGCGAGCAGATGGAGGAGTCGCTCCAGATGGCGCCGGGCGAGGAGCTGCTCTCCGCCGAGTCGCCGTTCGAGATCGAGACGGGGTGACCGAGCGGCCGAGCCCGTACGCGAAGGCGGTCTCGCTCCTCGGCCGGCGCGCCCACTTCCGGGCCGAGCTTCGGGCCAAGCTCCTCGCCCGGAGCTACGCGGAGGCCGAGGTCGACGAGGCGCTCGACCGGCTCGCCCGCGACCGCTACCTCGACGACGAGCGCACCGCCCGCGAGCTGGTCGCCGCGAAGCTGGCCCGCGGCCCGGTCGGCCGCCGCCGTCTCGCCGCCGAGCTGGTCCGCAAGGGCGCACCCGCCGAGGCGGCCGCCGCCGCCCTCGACGACCTGGTGCCCGACGACGACCGCGCCGCCGCCCGCGAGGCCGCCGAGAGCTGGCTGCGCCGCCGCCGCGGCACCTCCGACCCGGCCGCCCTCGCCCGCCACCTCGAACGGCGCGGCTTCACGTCGAAAGCGATCTGGGGTGAGGTGGAGCGGCTAGGATCGTCCTCCGAGGGGGCGGAGTGACCGCCAGAGTGAACCCATGAAGAGCCACGACGTCCGCCAGAGCTTCGTCGACTTCTTCGCCGAGCGCGGGCACCGGCACGTGCCGTCGGCGCCGCTCGTGCCGCACGGCGACCCGACGCTGCTCTTCACCAACGCCGGGATGGTGCAGTTCAAGGGGTACTTCCTCGGCGAGGAGACGCCCCCCTCGCCCCGGGCGGTGACCGTCCAGAAGTGCCTGCGGGTCTCGGGCAAGCACAACGACCTCGAGAACGTCGGGCCGTCGCCGCGCCACCACACCTTCTTCGAGATGCTCGGCAACTTCTCGTTCGGCGACTACTTCAAGGAGGAGGCGATCCGCTTCGGCTGGGAGCTGGTGAGCGGCGTCTGGGGCCTGGTGCCCGAGCACCTCTCCGCGACCGTCTTCCACGAGGACGACGAGGCCTACGAGCTGTGGCGGCGGATCTCCGGGCTGCCCGAGGCGCGGATCCACCGCTGCGGCGCGGCGGACAACTTCTGGGCGATGGGCGACACCGGCCCGTGCGGCCCGTGCTCGGAGATCTTCGTCGACGTCCACCCGGACCGCCCCGAGGTCGGCTGGGAGGAGGGGACCGAGAGCGGCCGCTACCTCGAGATCTGGAACCTCGTCTTCATGCAGTTCGACCGCGACGCGGCGGGCACGCTCCACCCGCTGCCCAAGCCGTCGGTCGACACCGGGGCGGGGCTCGAACGGGTTGCCGCCGTGCTCCAGGGGGTCGAGTCGAACTACGACACCGACCTGTTCGGGCCGATCCTCGCCGCGGCGGCGAAGCTCGCCGGCACCGGCTACGGCGCCGACGCCGAGGACGACGTCTCGCTGCGCGTCGTCGCCGACCACCTCCGGGCGGTCACCTTCCTCCTCGCCGACGGGGTGATCCCCGGCAACGAGGGGCGCGGCTACGTCCTGCGGCGGATCCTGCGGCGGGCGGTGCGGCACGGGATGAAGCTCGGCTTCGACGAGCCGTTCCTCCACCGCCTTGTGCCGGTCGTCGGCGAGGTCCTCGGCGCCGCCTATCCGGAGCTGGCGGCGACCCGCGAGGCGTCGCGGGCGACGGTGGCGGCGGAGGAGGAGAAGTTCCTGTCGACGGTGGCGTCGGGCGCGCGGCAGGTCCAGGAGGAGATCGAATCGCTGCGCGAGGAGGGCGGGTCGGTGCTGCCCGGGAAGGTCGCCTTCACCCTCTACGACACCTACGGCCTGCCGCTCGAGGTCCTCCGCGAGATCGCCGAGGAGGAGCGGTTCACCGTTGACGAGGAGGGGTTCGAGGCCGAGATGGCGGCGCGGCGCGAGCAGTCGCGGGCGGCAGCCGGCCGCGGCCTCGACCTCGTGGCCCTCAAGCGCGCGCTCGGCGGCGCCGGCGAGCTGCCGGCGACCGACTTCGCCGGTTACGACCGGCACGAGCTCGACGCCGCCCGGGTCGAGCGGCTGGCCGCGCTCGCCGGCCCGGAGGGCGCGACCCGCGCCGCGTCGCTCACCGCCGGCTCGGCTGGCGTCGCCGTGCTCGACCGCACGGTCTTCTACGCCGAGGGCGGCGGCGAGGTGGGGGACACGGGGACGATCGCGTGGGACGGCGGCCGCGCCCGGGTGACCGACACCCGCAAGGACCCCGCGGGCACGGTCTTCCACTTCGTCGAGGTCGAGGAGGGAACCCTCGCCCCGGGGGCGGAGGTGCGGCTCGCGGTCGACGCGGAGCGGCGGCTGGCGATCGAGCGCAACCACACGGCGACCCACCTGCTCCACGCGGCGCTACGCGAGGTGCTCGGCGAGGGGGTGCGGCAGGCCGGCTCGCTCGTCGCGCCCGACCGGCTGCGCTTCGACTTCACCTTCCCCCGCCCCCTCGCCCCCGAGGTGCTGCGGGAGGTCGAGGAGCGGGTCAACCGCCGGGCGCTCGCCGCGACGCCGACGGCGATCGAGGTGCGCCCCTACCGCGAGGCGCTCGCCGCCGGGGCGATGGCGCTCTTCGGCGAGAAGTACGGTGACACGGTGCGCACCGTCGAGGTGCCCGGGTTCTCGCTCGAGCTGTGCGGCGGCTGCCACGTGCGCAACACCGGCGAGATCGGGCTCTTCCGGATCGCCGGCGAACGCGGCATCGCCTCCGGCGTGCGGCGGATCGAGGCGGTCACCGGCGAGGCGGCGTACCGGCGGGTGCGCGAGACGGAGGAGCGGCTCGACGAGGTCGCGGCGGCGGCCGGTGCGCCCCCCGAGAGGGCGGCCGGGGAGGTCGAGGCGCTCCGCGGGAAGCTCGCCGAGACCGAGGCCGACCTCTCGCGCCTCCGGATCCGGCTGGTCGCCGGCGGGCTCGTCGCCGGGGGGGCCGGGGCGGGCGCCGGGGCGGACGAGGGCGCGAGCGAGGTCGAGGGGGTCAAGGTGCTCGCCCGCGAGGTACCCGCCGCCCCACCCGCCGAGCTGCGCAACCTGGTCGACGTCCTGCGCAACAAGCTGGGCTCGGGCGTGGTCGTCCTCGGCAGCCGCGACGACGGCAAGGTGACGCTCCTCGCCGCGGTGACCCCCGACCTCGCCGGGCGGCTCTCGGCAGGGCTGCTGGTCAAGAAGCTCGCGCCGCTCGTCGGCGGCGGGGGAGGCGGCCGCCCCGACTTCGCCCAGGCCGGCGGCCGCGAGCCCGACAAGCTCCCCGACGCCCTGGCGGCGGTTGGCGACGCGGTGCGCGAGCAGCTCGGCGGCTAGCCGCGAGAGCGCGGAGCGCACGCGATCTCGGGCGGTCCTCCCTCGTCGGTCGCTCGACGTAGCGCTGCTACGCCTCGCTCCCTCCTCGGTCCGGGTCGCCCGATCTCACGCACGCTTCGCGCTCTCGCGCCGCGGAGTCGAAGGATTTCAGGTACAATCATCATTCGCGTCTCTACGGCGACCCTCTGAACCCGATGTGCGGCACTCTCCAAGCTCCGGCTCGACTCGCCCGCTCCGCGTGGTGCGGCTTGGCGGCGGCGCTCGTCTTCGCGGCGGCGCCCGCTCTCGGCGAGGTCGAGGTCGTCGTGCGGGAGGACGGGTCGCGCTGGGTGCGCAACCTGTCCTCGGCGAACGGGTCGGCGCGCTCGGTCGGCGCCCCGTCGGCGGACGGCGCGGTGGCGCCCGCGCGAGGGGAGGAGGGCGGTGGGACGGGTGCGAGCTACCGTTTCGCCTCCCGCGCCGCGGAGCCGGCCGTGCAGGGACGGGTCGACCTCGAGCGGATCGTCGCCGAGCAGTCCGCGGCGCACGGGCTCGACCCGGCGCTGGTCCACGCGGTGATCCGGGCGGAGTCGGCGGGGAACCGGCTGGCGGTGTCGCGGGTCGGGGCGATGGGGCTGATGCAGCTCATGCCGGCGACCGCGGCCGAGCTGGCGGTCGCCGACCCGTGGGACGAGACCGAGAACGTGCGCGGCGGCGCCGCCTACCTCAAGCGGATGCTCGACCGCTTCGAGCGGCTCGACCTGGCGCTCGCGGCCTACAACGCGGGCCCCTCCGCGGTCGAGCGCCACGGGGCGGTGCCGCCGTTCCGGGAGACCGTCGACTACGTGCGGCGGGTGCTCGGCACCTACCACGGGCGCCCGGTGGCGCTCTCCGAGATCCGGGTCGCGCCGAGCTACGTCCCGCCGGCCGCGCGGGCCGGCGACCGCGCCGGCTCGGCGCCGGTGCTGGTGCGCGACGCCTCGGGCCGGCTGCACTTGACGAACGCCGGCCCCGCTCGCGCCCGGCGGGCGGCTCGCTAACCGGCGTCCGGCCGGGCGGCGGGCCCGATCGCCGGCGCCGGTCCGGCTCCTCCGACGGCCCTGCTCCGCCTCCGTCGCCCCGCACGCCGCGCTGCGGCGTTCGAGCTTCCGGCGCCGCTCCCGCCTCCCCCCTCCGCCACGGCGTTTGACGGTATGATGCCGCACTCCGCCGCCGTGCCGCGATGCGACGCGAGCCGGCCGTAAGCCTCCTGCACCGGGCCTCATGCTGAACCTCCCCAACGCGCTGACCATCTCGCGCATCCTGCTCGTGCCGTTGCTCGTCGTCGTGCTCCTGACCGAGATCGAGGACAAGGAGTGGTGGGGGCTGGGGCTTTTCCTGCTCGCCTCGCTGACCGACTTCCTCGACGGCTTCATCGCCCGCCGGTGGAAGAAGATCACCCGCCTCGGCAAGCTCCTCGACCCGGCGGCCGACAAGATCCTGACCTCGGCCGCCTTCATCTCGCTCGTCGAGCTCGGCGTCGCCCCGGCCTGGATCGTCATGGCGATCATCGCCCGCGAGTTCGCGGTCAGCTCGTTGCGCGCCTTCGCCGCCGCCGAGGGGATCGTCATCCCGGCGGGCTGGTCGGGCAAGGCGAAGACGATCGTCCAGATCGTCGCCATCTCGCTCCTCATCGTCCACGACCAGCTCGGCGAGCTGACCCGGATGGCGCTCGTGTCGCTGTGGGCGGCGCTCGCGGTGAGCATCTACTCCGGGCTCGAGTACTTCGTGCGCTTCGGCCGCCTGGTGCTGCGCGGCGAGACTCCGTCGCTCGTCTGATGCCGTCGCGCCCCGACCTGCTGCGCCGGGTCGCCCTGCTGGCGCGGCGGCGCTACCGGGCGGTCTTCGTCGCCTTCGGAATCGCGACGGCGATCTCGCTCGCCCTGCTCACCCGGCTGTCGCTCGACACCGATCTCCTGAACCTGCTGCCGCAGGAGGACGAGGTCGTCGGCACCTTCCGAGAGACGATGGAGCGGTTCGGGACGATCGACTACCTGCTGGTCGTCGTCCGGGTGCCGGAGGGGGAGGTACTGGCGCCGTACCAGACCCACGCCGACCGTCTCGCCGAGCGGATGGGCGAGCTGCCCGAGGTCGGGAGCGTCGAGTACCGGCTCGGCGACACCGAGGAGCTCCTCGCCGAGCTCTACCCCAAGGCGGCGCTGTTCCTCGACGAGGCGGGCCGTGCGGGGGTCGAGGAGAGGCTGTCCGACGAGGGGATCCGCCGGCGGGTGGCCGAGATGCGCCGGCTCGTCGGCACCCCGCAAGGCACGGCCGCCAAGCGGTTGCTCGCCCTCGATCCGTTCGGTCTCGCCGGCGTCTTCCTCGGCCGGCTCGACGCCTCGCGCGGCGCGATCCGGGTCGACTGGTCGAGCGGCTACTACCTGTCCGACGACCACCGCCTGCTGCTGCTGCTGGTCAAGCCGGTCCGCCCGCCCCAGGACGTCGACTTCGACGAGGAGCTCGTCACCGCCGTCGAGGAGGTCGTCGCCGAGGTCGCCGCGGAGTGGCCGTCGGTCCTCGGCTTCGAGAGCCTCGAGGAGGCGCTCGCCGAGGGCTTCCCGCCGCCGCCCGAGGTCGCCCTCGGCGGCAGCTACCTGACCGCGCTCGACGACGCCCGCTTCATCGTCCAGGACGGCATTCTCGGCATCGTCACCGCGATCGCCGGGGTGCTCGTGCTGTTCCTGGTCGCCTTCCGCCGGCTCGGGCCGCTGCTCTTCGCGCTCGCCCCGCTCGTCTGCGGGCTGGTGCTCACCTTCGGCTTCGCGGCGCTGACCCTGGGCGAGCTGTCGACGGCGACGAGCGGCGTGGCGGCGCTCCTCATCGGGCTCGGCATCGACTTCGTGATCGTCTCCTACGGCCGCTACGTCGAGGAGCGGCGGGCGGGCGCGGGGATCGAGGCGGCGCTCATCGCGATGTCCGGCTCGTCGGGCCGCGCGGTGGTCGTCGGCGCGGTGACCACCGCGGCGACCTTCTACGCCTTCCTGGTCACCGACTTCCGCGGCCTGCGCCAGATGGGTTTTCTGACCGGCAGCGGCATCCTGCTCTGCATGCTCGCGGTGCTCTTCCTCCTGCCGGCGCTCATCGCCTGGCGCGAGGACCGCCACCGCGCGAAGGCGACCGGCCCGCGCCTCTACCTCCACGGCTTCGGCACCCGCAAGCTGATCGGCTGGTCGATGGCCCGGCCGGTGCCGGTGCTCGTCGCCGGCGCGGTCCTCACCGCCGCCGCCCTGGCCTTCGCCTTCCGGCTCGAGTTCCAGGAGTCGACGACGACCATGCGGCCGGCCGGCAACCGCGGCATCGAGGTCAGCCGCGAGGTCGGCGAGCGGTTCGGCGCCGGCTTCGACTACATGATGCTGGTGCTCGAGGGCGAGACGACCGAGGAGACCGTCGCGCTGGCCGACCGCGCCGCCGGCGAGGCCCAGCGGCTGGTCGACGAAGGGGTGATCTTCCGCTACGGCGCGATCACCTCGCTGATCCCGCCGCCCCGCCAGCAGGCCGCGGTGCTCGACTGGCTCGAGCGCGAGCGGGAAGGCGGGGCGCTCGACCTCGGTCGGATCCGCGGCACCTTCGAGGAGGCGCTCGCCGCCGAGGGCCTGCGCGCCGAGCCGTTCGTCGAGGGCCTCGAGCTCCTCGCCGGCGCCCTCTCCCCGCGCGAGCCGATCGGCGCGGCGGACCTGGCGGCCAACGAGCAGACCCGCCAGCTCCTCGAGCGCTACCTCCAGCCGGCCGAGGGCGACGGCTGGCGGAGCGTCGTCTACCTCTACCCGCGGGACAACCGCTGGCGCCGCGAGGCGCCGCCCGAGGCGCTGGCGGCCGCCGAGCGGCTCGGCCCGCGGGCGCAGCTCACCGGCACGAACGTCCTCAACCAGCGGGTGCGCACCGTGGTCCGCCGCGACGCCTGGGTCGCGGGCATCCTCGGCCTCGTCCTCGTCGCCGGCCTCCTCTGGCTCGACTTCCACCGCCTGCGCCACGTGCTGCTCTCGCTGATACCGCTCTCGATCGGGATCGTCTGGATGCTCGGCGCGATGGCGCTGCTCGGCATCGAGCTCAACTTCATGAACATCTTCGTCACCACGATGATCATCGGCATCGGGGTCGACTACGGCCTGCACGTCGTCCACCGCTACCGCGAGGCCAAGGGCGGGGGGCCGGCGGAGCGCGAGCGGTCGCTGGTCGAGACCGGCAACGCGATCGTCGTCGCGGCGCTGTCGACCGTGGCCGGCTTCGGCTCGCTGGTCTTCTCCCACTACCCGGGGCTGCGCTCGATCGGCATCGTCGCCATCCTCGGCGCGGTGTTCACGGCGCTGGTGGCGATCACGGTCCTACCGGCGCTCCTCGCCTGGCGGGCCGAGGGCGCGGATCGCGCCTGATCTCGGGGGTCCTCCCTCGTCGTTCGCTGCGGCGCACATGAGTGCGCCTCACTCACTCCTCGGTCCGGGTCGCCCGATCTCACGCACGCTCCGCGCCCTCAGCGTGGGTCGGCCACGATCTCTACGGTCGCGGTGGCCTTGAGCGGAAGGTCGGGGACCGGGCCGACGATCCGCCAGACCACGCCGTCGGCCGTCGCCTCGCGGGCGACCCAGGAGGCCTCGACCAGGGCGACCTCGACGTCGAGCCGGCCGTCGGCGGGCGGCGGACGGCCTCCTTCGGAGGTCCAGAGGTTGTGGAGCGGCACGGTCCGCCGCTCCCCGGGGGCGACCGCGGCGAGGAAGACCGTGTCCCGGTAGACCGGGATCTCCCGCCCTTCGGCGGCGACCGCGAAGCGGAGCGCCGAGACCGCCCGCTCGCCGCGGTTGTCGACGTCGACGGAGAGCCGGAGCAGCGTCTCGGGGCCGGCCGGCGAGGGTGCGAGCCGGGCGGTGAGGGCGAGCGGCGGCCGGCGCTCCTCGTCGCCCGGCGCCTCCGAGGCGCCGGCCGCGCCGCCGACGGTCGGGGGAGCGGCGAAGGCCGCCCCCAGCGCCGCGGCGAGCGCCCCGGCGGCGGCGGCGCGGCGCATGGCGGGGACCGTGTCGGGGGAGGCGGGTCTCATCGGTCGAGGGCGCCGCGCGCGTGGACCGTCGACGGGCGGCCTGCCAAGGTCGGGGCGTCCCTCGGATGATAGCTTCGTCGCGAGCTCTGCCGCAGGAATCTTGGGGGGACCGGTGTCTGAGCAGTCGTCTCGCGCTCGCAGTACCGCTCCGGCGGCGCCGCGGTCGTCGCGGAAAGGATGGAAGCTCGCGTCCGCGGCGGCCCTCGCCGCCTGCCTCGCCGGTTGCGGGGCGGCCGAGCGCGACGATGGCGGGGAGCCGGCCGCCGGCTCCCCCGGAGCGGGAGCGCAGGAGACCCTCTTCGCCGAGATCACCGGCGAAGCGGGGATCGACTTCGTCCACGACTCGGGGGTCGACGGCAGCTACTTCATGCCCGAGCACATCGGCTCGGGCGGGGCGCTGTTCGACGCCGACGGCGACGGGGACCTCGACCTCTACCTCGTCGACAGCGGCGGCCACTCCGGGGACCCGGCGGACGCCCGGCCGAACCGCTTCTACCGGCAGGAGGCCGACGGGCGGTTCGTCGACCGCACCGCCGCCTCCGGCCCCGGCGACCTCGGCTACGGGATGGGGGTGGCGGTGGGCGACGTCGACGGCGATGGCGACCCCGACGTCTACGTGACGAACCACGGTCCCGACGCCCTCTACGAGAACCTCGGCGACGGCACCTTCCGCGAGGTCACCGCGGCCGCCGGGCTCGGGCTCGACGCCTGGTCGACCTCCGCCTGCTTCTTCGACGCCGACGCCGACGGCGACCTCGACCTCTACGTCGTCACCTACCTCGACTACGCGCCGAAGCCCTGCACCGATTCGGCGGGGCGGCCGGAGTACTGCGGCCCGATCGCGTTCCCCGGCGTCTCGGACGCCCTGTTCGCCAACCGCGGCGACGGCACCTTCGAGGACGCGGGCGCCCGGGCGGGGATCGCGGCGGTGCGCAACCGCGGGCTCGGGGTGGCCTGCGTCGACCTCGACGGCGACGGTCGCCAGGACGTCTACGTGGCGAACGACGGCGAGCTCAACCAGCTCTGGATCCAGCGCGAGGACGGGCGGTTCGAGGACCGGGCGGTGCCGGCCGGCGCGGCGGTCAACGCCGCCGGCGCGCCGGAGGCCGGGATGGGGGTGAGCGCCGGGGACGCCGACGGCGACCTCGACCTCGACCTCGTCGTCGCCCACCTCGACCGCGAGACGAACACCCTCTACGAGAACCTCGGCGGCGGCTCCTTCCAGGACGCGACCGGCGGCAGCGGGCTCGGCCCGCCGAGCCTGCCCTACACCGGCTTCGGCACAGCCTTACTCGACGCCGACCTCGACGCCGACCTCGACCTGCTGGTCGCCAACGGGCGGGTGGGACGGGGCCCGCGGCTGGCGCCCGAGCGGGCGGGCGAGGCGCTGAGCGACTACTGGCGGGACTACGCCGAGCCCAACCTCTACCTCGAGAACCTCGGCGGCGGCCGCTTCCGCGCCGCCGCCGCGGCCGCCGGAGCGCTCGCCTCGCGCGTCGAGGTGAGCCGCGCGCTCGTCCCCGGCGACCTCGACCTCGACGGCGACCTCGACGCGGTGCTGACGAACTGCAACGGCCCGGCCCGCTTGTATCGCAACCTCGCCGAGGGCCGCGGCGGCTGGCTCGCAGTGCGGATCCGCGACGCGGCGGGCCGGCGCGACGCGATCGGCGCCGTCGTGGTCGCGACGGCCGGCGGCCGGCGACAGCTCCGCGCGATCACCGCGACCGAGGGCTACCTGACCGCGGTCGAGCCGGTCGCCCACTTCGGGCTCGGCTCGGCCGGGGGGCCGGTCCGCCTCGAGGTGACCTGGCCCGACGGCGCGCGCGAGAGCCACCAGGGTCTCGACCCGGACCGCCGCTACGTCGTGCTGCGGAGCGGAGCCGGAGGGGGAGAGTGACCGGGAGAGCGACGCGTCCGCGGCCGGGCCGGACGGCGCTGGTCCTCGCCGTGGCCGTCGCGCTGGCACTCGGCGCGGCTTGCCGGCCCTCGGGGCCCGAGGGCGACGTCCCCCGGACCCTGCCCGAGGTCGACGTCTCGGCGATGGAGCCGCGGGTCGCGGCGAGCATCGAGGAGGCGCGCCGTGGAGTCGCCGCCGCACCCGGGGCCGCCGCAGCGTGGGGCCGGCTCGGGATGGTGCTCCAGGTCCACGCGCTGTGCGACCCGGCGGTCCCCGTCTACCGAGCGGCCGAAGACCTCGCCCCGGACGACTACCGCTGGCCCTACCTGGCGGCCCATTGCCTGGCGAGGAGCCGGCCCGAGGAGGCGATCGCCGCCTTCGAGCGCGCCGGCGCGCTGGCCCCCGACCGGCCGGAGGTCGCCGTCGCCCACGGCCGGGCGCTCCTCGAGCTGGGGCGGGCCGAGGAGGCCGCGGAGCGGTTCCGCGCCGCGCTCGCCGACGACCCCGGAGACACCCACGCGATGTACGGCCTCGCCCGTGTCGACGTCGCCGCCGGGCGGCTCGAGCGCGCCCGCGAGCGGCTCGAGCGGGCGGTCCGGCTCGCCCCCGAGCAGGCCGAGGCCCACGAGCTCCTCGCCCGGGTCTACCCGCGGCTCGGCGAGGAGGAGGCGGCGCGCGACGCGGAGCTGCGGGCCCGCCGGCAGGCCGGGCGGGTGACCCGCGGCGAGGACCCCGCGCTCGAGGCGATGGAGGGGCTGGCGGTCAACTCCCAGTCGTTCGTCCGGCGCGGCCGCCGGCTCGCCGAGCAGGGCCGCTTCGCCGAGGCGGAGCCGCAGTTCCGCGAGGCGCTCGAGATCGGCGGCTCGACCGCCGGGAACCTGGCGAACCTCGGAGCCGCGCTCGCCGGGCAGGGCCGGTACGAGGAGGCGGCCGAGGTCTACCGGCGCGCCCTGGCCCTCGACCCGGACCACGCCGGCGCCCACAACAACCTCGCTCTCAGCCTGCTCGGGCTCGGGAAGACGGCGGAGGCCGAAGCGCGGTTCCGGGCCGCGCTCGAGCGCGACCCGGAGAGCGCCGACGCCTGGCACAACCTGGGCCTGCTCGCCGCCCGGCGGGGGCGGCACGAGGAGGCCGTCCGCCACCAGCGCGAGGCGCTGCGGCTCGACCCCTACAGCGCCGGCGCCGAGCTCGCCCTGGGCACGTCGCTCGCGGCGACCGGCCGCGAGGACGAGGCGGTCGAGAGCTGGCGCCGCGCCCTGGCCCTCGAACCGGGGAGCCCCGAGGCGTCGCACAACCTGGGCGTGGCGCTGATCCGACGCGGCGAGCACGCGGAGGCGGTCGAGCGGCTGCGAGCGGCGGTGCGCCGCGCGCCGAACAGCTCGCGGCTGCTGGCGCTGCTCGCCTGGGAGCTCGCCTCGGCCCCCGACCCGGCGCTTCGCAACGGCGCCGAGGCCGAGCGGATCGCCCGGCGGATCCGCGCCGCCTACCCGCGCGACGCGGCGACCGCAGACCTCCTCGCCGCGGCTCTCGCCGAACGCGGCCGCTACGCCGAGGCGGTGCCGCTCGCCCGCGAGGCGCTCGCCGGAGCCGGCGCCGCCCCGGAGCGGCGCGCGGAGCTCGCCGCCCGGCTCGACCTCTACGTCCGCGGTCTGCCCTACCGGCAGGACGAGTAGCGTCGCCCGGCGGCCGGCGGCAAGAAAAAGGGCGGCGAGCCGAAGCCCGCCGCCCCCAGAGGAACCTACGCGACGCGCAGCGCGAGGAGCGCGCCGCGCGCGCCCTCACGCCCGGTCAGGGATCGAACGTGAGGCTGGCTCCGGCGAGGTCGAACGGGTCGCCCGCGCCGGTGAACTGCTCGAAGGTGGTCCCGACCGCGGAGAACGGACCGCCGGCCGAGAGGTTCGTCTCGCCGGGGTTCGCCGCGCCACCGCCCTGGGTGACGCCGGCGATCCCGTCGAGCGCGGAGACCGCGCCGTAGTCGACGTCGACCGTGCCGTCGGAGTGCAGCGTCACCGAGAAGGTGTTCGACCCGGTGGTCGTGAACTCGGGCACGCCGACGTAGCTGACCGTCACCGACGACGCGCCGAAGGACACGGACACCGTGCCCGCGTTGTTCGGCGACAGGTCGTCCCACAGCGGGGCGATCCGCGGCTGGTCGTTGAGCAGCTCCGAGACGCTCTCGGTGAAGTCGCTGTCCCCCGATCCGAAGGTCAGGTTGCCGTTCGAGTTGACGAAGACGCTCGACCAGTTGCTCCCCTGGTACGGGAAGCTGAACGGCAGGGCCACCTCGGCACTGCCGTCGTCGGGCAGGTCGAGCGGCAGCTCGTCCGTGGCCACGACGTCGAGCACGTAGCGGCCGCCGCTGTTCCCGTTCCCGGTCAGGCCGAAGTCGGGGAAGGTGGTCACCGCCAGGAAGTGCGTGCCGCCGCCGACCGGGACCGCGATCCTCGACAGGAGACCCGCGCCGCCGTCGTCGTCGATGGCGACCAGGGCGCCGGTCGAGTCGAACAGCGCGATCAGCGAGTCGAGCGTCCCGGCGACGACCTCGGCGACCACGATGTCGCCCGCCGCCGTCGAGAAGCTGAACCAGTCGATGTCGTCGCCGACCGGGAAGATGTCGGTGTAGCTCTTCTTGCCGTCGGTGTTGAACGGCAAGGCGACGGACGCCGCGTCGGCAGGGGTGTCGTTGTCCTCGAACTTGTCCTTGAACTGCTTGGAGCCGCTGTAGAGCACCGAGGAGTTCGCGAGGTCGAGCGGGTTCGCACCGCCGAAGACCTCGTACGCCGCCGCGGTCTGGGTCAGGTTGATCCGATCGCTGAACGACGAGAGGTCGACCTGCGGCTCGGACCCCGAGGTCCACATCCCGCCGCACGAGACGCCCGCGAGGCCGTCGATCGGGGTCAGGTCCCCGTAGTCGACGTCGACGTTGTTCGAGTTCCGGCGCAACGTGATCGCGAAGTTGACGGTGCCGGTGTCGAGCCACTCGGGCACGTCGTCCCAGATCACCGAGAACGTGTTCGCGCTCTCGGCGAAGGTCACGACGCCTCCGGCCGCCGGGTTGAGGTCGTCCCAGACGCCGGCGATCCTCGGCGGCCCGGCGAGCATCTCCGCGGCCGACTCGGTGAAGTCGGTCGAGCCCGCCCCGAAGGTCACGCTGCCGTTCGCGTTGACGAACAGCGAGTTGTAGGTCGCGCCGCACAGGTCGAAGGCGAACGGCAGGGCGAGCTGCACGAAGCCGTCGTCGCCGACCGGCAGCGGGTCGCCCGGCGCGGGCGAGTTGAAGATGATGCTCGCGCTGTTCGTGCTCCCCGCGGCCACGGTGATGCCGGTGAAGACGAGCGGCGGGTCCGGCGAGGTGATGTTGTTCGACTCGCCCGCGTTCCAGAACTCCTCGGGTCCCGGCAGCGCGATGATCGGGTTGCTGAACCGCCCGGCGAGCGCCGTCACCTGGTCGACGAAGAGCGCGTAGGTCGCCCCCGGCGTCAGGTTGTCGAGCTGGAAGATGCCGACGTTCGGGTCGTTCGGGTCCGTCGAGTCGGTGTAGGCGCCCGAGAACGTCGACACCGCGTCGACGAACGGGTTCGCCAGGTTGCGCGCGATCACGTTGACGCCCGAGAGCCGGGTCGTGCCGTTCGACGCGAAGATCGCGCCGGTGATCCGCCCGCGCGAGGCCGGGAAGCCGGCCCCGGGGTAGAGGGTGCCGATCGACGCCACGTCGTCGGCGTGCGGCGTCCGGGTGCCCGCCGCGCTTCCGAAGTAGAACGGGTACATCGTCTCGATGACCTCGGTCCCCCCGATCGGCCCCAGCGGGCCGAAGGTGGCGTTGTCCGGCGTCGGGCCGGTGTCGTCGCCGCCCTCGCCGTGCGCGGGGATCTGGCCGTTGAGCTCGACGTGGCCGAGGTTGATGAAGTGGCCGAACTCGTGGACCATGATGTCCTCGGCCACGATCGGGTCGGTGAACGCCGGCCCGTTGAGGAAGGCGCTCCCCTCGATCAGCTCGCAGGTCACCGGGTCGCCGAAGTCGGGGCCGGCGAAGCCGAGGACCCCGGTGCCGCCGAGGCCGAGGTCGACGAAGATCGAGCCGTCCTCGTCGAAGACGATCTCGCTGAACCCGTTCGGTCCCCCCGCGCCGCTGAAGATCGGCCCGTAGTTGGCGACGGTGATGTCGACGGGAAGGAAGCCGGCGTTGACGAAGGTCGCCGAGGACGCCGAGACGTTCTCCCAGCGGTCGAACGCGTCCTGGACCGCCTGGACGGCCTGGGCGTTCGTCAGCGGCCCGAGGCCGCCGAGGTCGGGGTTCCAGGGGATGTTCGCGCCGCCCGACGGGTAGACGAACGGCACCCCGGACTGGCAGATGAACAGCGAGTCGGCGCCGAAGGCCGGGCCGACGTGGGCGAGCGTCGCCACCGCGGCGAGCGCGAGGACGAGGAGGCGGAGGTTGCTCTTGGCTCGCATCGTGCGCCTCCTCACTGCCCGACCTGTTGGCGGATCGCGTCCGCCAGCGTCGCGTAGGTCACGGGGTCGTTGATCGCCGGCGACAGCCCGGCGTTGTCGAGCTGGTTCGCGGCCATCTCCTGGCGTTCGGCGGACAGGTAGATCTTGAACGCGCCCTGGCCGAGGCCGATGGTGCTCGACAGCCCGGTCGTGGGGCTCGGCGCGTTGGTGAACAGGACGTACTCGCCCCCGCGGACGAGGTTCGGCAGCTCGGGCAGGTGCGAAAGGTGGACGTAGGTCCCGCCCGCGTCCTGCTCCTTGAGCGTGCCGAGCATCGTGATCTCGGCGATCCCTTTCGGCCAGTCACCCTTGAAGGCCTCGTCGACCGACAGGCGGTAGGTGACGGTGGAAATCTCGGCGCCTCCCGCCGTCACGGTGCCGGGCTCGACCGACAGCACCGTGCCGCGGAAGATGGTGTGGGCGCGCTCCTCGAGACCGGCGAGATCCAGCTTGAGGACCATGCCGGCTCCGGTGGGTGCGGCCGTCAGTGCGACCAGCACGACCGCCACCGGGAACACTGTGGTGGCTCTGCGCATGCTCGGGACTCCTCTCACGGGTCGACGAATGGCCGACGAGCCGTGACGACGCCACGGGCGCCTCCGCCCCTCTCGAGGAACGCCCTCCGTCGCCGGTCAGCTCGTCCGGCAATGCCCGGGGGGCCGACCCGTCGAGCCGCCCGGGCGTGGGCTGTGCGGAGAAACGCCTGCGCAGATGACTAGAGAAGTTCGAATGCTAGCAGATCCTATGTCCGGCTGGCAAGCCAGGGCGGTGGAGCTCGGATCGGCGTCGTCGGTCCGGCTCCCGCAACGGAAGCGCCGCCGGAGAGGCCCGCTCAGCTCGCCCCGTCCGCCCGGGCCGCGACCCACCGGATCGCGGCGGCCAGCTCGTCCGGCACCTCCTCCTGGAGGAAGTGGCCGGCCTCGGTGCGGGTGACCGGCGCATCGGGGAAGGCCGTCTCGTGGCGGCCGAGCGCACGGCCGAGGACCGGGTCGCGGGTGCCCCAGACGAGCGCGGTCGGGCCCGCGGCGGCGAGCGCCCAGGTCTCCGCCCGGCGCAGGGCGGGCACGCTCGGGTGGTCGGGGCCGTCGGGCACCATCCGGGCGAGCGCCAGCGGCGCCGCCCGCCGCCGCCAGCCGCGCAGCGGCCAGCGGTAGGCGCGCGCGGTGCGGCCGCGGATCGAGCGCGGGTCGCCCTGCGCCTTGTGCAGCGCGTACAGCGGGAAGCCGAGCAGCCGGAAGGCGACGTCGCTGACCACCGGCCGCCGGGCGAAGCGGTGGAACGCCGTCCCCCGCAGCCGCTCGGGGAGGACGACCGCGGTGTTCGCGAACACCTTGCCGGCGAAGCGCCTCGGCGCCCAGGCCGCCGCCGCGGCGCCGATCGGCCCGCCCCAGTCCTGGCCGACGAGGACCGCCCCCTCGAGCTCGAGCGCCTCGACGAGCTCGGCCACGGCCCGGGCGTGCCGGTCGACCGAGTGCTCACCGAGCCCGAGCGTGTCCGACAGCCCCAGCCCCAGCAGGTCGGGCGCCACGCAGCGCAGCTCGGGGAGGCGGGCGATCACCTTCCGCCAGAGGTAGCTCCACGTCGGGTTGCCGTGGACCAGCAGCACCGGCCGCGCCCCCCGCGGCCCGTGATCGACGAAGTGGACCAGCCGCCCCGCGTCCGGCCCGCCCTCGAGCCGCCACCCTCCGCGCTCGAACGGCAGCTCGGCGGCGAGGGCGTCGGGTAACGGCGGGGCGGCGGTGAAGGGCATCGCAAGGGCCTCGCGTGGGACCGGCGCGAGCGCCGGCGACGTACGGGTCGCCTGCGTCGTAGTCGACGGACACCATACTTCACCGGCAACAGCCCGGGCGTGCCGGCAACCCCTCGGCAGACCGGTCGGTTAGTCTCGAAACGAGGGGACACATCGTGAGACGCACCGGGAGACTCCGCCTCCAGACCCTGCTCGCCTCGCTCGCCGTCGGCATCGTGACACTGCTCGGGCCAGCTGCGGCCGAGGAGAGCGCTCCCGGCGACGCCTGCTCCGCGCGAGTCGTCTTCGTCCCCGAGCCGACCGGTCTGGAGGCGCTCCGCCGAATCCTCGCCGACCGGGCGGAGCACCTGCGGCAAACCGACGTCTCGGAGGCCGGCCCGCCGGAGTCCCCCGCGACGCCGAACCTTCTCCTGCGGCTCGCACCCGGTCATTGCGCGGATTTCGTCTGGCCGCGCACCGCCGAGGCCGGCGAGGCAAGGGGCACGGAGCACGTACTGCTGGCGAGCTCGCCCTGGTACGAGCTCGGAGACGGCAGATCGCTGGCGGACGTCCTCGTCGGGATCGACCCGGTCGAGCCCGCTCCGCGCCTGGCGGACGCCGTGACCGTCGCCGCGACCGCTCTCGGCGACCCGCCGGCCGCCGTGATCCTGGTCGCCGCGGCGGGGGCCGAGGATGGCAGCCGCCTCGGCGACGACGAGGCCGTCGCGGCGCTGGAGCGGGCCGGCGTGCCCCTCCGCGTCTGGTGGTTCGAGCGAGCGCTCGACCGGGAGCCGGATGGAGAGTCCGGCGGTGAGCCCGGCGGTGAGCCCGGCCCGCCGGCCTGGGCCGGAGCGGCCGTGGAGAGGGTGGACATCGCCGCTTGGGAAGAGCTCGAGGGCGCGGTCGACGCCCTGCGCGAGCTCGTCGCGGGTGGCGAGTGATCGCCTTCGTCACCCTGCTGCTGGG
>Ga0299913_10000921_pt1 | contig 20365 bp, 32 predicted proteins | sample RVTome_9_FD_201360 | JGI IMG/M metagenome (GOLD analysis project Ga0299913, IMG submission 201360) | Soil microbial communities from uranium-contaminated site in the Upper Colorado River Basin, Wyoming, United States - RVT155D38 (version 2) ... | reverse complement strand
CGATCGGCTGCGCGAGCACGCCCGAGACCTCGTCGTCGCCCGGCTCGGGTCCGAGCACCAAACCGCCGGCGCCCTCGCCCATGCTGGCGAACAGCTGGAAGAGCTCGACCAGCGTCGACCCCGCAGCGGACAGGGCCTCGGCCGGCAGAATCGAGCCGTCGGTCTCGACATCCAGGATCAGACGGTCGTAGTTGGTCATCTGCTCGACACGGGTGGGTTCGACCTCGTAGGTCACGCGGCGCACCGGCGAGAAGATCGCATCGATCGGGATGTTGCCGATGGGCTGCTCCTTCGAGGTGGAGGCCGCGACGTAGCCACGGCCCTGCTCGATGATCAGCTCCATCGACAGCTTGGCGTTCTTGTTCAGAGTGGCGATGTGGTGGTCGGGGTTCAGGACCTCGATGCCCGCGGGAAGCTCGATGCTGCTGGCGGTGACGTCGGCGGCACCGCCGGCCTTCAAGTAGACGCGGGCCGGCTCCTCGATCTCGCTACGAATGACGAGTTCCTTGAGGTTCAGCACGACGTCGGTCACGTCCTCGGTCACGCCCTCGATCGAGGTGAACTCGTGCAGCACCCCGTCGATCTTGATCTGGGTGATGGCAGCTCCGGGAATCGACGAAAGGAGCGTGCGACGCAGCGAGTTTCCGAGCGTGTAACCAAAGCCGGGCTCGAGCGGTTCGATGGTGAACTTGCTACGAACGTCTGAGATCTCCTCTTCGGAGATCTGCGGACGCTGGACAATTAAGAGATTCATGAGCTCCTCTCGCTTCTTCTTCTCAGCGGGTGCCGGCGTTTGCTGCGCGACGCCCTCGTGCTCCATCAGCAGAGCTGATATCGCCATTGGATTACTTCGAGTAGTACTCGACGATCAGCTGCTCCTGGACTGGGGCATCGATCTGCGCTCGCTCGGGCAGGTCCCGCACCTCGACCTTCAGTTGCTTGAGATCCGAGGTAAGCCAGTCAGGAATCGTGCGACCGGCCGCGTACGACGCGTTCTCGACGATGCGTCCCATGTTCCTCGACCGGCCGCGTACCTCGATCACGTCCCCGGGCTTCAGCCGGTACGAGGGGATGTTCACCTTGCGGCCGTTGACCTGGAAGTGGCCGTGCGTCACCAGTTGCCTGCCCATCGACCGATTCATCGCCAGCCCAGACCGGTAGACGACGTTGTCGAGGCGCGACTCACAGATGCGCATCAACTCCTCGCCCGTCACACCCTTGCTGCGGGCGGCCTCGGTGTAGTAGCCGCGGAACTGCTTCTCGAGCAATCCGTAGAATCGCTTGGCCTTCTGCTTCTCGCGCAACTGGAGGAGGTACTCGCTCTCACGTACGCGGCCGCGGCCGTGCTCCCCTGGAGGAGGACGCCCCTTCTCGATCGGGCACTTCGGGCTTTCGCAGCGCGTGCCCTTCAGGAACAGCTTGGTCTTCTCGCGCCTGCAGAGTTTGCAGACCGGTCCTGTGTAACGGGCCATTACACCCGCCTTCTCTTGCGGGGGCGGCAGCCGTTGTGCGGGACCGGAGTCACGTCCTTGATGGCGATCACCTCGAGGCCCGAGGCCTGCAGCGAGCGGATCGCAGTCTCGCGGCCCGAACCGGGACCCTTGACGAGGACGTCGACCCGGCGAACGCCGTGCTCCTGAGCGCGGCGAGAACAGGCCTCGGCGGCCATCTGCGCGGCGTACGGAGTCGACTTACGCGAGCCCTTGAATCCGACGTTTCCCGCCGAGGCCCACGACAACACGTTCCCCTCGGGATCCGAGATCGAGATGATCGTGTTGTTGAACGTCGCCTTTATGTGGGCGACGCCATGAACGACGTTCTTTTTTTCCTTGCGACGAGTCCTCGTCTTCTTTTTCGGAGCGGCCAAGCTCTATCTCCCTCTTAACTTTGGAAATCCGGTGAACTGCTTATTTCTTGACGGCCTTCTTCTTGCCGGCAACCGCCGACTTGCGGCCCTTGCGCGTACGGGCGTTGGTGTGAGTCCGCTGGCCGTGCACCGGCAGTCCGCGCCGGTGGCGGAGACCCTGATACGAACCGATCTCGACCTTCCGCTTGACGTTCTGGTTGATCTGTCGCCGGAGGTCACCCTCGACCGTGTAGTGCTCGCTGATCCAGTCGCGAAGCCGGACGACTTCCTCATCCGTCAGGTCCCGCACCCGCGTCCCGGGAGCGACCTTCGAGCCCAGGCACGACTCCTGCGCCTTGGCCGGTCCGATACCGAAGATGTAGGTGAGAGAGATCTCGAGACGCTTGTCTCTCGGAATGTCGACTCCAGCGATACGTGCCACTCAGTTTCTCTCCTTAACCCTGACGCTGCTTGTGTCGTGGGTTGTCGCAAATGACCATGACTCGGCCATGGCGACGAATCACCTTGCACTTGTCGCAGATCTTCTTGACGCTCGGTCGGACCTTCATGTCGCTCCTGTCGGCTATTTGTAGCGGTAGACCACTCGACCCCGGGTGAGGTCGTAAGGGCTCAGCTCGATCAGCACTTTGTCCCCAGGCAGGATGCGGATGTAGTTCATCCGCATCTTTCCGGAGATGTGAGCAAGAACCTCGTGAGTGTTCTCTAGCTCGACGCGAAACATCGCGTTGGGCAGCGTCTCGGTGACGGTGCCCTCGACCTGAATACCCTCTTCCTTGGCGGAGGAGGAACTCTTTTCCTTGTTCTTCTTAGCCACGCGCGTTACGACCCCACTGACGGTGCTCGATTGCGGACCTCCGGAGCCGGTGGAACACTCGCCCGGAACGCGCTTTCTTGGCGCCTTCCAGGCGCGTGTCGACCCCGGATCGACCGCCAAGAATAGCAGAAGCGTCTTTCCTGGTCGAACGCCCTTTTTGGGGGTTCATCGCCCCTCCCTGCGGGTCAGGATCTCGCACCCGTCGGGGGTTATGGCGACGGTGTGTTCGAAGTGGGCGGAAAGCGATCCGTCGGCCGTCACGACCGTCCAGCCGTCCGGCAACGTCCTGGTCTCGGGCTCGCCGAGGTTCACCATGGGCTCGACCGCCAGGGTGGTCCCCGCGGTCAGTAGCTCCCGGCGGCCGGGGGGGCCGAAGTTCGGCACCCAGAGGTCCTCGTGGAGCTCGCGCCCGATCCCGTGACCCGCGTACTCTCGCACCACCGAGAACCCGGAGGCGGTCGCCGTCTGCTCGACGGCGTGCCCTACGTCCCCGAGATGCCCACCGGGCCGGCACCGGTCGATGGCCGCGTGAAGGCTGGCCTCGGTGACTTTGAGCAGCTCGGCGGCCTCCGGCTCGATGTCTCCCACGGGGAAGGTCCAGGCCGAGTCGGTATGCCACCCCTGGTAGAAGACCCCCACGTCCAGCGAGACAATGTCGCCGTCGGCCAGGCTGTCCTCGCCGGGGATCCCGTGGACGATCACCTCGTTCGGCGAGGCGCAGATGGAGGCCGGGAAACCACGGTACCCGTGAAAGCTCGCCTCGGCCCCCGCTTCGGCGATCGACCGGGCCGCGAGCTGGTCCAGCTCGACCGTGGTCACGCCGGGTCGGACGGCCTCCTCGAGACGGTCGAGGGTGTCGGCGAGGATGGTCCCGGATCGCCTCATAGCGGCGATCTCCTCGGGTGATTTCTTGGAAGTCATGGACCTCTTAATGGTCAGAGCGCGGAAACTATGTCGTGGAAGACCTCGTCGGGGGTTTTGGTCCCGTCGATCTGCACCAAGACCTGACGCTCGTCGTAGTACTTCTTCAACGGTTGCGTCTGCTCGGTGTAGTTCTTCAAACGCTCGCGGACGGTGGCCTCTTCCTGGTCGTCCATGCGACCGACCACCTCACCCCCGCACCGGTCACAGGTCCAGTTCGATTTCGGGGGCATATCCACCGAGTAGGTCCAGCCGCACTGGGCACACACGCGTCGGCCGAGGATGCGCCGCAACGAGACCTCCTCGGGAACCTCGATCACGATCGCCCCGTCAAGAGGAGTCCCGCGTTCCGAGAGGAACTCATCGAGCGCCTCCGCCTGTCCCCGGCTGCGCGGGTATCCGTCGAGCAGGAACCCGTCCTGGGTATCGTCCTGCCTAAGCCGGTCCAGAACGATCTGGATCACGAGCTCGTCCGGAACGAGACGTCCGGAGTCGACGTACTCGCGCACCTTCGCCCCGAGCTCGTTGTCGGGGTCCTTCATGGCAGCCCGAAAGATGTCGCCCGTGGCGATGTCCGGGATCGCATACTTCTCGATCAACCGGACGCTTTGAGTTCCCTTGCCGGCGCCCTGGGGGCCGAGGATCACCAACTCCATGTGAGTCACCTAGGGCCCGACAGGCGCCCGGCACACGCCGGTGAGGGTACGCGGAGGCTCACTTGAGGAACCCCTCGTAGTGCCTCATCATCAGCTGCGACTCGATCTGCTTCATGGTCTCGAGAGTCACACCCACCGTGATGAGGATGGAGGCGCCACCGAACGGCAACCGCTGAATCCCCTGGGTGGCCAAGAAGATGTTCGGCATCAGGGCGATGGCCGCTATGAACAGCGCTCCCGGCAGAGTGATGCGCGTGAGGATCCTGTCGAGATACTCGGCGGTTTGCCGGCCCGGTCGAATTCCCGGAATGAAACCGCCGTACTTCTTCATGTTGTCGGACACATCAACCGGATTGAACGTGATGGCCGTATAGAAATAGGTGAAGAACACGATCAGCAGTCCATACAGGGCCATGTGGGTCACGGAACCCGAATTCAAGAGGTTGTTGTCTATCCAGTTCTGCAGACCCGGGCTCTGAATCGTGTTCTGCAAGAGCGTCGGGATGTACAGGACGCTCGATGCAAAGATGATCGGCACGACTCCGGCCTGGTTGACCTTGAGCGGGATGTACGTCGACGTACCGCCGTACATACGCCTTCCGACAACCCGCTTGGCGTACTGAACCGGAATCCGGCGTTGCCCCTGCTCGACCGTGACCACGGCGACGACCACGAGGATCGCGATGAACACCATTCCGATGAAGACGGCGGTTGACTCCTGCTGGAAGATCGCCATGTACTCGCTGGGAAGCGTCGAGATGATCGAGGCGAAGATCAATATCGACATTCCGTTGCCGATTCCTCGCTGCGTGATGAGCTCGCCGAGCCACATCACAAGGGAGGTTCCCGCGGTCAACGACAGCACGATGAGCGAGACCTTCCCGAAGGTGAAATCGGGAATCAGCTGGACACCCGGGGGGAACCCGAGCTGTTCGGCCCCGCGGTTGAAGAGGAACGCGATACCCGTCGATTGGAGGACGGCTAGGACCACCGTCAGATAGCGGGTCCACTGGGTGATCTTCTTGGTCCCGGATTCGCCCTCTTTGCTCCAGGCCTCGAGCTTCGGAATGACAACGGTAAGAAGCTGCATGATGATCGAGGCGGTGATGTAGGGCATGATGCCGAGCGCGAACACCGCCATCTGGGTGAGGGCCCCGCCCGAGAACAGGTTGATGAACCCGAGAGCCCCACCGGTCGACGCCTGGGCGGCGATCTCCTGGGCGGCCTGGACATCGATACCCGGCGTCGGGATGTGCGCGCCAAGCCTGTAGACGGCGATGATGAGCAGCGTGAAGAGAATCTTGTTGCGCAGGTCGGGAACGCGGAACGCGTTCGCAAAGGCCTTCAGCAGGCTCACTTAGCGCCCTTTCCCTGCTTGGTCGCGACCTGCCCGGTCCGCTGGTCTACGAGTTCGATGGTTCCCCCGGCCCCCTCGATCTTGGCCCTGGCCGTCTCGCTGACCGCGTGAACCCTCACGGTGATCGCGCGGTCGATCTCACCATTGCCGAGAACCTTGATCAGCTTGTCCCGTTTACGGACGACCCCGGCCTCGTGAAGGTCCTCGGCGCTGAACTCGTCGCCCTCGAGGTCGTTCAGCCGGCCCACGTTGATGGCCCCATAGACCTTCCGCGTCGGAGGCGTGAATCCCTTGAGCTTGGGGACGCGCCTGATCAGGGGCATCTGCCCACCCTCGAAAAACGCGTGCACCTCGCCTCGGGCCTTCGTTCCCTTGGTCCCGCGGCCGGCCGTCTTGCCCTTGCCTGCCGCCTCGCCGCGTCCCTTGCGGGTACGCGCCTTGCGAGAACCGCGTGGTGCCTTCAACTCGTGCGGCTTCACTTTGAGTTCAACTCCTCGAGCTTGACGAGGTGGCTCACGGCATTGATCATGCCGCGGATCTCGGGCCTATCCTCGTGAACCACCGTTTGACCAATACGTTTGAGGCCCAGCGCCCTAATCGTCCCGCGCTGTTTTGCGCCCTTGTCGCGCGCCGACCGAATCTGCGTAACCTTCAACTTCGCCATGTCCTACCTTCCGGCACTAGGCGCCGCGCCGCGCAGCAAATAGGCGGGGGCAACCTCCTCGAGGGTCTTGCCGCGACGCTTGGCAACGACCTCTGGGGTCTGGATGTTCTTGAGCGCGGTGACCGTGGCGTGGACGACGTTGATGGCGTTGTCGGAACCCAGTGACTTCGAGAGGATGTCGCGGATCCCGGCACACTCGACTACCGCTCTGACCGGACCTCCGGCGATGACTCCCGTTCCCGGTGATGCGGGCTTCAGCAAAACGACGCCGCCGGACTCTTCCCCGATGATCTCGTGAATGATGGTCGAGCCGACCATGGGCACCTTGAAGAAGTTGCGCTTGGCCTCCTCGATTCCCTTTTGGATGGCGGCCGGAACCTCACGGGCCTTCCCGTAGCCGATCCCGACCTGTCCGGCGCCGTCACCCACGACCACGAGCGCGGTGAAGGAGAAGCGGCGGCCACCCTTGACCACCTTTGCGACGCGATTGATCGAGACGACTCGCTCCTCGTACTGCGTGCGGTCGTCATCGCGGCCTCGGCCCCCTCTGCCTCCGCCACCACCTGGTCGTCGTGCCATATTGGTCTCTTCTCCTCCGTCTAGACTTCCAGGCCGCCCTCGCGGGCGCCCTCCGCTATGGCCTTGACCCGGCCGTGATAGCGAAATCCTCCGCGGTCGAAGGTCACCGACGTGATGCCGGCGGTCTTCGCCCTGCCCGCTATCGCCTCGCCGACGGCCTTCGCCGCACTCAGGCGATCGTCACTCGAGCCCGCATCTTTGAGCGTCGAGGCGGATACCAAGGTCCGCCCCGCAAAGTCGTCGATCACCTGGGCGTACATATGCCGGTTGGACCGGTACACGGCCAGGCGCGGCCGTTCGGCGCTGCCGACCACTTTCTTTCGGACACGGTTGTGACGCCGCTTCCTGCCTTTGACTTTTTTCTTTGCGTCCATCTTTTCCTTAGCTCCTCTAGCCCGCGGCCTTAGCGGCCTTACCGGCCTTGCGGCGAATGTGCTCGCCCTCGTAGCGAATGCCCTTCCCCTTGTAGGGCTCGGGTTTGCGGATACCGCGAATCTCCGCCGCTACCTGACCGACGAGTTCCTTGTCGATGCCCTTGACCGTTATGCGCGTGGGCGCCGGTACCTCGAACTCGATCCCCGCGGGGGCCTTCTTGCGGACGGGGTGCGAGTAACCAACCAGCACCTCGAGATCGGTTCCCTGCTTGCTCGCCCGATACCCGACCCCCGCGATTTCGAGCTTCTTCTCGAAACCCTGGGTAACGCCCACGACCATGTTGTAGAGCAGGCTCCGAACGAGCCCATGCAGGGCCCGCACCTCGCGCTGCTCGGAGACGCGGGTCACCCGAAGCTCGCCATCGACCTGGCTGACCTCGATCTTCTCGGGAAGCTGCCGTTGGAGCTCTCCCCGAGGTCCGTTGATCGTGACGCTGCTTCCGACGACCGACACGTTGACCCCGTCGGGGACGGGGATAGGTGCCTGACCGATTCTCGACACTATTTCCCCCTTACCAAACGTAGGCCAGCACTTCGCCGCCAACTCGGCTGCGACGCGCCTGCTTGTCGGTCATTACTCCCTGCGACGTCGAGATGATCGCCACCCCCAGGCCCCCCAGCACGCGCGGCAACTCGCCTGCGCCGCGGTAAACCCGGCGTCCCGGCTTGCTGATGCGGCGGATGCCGGAGATTGCCGGCTCGCGCTCCTCCGAGTACTTGAGCACCATCTTGATCGCAGGGTGGTTACCGTCGGTGACGCGCTCGTAGGCGTTCACGTAGCCCTCTTCGACCAGGATCTTGGCGATGTTCTCCTTGATGCTGGATGCCGGGATAAGAACGTCGGTGTGAGCCGCCCGGGCCGCGTTGCGGATCCGAGCGAGCATGTCCGAGATCGGGTCCGTCATAGTCATCGCTACCAACTCGCCTTCGTGATGCCGGGGATCTCTCCCTTGTGCGCCATCTCTCTGAAGCACAGGCGGCACAGGTTGAAGCGCTTGAAAACCGCGCGAGGACGCCCGCAGCGGGCGCAGCGCGTGTATCCCCGCACCTTGAACTTGGGCTTCGCCGCCGCCTTGTTTCTAAGGGCCTTCTTCGCCATTTACGCCTCCACCTTCTGCTGCCTGAAAGGAAATCCCAGAGCCGTCAACAGCGCACGGCCTTCGTCGTCGTTGCGCGCCGACGTAACGATCGTGATGTCCATACCTCGGGTCATGTCTATGTCGTCGTAGTCAACCTCGGGAAAGACGAGCTGCTCGGTTACACCGAAGCTGTAGTTGCCGTTGCCATCGAACGACCGGGGATTGAGTCCACGAAAGTCCCGGATGCGAGGAAGAACGATCGAGGTCAACCTGTCGATGAACTCCCACATGCGGTCCCCCCGCATCGTGGTCGCAGCTCCGATCGGCATGCCCTCACGAATCTTGAACGTGGCTATCGATTGGCGAGCGCGACGGATTGCGGGCTTCTGCCCGGTGATAGTTGTGAGGTCCTTGACCGCGCCGTCCATCAGCTTCGCGTCGCGCGACGCTTCGCCCACGCCCATGTTCACGACGGCCTTCTCGGGCTTCGGAACCTGCATGATGTTCGACAGCTCCAGATCCCTGAGCAACTGAGCCCGGAGCTCTTCGTTGTACCGCTGCTTCAAGCGCGGCATGTACTTGTCCGGCATCTACAGATCACTTCCCGATCTCTTCGCGACTCTGTTCTTGGTGCCGTCCTCGTTGATGCGCGTGCCGACACGAACCGGCTTCTTGTCGTCGGGATCGATCAGCGCGACATTCGAGAGATCGACGGCGGCCTCTTTGTGCTGAATGCCGCCTTCCTGGCCCCCACGCCTGCTCATACGAAGCTTCTCGTGGCGAGTGACGCGGTTGACGGCCTCGACGATCACCTTGTTGCTCCGAGGAATCACCTCGAGCACCCGGCCCTTGGCGCCTTTGTCCTTGCCGGCGATGATGATCACCTCGTCGCCCTTGCGGATACTGGTCTTCGGCACTCAGATCACCTCCGGCGCAAGCGAAATGATCTTCATGAACCGCCTGTCGCGCAGCTCGCGAGCCACGGGCCCGAAGATCCGGGTTCCACGGGGCTGCATCTGCGGATCCACGATCACCACGGCGTTGTCGTCGAACTTGATGTAGGTCCCGTCGACGCGGCGGCGCTCCTTGGCGGTGCGAACCACGACGGCCTTGACGACGTCGGACTTCTTTACGCTGCCGCCCGGTATGGCGTCCTTCACGGTGCACACCACGACGTCACCCACGCCCGCATAGCGACGGCGCGATCCACCGAGGACCTTGATGACGAGGACCTCGCGGGCCCCCGTGTTGTCTGCTACTCGGCATCTGGATTCCTGTTGGATCACATTCTTCCCTTCGCGATCGTCAAGACGATCACTTGATCTACTTCGCCTTCTCTAGGATCTCGACGATGCGCCACCGCTTCGTCTTGGATAGCGGGCGCGTCTCGGCAATCCGCACGGTGTCTCCGACACCCGTCGAGTTATCCTCGTCGTGTGCCTTTAGCCGCTTGGTGCGGCGGACGATCTTTCCGTAGGTTCGGTGCTGTGCGGCATCGAGGACCTCGACCACCACGGTCTTGTCCATGACATCGCTCACCACGCGGCCCGTTCGTGCCTTGCGCAGTCCGCGCGACTTGATGTTCTCTTCGGTAGCGCTCACTCTATGGTCCCCTCGCCCTCACTGGCCATCTCGCGCTCGCGCAGCACGGTCTTGACTCGCGCAATGTCGCGGCGCAGCAAACGAACTCTCCTGTAGTTGTCGAGCTGGCCCGTCGCCAGTTGGAACCGCAGGTTGAATAGCTCCTCGCGCGTGTTCTCGAGCCGCTCGGTGAGCTCGCTCACGGGCATCTCTTTCAGGTCGTCGGTCTTTCTTGCCATTACTGAATCTCCAGGGTCTGCTCACGGCTCACAAACCGGCACTTGACCGGAAGCTTGTGTGCTGCCAGGCGGATGGCCTCGCGCGCGAGGTCCTCGGGCACACCGGCGATCTCGAACATCACCCGCCCGGGCTTCACGACGGCAACCCAACCCTCGGGGTTCCCCTTACCGGAGCCCTGCCGGGTCTCCGCGGGCTTCTTGGTCACCGGCTTGTCGGGGAAGATGTTGATCCACACCTTTCCACCTCGCCGGATGTGACGGGTCATCGCGATACGAGCGGCTTCGATCTGCCGGTTCGAGATCCAACCGGGCTCGATGGCCATCAGCCCGAAGTCGCCGAAGTTGACGGTGGTGCCGCCCTTCGCCTGACCCCTCATCCGGCCGCGCTGTTGCTTGCGGTGCTTGACCTTTTTGGGCTGCAGCATGACTACTTGCTCCCCGAGTCGTCAGAGCCATCCGGCTGGCTGTCCTTCGGCGCCTCCGGAGGCGTCTCGGGCGCGGGCTCCTGCGTCGACGCCGCGGGGGTCGCCTTCGCTCTCACCTCGTCCGGGACCGTCTTCTCGGGAGGTGCCTCGGTCGTCTCCGCGGCCTTCGGCGCGGTCTTTTGCTCCTCGGCGTCGGCGGGGGGAGCCTGTCCGGATCGCGGCCGTGTGGCCGCCCCCCGGCGAGAGCGGCGGGGGCCAACGGTCGTGCCCTCCCGGCCTCCGGCACCTCGCCGCGAGCCTCGATCCTCTTGGCCCCGGCCCACGGTCTCGCCCGCCGCAAGTGCGGCCTCGCGGCGCAGTCTCGCCTGGTCCCTGGCGGACGCGTAGATGTCCTGGAAGGGACCGCGGTAGATCCAAACCTTGACTCCGATGCGGCCGAACGTCGTCTTGGCCTCGGAGAATCCGTAGTCGATGTCCGCGCGCAGGGTATGTAGCGGCATCTGCCCGTCGATGTACCACTCCTGACGGCTCATCTCGGCCCCGCCGAGGCGCCCGCCACACTGGACGCGCACGCCCTTGGCGCCGTGGCGCATGGCCGTACCGACCGCCTTCTTCATCGCCCGGCGGAACGACACCCGGCTGGCGAGCTGCTCGGCAACCCCCTGAGCGATCAGCTGAGCGTCGAGCTCCGGCTGCTTGACCTCGATGATGTTGAGCCTGACGTCTATCGGCTTGCCGTAGATCCGCTGCTCCATCGTCTCGAGCCGGCTGCGGAGCCGCTCGGCCTCGCTGCCCCGGCGACCGATGACGATCCCCGGACGGGCCGTGTGGGCATCGACCCGGACCCGCTCGCGGGTGCGCTCGATCTCGATGCGGCTGATGCCGGCGTGCGGCAGCTCGCCGAGCAGATACTCGCGAATTCGCAGGTCCGCCTCGAGGTATTCCTTGTACTGCTTCTCGCTGAACCAGCGGGACTTCCAGTCGGTGTGGATGCCGAGGCGGAAGCCGTACGGGTGAACCTTCTGACCCATTTAGGCCTCCCCCTCTTCCTTCTTGCTCGTGGTCTTCTTTGCGGTCGTCTTCTTGGCCGTGGTCTTCTTGGCGGTCGTCTTCTTGGCCGTGGCCTTCTTCGCCGTGGTCTTCTTGGCGGTGGTCTTCTTGCTCGTGGCCTTCTTGGTGGTGGTTTTCTTGGCCGTGGTCTTCTTGGCCGGGGCCGTCGACTTGCGTCGAGAGCTTTTTCTTGTAGGTCGCTCTACCTCGGCCGCGTCCTCGGGCCGGGCCACCACTACCGAGATATGGCAGGTGCGCTTGTTGATGCGCGTGGCACGGCCCATGGCGCGCGGGCGGAAACGTCGAAGCGTCGGGCCCTCGTCGACCCAGGCGCGGGCGACGAACAGCTCGTCGGCCGCGAGGCTGCGATTGTGCTCGGCGTTCGCTATCGCCGATTCCAGGACCTTGCGAACGGGCAGAGTCGCGCCGCGCTGCGTGAATGCGAGAACCTGCTTCGCCTCGTCCACGTGGCGACCCCTTATCAGGTCCACGACCTGCCGGGCCTTCGAGGGCGACATCCGAATGAAACGCGCGGTCGCGATAGCTTCTTGAGCGTCGGGAGCAATACGCCTAGCCAATTACCTCACCCTCGTGGCTCTGTCGCCGCCACCGTGCGTGCGGAACGCGCGCGTGGGGGCGAACTCTCCGAGCTTGTGTCCGACCATCGACTCTGTGATGTAGATAGGCACGTGCTTGCGTCCGTCGTGCACCGCGATGGTGTGTCCCACCATCTCGGGAATCACGGTCGAACGCCGCGACCACGTCTTGATGACGCGCTTCTCGTTGCGCTTGTTCATCTCGACGACCTTGACCAGCAGGTGGTCGTCGATGAACGGTCCCTTTTTCAGACTCCTAGGCACTACCGACCTCTCTTCTTGCGACGGCGCCTGACGATCAGGGCGTCAGAATGCTTCTTCTTGCGCGTACGGCCCTCTTTCTTGCCCCAGGGGCTGGTGGGGTGCCGTCCTCCGGACGACTTGCCCTCACCTCCGCCGAGGGGGTGGTCGACCGGGTTCATGACGACACCTCGCACGGAGGGGCGCTTGCCCTTCCAGCGGTTGCGGCCCGCCTTGCCGATCGAAATCAACTCCGCCTCGGCGTTGCCGACCTCGCCGACGGTCGCCCGGCATGCCATCGGGACCATCCGCATCTCGCCCGAGGGGAGACGGAGTGTCGCCTTGGTGCCTTCCTTGGCGACCAGCTGCACCGAGGCGCCCGCGGAGCGGGCGATCTTGCCGCCGCCGCCCGGACGCATCTCGATGTTATGCACGACCGTACCGACCGGGATGTTCCTCAAGGGCAGCGCGTTTCCGGGGCGGATGTCGGCGCCCGGCCCGGATTCGAGCATGTCGCCCACCTTGACCCTGTTCGGCATGAGGATGTATCGCTTCTCGCCGTCGACGTAGTGGAGAAGGGCTATGCGTGCGTTGCGGTTCGGGTCGTACTCGATGTGGGCGACTTTCGCGGGCACGCCGTCCTTGTTGCGACGAAAGTCGATCACACGGTAACGAACCTTGTTACCGCCGCCTTGGTGGCGCGTCGTGATACGGCCGTAGTTGTTACGTCCGGCTCGATGGGGCTTGGGCTGCAGCAACGACTTCTCTGGCTCGCTCCGGGTTACCTCGGAGTAGTCGGAGAAGGACTGAAACCGTCTGCCCGGTGATGTCGGCTTTGCCTTTCGGATCGGCATTCGTTGCTCCCCTAGCCCTGCTGCTCGAAGATCTCGATCTTGTCGCCCTCGACGAGCTTCACGACCGCTCGTTTCGTGTCGGGGCGACGTCCTTTGGTGAATCGAAAACGCTTGGTCTTGCCCTTGCGATTGAGCGTGTTGACCGAAACAACCCGCACGTCCCAGATCTTTTCCACGGCTTGGCGGATCTCGGTCTTGTTCGCGCCGGGATGCACAAGAAACGTGTACGCGTTCTCGTCCAGCAGCGAGTACGACTTCTCGCTCACCACCGGCGCCAGAATTACGTCCCGTACATCACTCTTGGTGGAACCCATCTACGCGCTCACCTCCTGCTTTCCCCGCTTGAGGAACTCGTCGAAGGCGGCGTTTGTAAAAACGACGGCATCGGCCACGAGCACGTCGTAAGTTCCCAGCGCTCCGTGCAGCGAGAACGCGGCGCCCGCGAGATTTCGAAAAGCTCGGTCTGCATTGGCGGACGATTCGTCGTTGGGGTCGAGCACCACGAGCACACGCCCGCTGATCTCTGCGGCCTCGAGGCACTTCGCCGCGGCCTTGGTCTTGGTCTGGTCGAATCCGTCGAGAACGAAGATCCTCCCGTTCATAGCCTTGTCGGCCAGGGCGCTTCGCAGGGCCGCCCTGCGCATCTTCTTGTTCACGCGCATCGAGTAGTCGCGCGGCTTGGGCCCGAAGACCGCGCCGCCGCCGACCCAGATTGGACTGCGCTCGGAGCCGTGTCGAGCCCGACCGGTGCCCTTCTGCCTCCAGGGCTTCGCCCCGCCGCCTCGCACCTCGGAGCGAGTCTTGGTCGACGCGGTGCCGCTGCGCGCCGCCGCGAGCTGAGCGACGACCACCTGGTGCATGACCGCCTCGTTGATCTCGCCCCCGAACAACTCCTCGGGTAGATCGCGCGTGCCGGTGCTCTTTCCGCTGACGTCGATGACGGTTGCCTTGGCCATCAGCTCGCCGCCTTCCCGGCCGTACGACGTGCGATTCGGATCGCCGTACGCACCATCACGAGTCCGCCACGGGGACCCGGGACCGCACCCCGAACGAGCATGAGGTTGCGCTCGGGGTCGACCTTGATGACCTTCAGGTTGAGCGTTGTAACCCGAACGTTGCCCATTTGGCCGGCCATGCGAACGCCCTTGAAAACCCGAGCCGGCGTAGCGCAGGCGCCAATGGATCCGGGACTACGGTGCTTCTTCTGGGTTCCGTGCGAAGCACCCAGGCCCTTGAAACCATGGCGCTTCATTGCGCCGGCGAAGCCTTTGCCTTTCGTGACGCCGATGACGTCGACCATGTCGCCCGCCTCGAACACGTCCGCCTTGATCTCGGAGCCGAGTGCGTATTCCTCGAGGCTGTCGAGCCGCAGTTCGGCGAGATGGCGCGCCGGGGTGATGCCGGCCTTCGCGTAGTGACCGACAGTGGGCTTGTTCGGCCGCTTCGCCTCGCCGAACGCCAGTTGGGCGGCCGTGTAGCCATCCTTTTCCGGCGTCTTCGTCTGAGCGACGCGACAGGGCCCGGCCTCGAGAACGGTCACCGGAACGGCGTGACCGTCTTCATCGAAGACCTGGGTCATCCCGATCTTTCGACCGAGGATCCCTTTCACCTCTGCCATCTGTAGTTGCCTCTCCTGTCCTTTAGAGCTTCAGTTCGATGTCGACGCCGGCCGGAAGATCGAGCCGCTGGAGGGAGTCCACCGTCTTCGGCGTCGGGTTGACGATGTCGAGCAGTCGCTTGTGCGTGCGCATCTCGAAGTGTTCACGCGAGTCCTTGTCCTTGTGTGGCGACCGGATGACCGTGTAGATCGAACGCTCCGTGGGGAGCGGGATAGGCCCGTTGACGCTCGCGCCCGTACGAGTCACGGTCTCGACGATCTTCTTTGCGCTCTGGTCGATGACCTCGTGGTCGTAGGCCTTCAGCCTGATCCGAATCTTCATTCCGGCTGCCAAGTGGATTCCTCTCTAGGTTGCTTCTGCTCTTCTCAAGGTGCTCGGTTCAATAACCCGGCCCGGAGAGTTCCTCCGGGCCGGGTGTACGACCTGTTACTCGGTGATCTTCACGACCCGGCCGGCGCCGACGGTGCGACCACCCTCTCGGATGGCGAACCGCAGACCCTCGTCCATGGCGATGGGCTGGCCCAGCTCGACCGACATCTGCGTGTTGTCGCCGGGCATGACCATCTCGGTACCGTCGGGAAGCTTGACCGCTCCGGTGACGTCGGTGGTGCGGAAATAGAACTGCGGCCGGTAGTTGTCGAAGAAGGGAGTGTGACGCCCGCCCTCTTCTTTGTTCAGCACGTACACCTGTGCCTCGAACTTCGTATGGGGAGTCACGCTGCCCGGCTTTGCCAGAACCTGGCCGCGCTGGACGTCGTCCTTCTTGGTACCGCGCAGGAGGATACCGGCGTTGTCTCCTGCCTGGGCCTCGTCGAGCATCTTGCGGAACATCTCGATTCCCGTGACCACGGTCTTGTCCGTCTTCTCCTTGATCCCAACGATCTCGATCTCCTCGCCGAGCTTCAACATGCCCTGCTCGACGCGGCCGGTAACGACGGTGCCTCGACCGGTGATCGTGAAGACGTCCTCGATAGGCATGAGGAACGGCTTGTCGGTGTCGCGCTCGGGCTCGGGGATGTGCTCGTCTACAGCCTTCATGAGCTCGACCACCTGCTTGGAGGCCTCCTCGTCGCCCTCGAGCGCCTTGAGCGCGCTCACGCGCACGACGGGCACGTCGTCGCCCGGGAACTCGTACTCGGTCAGGAGCTCGCGAACCTCGAGCTCGACGAGGTCGAGAAGCTCCGGGTCGTCGACCATGTCGACCTTGTTCAGCGCCACGACGAGGTACGGAACGTTCACCTGTCGGGCGAGAAGCACGTGCTCGCGCGTCTGGGGCATGGGGCCGTCGGCCGCGGAGACCACGAGGATCGCTCCATCGACCTGGGCGGCTCCGGTGATCATGTTCTTGATGTAGTCGGCGTGCCCCGGCATGTCCACGTGTGCGTAATGACGGTTCTCGGTCTCGTACTCGATGTGCGAGATCGAGATCGTGATACCGCGCTCCTTTTCTTCGGGAGCGTTGTCGATGGTGTCGAAGGCGGCGAACTGAACGTCGGGGTTCGCTTCGGATAGGACCTTCGTGATCGCCGCGGTAAGGGTGGTCTTGCCGTGGTCGATGTGACCCATCGTTCCGATGTTGACGTGCGGCTTGCTGCGCTCGAACTTAGCCTTGGCCATGTCTCCTCTTCCTCTCCCCTACCTAAACCGGTTCTCCGCGAACCGCTGCAACGACGTTTTCTGCGATTGACTGGGGTACTTCCTGATAGCTGTTGAACTGCATCGTGTAAGTGGCGCGACCCTGTGTGCGGCTGCGCAGTTCGGTTGCGTAACCGAACATCTCGGCGAGGGGGACCTGCGCAGTGATGATCCGGTCCTGACCTCGCTGGTCCATCGACTCGATACGGCCGCGCCGTCCCGAGAGATCTCCGATGACGTCCCCCATGTGCTCTTCGGGGGTCACGACCTCGACGTCGAAGATCGGCTCGAGGAGTATCGGCCGCGCCTTTTTGACTCCGTCCTTGAAGCACATGGAGCCGGCGATCTTGAATGCCATCTCGGACGAGTCGACGTCGTGGTAGCTGCCGTCGAGCAGCGTCACGCGCAGGTCGACCACCGGGTAGCCGGCGAGGACACCGGAGGCCATGGCCTCCTGCACGCCCTGGTCGACACTTGGGATGTACTCCTGCGGCACGCGCCCACCGCTGATCTTGTTGATGAATTCGTATCCACCGCCAGGTCCCGTCGGCTCGATCGCGAGCACGACATGTCCGTACTGACCCTTACCACCGGTCTGCTTGACGTAGCGGGTCTCGACTTTTTCCACCGGGTTCTTGATGGTCTCGCGGTACGCCACCTGTGGTTTACCGACGTTGGCCCCGACCTTGAACTCACGAACCAACCGGTCGACGATGACCTCGAGGTGGACCTCGCCCATTCCGGAGATGATGGTCTGCCCGGTGTCCTCGTCGGTGTGGACTCGAAACGTCGGGTCCTCTTCGGACAACTTCTGCAACGCAGTGCTCAGCTTCTCGGAGTCGACCTTGGACTTCGGCTCGATCGCGACGTCGATCACGGGGGCCGGGAAGATCATCTCTTCGAGCAGCACAGGCGAGGTTGGATCCGTCAGCGTGTCCCCGGTCAGGGTGTTCTTGAGACCGACGACGGCGACGATATCGCCGGCGAAAACGGCGTCCTTGTCCTCGCGGTGGTTCGCATGCATCTGGAGCAGACGGCCGACGCGCTCCTTACGCTCGCGCGTCGAGTTGGTCACCTGATCCCCGCTCTTCAGCGTTCCCGAGTAGACCCGCATGTAAGTCAGCCGACCCACGTACGGGTCGGTCATGATCTTGAATGCGAGGGCCGCGAACGGGTCGGTGTCGTTGGGCCTGCGGATCTCGACCTCGCCCGTGACGGGATGGATTCCCTCGTAGGGCGGGAGGTCCATAGGGCTCGGCAGGTACCACGTGACCGCATCGAGCAGCGGCTGGACGGCCTTGTTCTTGAAGGCCGAGCCGCACAGGATCGGGTTGACCGCACCTGCGATCGTGCCCTTGCGCAGAGCCTTGCGCAGCGTGTCGACCGAAACCTCCTGGTCGCCGAGATAGGCCTCCATCACGTTCTCGTCGACGTCGGCGAGAATCTCGATCAGGTCGTGGCGCCACTTCTCGGCGTCGGCCACCATGTCATCGGGGATCTTGCGGTCCTCCCACTCCTCGCCCATCCCGTCGGACGGCCAGTAGTGGGCGATCATCGTGATGAGGTCGACCACACCGTGGAAGTTCTCCTCGCTTCCGATCGGAAGCTGGATGACGGCGGGAGTTCCGTTCAGGCGATCGCGGATCATCTCGACGCAGCGGAAGAAGTCGGCGCCCGTCCGGTCCATCTTGTTGACGAAGCACATGCGGGGGACGTTGTAACGGTCGGCCTGGCGCCAAACCGTCTCGGATTGAGGCTCGACCCCCGCCACCGCGTCGAACACGGCCACCGCACCGTCCAGCACCCGCAGCGACCGCTCGACCTCGATGGTGAAGTCGATGTGGCCGGGGGTGTCGATCAGGTTGATCCAGTAGCCCTTCCAGTTCGCCGTGGTGGCCGCGGAGGTAATGGTGATGCCGCGCTCCTGCTCTTGGGCCATCCAGTCCATGACGGCGCCGCCTTCGTGCACCTCACCGATCTTGTAGGTCTTGCCGGTGTAATAGAGGATGCGCTCGGTCGTGGTGGTCTTGCCCGCGTCGATGTGGGCCATGATCCCGATGTTGCGGGTATGGCTCAGTGGATACTCCCGAATGGTGGGAGTGCCGCCGCCCTTGACTGCCTTGAGCTGCGGTCCCTTTTGCTGTTTTTCGTTTTGAGCTGCTTCTGCCATTTCTCTCCTCTGGGCGACGGTTGGGTCGCCCGCTTGAATCACCAGCGGTAGTGGGCGAAAGCCTTATTGGCGTCGGCCATCTTGTGCACGTCCTCACGGCGCTTGACGGCCGCGCCCGTACCTCCGGATGCGTCCAGGATCTCGGCCGCGAGGCGCTCGGCCATCGAGCGCTCGCGTCGGTTGCGCGAGAACGTCACGAGCCAGCGAATGGCAAGGGTGGTGCCTCGACGGGACGCGACCTCGACGGGAACCTGATAGGTCGCACCTCCGACCCGGCGGCTCTTTACCTCGAGCAACGGCTTGATGTTGTCGACGGCCTTTTTGAGCACCGGCAGCGGATCTCTGCCCGTGCGGTCGCCGACCATGGTGAGGGCGCTGTAGACGATGCCCTCGGCAAGGCTGCGCTTGCCGCGGGTCATGATGCGATTCGTCACCTGAGTGACGAGCACCGATCCGTAGATGGGGTCGGGGTTGATGTCCCTGCGTGAGGCGGGACCGCGGCGAGGCATCCCTACATCCCGCCCTTCTTGGCGCCGTACTTGGAGCGCGACTTGCTACGGTCGCGCACACCGGCGGTGTCGAGCGCGGCGCGCACGATCTTGTAGCGCACGCCTGGAAGGTCTTTGACCCGGCCCCCTCGCACGAGCACGATCGAGTGCTCCTGGAGGTTGTGACCGATTCCCGGAATGTATGCGGTGACTTCGATTTGAGAGGTGAGGCGGACACGAGCAACCTTGCGCAACGCGGAGTTTGGCTTCTTGGGAGTGGTCGTATACACCCGAGTGCACACGCCCCGGCGCTGCGGCGACCCCTTCAGGGCCGGCGACTTCGACTTCTCTTTCTTGAACTGTCGCCCCTGGCGTACCAGTTGCTGAATCGTAGGCAACGTCTCTCCCTCTTGCTCGCTGTTGCTCGTCTGCGGACGGACTCCCACCCGTTGAGCGGATGGAAGCTTTCTCCTTGTGACCCGGACACGCGCGCTCGTCGGTCGAGCGCAAAGCGCCGGGCGCCTCACCTCTATGGACTCTCCCGCCGACAACCTGCACGCGCGGGCGAACCGTTTGTTACCGGTCTTGCCGGGAGATAGGAACCGGCGCCTCCGGGCGTGGCCCAGGGTCCGGGATGTCCTCCCGCAGACACAATCGTCCGGCGATGTACCCCTGACTCCGCCGGTTCCCGGGGCAACCGGGCCTTGCGAAGCTCACCGAACTCGGGTTCTCTTTACATCTTCCGCCACCTACTTCTCCGCCCTCGTGATCAAGTCCGAGAAACGGTTCGAGACAGGCGCGCGGCGCATCTGAGCGTCAGACGCGACGGGTAAGGATAGGCGCGCGCACCCAGGCGGTCAAACGGGTGTTCCGGGGGCCCCGGCGCGCGCTACGGCGCTTCGGCCGTCGACTGGTCCATCACGTAGACGACGTTGCTCCAGGGGTCGGTAAAGGAGGTCAACCGGCCCCCGGGAATCTCCAGATCGGCGGCGTAGTCGAGGCTCGGGTGGGCCTCTCGAAAGGTCGCGACGCTGTCGACCACGAAGAGAGGACCCGGGCTCGATGCCGGATCGGTCGCGTCGAGCATCAACTTCACC
>Ga0299913_10000920_pt1 | contig 20368 bp, 23 predicted proteins | sample RVTome_9_FD_201360 | JGI IMG/M metagenome (GOLD analysis project Ga0299913, IMG submission 201360) | Soil microbial communities from uranium-contaminated site in the Upper Colorado River Basin, Wyoming, United States - RVT155D38 (version 2) ... | reverse complement strand
GCCACGTCGTGTCCGATGAGCAGTTCGTCGATCCCGACGTCGGTGCGCCGACCTTTTACGAGGTCGCCGACGATCCGGCCGTCACGGCGCTGAGCCTGCGGGTGTTCCTCCGCACGCCGCACGCCACCATGCCGGATCTGATGCTGAGCCCGGACGAGACCGACGATATCATCGCGTACATCCTCAGCCTGAGACAGGATTAGAGCATGTTCCTATTGCGTGGAATCGGTGCCTGTGATTCGACAATGACGGTTGAAGTCAGCGGGACGACGTCATGGCGGCACCGATCTCCATGGACCTGCGGCTGTCGCAGCGAGGCTCGCTCTCTTCCAGGACCGATCGCGCGCAGACTCGGGTGAACCGAATTCTCGAGCGTCAGCGCAGGGCATAGACGAGAGAGCCTTGCGTTGACCCATGTCAATGAGGGAGCCACGCGGAAGTCCCAGACTACTTGTAGAGGTGCTCGTCGGAAGGAGACGGCGATGTTGAGGTTTGAAGATTGCCTCGAACTCTGCGACCTCACCGACGAAGAGATTCGGGCAATCGCCGAGCATGAGCACATTCCGGAGATCGTCGCTTTGGAGCTGGGCAATCATCTGATACGCGGTCCCGGCGGCGAGCTTCTGGTGAGCCACATGTTCATCGAAGACATCCGGGCCGCCGAGCGGCGCGGCGATCCGGTGCATGCCGCTCAGTTGAAGAAATCGCTGCGCGCCTTCATCGAGGAGCATCTCGCGCAGTCGCGTTCTACCTCGGTTCGCTGACATGAGCCTGGTCAAGGCCGCGCGAGGGCCGCTCGGAGCACCTGCTCAATCATCGCGGGCCCAGCTGACGCGGATGAAGTAGGCCCCCTCGTCGTAGTGGAAATCGAGATCGCCCCGGTAGGCATGATGGAGCGCCTCACCGATCCGTCGTGGCAGGTGGATGTCGGTCGTCCGCACCACGATCGCGCCGTCCTGCTCCTCGATGGCCATGATACGGTGCAGCGGATGCTCGGCCTTCTCCTGCTCCTCCTGGTGGCGCGCGAGGTGCAGGATCTCGTCCTTGTGGCGCAAGACGAAGCCACCGGCGATCGTGAGCTCGCCCGCCGGATAGCGGTCGTTGCTCCTGTGACATGCCTGGCAGAGCTCTTCGTGCGCTGGCGATGGTCGCGGCTCCCACCGCCAGCGTCCCTCGTGGAACACCGCGCCGCACTGCGGGCAGACCGTGGGTTCCGGCAGCTTGAGCCGGGTCTCGTAGGGATCGTTAGCGTACTTGTTGATCGCCTGATAGCGCCGGGGTGCTCGCGGAATGTCGCCCTCGTGCTTCACGTCACACCCTCCCTGCCGATGAGGCCGTGCCTGTAGGAAAGCATAGCAGATGCGGCGCTCGCCCCGTTGACGTGGATCAAAGCCCAACCGGCGGCCGAACGTTAGGAAGCAACATGCCGTCGCACAGGCTGCCGCGGGCAGCCCTCCCGAAGCAGGTCAACGCCATGAAGGTGCCGGAGCAAAGGACCCGCCACCTCACGCCGCAGGGCATCAAAGACGTCGTCGGCGATCTCGACGATGCCAAACTCGCTGCCATCCTTGCGATCGGGGCGAACTTCGAGGAGATCGAGGAGGCGGTTGCATGGGCTTCGGGCGAGAGCGACGTCATGGGCGACCTCGAGCGCCCGCTCGAAGGCGTCGTTGCCCGTCTCTACGAGATCCTGACGGCTGGCGAGGAGTTTTCTCGAAGACCGCGACTAGCCGGCTCGATTTGAGCTCACGGGGCCGCAGCCCGAGCCGGTGAGGGGGCGAGCCGATGACAGAACCTGCCCACCGCAGCGACACGTTGGACGTCCGCATTTCGCCGGCCGGCCTGGACGGTGTTTTGGGTCTGCCTGGGCCGGCCAGGGGTCTCGTCCTCTTCGCGCACGGCAGCGGCAGCGGTCGCTTTAGCCCGCGAAACAATTACGTCGCCGCCGCGCTCCGGAAGGCCGGGCTCGCAGCATTGTTGTTTGACCCGCTGACGGAGGACGAAGCCGGCGATCGCAGGAACGTCTTGGACGTCGAGCTGCTGGCCGACCGGCTTGGGATGGCGACCGCCTGGGCAAGAGAGGAGGAGGATACCAAGAGCCTGCTGACCGGCTACTTCGGCGCCAGCACAGGGGCCGCAGCCGCGCTGGTTGCCGCAGCCCGAGCGCCGAAGAACATCGGCGCAATCGTCTCGCGCGGCGGGCGTCCCGATATGGCTGGCCCGCTGCTCGGCCAGGTGCGAGCGCCGACGCTGCTCATCGTCGGCGGAGACGATACCGGCGTGCTGGAGCTGAACCGCGAGGCACTCGCGCAACTCCGCTGCGAGAAAAGCCTCGAAATCGTGCCGGGCGCCACGCACCTGTTCGAAGAGCCCGGCGCGCTCGACCAGGTGATCGATCTGGCGCGGAAGTGGTTCGTCCGGCATCTGATCGAACGATCTCGAGCGAGTTGAACGCCATGTTCCTACGTCAGGTATTGTTTGCGGATCGAAGCGAGGCTGGACGCGCGCTGGCGCAGCGGCTGCTCCAGTTCAAGAATGAGCGTCCCGTGGTCCTCGCTCTGCCACGTGGCGGTGTTCCGGTCGGTTTCGAGGTCGCCCGGACGCTCGATGCCCCGCTCGACCTAGTCCTCGTGCGCAAGATCGGCGCGCCGTTCCAGCCGGAGCTCGCAGTCGGAGCCGTAGTGGACGGCGACCGCCCGGAGACGGTCCTCAACGAGGAGGTGTTGCGCGAGTTTCAGATCCCCCAGAGCTTCATCGCGGAGGAAAGCGCGCGTCAGCTCGCAGAGATCGAGCGCCGTCGGAAACTCTACCTTGCGGGGAGGAAGCGAGCGCCGGTCGAGGGGCGCACGGCAATCGTGGTCGACGACGGCATCGCCACGGGCGCGACGATGGAAGCCGCTCTGCATGCCACACGTCGGGCCAATCCGAAGCGCCTCGTCCTGGCGACGCCCGTGGCGCCGGCGGACACGCTCGAGCGCCTGCGCGCTCAGGTCGACGAGGTGGTCTGCCTCGCCACCCCACGGCTGTTCGGCGCGATCGGAGCCTTCTTCGAGGACTTCCGCCAGCTCAGCGACGAGGATGTGGTCGATCTGCTCCGAAGGGCGACGTGCGCGGAGAAAGAGCCAATCGCCGCCGCCGCCGGATAGCTGGCGACGTGGCCGCGTGGGCCGTCCGCAGCGTCAGTCAAATGCGCGCTCGGACACGCAGCGCCACCGCAACTAGGCCTGTCCTCTGGTGCTCAACGCTGGTCCGAGGCCAAGCCGCGTAAGACATTCCATCTCGCGCCCTCGGACCACGCATCTCGGTAAACGACGTGCGCCGCCCCTCCGGCCAGCTGTCCTGGTGGAAGTAGATGACCACCCAATCGCGGACGCGGCCGGGTTCGTGAGCGCGCGCGCAGTGTTCGAGAAACAGTGCGGTGAAGCGCCAGTCGCCGCGCTCGCGGTGCAGGATCGGCAGCCAGGCTTCGCTGGTCGGATTGAAGCGCCGGGGCGCGATTTTCGGCAGGATGCCGCGCTCGGCTTTCTCCAGGTACTCGCGGTCGACATCGAGGAGCAGATCCACTCCCGGCTCGATCGAGCGTTGGCGGCGGGACGCGCCAGCTTTCCGGCGAGGGCCGCCCCGCAGCATCGCCGCCCGTCGCGGACCCATCCCCGGCACCTGCTCGAGACGGCCGTCGTGCGCCGCGAGCTCGAGCGCTTCCCGCGTACCGATACTCAGGTGTTCGTGGATCCGACGGGCGAGCTCCGGCCCGAGGCCCGGGATGGATTGGAAGAGCTGCTCGGGCGCGACCGCACCGCGCAGGCGCTCGAGTTGCGCCCCGCGTCCGGTGCGCACCATCTGCGCCACCGCCTGGGCCAACACGGGTCCGATGCCCGGCAGCACATCAAGGCCTTTGACGCCGTCCCGCTCAAGCAACACCGCCACGTCCTCGTCCAGGCCGGCGATGGTCTCGGCCGCGCGCCGATAGGCGATGACCCGAAACGGGTTCGCCTCTTGCTGCTCGAGCAGCTCGACGGCTTCACGCAGCCGCTGGGCGACCTGCTGGTTGAGGCGTTTGGTCCCAGCTAGCCGCAGGTTTCCAGCTGCGTTCTCGTCGCTCAAGATGGTCCTGCGGAGATTGGCTCGCGGACCATGGGCGCACTCAAGGAAGAAACAGTTGGAGTTCATCTTGTTTCCCGGCCACCTTCACCTCGGTCGTGATCAGCAGGCCGGCGATGGACGCAGCGTCCTGCAATGCGAGACGTACCACCTTGGTCGGATCGACGATCCCGGCACTGAACAGGTTCACGTACTGCAGCGCCTGCGCATCGAAGCCGTAGTCGAGGTCCTGCTGGCTGAGCAGCTTGCCGATCACGACTGAGTCGTCGATGCCGGCATTGTGCGCGATCCCGCGGACCGGCTGCTCGAGGGCGCGACGAACAATGCCGATACCGACTCGCTGGTCGGCGCTGGCGGGTTGGATCTCGCCAAGGGCTCTGGTCGCGTAGAGAAGGGCAACGCCGCCGCCGGCGACGATACCCTCCTCGAGTGCGGCGCGCACCGCGTTCGTGGCGTCCTCGACCCGGTCCTTGCGCTCCTTCACCTCAGTCTTGGTCGCGCCGCCGACCCTGATGATCGCCACGCCGCTGGCCAGCTTGGCGATGCGCTCCTGGAGCTTCTCACGGTCGTAGTCAGAGGTGTCCTTCCTGATCTGCGCCCGAAGCTGTTGGCATCGGGCTTCGATCTTTGAGGGCGCGCCCGCGCCGCCCACGATAGTGGTCTCGTCCCGCGTGATGGTCGCGCGCCGAGCGCTGCCGAGGTCGTCGAGCTTGGCCTTCTCCAGGCTGGTCCCGAGCTCCTCGGAGATAATCCGGCCGCCAGTCAGCATCGCGAGGTCCTCGATCAGCGCTTTTCGCTGATCGCCGAAGCCGGGCGCCTTGACCGCCGCCACTGTGAGCCCGACGCGGAGCTTGTTGACCACGAGTGCTGCCAGCGGCTCCCCCTCGACGTCCTCGGCGACGATCAGGAGCGATCGGCCGCTCTGGACCACGCCTCGAGCACGGGAAGCAGTGGCTGCAACGCCGAAAGCTTCTTGTCGTGCAGCAGGATGTAGGGCTCTTCCAGCTCGCAGGTCATCTTCTCAGGATCGGTAATGAAATAGGGGAGAGAGATAGCCGCGGTCGAACCGCGTGCCCTCGACGACCTCGAGCTCGCTGGTGAGTGACTTGCCTTCCTCCACCGTCACCACGCCATCGTGGCCGACCTTGTCCATGGCCTGGGCCACCAGGTCGCCGATCCTGCGCTCGCCGTTGGCTGAGATCTCGCCACCTGAGCGATCTCGCGTCTGCCCGCGACTTTCCGGGAGCGCCGCTTGAGGTCCTCTACGACCGCGGCCACGGCCAAGTCGATGCCGCGCTTCAGCTCCATCGGGTCGATGCCGCCGACCTCGGCCCTAACGCCCTCGTGGGCGATGGCCTGGGCCAGGACGACGGCGGTCGTTGTCCCGTCGCCGGCGAGCTCGCTGGTCTTGGTGGCGACCTCGCGCATCATCTGCGCGCCCATGTTCTCGAATCGGTCGGGAAGCTCGATTTCCTTTGCCACCGAGACGCCGTCCTTGCTGATCCGCGGCGGCCCAAAGGAGCTTTCCATAACGACATTGCGGCCCTTGGGGCCAAGCGTCAGCTTCACAGCATCGGCGAAAAGGTCGAGGCCACGCAGCACGCGCTCACGAGCATCGGAGCTGAACCTGACTTCTTTTGCGGTCATCGTCTCAGTTTCCTCTTGAGGCGCTCACGGACCGCCCGCCAATCATCAACGTGCATGCAGTCCCAAGCTTGGCCGCACGCCATTGCGCGGATGCAGAGCGGTTCGCTCCGTCGAGCTCGCAAAGCTCGACGAGGCGATCGAGTTACCCAGAGCCTTCGGCGATGTTGGCGAGGGCGGCGGGGCGGCGAAGCGTGATTTCGTGGGGCGTCATGAGCGCGATCAGGCCGTCCTCTCTCAGATGGGTTATGGTGCGGCTCACGGTCTCGATGGTGAGGCCGAGCTGGTCGGCCATCTCCTGGCGGGAGATCGGAAGCCGGAAGACCGGCCTGTTCGGGTCCGCGCCCAGGCGCCGGGCCAAGTCGAGCAGCAGAGAGGCGACCTTCTCCTGGGCGTTCTTGCGTCCGAGGAGCAGTATCTGCTCGTGCGCCCGGGCGAGCTCGGCCGCGGCGCGCTCGATCAGGCGCTCGGCCATATCGGGCTGCTCGCGCACCGCCGCCGCCAACGTGGCCCGCGACGCTCGGACCAGCGTGGCCCGCGTGATCGCTTCGACGCCATACGAATACCGTGCGCCGAGCAGCCCGAAACACTCGCCGGGGACCAGGAAGTCGATCAGCTGTCGCCTTCCGTCGGCGGTGCCCTTGTAGAGGCGCACGGCGCCGCTCAGCACGCGATAGCAGTGGGTGCAGGGATCGCCCTCGAGCATGATCGTCTGGCCGGCTGCGGCCTCGATGGTGACGCCGATCCCGACCAGCATCTCCAGTTCCGTGCTCGCGCGTTCGGCGACGCTTTCAAGCACTGGACCCGCGCGCAGTGCAGATTGCGACGGTGCCATCGGCTTGTCTCCCCCGATCGACGGTGCGAGGACGAGGCTAGCCGCGGCTCCGGCGGGCGGTAATTCGGTCGACTACCTACGCAAGATCCCGTATGCGGGAGCTCAGCGCCCCCGTCCGCCGCCGTCGCCGGCATTCATGGCAGTCCGGATCAGCCGCAGCAGCTCGTCGACACCAAACGGCTTGTCGAGGAAAAGGATGGGGCCGGCCGGCAGAACGCCCGAGGGCGGCGTCCGGCTCAGGCGTCGGCTGGTGATGATCGCGGGCAGCAAGACACTCGCCATTGCGAGCTTCCGGAGCAGCCCAACCGCTCCGCCGTCGGGCAGATCCATGTCGACCACGAGGCAGCCCGCTTCGCCCTGCCGGTAGGCATCGAGAAACTGCCGTGCCGAGCGGAAGGCCGCCACGGGCTGCTCGGCGGCGCGCAGCGACAGGACGAGCGAATCCCGCACGGCATCATCCTCATCGACGAGAAAGATAGTGACTCCGTCCGGGAGGAAAGGTCCTTCCGGGATCGGCTGCGGGGCACCAGTCGGTGTGCTGCGCTTTGGCCTCACGGGCGTTCCGTACAAGGACACGACGTCATGAAACGTCCGAGCCTAGCCGGCTGTGCCGGCGGCGGGCATCCGCAGGATCCCGTATAGGGGATACTACCTATGGCCTGGGGCGGGATCAGAGTGCGCTGGGGTCAATTCCCGCCGCAAACGCGATACGCACAAGCTGCGGGAGGCTCTCGGCGCCCATCTTCTCCATCACCCGGGCGCGGTGGATCTCCACGGTACGCGGGCTGATCGCCAGCGCGCGCGCGATTGCCTTGTTGGTGCGCCCGATCACGAGCTGCTCCAGGACCTCTTGCTCGCGCGGCGTCAGCAGCTCGAGGCGCCGGTGCATCTGCGGGTCCGCGGACGCGGCCGGCATCGCGGTCGCACTCAGCGCCGCGCGGACGCTCGCGAGCAGGGCGCGAGGCTCGAACGGCTTCTCGAGAAAATCCCGCGCCCCGAGCTTCATCGCCTGGACCGCCATCGGCACGTCGCCGTGCCCGGTGATCACGATCACGGGCGGCAGCGGCCCGCGCGCCGCAAGGGCCCGCAGCAACTCGAGACCATCGAGGTCCGGCATGCGCACGTCGGTGACCAGGCAGCCGGGAAGCCTGCCTTCGGAGCGCTCAAGGAAGGTGCGCGCCCGCTCGAAGGTCTCGACCTGGAACCCCTCGCCCCCGAGCAGCATCCGCAGTGAATCGAGGACCGCCTCGTCGTCGTCGATGATCGCCACCCTTCGCTGCTCCGGCACGTCACCCCCCGCGCGCCGCTGGCAGGCTAACGTGAAAGACGGTGCCGCCACCGGGATTGTCGCTCGCCCACAGCCGGCCGCCATGGGCGTCGACGATCGAGCGACAAATCGACAGGCCAATCCCGAGCCCCGAGGGCTTGGTGGTGACGAACGGCTGGAACAGCCGGTCTGCAATCTCCGGGGCCAGCCCGACGCCGGTGTCGGCGATCGCAATCTCGACCGCCTCCTGTCCAACCTGTCCGGTGCTGATGACGATTTCGCGACGCGCGACCCCATCGAGCGCGTCGATGCTGTTGCGGATCAGGTTGATGATCACCTGGTGGATCTGAATCTTGTCGAGGAGCACCGGCGACAGATCGACCGCGAGCACGCGCCGCGCCGCGATCCCCTTGCCGCCCGCCCCGATCAGGGCGAGCGTGCTGGCCTCCTCGACCACGGCGTTGATGTCCTCGAGCGTCCGGTCGGTCTCGCCCTTGGCCACGAACTGCCGCAGCCGGCGGATGATCTGCCCGGCGCGGCTCGCCTGCTGCGCGGTCTTCTCGAGCAGGCCGAAGAGATCGCCTGCAGCTTCGCCCGGCCGCCGCTCGAGCAGCGCACGCGCGGTCTGGGCGTAATTGATCACCGCGGTCAGCGGCTGATTCAGCTCATGCGCCAGGGCCGTGGCCATCTCGCCCATGGCGCTCAGGCGGGCGACGTGGATCAGCTCCGACTGCAGCTCCTGCACACGCTGCTCGGCCCGCTGCCGCGCGCTCACGTCCCGGACGAAGCCGGCGAAAAAGCGCCGCCCTTGGGCGCGAACCTCGCCGACCGCGAGCTCCATGGGAAAGATCGTGCCATTCTTGCGCTGGCCGAGCACCTCGCGGCCGATGCCGATGATCCGCTTCTCACCCGTCCCCAGGTAGCGGGCGAGGTAGCCGTCGTGGTTCTCGCGATAGGGCGACGGCATCAGGCAGGACACGTTCCGTCCCATCACCTCGACCGCACCATATCCGAACATGCGCTCGGCGGCCGGGTTGAAGGACTGGATGATGCCATGCTCGTCGATCGTGATCAGCCCGTCCGGCGAGGTCTCGAGGATCGCCTGCAACAGCGCTTCGCGCTCCGGGACAGGCGCGCTCTGGCTGACCGCGGACATCTTCTTCTGGGGGCGCACCTCTGGGCGTTCCCGAGCGGATCGACCCCGTGGGGCTGGATCGATCTCCATCACCCTGCCAAATCTAGCATGAGTCCTTCCGGGGCCGCAAAATCGCCAAACAACAATCCCGACCTGGTTGATCTAGCGCAATGCGCCGCTCTCCGCTCTTCTGGAAGCCTGGCTTCGGCAGCAGCTTGAAGGAGGCATCCATGACCTACCGCACGATCCTGGTCGAGCTTGCCGGCGACGTTGGGATCGAGCCGCGCCTGCAGCTGGCGCGCCGCCTCGCCGACCGGTTCGATGCCGTCCTGATCGGCCTGCACGTGATGCCGGCGCCGTTCATCCCGGCCTCCTATGGCGAGGCCGCGGCCTATCTCGGGCCCGAGTTGATCGAGGCGCAGCGCCAGGCCAACCGGGAGGCCACAGACCAGGTCAAGGTAGTCTTCCACCGGGTCTGCGGCGGCGGGCCCGACGCGCTCTGGCAGGAGGCAGAGGGCGATCGGGGAGACCTCCTGGCCAGGGCCGCGCGAACCTCCGATCTGGTCCTGGCGCGGCGGGCGAAGCCAGAGAGCACGGAGGTGCCGGACGTGCTCGACCAGCTGGTGACGGCCGCGGGCGTCCCGGTCCTGGCGCTGCCGCCAGGGGGCGCGGGCGAACCCGGACAGATAGTCCTGGTCGCATGGAACGGCTCGCGCGAGGCGGCCCGCGCCGCCCACGACGCCCTTCCCTTCCTCCAGGCCGCGAAACGCGTTGTCCTGTGCGCGATTGGCGCTGAGGCGGCGAGGAGCCTCGAGGCCGCGGCCACGATGCTGCGACGTCATGGCATCGCTGTCGAGCCGCGCCGGGTGGACGAGCCGGACGGCGGCGCCGGAGAGATCCTGCTCGCCCAGGCCCAGGCGGAGAAGGCGGATCTGCTGGTCATGGGCGCCTACGGTCACGCACGGCTGCGGGAGTGGGTGTTCGGCGGCGCCACCCGCCATGTTCTCAGCGAGGCCACGCTGCCGGTTCTTTTCAGCGGCTGAGCCGTAGCCCGGTCCGCAAGTGGTCGAGGGAGCATCGGATCATGAGCACCACCGGCCTGCCCGTGTTCGACACAACGGTCCAGGAGACCAACCTCTGGCTCAAGGCAATCATGGATGGGCTCCACACCGATGACCGGCACCTCGCCTATCTATGCCTCAGGGCGACCCTGCACACGCTGCGCGACCGGCTCGGCCCGGAGAACGCCGTCCACCTCGCTGCGCAGCTTCCAATGCTGGTGCGCGGCCTCTACTACGAGGGCTGGCACATGGCCGGCACGCCGACCAAAGAACGGACCAGGGCAGCGTTCTTTGAGCACCTGCGCAACGAGCTTCCGTCGGGCTCGGCGATCGATCCGAACATGGCGGCGCGTTCGGTGTTCGCGGTACTGGCGGAAAAGCTCGACCGCGGTGAGGTCGACAAGGTGCTCGATCGCCTGCCGCCGGAGCTTAAGGAACTCTGGCCCTGAGCGCGCGGGTCGGGCCAGGAGGAAAGCTGGTGAAGCATGCTGATCTTTGCGCTCGGCGGCACGCGCGAGCTTGGGGCCGGGATCGCCCGAGCGCTCAGCGTCGCGGTGGCGCCGCACGAAGAGCGCGAGTTCGAGGACGGCGAGCATAAGGCCCGGCCCCTGAGCTCGGTCCGCGGCCACGACGTGTACGTAGTCCACGCGCTGTACGGCGGGCCCGAAGCGAGCCCGAACGACAAACTGTGCCGACTGCTGTTCTTTGCCGGCGCTCTGCGCGACGCGGGAGCCGGGCGCGTGACTGCCGTCGTCCCGTACCTCGCCTATGCCAGGAAGGATCGGCGGACTCAGCTTCGGGACCCCATCACCACGCGCTACGTGGCGCAGCTGATCGAGGCAGCCGGGATCGACCGGGTCGTCGTGGCAGACGTGCACGACCTCGCCGCGTTCGAGAACGCCTTCCGCTGCCCGACCGTGCACGTCGAAGCCCAGCCGCTCTTCGTCGCCCATTTGCTGCCGCTGCTCCGCAAGCGGCAGGTAGTGGTCGTCTCGCCGGACGCCGGCGGCGTGAAGCGGGCCGAACGGCTCCTAGAGGCGCTCGCCAGGGCGCTGAATACGGACGTGCCGCTCGCATTTATGGAGAAACGGCGGAGTGGTGGCGTGGTCCGCGGGCAGGATGCGGTGGTCGGCGCGATCGAGGGGCGCGTGGCGGTGATTGTCGACGACCTCGTGAGCACGGGTACGACGCTCGCGCGCGCCGCGACTGTCTGTCGCTCGGGCGGCGCATCAGCGGTCTACGCGGTGGTGACCCACGGACTTTTCACCGGCGATGCGGACCGGGTGGTGCGGGAAGCGTGCTTCGAGCGGCTGATCATCACCAATACGGTGCCCCCGTTCCGATTGAAGTCGGAGACCGTAGAGTCGCGTCTTACCGTGCTCGATGCCGCGCCACTTCTGGCCGACGCCATCCGGCGGCTCCATCAGGATGAGCCGCTGGAGGCGCTGCGGCGGTTCGGCGTCTCTCAGACCAGCAGCTCGCTGTAGCGGAGCGCCGTACCGAGATACCGGTCGGCCTGAGCGAGCCAAGCCTCCCGCGGGCGCGATGCGGGCTCAAAGCTGTGGAGAGCCGAGAGCCGCGCCCGCAGAAATGCGCGGAAGCTCGCGTACCAGGCGACGAGACTTTCCGGTGGACGGTCTCCAGTCATCGCTTCGTACTGTCGCTGGAGCCTCACGCCCGTTTCCGGCTCGCCGAGCATGGCGCACTCGAGGGCCAGGAAAGCCATCTCATCGGCCGGATCGACGATCCGCAGCTTTCGGCTGAACTCGAGGCAATCGATGACCACCGGCTCACGCCCGAGGCAGATGTGCTCGGGCCGCAGATCACCGTGACCTTCAACGATCCTTCCCCCGCGGTGGCGGTCGACCAGCGCTTCTGGCCGGGTGCGCAGGAAGTCGATCAGACGTCCAGCGATCCGATCGATTAACGCGCTATCGCGGGCGAAGGTCGGACGGGCGAGCTCCTGCCGAGACAAGCGAATTTCCGTCTCGAGCCAGGCGCAGCGCACATGCGGCGCGATCCGCTCGGGCGCGAGACCGTTGTAAAATCCGGCCAGCCTGGCAGCGATACGGTCGAGATCGCACCGGTCCGGCCCGCCCCGCCAGAGCGCGCGCTCGAGCATCAGCTCGTCAGGCAGCCGACGCATGATGACGAGCCACTCGACGATGCCTCCGTCGCCTGCAAGCTCAAGCCCGCGATGCGCCGCAAACGTCAGCGGCTTGATGGCGAGATAGACGTCCGGCGCCAGACGCCGGTTCAGGCGGATCTCGGCCAAGCAGTTCCAGCGGCGCGCCTCGAGGGTGCGGAAGTCGGCATAGGCGTGATGGACCGGCTTCTTGAGCTTGTAGACAAGGCTGTCGGTCAGGAAAAGCCAGGACATGTGGGTTTCCCGGCGCTCGACCCGCTCCGGCCGCTCGGGGTAGGCGGTAACCTCGCTGAGCAGGGCTATCTTGTCAGCGAGTGGAACCACCGCCTCGGCAATCGGACGGACGGGCCTTTCCTGGGCTGCGATCGACACAGCGGTGATCGCGCCCGGCGCGGCTGCTCTCAGGAATCATATCATCCCCATGCCGAGGAGCTGGTCGGCCTTGTGCTTCTGCTGTTCGGTGAGCACGGCATAGAGCCCCGGGAGCGCATCGCTAACTGCCTTCATTCCCGCAAGCCGGGCCTCCATCATCCGTACATGCGCATCGTAGCGCTCGGGCGCGGTCACCGCACCCATCATGGCCGGCATGGAGCGATGCATCTCGTTCATGCTCTTGGCGCTCGCCCGGAGCGCATCCGCCAACCCGGAGAACGCCTTTTCCTGCTCCGGCGTGACCGCGAGCTCCGCCCGCAGGAAGCCGATGCGACCTTCGACCCATTGCGAGTCCGCCATCATGCCGGGCCCCATTGCCCAGCGCCGGCCGGGCATGTCCATCGTCGGCCAGTCGCCGCGCATCATCGGCATGCCCATCCAGGGGACGTCCTGCTGGCCCATGCCCATCATCCGCTCACCCATCATGCCCGGGGTCCTCGTCCGGCCCTGCTGGTCCGGCTGCCCCTGAGCGGAGGCGGAAAGCGGCGCGGCTACCAGCGCCGAGAAGGCAAGGAACGTCGCAAGCGTGCATGTTCTCGGTGCCATCACTCCCTCCATTGGCAGCGGGGTCAGCTATTTCCGCAAAAGCTCACGCTCGCCGCCTTGACCTGCATCAAAGGCCAGCGTGCATAGGCCGCTCCCGGTCCTCATGCTCAGCCACCCCGTCCTCGGGATCGATACCCGAGCTCAGCCGAGGCAGCGCTGGGCCGTGCGGCTCACCACCTCGACGGCTTCTGCTCCGAGCTCTTCGAAGATCCGGCCTTTTGCATCGAAGCCGTAGACGTCCTCGCGGAAATGCACCGCACCGCCCAAATCCACGAATGCGGTGAGATAGAGCACCCAGAGCGGAACCGGTTGCTGAAGCGAGACCTCCCGGGTCTGGCCATTGGCGATGGCGCTTTCGATGTCCGCCGGTCCCCAGCCTTGGTCCCTCAGCAGAAAGCCCGCCAGATCGCGTGCATGATCGAGGCGGATGCAGCCATGGCTGAACGTCCGACGCGCGCGCTCGAACAGCCTCTTGGTGGGCGTGTCATGGAGGTAGATGCTGTATGGGTTCGGGAACTCGAACTTGATCCGACCAAGAGCGTTGTTGGCTCCCGGAAGCTGCCTCAGCCTGGTCGTGAACTGCGCCGCCGGGACGCTCGACCAGTCGAGGGCAAGCCCGTGCGGGTCCGAGGGCCGGTCCACGATGACCATGTTCTCCTCCAGGAGATATCTCCCGTTCCTCCGCAGCTCGGGGAGAATCTCGTTCACGGCGATCGATTTCGGCACGTTCCAGGGCGGATTGAAGATGACTTTGGCGATCCTGCTCGAGAGCACGGGCGTTGGCGTCGATGGCTTGCCCACGATGATTCTCGAGACAAGCGGGATCGTGCGATCTTGAACGACCTGCAGGTACTGGGCTGCAATGTTGACCGTTACGTATTGCTCGCCGAGCCGGGCCGGCAGCGCCCGCAGACGGGTAAGATTGAGCTCGATCTGCGCAGCGCGGGCGGCGGCGGGCACGTTCAGGGAGGCAAGCGTCATAGGTCCGACGACGCCGTCCTCCTCCAGGCCATGCTGCCGCTGAAAGTCCCGCACCGCCGCCTCCAGGGCCGTATCGAAAAAAGTGGCTACGCCTTCGTTCGTGCGCGCGGGCAGATAGCCTTCGCGAGCAAGTCGCCGGCGCAGCAGCGCGACCCGCTCTCCCGCATCCCCAAGTCGCAACGAGGAACCGGCCGGGACCGAAGACCAGCCGCCGCCTTCACTCAGTGCTCGGTAGGTCGCCAGCGCCTCGCCGAGTGGCGTCTGGGCCAAGTGTGGCGGCAGCGGTACAAGCTCTGCTGGGGGCGGTGCTGCCTTCGACGGCACAAGGGCGCCGACCGCGATCGCGGCCGCCAGCACGCCCACGGTCAAGCTTCGGAGGGGGACGCCACGGCGATGCGTCATCCTCAGAGGACCAATGTCCGGGGGTCAAGTGGCTTTTCCAACCATAGTGTCAAGTCCGGCATAGTCGTTGCGGCGGAGTTCCTCGATGATCCGTGCAGCCTCGGCCTGCGCAGTCCCCGTCGCGGCGAGCACGATGGCGCCAAGCTGCAGGCTGGCCTCGACCGCCTCCGGCACGACCGCGGTGGCGCCCCATTCGGTCAATTTCTTTCCATGTCCCGGATCATGGCCGCGCACGAAGATTCGAAGCTCGGGAAAATGGCTGTGAAGCGCTGCAACGGAGCGATCGATGGCCGGCAGTTGATCGATCGTCAGCACGGCCGCCCGGGCACGGCCAGCGCCCGCCGCGGCGAGCACGTCGACGCGGCCTGCATCCCCGTAGAAGACCGGTAGCCCGCTGGCGCGTGCGCTGGCTATCCGACCGGAGTCCAGGTCGAGCGCCACATAGGGGACGTCCGCGGCTGCCAGGACTTTGGCCACAGTCTGACCGACCCGGCCGAATCCCGCGACGACCACGTGATCCGTCAGAGATCCCGCTTCTTCGCGCAGAGCTTGCAGGTCGCCCTGCGACGGCCGTTTCAGGCGCCCGGCAAGGGAGCTCCCGAGCTCGGCGAGGAAAGGGGTTGCGATCATGGACAGGGCGACAGCCGCGGTCAGCATATGACCGCCGGCGGCCGGCAGCACCTGGCTGGTGATGGCGGAGTCGAACAGCACGAAGCCGAACTCACCTCCCTGGGCCAGCAGGAAACCGACCCTGAGCGCGTCGTCGGTCGGCAGTCGAAACGCTGAGCACAGGGCGAAGATCAGCGCCGCCTTGAGCGCCAGAAGGCCGAGCACGACGAGCGCGACCTCGACCAGCCGTTCGTGCACCACGCCGAGATCCATCGACAATCCGACCGTCATGAAGAACAGGCCAAGCAGGAGGCCACGGAACGGCCGGATGTCTGCTTCGATCTGGTGGCGGTATTCGGTTTCCGAGAGGAGGAGCCCAGCCAGGAAGGCGCCGAGCGGCATTGACGAGCCCGCCTGGATGGTCAGCCAACCCACCCCCATGACAAGGAGGAGCGTCGCCGTCACGAACAGCTCAGGACTACGAGTCGCAGCGACCATCCGGAACACAGGCCGCAACGCGAGGCGGCCGACGGCAATGATCAGGACCAGCGCCGCGCAAGCCTTGAGCACCGAGAGACCGAGCGTTGGCAGCACTGACACCCCATCGGGTGCGAGCGCCGGTATGAGCACGAGCAGCGGGACCACCGCGAGGTCCTGAAAGAGCAGGATGGCAAACGTGGTACGGCCAAAGCGCGTGACCTGCTCGCCGCGCTCCACGAGGAGCTGTAGGACGAACGCCGTCGAACTGAGGGCGAGCGCGCTGCCGATGACGATCGCCGCCGGAAGGTCGGCGCCGAGCAGGCGAGCGGCTATGCCAATCAGGCAAGCCGTCAATACCACCTGAAGGCCGCCAAGTCCGAACACCAACCGGCGCATCACCTTGAGCCGCGCGAGCGACAGCTCGAGACCGATGGCGAACAGCAGAAAGGCTACGCCCAACTCCGCCAGCAGGCTGGTCAACTCGGATTCGACGATCAGCCCCAGTGCCTGGGGGCCGATCAGGATGCCGGCCGCCAGGTACCCTAGGATCGGGCTCGATCGCAGCCGACGGAAGAGCGGCACCACGACGACCGGCGCCAGCAGAAAGACCAATAGCTGATGGAAGACCGAGAAGTCGTGCACAGAGCGATCCGGGGCCGGGCGCGCGCACTCTAACCAAGCACGCAGGGCTGGGATTGATCCAGGTCAATGAGACTGCGGCTCTAACGTACCAGGCTCATACACCGATGCGTCGGTGTGGCCGCGAGGGAAGGCGTTTCGAGCATGCACAAAATTCTGGTGGTCTGGGATGGCTCGCCGAATGCACATGCGTGAGGGGCAGTCGCAATGGCACTGAGACGAGTCCGACTGGAGCTCGCGCGCAACGCTGAATTTCCTGAGGGCAGCTCGGCGCGCGGCTACGAATTCGTTGCGCCGCTGACCGCAGACGGACATCTGGATCTCGAGGACTGGAAGCGGCTTCGGGACTCCTGCACAGTCCACCGCTTCTGGGCAAGCGAGGACGACGAATACGGCCAGCTCGTGCATCACGGCGGCGAACGCTGGGCGTTCCGCTACGAGAGCATGGCCGCGGATGACGACGAAGAGGCGATCTTCCGGTTTGATCACCACGGTTTCGTCGCCGGCGAGTACGTGTCCATCACCGAGCATGACGGCGTACAGCGCACCTTTCGGGTCGTCAGCGTCAGCCCCGCGGCGGCCATGGCTGAGAGCGCGGGTTCTTGAGCCGCGCGAAGCAGCAGCCCATGGCACGTTACGTGCGCTGGTTCGAGGAGCTCCGGCTTGAGGACGTGCCGCTGGTGGGCGGCAAGAACGCCTCGCTCGGCGAGATGTACCGCGAACTCACGGCGCAGGGCGTCCGCGTCCCGAACGGCTTTGCCATCACGGCCGACGCATTCCGCGAGGCGCTCACCGCTGCCGGCGCATGGGACGAGCTGCACCGCCTCCTGGACGACCTCGACAAGCGTGACGTGCGAAGCCTCGCCGAGGCGGGCGCGAGGGCGCGCGAAATCGTCTATGCCGCCGACCTCACCCCGGAGGTGCAGGAGGAGGTGCGCGCCGCCTATCGGGAGCTCCAGGCGCAGTACGGGGCGGAGCTCAGCGTCGCGGTGCGCAGCTCGGCGACCGCCGAGGATCTGCCGAGCGCGAGCTTCGCCGGCCAGCACGACACCTTCCTCAACGTGCGCGGCGAAACCATGCTCCTGGAGGCGATCCGGCGCTGCAACGCCTCGCTGTTCACCGACCGCGCCATCTCCTATCGCATCGATCAGGGCTTCGACCACTTCAAGGTCGCGCTCTCGGCGAGCGTCATGAAGATGGTCCGCTCCGATCTCGCCGCGAGCGGCGTCATGTTCTCCCTCGACACCGAGACCGGCCATCCCGACGTGGTCTTCATCACCGCCGCCTACGGCATCGGCGAGAACGTGGTGAAGGGGACGGTCGACCCGGACGAGTTCTACGTCCACAAACCGACCTACCGGCAGGGCTACCGCGCGGTCCTGCGGCGCGTGCTCGGCGACAAGCAGGTGAAGATGGTCTACGCCCACGGCCGCACGCGCGAGCCGCTGCGCAACATCCCCACACCGAGGGCCGATCGCGCCCGGTTCTGCATCGCCGACGACGAAATCCTGACGCTCGCCGGCTACGCGATCGCGATCGAGGACCATTACAGCGCCAAGGCCGGCACGTGGCGGCCGATGGACATCGAATGGGCCAAGGACGGCCTCGACGGCCAGCTCTACATCGTCCAGGCGCGGCCGGAGACGGTCGCCTCGCAGCGCAAGGCCACGGTGCTCGAGAGCTATGCTCTGAAGGAAAAAGGCCGGGTCCTGGCGACCGGACGGGCGGTCGGCACCCGGATCGGCAGCGGTCGGGCGCGAGCGATCCGCGACGCCCACGAGCTGCCCGCCTTCCGCCCCGGCGAGGTGCTGGTGGCGGACACCACCACGCCGGACTGGGAGCCGGTGATGAAGACCGCAGCGGCGATCGTCACCAACCGCGGCGGGCGCACCTGTCACGCCGCGATCGTCGCCCGCGAGCTCGGCATCCCGGCCGTCGTCGGCGCCGAGCACGCGACCGAGAGGCTCGCGGACGGGGCCGAGGTCACCGTCTCCTGCGCCGAGGGCGACGTCGGCAAGGTCTACGAGGGTGCGCTGCCGTTCGAGGTCGCCCGCACCGATCTCAGCCAGCTCGCCCGGCCGGCGACCGAGATCATGGTCAATCTCGGCAATCCCGAGCTCGCCTTTCAGACCAGCCTCCTGCCGACCGACGGGGTCGGCCTCGCCCGCATGGAGTTCATCATCAGCGAGGCGATCAAGATCCACCCCATGGCGCTGCTCCATCCCGAGCGCATCGAGGATCCGACCGAGCGGCAGGAGATCGAGCGGCTCACCGCCAGCTACGCCAGCCCGGCCGACTACTTTGTCGAGAGGCTCGCCGAAGGCGTGGGGACCATCGCCGCGGCCTTTCATCCCAAGCCGGTGATCGTGCGCATGTCGGACTTCAAGTCCAACGAGTACGCGGCGCTGATCGGCGGGCGCGCCTTCGAGCCCAGCGAAGCCAACCCGATGCTCGGCTTCCGCGGCGCCGCACGCTACGCGCACCCGGCCTACGAGGAGGGCTTCGCTCTCGAATGCGCGGCGATGCGGCGGGTGCGCAAGACGATGGGGCTCGAGAACCTCAAGATCATGATCCCCTTTTGCCGGCGGGTGGAGGAGGCGAAGCGGGTGCTCGAGGTCATGGCGAAGCACGGTCTCGAGCGCGGCACGGACGGGCTCGAGATCTACGTCATGTGCGAGATCCCGAACAACGTGCTGCTGATCGACGACTTCGCCGAGCTGTTCGATGGCTTCTCCATCGGCTCCAATGATCTCACTCAGCTCGTGCTCGGCGTCGATCGCGATTCGGAGCTGGTCGCCTTCGATTTCGACGAGCGTGATCCGGGCGTGCTCGCCATGCTGAAGCTTGCCGTGGAAGGCGCGAAGCGCAACGGTCGCCATTCCGGCATCTGCGGCCAGGCTCCCTCCGACTATCCGGAGATCGCGGAGTATCTGGTGCGCCTCGGGATCGATTCGATCAGCCTCTCTCCCGATACCGTGCTTCGTACCACGCTTGCCATTGCGGAGGCCGAAAAGAAGCTTGGCCGGAAGCGCCGCCCCGCGCCGGGCTGAAAGTCGGGCGGGGCTCGCTGCCGGCGAGGCGGCGCGTCCGTCTCGCAGGCATCAACCTCCAAGCTTCCGCCCTGGCTTTCTTGAGGATCGGCAGATGCCAGCGTTCGGGCACCTTGCCGCGCGCGCCATTTACGGCGCGTATCGCTGCGCACGCCCAGGCTCGCGGCGATCCGATCGATCACGCTCCAGGACTCGGCCCGGCTCAGCATGACGCGATTCTGGACGCTCTGTCCGATCATGTCCAAGCCGCCGGACAATTTGTCCACCGCCCAGATCGTAGGTTGGGGTGGAGCCGGAGGCGTAACCCAACGCCTTCTCCATCCCGCGGCGGAATCCCGAAGATCCGGCCGGGTCCGATCAGGCAGTGTGCCGTCCTGCGGCAGCCAGTAACGCGGTCCCCGTCGAAACGACGGCTTCCAGTTGCGATTCGAGCTGAGACGGCGACACGGATAGCCGGCTGCCGATTGGGAGTTGCTCACCGGTAGCCTCTAGGTACCGGGAGTCTATAACACCTCGGCGATGCACAATCAGGTGGCGTTGCTGGCATAGCACCCAGAGCGTCTTGTCGCCTAGAGCAGCTGCCAAAGCTGCGTCGGCGTTGAGGGCAGGCAGTATTGTCGCTTTAATCGTACGAAGGTCGCTAAAATCTTGCTGCGATGAGAGCAATGTTCCAAGAGAAGACGAAAGGTCAAAGCTATGAGTTGCCAATTCATCCAATGTAAACTTCGACTGGAGTCTTTGTCTGGCTGTTGGCTCGCACATGATGTTTTTAAGCTTCGTTGGATTTGTGTTCAATACTGATTCGAACAAATCTCTAGACAACATCTCCAGTGCCGAGAAACGCACACGCATCGGCAGCAATCTTCGATCGACCGTCGGGCGAGGTCGAAGGACAGGCGGCGATAAGGCAGATAATATCCAAGTCAACGCAATCGATCGGCCGCGAGGCGAGACGGATACTCGATTGATGATCGCTTGAGACGGCTGGAGGCGCTTGATGCTGCGGCGCAGCGAAGTCGTGGACCGCGATGGTCAGGTCG
>Ga0299913_10000919_pt1 | contig 20370 bp, 16 predicted proteins | sample RVTome_9_FD_201360 | JGI IMG/M metagenome (GOLD analysis project Ga0299913, IMG submission 201360) | Soil microbial communities from uranium-contaminated site in the Upper Colorado River Basin, Wyoming, United States - RVT155D38 (version 2) ... | reverse complement strand
TCGCGACGGTGGACCGGGACCAGGGCCGGGTGTTCGTGGCCTACAAGACGGGGGTCGAGAAGTCTGCAGGCGGCGTGGGCCGGGGATGGTGCGGGATGGTAGCTGGGGTCGGTACCCCGACCAGTGTTCCCGGCGTCGGCCCTGTGCCCGGTGCAAGCATTGAAGTCAGCCCCGGGTGTGTGGGCGGGATCCACGTTTTGGACGGCTCGTCGTTGGAGCCGATCGGGTCGGGCAAGATCCCGCTAGATCTGCCGACCGTGGAGGGGCCGCGCGTGCAGCCGATCCCTCGGGCGATGGCGTTCGCGCCGGCGGTGCCGGAGCGGGGCTGGGGTGGTCGGGTGTTGATGATCGTGGAGGAGATCGCGACCGGCCCCACCGAAAACTCGATCGTGCCGAGTCTCGCGCCTGAGTCGCACAACGCGGTGCCGCGACGTGTCGGCGGCAATATCGCGTACGCGGTGGCCTTCGATCCGGATTCAATGCGACAAGAATGGGCTGTCCGTCTTGAGGGTTGTCGCAACAGTCGGGAGCCGCGCGGCTGGTTGAAGGACTACGAAGGGCATCCGACGGCGGTGTTCCGCGCGGGTGGTGAGGATCCCGCGTTGTATGTGGGCTGTCATGGCAACAACGCGCAGCAGGGTGTGGTTGTCCGGGTGCCGTTGGACGAGGATGGGTTCCCGGCGGCGTTACCGGTGACGGTAGGCGATCCGGCAGGTGATGTCGGTCCGGAGGCGGAGGCGTCGGTGCTGTCCGGCCTGGTCGCTCCGCCGCCGCGCCAGGGGGTGTTCCCTGGGCCGGAGAAGGTGACGGTGGTCCTCGCCGACCCCGACTCACAGCGGATCTTGTTCCGTGTGGACGACAAAGGGGAGGTGTGGTGGGTGTTCGACGGGCTCACGAACCAGTTCGTCGGCACGATCGGTATCGGCCCCTACAACCACGGGCACACCACGTACGGGATCGATCCGGACATCGGTCGGCTGTATGTGCTCGCTGCCAAGCCTGCCGAGGCGGGGATCAGCGCTTCGGGTGGTCTGTATGTGGCGGACATCCGGCGCACACCGCTCGCGCAGGCCCTTGTTTTTCCGCAGTTCGTGGACGGGGCGCGGAATGGCAACAGTCTGAGCTCCCATGCGACTACCACGGTAGGGAGTGCGATGAGTGTCCGGCCCCGCGCAGACGGCGCGGAGACGTCCGTGTTTCAAACGACCGCCCAAACGAGCGGAGCGAAGTTCCGTCGTCTGGTGGACGCCACCGCCGCGTTCGCGGGTGCCGAGGACTCTGGGGAGGTGCGCCGGTCGGTGGATATCGATGAGGCGCCGGGGGTGACGGCGGCGACGTTTGACGGGACGGCGCGCGGGTTCGGGTTCCGCACGATCCTCATCGGCGGGGCCGAAGGGATGGCGCGGGTCGGCCCGGCCGACCCGGTGGGAATTGCCCGCGGTGTCCCACAACTGAAGACTGCCCCCGAGAAGAGTGTTTCGTTGGTAGGTGGTGTGGGGCCAGGAACAGCGCAAACCGGTGCTGAATTGGCGGCGGGCGTGTTGCCGCGTCCGGATCCGTGTTCGGATGCGCAGCGGGAGTTGGTGGTGGCGTTTGTGGGGCCGCGCGGGTCGGCGGTGGTGGATGCGTCGAGTGCGCGTGGTGAGGCGCAGCCGGTGGTGGCGGACACACGCACACAGCAGGATGTGGGTGCGCCGGTGACGCGTTGCGCTCCGGCTGATTGGCAGAAGTTGTGGCAGACGGCGTTGGTGTCGCAGCCGCCGATGTCCGAGCCGGGGGTGGATTGGCCGTTCGAGGATGGCACGTCGTCGTGTACCGCGACGGATGAGGACACGGCGGATTCGTGGTCGGATCCGGTGGTGGGAATGTTCGCTTCGCGGGTGGAGTGTGGTGAGAACGAGGTCGCCGGGTGGGGCCAGGCGCGCGGCATCAATCTGGACGGGCTGTCGGTGGCGCATGCACTGTCGAGTTTCCGGATCTACCGCGATCCGGGGCGTGGCATCGTCGCCCGTGTCGAATCGGTCGCGAGGGGCATCGACATCGGCGGGATCGTGAAGATCGGCACGGTGCGCGGTATGGCCGAATCCTGGGCGAACGGCCGTAAGGCGCCTGAGCTCGACCCGGACGCGGCGCCCAGCGACGAGTGGAACCCGTTCAACTGTGACGTGGAGCGTCCTGCGGGGACGTGTTTTCAGCGCAGCGTGTTCGGGGTGAGTGCGGCGGCGCCGGGTGGCGGGCCGGGGTATCGCTGCGGTCCGTGCGGGGATGAGGAAGCCTTGATCGAGGGCATGAACCGCGCGTTCGGCGCGAACGCGAAGGCGCGGTTCCGCGAGCCCGACCGGGACCTGGCGCGCGGGGCCGCCGACGGGTTCACCGCGGCGATCACCAAGAAGAATGAGGAGCGCTTCGCCGACATCGTGTTGAACGCGGATCTGTTGGAGACGATGGTGCCGATGCTGGAAGTGATCCGCTACGCCCCCCACAACCGACCATCCAGCACTTTCAAAGATGATGATCCGAAGTACTTCAGCACGGGCACGCCGCCGCGAGGGCAGCAGGTGTATCAGTTCGCCGCCGTGGAGGTGTCGTCGTCTTATGGCGTCCAGTGCCTGCTGGTGTTCGACGAGGCGACGAACACGTGCGCCGGGGAGAAGCAGCTCCCCGGTGCGATCACGGTGAGCCTGTCGGACAGCGAGGGCAAGCCGTTGGCGGGCGGGGCGTTCGAGGTCCGCAAGGATGTGGACGCTGACGGGGTGCTGGGGTTGGCGGACACGCTGCTCGCGAATGGTGCGTGCGTGACTGCGGATGATGGTGTGGGCACCTGCAAGCTGGACAACCTCCAGCCGGGTTCCTATCTGGTGAATCAGGTGGCCGCGCCGGCGGGCTACGCGAAGTCGGCGGAGCCGTTCGTGGTGGAACTGGCCAGTGGTGAGAGCCGCACGGTCGCGTTCACCAACGTCAGCAACGTGTCGACGATCGATCTGAAGGCGACGGACGAGAACGGGGCGCCGTTGTCGGGGGCGAGCTTCGCCGCGTATCCGGATCCGGATGCTGACGGGAAGGTGGCGCCGGACGCGCGGCCCGCCGCGACGTGCACCACGGGCGCGGATGGCGCCTGTTCGATGCAGGTGCCGGCAGGGTCGTATGTGCTGGTGCAGACGTCCGCGCCCGACGGGTTGGAGGGCATCGAGCCGGTCGCGTTCACGTTCGCATCCGGCGGGCAGACCGCCGCCGTGGGCGTCGTCAACTACCCGGCCGACGCCAGCCCCGACCAGCCGCCGCCGGCGGCCGCCCCGATCTACACGGCGCCGGCGCCGTCGATCCCCCCGACCGAGACGGTCGAGGTCTCCTCCGCCCCGCCCGCAACCATCGACGCACCGCGGGTCGACCTGCCCGACGCGGTCGGCGGCACGATCGTGCGGATCATCCGCGCCCCCGGCGACGCGCTCCGGCTGCTGTCGCGCGAACCCCGGCAGGCCGTCGCGTGGACCGCTGCCCTGGCGCTGCTGGCGTTGGCGATGCTGGCGGTGCGCCGCCGACAGCTGCTCGGCAGCCTGACGGCTGTGCCGGCGTTCGCGTTCACCGGCGGCGGCACACCCCCCGCCGCACCGCCGCGGACGGCCGGTCCCTCTGCGGGGCCTGGCCCCTCTGGTGGCGCCCCGGGCGGCTCGTCGGGCGGGGATCCTGGCGGACGCTCATCCAGTCCCTCCGGCAGTTCTGGTGAGAACGCGCCGTCCACGAGCCCCCCATCCTCGTTCAGCGGCGGTTCCGCCGCGATGTCCGGCACCGCGGTGCTGGACCGGCCCATCATGGGGGCGGCTCCCTCGGCGATGGAGCAGGTCCATGCCAGCGTGCTGGTGGCGACGGCGTCGCCCGTGCTGGCTGCCATGGTGACGGGCCGCCTCGCCGGTGCTGATCGGGTCACCCTGCTGGCGGCGGTGGACTCGCTGGATGAGCTGCGGGCCACGTCGTCACGTCTGAGCCCGGACGTCCTGGTCGTGGACCTGGGCCTGCCGGCCGGCCGGCCGGGCGACGTGTACGACATCGTCGCCGGGCTGCATCCCGCTGACCGTGTCGTCGCGCTGATCCCCGCCGACGCGGTGGTGGATACCATGGTGACCCGCTGCCTGGCAGCCGGCTTCGCTGGTGTGCTCGCCGTGGATGGCGACATCGGCAACGGTCACCTCGCCTACACGGTGCGCCAGGTCGCCGCGGGCAAGCCCTGCTACGGCCCTACCGTGCAAGCCGCTTTGCGCAATCCGGCAGTGCTGCGCTCCATGGGCCGCAGGCGCGGCCGGCCGCGCATCGTCCGGCTCACCGAGCGAGAGCGCGAGGTCGCCGAACTCGCGGCGCAGGGCCTGTCCCGCACTGACATCGCCGAGAAGCTGTCCCTGTCCCCGTGGACGGTCAAACGCCACTTGCATGAGGCGCGGACCAAGCTTGGCATCGAGGATGCGCGAGACCGCGATGAGCTGCGCAGCCGACTGGACGCCACACAGACCGACGACGCCGACTGATCACGACTCGCGGGTTTCACCGTCCCTGAGGGATCACGACGTGCGCCTGACGCTCACTTGCTTCCTCGCACGCAGCGCTTGACGCGCGTTGTGCTTGCCAGCCGCTAGCATGCGCGCCCATGACCGAGCACGAACCGCGCGAAGCGGACACCGATCTGGACCCCATCGCGGACAGGACGCAATTCCAGGCGTTCGTGGCGAGTCCCGAATTGGACGATCCGGCGGACCCGCAGCGGGCGGTCGGGGCACCCTTCCGCCTGGCGACCCTGATCGTGGGCCTGGGCGTTTTCGCCGGCCTCGTATGGCTGCTGCTGCGCATGTAGGTGTTTCCAGGAGACGCGATGTCCCGACGCCTCACCGGCCTGCTCGTCGCCGCCCTGCTGCTGGCCGGGTGCGGTGCGTCTGAGCAGGCGGCCGACCCGGCACCCGAGCAATCGACTGGCGCTCTGGATTCCCCGGTGGCCGAGGCTCCCGCGACGCAGGACGCGTCCCAGCCCGGTGTCGCGGTGGGCGAGCCGAATCCCGGCGCCTCCGACTGTCCTGAATGCGCGCCAGCCTCGTCCTCGTCCGCGCCGCCGGCAACCCACGCACCATTTGGCGAGGACCGGCTGACCCAGCCCCGTCCGGGCCAGGACAACGTCAGGGCGCGCCGCTGGGAGTCCGCGGCGGTGCACGACGACGACGTGACGATCGACGTCACCTACTACAGCGGCGTGGAACCCTGTTCCGTGCTGGACCACGTCGAGGTGCGCGAGGAGACGGCCCGCGTGGTGATCACGCTGTATGAGGGCAGCGAGCCCGGCTTCGACGGGGCCTGCACCCAGCAGGCGGTCCAGCGCACTACGCGGATCCGGCTGGCCGCTCCGCTGCGGGCCCGGGCGCTGGTGGACGGCTCCGATCCCGCGTAGCGCGCGTTCCGAGGGACTGGCGCAGCAGCGGGGCACAATGGCCGGGTGAGCACTTACAGCGCCAAGTCGATCACCGTCCTGGAGGGCCTCGAGGCCGTCCGCAAGCGCCCCGGCATGTACATCGGCTCGACCGACGAGCGGGGCCTGCACCACCTCGTGTGGGAAGTCGTGGACAACGCGGTGGACGAGCATCTCGCCGGTCACGCGTCGCGCATCACCGTGACGGTGCGCCGCGACGGTGGGGTCGAGGTCGTCGACGACGGGCGCGGCATTCCTGTCGAGAACCACCCCAAGGAACGCAAGCCCGCCGTCGAGGTGGTCCTGACCAAGCTGCACGCCGGGGGCAAGTTCGACCAGCAGTCCTATGCCGTGTCCGGCGGCCTGCACGGCGTGGGCGTGTCGGTCGTGAACGCGCTGTCGCAGCGCACCGAGGTCGAGGTCAGCCGCGGCGGCAAGGTGCACGCGATCAGCTTCGCCCGCGGCAAGCGCATCAAGGCGCTCCACACCGTCGGCAAGGCGCGCAAGACCGGCACGGTCGTGCGCTTCTGGCCGGACCCCGAGATCTTCGACACGCTCGAGTTCGACGACGCGACGGTGTGCACGCGGCTGCGCGAGACCGCCCTGCTGAACCCGGGCCTGCGCATCGACTACGCCGACGAGCGCACCGCGTTCTCCCAGACGTTCCAGTTCCGCAAGGGTCTGCCGGACTTCGTGAGCGAGCTGCTCGAAGGCGAGCAGCCACTGTTGTCCAAGCCGGTCGCGATCTCGTACGAAGAGGTCGTGGACGGCAAGGCCCTGGCCGCCGACATCGCGGTCAACTGGTCCGAGACTGGTTTCGACGAGCGTGTGCGCAGCTACGTGAACATCATCCGCACGGCCGACGGCGGGACCCACGAGGAGGGCTTCCGCAAAGCCATCACCGGGACGCTGAACCGCTGGGCCGAAACGAACAAGGCGTTCCGCCGCGGCGAGGACAAGGTGTCCGGCGACGACCTGCGCGAGGGCATGGTCGCGGTCGTGTCGGTGAAGATGCCCGACCCGCAGTTCGAGGGGCAGACGAAGGGCAAGCTCGGCAGCGCGATCATCCGCGGCTTCGTCGAGCGCTGCGTGAACGAGGCGTTCGCCGAATGGCTCGACGCCAACCCCGCGCAAGCGCGCAAGGTCGTGCGCAAGGCGCAGGTGTCGGCCAAGGCGCGCGAGGCGGCGCGCCACGCGCGTGACCTCACCCGGCGCAAGGGGCTGCTCGACACCGCGTCGGCCGGCCTGCCCGGCAAGCTCGCGGACTGCTCGTCGCGCTCGCCCGAGGAGTGTGAGTTGTACCTGGTCGAGGGCGACTCGGCCGGCGGCAGCTCGAAGATGGCGCGTGACCGCCAGACCCAGGCGATCCTGCCGTTGCGTGGCAAGGTGCTGAACGTCGAGCGCGCCCAGCTGCGCAAGGTGCTCGCGAACGCCGAGATCCAGAACGTCATCAAGGCCATCGGCACCGGCATCGGCGACGACTTCGACTACTCACGTCTGCGCTACTACAAGGTGGTCCTGATGAGCGACGCCGACGTCGACGGCGGTCACATCACGACGCTGCTGCTGACGTTCTTCTATCGGCTGATGCCCAAGCTCGTGGACGGCGGGCATCTGTACCTGGCGCAGCCGCCGCTGTACCAGCTGCGCAAGGGCACCAAGACGCTCTACGCGATGAACGACCGCGAGCGCGACCGGATGCTCAAGAGCGAGTTCAAGGGCGAGGCGGGTGTCGACATCGGCCGCTTCAAGGGCCTGGGGGAGATGAGCCCCGCGCAGCTGTGGGAGACGACCATGGACCCGGCCAAGCGGACGTTGCTGCGCGTCACGGTGCCGCAGGCCGAGCAGGCCGACCGCATCTTCACCCTGCTCATGGGCGAGTCCGCGGCCGACCGCCGTGAATGGATCGAGGCCAACGCCCGCTACGTCGACAACATCGACGTGTAGCACCTGTGGACGGCGCCGTTGACCGATTTGCCGTCGGGCGACATGGTCACCGCCATGAGCGAACCCGCATTCTTCCAACCACAGCCGCCTCCGCCGCCTAGGCTTGTCGCCGTGGACGCGCAGGACTTCGACCCCGAGGTGCTCGACCAGCTGCCCCAGGTCACGCAGGTGGTCACCTTCGACTACGCGCTGGCGCATCTGTCCGAACTCGCCGATCAGGTCGAGCGCGACGAGGAGCGCATCGCCGTCATGCGCGATGGCAAGCCGGCCTTTGTGATGATGAACGCCGAGATCATGGACTGGCTCGAAGCCCACATGGAGATCCTCATGGAGCCCGGGGGTGTCGAGTCGCTCCAGCGATCCATCGCCGAGGTGGAGGCCGGGGACCTCGGTGTGTCTCTCGAGGAGCTCAAGGGTGAGATGGGGTACGGCGATGCCGCACCTCCATCTGAAACCTGAGGCCCGCCGACGTCTGTACGCACTGCCGCCGAAGCATCGCGAAGCCGTTTTTGAGATGCTCGACGAACTCGGTGCGTCCGGACGTCTGGGCAAGCCATTGGCCAACGACCTCGACGGTGCGTACCGCCTCGCACGGGGGCCGTTTCGCCTGGTCGTGCAACCTGCAGGCGTTGCGGTCGTGGTCTTGCGGATCCAGCATCGTGACGAGGTCTATCAACCGCGCTGACGGCGAGTAGAACAGGCGATGTCCATCGGGGATTGGACAAGGACCTTTCGCCCGTCGTCTGTGCTCGGTAGGGTGCGCCCGCCGCCAGGAGCACGAGTCAAGGAGCAGCACGATGCCGGACAGGATCGCGAGCGCCATCTGGGAAGGTGAGCTGTTCACGGGCAAGGGGACCGTCTCATTCGAGTCGTCCCACGCCGTCGAGGGATTGCCGGTCAGCTGGCCGTCTCGTGCGGAGAACCCCGACGGGCAGACCAGCCCGGAGGAGCTCATCGCCGCCGCCCACGCGACTTGTTTTTCGATGTCGCTGTCGAATCAGCTCAAGCAGCGCGGCTCCGCGCCGGACCGCCTGGACGTGACGGCGACCGTCACCATCGCCAAGACCGAGGCGGGCTTCGGCATCACCACAAGCGCGCTCACGGTGCGCGGCGCTGTCCCGGGGATGGACGAGGCGACCTTCGCCGAAGCCGCCGTGGCCGCCAAGGTGGGCTGCCCCGTCAGCCGCGCGCTGCAGGGCAACGTCGAGATCACCCTGGACGCAGCGCTGGCCTGATTGAGTGGCGAGGCTCTAAAGCTGCCTCAGGAATGTGCTGATCTCCCGCACATACGACCTGAAGCCGGTAACGGCGCGCGCACATGCCTCCGCCACCAGGTTCAGGTCGATCGCTGCATACTCGTGAACGAGAAGGTTGCGCAGACCGACGGACGGTAGCAGGGACTCGGCCAACGCTTCAGAGAGCGCCCCCACAGCGGCGGCCTCGCTGAAGGAGCCGCGATAGTCCGAAGGCGTCGGATGGCCCATGCCGACGACCGTGTGCGCATTGATGTCCACGGCCAGTTGCACGATCTGCGTGAGCAGACGCTCGACACCGTGCCGCAGCATCCGGTCGTCCCGGAGCGCGTCGGCGGTGACGGTGCCCGCACCTTCCAGGTCCCGCAGCAGCTCGTCGAGCAGATGGAGCTTGCGTTCGACGACGGCGTGATCGAAACGACGAGGCGTCATGAGGCGAGGCGCTCCAGTTCCATGCTGCGCAGCCACGCGGTGTCCAACCGTTCCTGCACAGCTCGAATCTGCTCTCGCACATAGCCGCCGTTGGTGGCCTCGAAGAGCGGCTCGCAGTCCGTCAGCGCGATACTGCGGGCGACCGGATCCGCACGGTCCAGATCCATTACGTCGAGGTCGTCGCTCCCGGTCAACTCGGCGAGTTCCTCGATGAGCGCCAACATGTCGGACGGTGCGCCTGCGCGGAACCTCACGGCAATGTCGAGATCGCTCGGCTCTGCCGTGTCGCGGATGGCACTGCCGAATGCGGTCAAGATCTCCACCGAGTTGCGATCGCACAACGCGGGCAACCGTCCGTCGTCAGCGGCGGCAACCAGATGGTGGAAGGCTTCGCGCGGTCCCATACGGACAGCGTAGTCCGCCAATGGGCGCTCAAGGGTGCAGGTGTGAAGGGTCCGCGGGCGCGTCTGCCCGTCCGGGCACAATGGGGTGATCCGCCGCCGAGCCAGGATCCGTCCCCGTGACCAAGCAGCAGAGCCTCCTCGACCACGCCGACAGCGACCGCGTCATCGACGTGGACATCGCCGAACGCATGGAGCAGTCGTTCCTCGACTACTCGATGTCGGTGATCGTGGGCCGTGCGCTGCCCGATGTCCGCGACGGGCTCAAGCCGGTGCAGCGCCGCATCCTGTTCGCGATGTGGGAGGCGGGCCTGCGCCCGGACCGCCCGTACCGCAAGTGCGCCTCCGCCGTCGGCGACGTGATGAAGAAGTACCACCCGCACGGCGACAGTTCGATCTACGACGCCCTGGTGCGCATGGCGCAGGAGTTCTCCACGCGCGAGCCGCTCGTGGACGGGCATGGCAACTTCGGCTCGGTCGACGGCGATTCCCCGGCGGCCATGCGCTACACCGAGGCGCGCCTGTCGGCGATCGCGATGGAACTCCTGGCCGGCATCGACGAGGACACGGTCGGCTTCGTCCCCAACTACGACGGCTACGAGAAAGAGCCGGTGGTCCTGCCCGCGCGGTTCCCCAACCTGCTGGTGAACGGCTCCAGCGGGATCGCCGTCGGCATGGCCACCAACATCCCGCCGCACAACCTCGGCGAGGTGATCGACGCCTGCTTGCACCTGATCCGCAAGCCGGCCGCGACCGTCGATGACCTGATGAAGTTCGTTCCCGCGCCCGACTTCCCGACCGGCGGGCGCATCGTGGAATCCGACGGGATCCGCGACGCGTACCTGACCGGCCGCGGCGCGGTGACCATGGAGGCGATCGCGGCCACCGAGACGCGCAGCGGCGGCCTACCCCGCATCGTCGTCACCGAGATTCCCTACCAGGTCAACAAGGCCGCCCTGCTCGAGCGCATCGCCGAGCTGGTCAAGGAGCGCAAGCTCGAGGAGATCCGCGACCTGCGCGACGAGTCCAGCCGCGAGGGAATGCGCGTGGTGATCGAACTCAAGCGGGGCGAGGACCCCGCCAGGGTGCTGCGCAAGCTGTACAAGCACACAGACCTGCGGACGAACTTCAACGTGAACCTGGTCGCGCTGGTCGAAGGGCAGCCACGCACCATCGGCCTGCGCGACGCGCTCGTCGAGTACGTCGGGCATCAGCGCGTGGTGCTGACCCGGCGCACGACCTACCGCAAGGAGCGAGCGGAGGCGCGGGCGCACGTGCTCGAGGGCCTGCTGATCGCGCTGGACAACATCGACGCCGTGATCAAGCTGATCCGCGCGGCCGACTCGCCCGACAAGGCACGCGAGCAGCTGATGAAGCGCTTCGGCCTCACCGAGATCCAGGCGACGGCCATCCTGGACATGCAGCTGCGGCGCCTGGCGAAGCTGGAGCGCGACAAGCTCAAGGCCGAGCACACCGAGCTGCGCAAGCTCATCAAGGAGCTCAAGGCGATCCTGGCCGACCAGGTCAAACTCGACGCGCTGCTCGCCGACGAGCTCAAGGCGCTGAAGGCCAAACACGCCAACCCACGACGCAGCCGCATCGCGGCCGCGGCTACCGCGGCGGCTGAGGACGACGAGACTCCACGCGTGACCAGGCAGGCGGCGGGCGCCGAACTGCTGCCCGGCGACGACCTGCCCCAGCTCGAGGCGCAGCCGGTCACGGTCTACGTGACACGGGGCGGATACCTGAAGTCGGTGGCGCGACGCAAGACCTCCAAGCCGCACACCCACCCCAACGACCCGCTTGTCGCGGTCGTCCGGGCGACGACCGAGGACACGCTGCTGCTCATCGACGCCGACGGCGGCGGCTACCGCATCGGCGTGGGCGACATCCCGGTCACCACGATGCGGCAGCGGGGCACATCGGTGGCGCAGCTGTTGGGCGACGGCCCCGATGCGGCCCTGGCCGGCGCGGCGCTGCTCGACGGTACCGTCGAGACGGTGCTCACGGTGTCGGCGCGGGGACTCGTCAAGCGGACAGAGCGGTCGGAGTACGAGGGCCGCATGCGCACGATGATCGCCGCCGGGGTGCGTGACGACGACGAGATCGTCGCGATGGCCGCCTGCAACGACGGCGACGAGGTACTGCTGGCGCAGTCGGCCGGATCGGTGGTCCGCTTCGCCGCCGACGAGGTGCGGCCGATGGGCCGGGCGGCCGCGGGCGTGGCGGGGATGAGCGTGCCCGCCGGAGAGCGGATCGTGGCCGCCACCGTCGTTCCCGGAGGCTCCGAGGACGTGCTGGTGCTGACCGTGGACGCCGACGGCGGCGCCAAGCGGACACCGCTGGGGGAGTACCCGCTGAAGGGCCGCGGCGGCAAGGGTGTGCAGACCGGCGCCGCGCCGCTCGCGTTCTGTGGCGTGGGTGGCGACCTGCACGTGCCGGCGGCCGGTGAGCCCGCGGTGGTGGAGGCGGGGGCGCCCCGCGAGGCCCGTCGCCCGGGCAAGCCGGCGCCGCTGACGCCGCCGGTGGTGGGACGCGTGGTCGCCGAGACCGGGCGAACCGGTTGAGCCTGCCCCGGGGCGGACAGCGCGCGTAGGGTGAGGACTTCCCGACGCCGGAGGTATCGCGATGCGACGTCCAGTGCTCCTGGCCTGTGCCCTGTCCCTGGTGCTGGCGGCCTGCGGTGGCGGTGACGTCGCCGACGCGCCGACCGAGCAGGCGGTCGAGCCCAGTCCGTCGCCCGCCACGCTGATGGTGACGACCACCGCACTCGGCGACACGGTGGTGGACGGCCAAGGCCGGGCCGTTTACGTGTTCGACAACGACAGCGGCGGGACGAGCTCGTGCACTGACGAGTGCGCGGCGAACTGGCCGCCGGTCACGGTGCAGGGCGCCCCGGTCGCCGGTGACGGCGTGGACGAGGCCAAGCTCGGCACGGTCGAGCGCACCGACGGCGCACAGCAGGTGACCTACGGCGGGCGGCCCGTCTATCACTTCGCCGGCGATGAAGGCCCCGGCGACGTCAAGGGGCACGGCGTGGGGGACAAGTGGTGGCTCGTTCGTCCCGACGGTTCGGCGATCCCCAAGGCCGACGGCGTCGCGGCCTACTGAGGCGCGTGGCCTAGTCTGGCGGCCATGGAGTTCGCCGACCTCGTCCGCAGCAGACGCATGGTGCGGGCGTACCGGCCCGACCCGGTGGACGCGGAGGTCCTGCACCGCATCCTCGACACGGCGCGCCGGGGGCCCAGCGCGGGCTACGCGCAAGGGCAGTCGTTCGTCGTCGTGACGGACGCCCCGCGGCGCCGGGCCCTGGCGGACCTGTGTGACGAGTGGGGCTATGTCGCGCGAGGGTTCTCCCCCTGGCTGTCGGTCGCCCCCGTGCACGTCATTCCGTGTGTGTCACGGACCGCCTATGAGGCGCGCTACGCCGAGCCGGACAAGGCGGCGTCCCGCAAGCCGGGGGAGTGGGTCGTGCCGTTCTGGTGGGTGGACGGCGGCGCGGCGCTGATGCTGCTGTTGCTCGCCGCCGCCGACGAAGGGCTCGCGGCGGGGTTCCAGGCATTGCCCGACGGGCCGGAGCTGCGCGAGCTCGCCGGATTGCGCGACGACGAGGCGCCGCTCGGGCTGGTCACCATCGGGCATGCGGCGCCAGATCGGCCGTCGTCGTCACTGCGACGCGGCCGCCGTGCCTTCGACGAGCAGGTTCGCTTCCGCTAGGAGACGTGCGCGGCGACCGCCGCGACGGCGGCGTCGAAGCTCGTGACGAACTTCTCGACACCCTCGGCTTCGAGTTCCTTGGTGATCTGCCCGAGGTCGATGCCTTCCTCGGCCAAGCGCTCGAGCTGGTCCTTCGCCTCGCCGGCGGAGCCGCTGATGCGGTTCTCGACAATGCCGTGGTCACGCATCGCGTCGAGCGTCACCTCGGGCATGGTGTTCACCGTGTCCGGCCCGGCCAGTTCCTCGACGTACAACACGTCGCGGTAGGCGGGGTTCTTGGTCGAGGTGGAGGCCCACAGCGGGCGTTGCACCTTGGCGCCCTGCGCTGCCAGTTCGGCGAAGGCCGGGCCGCCGAACTCGCGCACGAATGATCCGTACGCCAGGCGGGCGTTGGCGATCGCCGCGGTGGCCAGGCGGGGATGCTCCGCGCCGAGCAGCGCGTCCACCTTGTTGTCCACGCGGCTGACGAAGAACGACGCGACCGAGGCGAGCCGCCGCAGGTCGCCGCCGGCCGCAGCCCGGCGCCGCAGGCCGTCGAGGTAGGCGGCGATGACCGCCTCGTAGCGCTCCACCGAGAACAGCAGCGTCACGTTGACGTTCACGCCCTCGGCGAGCAAACGGCTGATCGCCTCCAGGCCCGGCTCGGTGCCCGGCACCTTGATCATCAGGTTCGGCCGGTCGAGCTCGGCGAACAGCTTCAATCCCTCGTCGGTGGTGGCGGCCGTGTCGAACGCCTTGGACGGGTCGACCTCGATCGAGACGTAGCCCAGCGCGCCGTCGGACTCGTGGTACAGGGGCAGGAACTTGTCGCACGCACCCTTCACATCGGCCTTCATCAGCGCCCACAGTGCCTCGCGCGGATCCGAGCCCTTCAGCTCGGCGAGCTGCGCGGCGTAGGAGGGGTCCTTGCCCAGCGCCTGCTCGAAGATGGTCGGGTTCGAGGTCAGGCCGTCGATCTCGCCCGCGCCGATGAGCTGGTCGAGGTAGCCGTCGGGCTCGAGATAGGAGCGCTGGATCGAGTCGAGCCAGACCGACTGGCCGAGCGTGCGCAGCTGCTGCAGCGGGTTCACCGGTGCTACTCCTCCGTCTCGAAGTCGTCCGCGAAGTCGGCGTCGAAGCTGTCGAGCAGCTCCTCGGCAGCCTGTGCGACGACCTGCGGCGTGAAGCCGAAGTGTTCGTACAGCACCTCGGCGGGGGCCGACGCGCCGAAGCGATCCAGGGCGATGTGCTCGTCGGCCCAGCGCGACCAGCCGAAACTCGTCGCCGCTTCGATCGACAGGGCCGGCACGTCGGGCGGCAGCACCAGGTCCTGGTATGCGCTGCCCTGCAACTCGAACAGCTCCCAGCTCGGCATCGACACGACGCGCGCGGAGATGTCGTGCTCGGCCAACAGCGTCGCGGCTTCCACGGCGAGGGGCACCTCGCTGCCGGTGGCGATCAGCACCAGGTCGGGGTTGTCGTCGTCTGGCACGACCACGTAGGCGCCCTTGGCCACCTCGTCGGCGCTGGACCCTTCGAGCACCGGTAGTGCCTGGCGGCTCAGCGCCAAGAGCGTCGGCCCGTCCGACCGCGCGATCGCATGCCGCCACGCGCCGGCCGTCTCGCGCGCGTCGGCGGGCCGCAGCACGTGCAGATTCGGCATCGCGCGCAGAGCCGCGAGGTGCTCGATCGGCTGGTGGGTCGGGCCGTCCTCGCCCAGGCCGATCGAGTCGTGCGTCATCACGTACACGACCGGCAGGCCCATCAGGCACGCCAGGCGCAGCGACGGCCGCAGGTAGTCGGAGAAGATCAGGAATGTGCCGCCGAACGGGCGAATCCCGCCGTGCAGCACCATGCCGTTCATGACGGCACCCATGGCGTGCTCGCGGATGCCGTAGTTGACGTTGCGGGCGCCGTAGCTGCCCTTCAGCACATCGCCGCCGTCCTTGATGCGGGTGTTGTTCGACTCGGCGAGGTCCGCCGAACCGCCGATCAGCTCGGGCAGCCGTGCGGCCAGCGCGTTGATCACCGTGCCGCTGGACTTGCGCGTGGCTTCGCTCGCACCCGTCTCCCATTCGGGCAAGGCAGCGTCCCAGCCGGGCGGCAGGTCGCCGCGCATGACGCGGCGGAACTCGGCGGCCAGGTCGGGGAACGCCTGCTGATAGACGGCGAAGCGCTGGGTCCACTCCTCGTGCAGGCGGCCGCCGCGCTCGCGCTGGTCGGCGTGGCGCTGCGCCTCGTCGGGGACGGTGAACGCGTCGAGAGCCTCCCAGCCCAGGCTGCGCTTGGTCGCAGCGATCTCCTCGGCGCCCAGCGGCGCGCCGTGCGCGGCGGAGGTGCCGGCCTTGTTGGGTGAGCCGAAGCCGATGACGGTGCGCACACGCACGAACGTCGGGCGGCCGTCGGGTGCGAACGCCTCCTTGGCGACCGCGTCCACCTCGGACAGGTCGTTCACGTCGTCGATCGACAGGACCCGCCAGCCGTACGCCTCGTAGCGGGCGCGGACATCCTCGCCGGTGAACGACAGGTCGGTGCGGCCGTCGATCGTGATGCCGTTGTCGTCCCAGAACAGCACCAGCTTCTCCAGGCCGAGGTGGCCGGCGAGGCTGGACGCCTCCGAAGCGACGCCTTCCATCAAGTCGCCGTCGCTCGCGATCACGACGGTGCGGTGGTCGACGATCTCGTGGCCGGGGCGGTTGAAGCGGTCCGCGAGGATGCGTTCGGCCAGCGCCATCCCCACGGCGTTGCCCACACCCTGGCCCAGCGGGCCTGTGGTGGTCTCGATGCCGCGCGTGATGAAGTTCTCGGGGTGGCCCGGCGTGCGGTGGCCGAGCTGGCGGAAGTTGCGCAGCTCGTCCAGCGGCAAGTCGTAGCCGGTGAGGTGCAGCAGGGAGTACAGCAGCATCGACGCGTGGCCGGCCGACAGTACAAACCGGTCACGGTCGGCCCAGGACGGGTCCGCCGGGTCGTGCGCCAGCCAGCGGGTGAACAGCGAGTAGCCGAGCGGCGCCAAGGCCATGGGTGTGCCGGGGTGGCCCGAGTTGGCGGCCTGCACCGCGTCCATCGAGAGCGTGCGCACGGTGTTGACCGCGAGCAGGTCGAGATCCGTCATTCGGCTTGCTGCTCCTGACCCGATGGACGATGAAGGCGCCGCCTGCATGGCGGCGCCGTAGCCTACGATGCCTGTGCCGGGCCGCGGGGCGCAACCGAGAACGAGACACCATGACGGCAGCAGCGGATCTGCATGCTTTGCAGGGCAGCGAACTCGGCGTGTCCGCCTGGAGGCCGCTGGACCAGGCAACCGTGGACACCCATGCGGCCACGACCGGCGACGCCCAGTGGATCCACAACGATCCCGAGCGCGCGAGCCGTGAAGGTCCCTTCGGCGGGCCGATCGCGCAGGGCTTCTTGCTGCTCGCGCTGTTCACCGAGCTCGCGAGCCAGGCGATTCCCCCCTTCGACGGGCTCGCTTACCTCGTCAACTACGGCTTCGACCGCGTGCGCTTCGTGCGGCCTGTCGCCGTCGGCGACAAGGTGCGCTTGCGCGTCCGGCTCGACGACGTGCGTACCAGAGCTGACGGCGCCTGGATCCTGACCTTCGACGCGCAGCTCGAACGGGCGTCGGACGGCGCGGTCGCCGTCGCGGCGCGCTGGCTGTTCCTGGCGGCAGAGCGCGGCGACGCATGAACGGCTTGCGCGCGCTGCGGCCCCGGCGCGACGACTGGCCGGCGAGTGGGAGCCAGGTGCGTGCCGACGTGCTCGCGGGGCTGACGGTCGGCGTCGTTGCTCTGCCGCTCGCGCTGGCGTTCGGCGTCTCGTCGGGCATGGGCGCCACGGCGGGACTTGCGACGGCGATCGTCGCCGGGCTGGTGGCGGCGGTGTTCGGCGGGTCACGGCTGCAGGTCTCCGGCCCGACCGGGGCCATGACCGTGGTGCTGATCCCCGTGGTCGCGGCGCACGGTGTGGGAGCCGTGGCGGTCGTCGGGTTGATGGCGGGAATCCTGCTCGTCGTCCTGGCCTTGCTGCGCATCGGGCGCTTCGTGGGGTTCATCCCCGCCCCGGTGGTCGAGGGGTTCACGCTCGGCATCGCGTTGATCATCGGGTTGCAGCAGGCCGCCGCGGCGCTCGGCGTGGCCAAGCCCGAGGGGGACAAAACGCTGGTCGTCGCCGTGCGTGCCGCCGGTGCGTTCCTGCGCGAACCCGATCCGGCCGCGCTGGCGGTCACGCTCGGGGTCGTCGTGGTGATGCTGGCGCTGCCGAAGGTGCTGCGCAGCGTGCCCGCCTCGCTGGTTGCCGTGGCAGTCGCGACCGTCGCGGCGCGCGTCGCGCAGCTGGATGTCCCCCGTATCGGCGCCTTGCCGCACGGCCTGCCGTTTCCGGCTCTGCCCGTGCTGCCGTGGTCCACGCTGGACACGCTGGTCGGCCCGGCGATCGCCATCGCGGCGCTCGCCGCCATCGAGAGCCTGCTGTCGGCCACCGTGGCGGACGGCATGAGCGGGACGGCGCCGCACGACGCCGATCGCGAGCTGTTCGGCCAGGGACTGGCGAACGCCGCGTCGTGCTTGTTCGGCGGCATGCCTGCGACGGGAGCCATCGCTCGCACCGCGGTGAACATCCGCGCGGGCGGGCAGACGCGGCTGTCGGCGGTGGTGCACTCGCTGCTGCTGCTCGCGGTCGTCGCGACGCTCGGACCCATGGTGGGCCAGATCCCGCTCGCCGCCCTGGCCGGTGTCCTGATCGTGACCGCCGCGCGCATGGTGGACGCCGGCGCGGTGCGCGCGATGGTGCGCGCGACCCGTTCGGACGCCGCCACGCTGCTGCTGACGGCGGCGGCGACGCTGCTGTTCGATCTGGTCGTGGCCGTCGAGGTCGGCATCTTCGCCGCGGGCGTCCTGGCGCTGCGCCGCATGGCGCAGAGCACGGTCCTCGAGCAGCTCCCGGTCCTGCCGCTGGCCGAGGACCCCGAGGGCCTGCTGCACGAGCGCGTCGCCGTGTACCGCTTCGACGGCAGCCTGTTCTTCGGCGCCGCCCACCGCTTCCTCATGCAGCTGACGAGCGTGGCGGACGTCGACGCCGTTGTCCTGCGCCTGTCCGGCGTCCAGACGATGGACGCGACCGGGGCGGCGCTGCTCAGCGACGTCATCGAGCGGCTCGAGCATCGGGGCGTGACCGTGCTGCTGTCGGGCGCGAGTCCCGCTCATCTGGAGCTGATGCGCCGGGCCGGCGTGCTCGACCGGCTGGCCCACGAGCGCCATCTGTTCAGCGATCCCGACGCGGCGGTCGCGCACGCGCTGCGCCACGCCCGGCGCGAAGTTCACGCGTGAGGGCGCCTGTCGGCGCAGGGCTACACTGAGCCCGCTGTGTGACTGGAAGCGGCGCGATGTTGCCGTTTTCACGCACGCTCGGTGCGTTGTCAGCTTCCAATCTGGTCTCGAGGTGTTCCGGGATGCGCCCCTACCGCCGGCTGGTGCTCGTCGCGATCGGCGTGTCGCTGGTCCTGATCGCGATCGGCGGCACGGTGCGCGCGACCGACTCGGGCCTCGCGTGCCCGGATTGGCCCGCGTGCTACGGCCGCTGGATCCCACCGGCTGACCTGCACATGTGGATCGAACACACCCACCGGCTGGTCGCGGGCGTGCTGCTGCTCCTGGTCTGGGCCCTGACGTTGTGGACGCTGCGGCGATTCCGTGATCGCCGTGAGTTGCTCGGGCCCGTGCTGGGCGCGTGGATCCTGGTGCACGCCCAGGCGCTGCTGGGGGCGCTGGTGGTGTGGAACTTGCTCAAGGCCGAGCTCGTGACCGCTCACCTCGGCATGGCGATGGCAGTCCTGGGCTGCCTGATCCTGCTCGCGGTCAACGTCACGCGGCCACCTGTGCGCGGCGCCGCGTGGACCCCGCTCCAGCGGGGCGCCGCCGGAGTGGCGGCGCTCGCGTACGTGCAGATTCTTGTAGGCGGGCACGTCACGGGCATCGGCGCGAGTCTCGTCTTCACCGACTTCCCGACCATGGGTGGGACGATGCTGCCGCGCATCGGCACCGAGCAGGAGGCCTATCACGTGCTGCATCGCGTGCTGGCGTTCGCGCTGTTCTTCGCCGTGCTGTGGCTCGCGGCCCGCGTGGTCCGTGCGCGCCGGGCCGGACAGGCCGCCGGCACGTGGACGGAGGTGCAGCGCTGGGTCGTCAAACTGCCGATGTGGGCGGCGACCCTGATCGTGGTGCAGATCGGCTTGGGCGTGGCGAACCTCGCCAGCCGCGCGTCGTACGTGACGGTCACGCCGCATCTCGCGGTGGCGAGCTGGATCTGGGCGGTGCTGCTGCTCGGCGCGCTGCTGACGCGCCGTCTGACAGGGGAGCACTCCGCATGAGCACACCGGCCGTGACCGCCCGGATCGGGATGCGCGAGCGCCTGGTCGCCTACGTGATGCTGACCAAGCCGCGCATCATCGAACTGCTGCTCGTGACCACGGTGCCGACCATGGTCGTCGCCGAGCGGGGACTGCCCGACCTGTGGCTGGTCGTGGCGACGCTGATCGGCGGCACGCTGGCCGCAGGCAGCGCGAACGTCTTCAACTGCTATCTGGACCAAGACATCGACCAGATGATGCACCGCACCGAGCGACGGCCGCTCGCGCGGCACCAGGTGCCGCCCGCCAACGCGCTGCGCTTCGGCGTGGTGCTCGGCGTCGCGAGTTTCACGTGGCTGGCCGTGACAGTGAACCTGCTGTCCGCCGCGCTCGGCGTCGCCGCGATCCTGTTCTACGTGTTCGTGTACACGATGTTGCTCAAGCGGCGGACGTCGCAGAACATCGTCATCGGCGGCGCTGCCGGCTGTATGCCAGTGCTGATCGGCTGGACCGCCGTGACCGGTGAGCTCGCGCTCGCGCCCTGGTTCCTGTTCGCGATCGTCTACTACTGGACCCCGCCGCACTTCTGGGCGCTTGCGGTCAAGTACCGCGACGACTACGCGCGGGCCGGCGTGCCGATGTTGCCCGTGGTGCGCGGCGTCGAGGACACCACCCGCCAGATCCTGCTGTACACGGTGATCATGGTCGCGGTGACGCTGATGTTCGGCCCGATCGGCGGCATGGGGCTTATCTACCTCGTCGCCAGCCTGGTGCTCGGCGGGCTGTTCATCGCAATGGCCGTGCAGCTGTACCGGCAGAAGACGGAGGAGGCCGCGATGCGCCTGTTCCGCTTCT